>Ga0163144_10001777_pt1 | contig 50521 bp, 41 predicted proteins | sample OliLak19BULKMAT1_FD_123175 | JGI IMG/M metagenome (GOLD analysis project Ga0163144, IMG submission 123175) | Freshwater microbial mat bacterial communities from Lake Vanda, McMurdo Dry Valleys, Antarctica - Oligotrophic Lake LV.19.BULKMAT1 | ecosystem: Environmental > Aquatic > Freshwater >... | reverse complement strand
GGCACCTGCTACAAGGCGTCCAATTGGATCGCGGTGGGGACCACCGCGGGCTACGCCCGGCATCGGGCCGACCGGTATATCCGCAACGACTCCCCCAAAAAGCTGTGGTTGTACAGTCTGCATGCCGAAGCCAAGAGGCACCTGTGCGCGGTGACGGTGCCCGCAGAATGTGCCCGAGCAATGGGTCCGGCCGCCACCGGCACCTTGCCGTTGCGCGAGCCGCAAATGGAATCGTTGTGGGAGTGCCTGTGCCGGGTGCCTGATCCACGTTCCCGTAACGCGAGGTTTCGGATCGGCTCGGTCCTGACGATCATCGCGATGGCGCTGGACAGGCCCACGCCGAGGCGATCGATCGTCAACCCGGCAGCCTTTTTTTTGACCACTGCGAGCCCGGACACGGACGCATCCAGCGCTGGCAGCTCAAAGCCTGAGCGGTCGAGCCTGACGCCGTCGACTTTCCCTTCGCCCGCAGCGTGGTCATTGTTCGCCTCTGCATCGCTGCAGCCTCGCTGCTCTTTACGCTTCGCTCTCCCAAAACAAAAGACCCTGGTCGAGTACCAAGGGCCTGATCGTCGCGATTGACCCAAACATTGTCGTCCCGCACGCTCCGCCCGAACCACTTGCCGACCGTGACGACCACCACCGCGAGCGATCCCGTCAAACAGTTCTCCATCTTCGCCGAAAACCGCGTCGGGCGACTGTATGACCTGACGTCCCTGTTCAAGGAGAACAACGTGCATGTCATCGCCCTGACCGTGCTTGATACCACCGACAGCGCGATCGTCCGCACCATTGTCGACGACCCGGACCGCGCCCGGGAGTTGATGATCAACAACGACTTCCCGTTTGGAGAAAGTGATGTGCTGGCCGTGGAAATCACCGATGAGGGAGACCTCCGACCGATTCTTTCCGCTCTGCTCGAGGCCGAGATCAACATCCACTACGTTTACAGCTTCCTGAAGCGTCCAGGCGACCGGACCGCCCTCGCGCTCAACGTCGAAGACACGGATGTGGCCACGCAAGCCCTCGGAAAACGAGGGTTCAAAGTCCTGACCCAGCGGGACATCTCACGCTAACGGCCGCGAGTTCAGCCTTTGACTTCGCCCATCTTCTCTCCCTCAAGGGAGTAGATACCGGTCATGTAGCCGTTCTCGAACATGGCCCCGACCCTGAGTTCGCCGAAGAAATCGATCGGAACGTCCTGGAGAGGGCGGACCCCGTCCTTGAATTTCACCACGACCCACTGGTTCATGTCGGGCACGGCTCCATAACAGCACATCATCGGATCACTCAGCAGCAGAAATTCGGTGACTTTGTTGCCCTCCATTTTCAGCGGAAGCATGAAGCCCGTGAGCCGGACTTTGCGACCGCTGAGCTTCTTCAGCCAATCGGGAATCTGTTCTTCTCCGGTCGGAGGCTGCACGTTCGGCGTCGCCGCCGGGTCGAAGGGGGGGACCTTGAAGGTGTAACTCGCCAGCCGGTCAAAGCCGAGTTTGACGAAACCGTTCTCCTCTTCCAAAGGAGCGTTCGCGCGAGCGGCACCTCCACCCGCGAGTACCGATGCGCCGGGCACGGGAGCGACCTCGGCAAGGCCCGTCGCGGTGAGCGACACTGCAGCACCATGCGATGATGCCGCCGCCAAAAACGACGAGCCGCAGCAGAGCAGATGGTTCACCAAGCCTTCGGGCGGGAAAAGCCCGGCCTTCGCGGCCGGAACCAGTCCAAGCGTGCCAGACAGGGCGGCAACCAGGAGACGGCGACGTGAGGTCAACATGAGAAGAGAAAACGTGCACACCTCTGACCATTCGTCAACGCCGCGCCCGAGGTCGGCGGGTTCGATTAACCCGCAGGAACCGGGCGAGCCGCCCCTCACACCCGCAAGGCCCAGAGAAAGACCGCGTCGGCCGGCTTCAGGATGGTTGCACGAAGGCCAAGTCCAGCGCGGTTCGGGACGTCCGGCCATTCTCGGCAATCAATTCGGCTCCGCCAGCGACCGCCCGGACCGTAGCCAAACGGTCAAAACCACGCGGAATCGCCACCACCGCAAGAATATGCGCCACCCGGCGGGGTCGGCGTCCGGAAAGGGACAGTGAGGTCTTCAGCCCAACTTTGTTCAACGGATTGCTCCGCATCGACTCGGCCAAACCGAGATGAAAATACGAAGTCACCGCTTCCATTCCCAGCACCCCGGTGTGACGTCCGTTCCAAGGAGCGTAGTGGCGCCCGCCGTTGGAGTGCCAAAGCAAGGTGTGCTGAAGCACTTTCGGATCCTTCACCTGGAGAAAAACATACCGCTCCTCCGGAAAGGTCGCCGCGCTCCACGAAAAATCTCCGCGACCATCGCCCATCAACATCACGATATCCTCGAACCCCCGCCTCGCCGGATAACGGGTCAGATCGGCGTACCCACCGTTTGCCAACGGCACGCGATCGAGCCGGCGAAAACGCGCACCCAATTTCAGGGAGGAATACCCTTTGGCGGCCGGATTCTCGAAGGGCGGCGGCACCACTTGGCCCCAGCGCCAGCCACCCACCGAAACCCGCCCCGAGCCTTCGACGTCGGGAAACTGGACGCAGGGATGCGTGCCGATGGGCATCGATCCGCTGAAACCCTGCAAAAAGTGTTCACAGTACACCGCGGTGTGCCCCTCCCGGACGGTCAGTCGTTTGTCGATCCGGCCTCGCCGCACTTTCGTCACCAAATGCGCATGCAAGGTGCACGCATCACCGGCGACGATGGTCTCGTCCAACGTCCAATCGCCATTGGCCGACTCACCGTGCGGCGGATGACGCTCGTTTCGGTATGGGGTGCCGTTTCCCCCAAAGGGCGCACAGAAAAAATCGCCTCGCAGCGCTTGGAGCAGCGGCGGCAAGCCGGTTGGCAGCGTTTCGCCAGCCCAAGGTGCCACCGCCAGCGGCGAGACCTGACGACCATCGGGCAACCGAAACCGAACCGGTCCGAGCATTCCGCCACAGCGGGTGACGCGTGCGTCGACCGAAGGATTCTGCAGAATCCAACTGGGCTGACCAAGATGGGAAACCAACGGGGATTGCATGCCAGACAGGTCACCACCCCGGCACCAGAGGTCAATCGGAACGTGGGATTGCCAAGTCGGTCGCCCCCCGATGACTGTCGATCCCTTCGTCATGGCTTTTCTTCCGCTCCCTCTCGGTCAGCGCATCCCGCCCAGCATCCACGGCGTCTCCTGCAGCCTGCCGACCATGCGCGCCGTCGTTGGCTACGAGGAAAAGGACCCCGAGATTACGCGGCACCTGACGTCGGGTTATCCCCGCTTTGTCCAACACCCCTACCTCAAGCAGGCCGCAGCGGTTCTCCTTCGGCGCGAAGGACTTGCGGACCACCAATTGTGGCCCACCTCTTCACGCCGGGCAGCCGGCTGCCTGCAACAATGGCTCCTGCCCGTGATCACGCGGGTGGTCGAGCACGACGGCCTTTGCGGAGTCGCCTTTCCCACCCTTCCCGAAACCGCGGCCCGAGCCAAAACCTGGCTGCAGCACACGGGGGCCCTCGCCTCGACCCGCGCGACCGAAGACTTTCTCATCCGCGCCGGCGAGCTCCCCTCCGCTCAGCCGGAGCCCACCTTCGTGGGTGATGCCGGTGCCGAGGTGCGCCGCTACCTGCGACGCGTGTTCGCCCCGGCAACCGACGCCGAAATCTTTCTGGCGAGCAATGGAATGAACGCCATCTGGTCCGCGTTCCGGACCGTGTCCATCCTCCAAGCGGCCCGCGGGAGGCGTATCTGGGTTCAACTGGGCTGGTTGTACCTCGATACGATCGCCATCCTGCAGAAATTCACCCCCGCCCCTGGCGACCATGTCTTCCTGGGCGATGTTTTCGATCTCGACGCCCTCCGCCGGCTCTTTGCCGAGCGGGGACATGAAATCGCCGGCGTCATTACGGAAGTCCCGACCAACCCACTCCTGCAAACCACCGACCTGCAGGCCGTGCACGCGCTCTGCCGCGCGCGCGGCGCAATCCTCGTCGTCGACCCGACGATCGCGTCCCCGGTCAATCTCGACGTCTTCCCGCACTCCGACGTCGTGGCGAATTCGTTGACCAAATACACCGCGAGCGAGGGCGACATTCTCTTCGGAGCCTGCGTGGTCAACCCCGCGGCACCCGACGCCGCGGCCCTGCGCGCCGGCATGGCGGCGGAGCTGGAACCGGTGTACCCGCGTGACCTCGCCCGGCTGGCCGCGCAGATCGGCGACGCTGACGGGATGATCGCGCAGTCCAACGCCAGTGCGACCAAGGTGGTCAAATTTCTCCGCGGACACCCGCGCGTCCAGTCGGTTCTCTGGACGCTGGAACCGAAGTCGCGCGACAACTACCTGCGCCTGGCCCGCACCCCTTCCTCCGTTGGCAGCATGATCAGCTTCACCGTCGATGGGCCGGTCGCCCGCGTCTATGACCGCCTCCGACTGCCGAAGGGTCCGAGCTTCGGCATGAAGACCACGCTGATCTGTCCGTTCATCTATCTGGCCCACTATGACCTCGTGACCAGTGAAGCCGGACGGACCCTGCTCACTGCAAACGGACTTTCCGCGGACCTTCTGCGACTCTCCGTCGGCTGCGAACCGGTTGAGGAGATCATCGACGCGCTCCGCGAGGCGCTCGATTGAACCGCTCCCGCCATGGCCGTCACCTCCTGCAAACTCACGATCAAGGCGATCCCCAATGCCGGCCGGGACGAGATCGTTGGCTGGCTCGGTGGGGCCCTGAAGGTCAAGATCCGGGCTCCCGCCCTCGACGGTCGGGCCAATGACGCCCTCTGCGCCTTTCTTGCCGACGCCCTCGGCCTGCCGAAGCGAGCGGTGGAGGTGGCCCTGGGTGAAAAATCGCGGCAAAAGTGTGTCCTGATCACCGGCCTGAGCGAGGACGAGGTACGGAGCCGCCTGCCGCCGACCTGACCGCACGCCCCGGTTCACCGTTCCACTCTTCCCCGTGCTGATCGCCACCCTGATCCTCTCCGCACTTTCCTGCTGCCTGATGATCGTGCTGCTGTTCCGCCACTCGGATTTTTTACCGCGAATGGACGCCAAGGAACGGGCATTGAGGAGGGGATCCGGGACCAATCTCTCCCAAATTGCTCTCAGAGATAGTCATCCTGCTGAGACTGATTCCTCTTCCATGATTCCCTCCCCTTTGCGTCCATTCGCGGCAAGAAATCCGTCTCTCTCCCCACGATCGCTCACCCGAGGATTTGGAGCAGGCGACTGAAAATCCGGTTCACTTTTTCCTGATTCTGACGAACCAGGTCCTTGAAGGCGGCGAAGTCGATCGCGGTGCCTTCAAGGCCATTCGCGAAATTGTCGATGATCGCCAGGCTATTGTAACGCAAACCGATCTCGCCGCACAAATCCGCCTCGTGGGCTGCCGTCATGCCGATGACATCACCCCAGTGACGCACCACCGCAATCTCCGCTTTGGTCTCAAAACGGGGGCCACGCATTTGCACATAGATCTTTCCCGTACGGAAGACGAACTCAGGTGCCAGCCCGCCAATGATTTGAGGAATGAGATTATTCGCAATCCCTGGTGTCCCTCCCTTGAGCTCACTATCGAAAAAAGTTTGCGGAGGACTCTGAATATTCACGTAATCGCTGCACGAAACGAGCGCTCCCGGCGGCAAGTCGGCCTTGAGCGAACCGACGGAGTTGAAGGAAACGATGTCTTCGTACCCCAAATCGGCCAAGGCTCGGACATTGGCTCGATAATTGATCGAATGCGGCGGAAGCGGAAAACCGTAACCATGGCGGTTGATCAGCACCTGATCGCCCTTAGCCTTGTAAGTCACTATTCCATAATCGGTTTTGATCGTCCTGACCTCCCAGGAGGCAAACAGGGTCGAATTGACGATGCTGGTTCCGCTGATAAACGCGACTTTCACGCTCCGACTCGGGGATAATTCCGGGATCGGGTCAACCGTCCAGCCACTGGTTCCCCTGTCTGCTTAACTGCCGCGCCTCCGGATCGGATATCTGGAAAGTTCTCGGCTCACCCTCAACAATCCCCCGTCTGTCAGGTTTTCCTGTCATCCAATGCGGGTTTTCGCAGCTACAGAGTCACGAAGTTGCGCCGTTTCAGGGAGTAAACCCATCTTTGATGCGCCTCGTGCTTTCAGGGAACGAGCGTACCAACGGTGCAAGCCCAGACACATCCTTCAGCGATCCTGCTTCAACGTCCAACCACCGATCACCATGCGCTTCAGTTCACTCACCATTGGTCAACGCGTGACCATAGGATTCACGCTCCTCATCCTCCTGGCCGCGGCCCTCGGCGGTCTCGCCGTTTACCGCATGCAGACGGCAGCCAACCAGGCGAGCTTCCTCTCGAAGGCAGTCGTGCCCCAGGCAGACATCACCTCGAAACTCAGCCAAGCTTCCGCGGCCACGCAAATTGCCGTCCGAACCTATGGAATTACCGGCGAGGCCGCGATGCTGGAAACGGCCAACCGCGAGCTCACCAAGGTCGAGGGATACCTTGCCGACGCAAAGAAACACGGTGAGGCGTTTGTCCAATTGACCGCGCTGCGAGAAGGCGCGAGGGACGCCGAGGCCACACTCAAGTCCTACAAAACCAGTTTTGAGGCCACCCGCAATAATGTGAACGAGCTCGCCCGAGTGCGGAGCCTGCTCGATGAGCAGGGAGGCACCTTCAGCAAAGAAATCACCATCTACCTGAGCGATCAGGAAAGAAAGCTCTCCGAGGAAATTTCCTCCGGTCAGCCGAAAGAAAAGATCTTGGAACGGGCGGAAAAAGTGAAATTGGGGACCGAAGTCGGCGAGATGGGCTCGCGGATCCGAATCGCCAACTTCAAGGCCCAGGCCCTCAACCAGATCGAGCTCGTGGAGAAAGTCCTGCCACTCTTCGAGCAAATAGAAAAGACCCTCGCTGCGATGGTCCGAACGACCCACCAGGAAGCAAATCTGAAGCAACTGGAGACGGTCAAACAGAGCGCTTTGTCCTATCGCTCCGGGATCAACAGTCTCATCGCCAACATGAACGCCTCCAGTGAGATCCGGACACAGCGGACTAAAGTCGCCGACGCCTTTGACACCACCGTCGAGGCCGTGCTCAGCCGCTCGATCGAGCGCACGTTGACCGTCGCCACGGAAACCGACACGTCTCTCCACGCCAGCTCCACTCAGGTCATCATCGGTCTCGTGATCGCCGCCGTGCTCGGACTCATAAGTGGTTGGGTCATCATTCGCGGGGTCAACAAAGCCCTGAACGTGACCTCTGAGTTGCTCTCCCAAAGTTCCACCCAGGTCGCCTCCGCTTCCGGTCAGGTCTCCGCGACCAGCCAGTCGCTCGCCGAAGGTGCCAACGAACAGGCCGCCTCCTTGGAGGAGACCAGCTCCTCGTTGCAGGAGCTGGCCAGCATGACCCAACGCAACGCCGAAACTTCCCAGAAGGTCAATGAGCTCGCCAAACAAACCCGGGCTTCGGCCGACACCGGTGTCGTCGACATGCGTCAGATGACGGCTGCGATGGACGCGATCAAGGCTTCGGGCGATGAAATCGCCAAGATCATCAAGACGATCGACGAAATTGCCTTCCAGACCAACATTCTCGCCCTGAATGCCGCCGTCGAAGCCGCTCGCGCCGGGGAAGCTGGCATGGGCTTCGCGGTGGTCGCCGACGAGGTCCGGGCGCTCGCTCAGCGCAGCGCCGAAGCGTCCAAGGAAACGTCGGGAAAGATCGCCGGCTCACTCAACTCCACCGCCCAGGGTGTGCAACTCAGTGCCAAAGTCGCCAAGTCGCTCGATGAAATTGTCACCCGCGCCCGCCAGGTCGATGAGCTCGCTTCCGAAGTCGCCGCCGCCTCGACCCAGCAGAGCCAGGGTATCGAGCAGATCAATCACGCCGTGAACGAGATGGACAAGGTCACCCAAAGCAATGCCGCCGGTGCCGAGGAATGTGCCAGCGCTGCCGAGGAGCTGAACGCTCAGGCAACCGAACTGCAGTCGGCGGTGGGTGATCTCCAGCGTCTGGTCGGTGGATCCGCCGCGACCCCCTCCGTGGAAACCCACTCCGCGCCGCGGACCCGGGTCGTCGCCACCACCACCCATCGGAAACCGGTCGCGATGGCCCGCAAAACCTCCGATTCGCGTAAGTCCCTCTCCGGCAGTCCGGCAATCAATCATGTGAAGGTGATCTCACCCGGTACGAACGGCTCCGAGCCCCTCACGGCTGATACGGAGGAAAACAGCAAACTCTTCCGCTGACGCTGAGCGTCAAGGGCAGCGTCGGGAGGGCCGGGAAACCGGCCCTCCTTTTTTGTGTCGATCGACACCCCGTTTCCCTGTTTCGCCCCAACCGTTGGCGGTAAGGCTCAATCGATCGGCGGCCGTGACGATACGAGAGCAAAAAGTGCGGAGCCATCACGGTTGAGTTCCGGCTCGATCTCCCTCTGTCTCCTAGTCTTACTCATCCACGAGGCCGCCCCCCCACTCCCTCCGGCTCAGGCCGTCACTAGGTACAAAACCCCTCAGCCATGCGAGAATCGCCAGCCCCTGAAAACCGCCCTCCTCGCAAAGGAGATGTCATCTCCCCCAACGTCGAACCCGCGACCCCATGGGTCTCACCCTCTTCGGACGATCTCGTCAAAGACCCGAACGTCAGCTCTGCCGCGGAGCAGTTGGCCGAACGCCAACAAGGGCTAGTCGATCTGCAGATCAGCGCCCTGCGGATCACCGCCAACGTGGTCGTCATCACTGACCACCACGGAGCAATTGAGTGGGCCAACCAGGCATTTTCGGCCATCACCGGCTACAGTCTGGCCGAGGCGGTCGGCAACCGGGTCGGCGACCTGATCAACTCCGGAACGCATGACGCGGCCTTTTTCCGGGAGATGTGGGAAACCCTTTTGGCCGGCCGCGTCTGGCAGGGAGACATCGTCAATCGGCGCAAAGATGGCAGCCTGTTCGAGGAGGAATCCACCATCACCCCGATCACCAACGATGCCGGGCAGATGACCCACTTCATCGCCGTCAAACAAGACATCACCCAACGCCGTTTGCTCGAATCGAAGATGCGGCAGGCGCAGAAGATGGAAGCTGTTGGCCAGCTCGCCGGGGGAATCGCCCACGACTTCAACAACATTCTCGCCGCGGTCCTGATTCACCTCGGACTGTTGCGGGATGATCCCGCAATTGAGGAAAGAACGCGGCTGGCGCTCCGGGAACTGGAACTTGAGGTCCAGCGTGGCGCCGGATTGACGCGGCAATTGCTGACCTTTAGCCGGCAGCAGGCGATGGAACCGCAAACGCTGGACCTGCACGAGATCATCAGCGGGCTGCTGAAAATGCTTCGGCGTTTGCTGGGCGAGCACATCAACCTGCAGCTCGTCGGATCAACCCCGCTCCCCTTGATTCACGCCGACCCCGGCATGGTTGAACAGGTCGTGATCAACCTGTGTGTCAACGCCCGGGATGCAATGCCCAAGGGGGGCAATCTCACGCTCTCGACCCTCATCGAGGAGTTTTCTGCGCCCTCGTCCCGCTTTCCCGATACGCTGCCTGGTCGCTACGTGGGCATCACCGTCACCGACGACGGCTGCGGCATGGACCAGAAGACGCTTCAACACATTTTTGAACCGTTCTTCACCACCAAGTCGGCCGGCCGCGGCACCGGGTTGGGACTGGCCACCGTCTACGGCATCGCCAAACAGCACCACGGCTGGGTCGATGTCGAAAGTGTCCCCGGCAAGGGTTCATCCTTCCACGTTTTTTTCCCCGTGGCCGAGGCCCACTCCCCAAGGACAACCACCGCCGCCAAGGCGCCCCAGCCTCGTGGCCATGGTGAGACGATCCTGGTGACCGAAGACGAGGCCAACGTCCGCACCGTCCTTTGCCTCAGCCTCCGGCGCCACGGCTACAAGGTCGTCGAAGCCGCGAGCGGGCCCGCCGCACTGCAATGCTGGCGGGAACATCAAGGCCAGTTCGATCTGTTGTTCACCGACATGGTCATGCCCGAGGGCTTGAGCGGGCGCGAGATCGCGGATCGGATGCGCATCGAAAAGCCTGACCTCAAGGTGATCCTCTGCACCGGCTACAGTCGAACCCCGGGAGTCTCCCCGGTCGAACCCGGAGCGGGCATGATTCTGCTGCAAAAACCGTTTGATGTCAGCCAGCTTCTGACCGCGGTCCGTAACTGTCTCGACCATTCCTAGGTCATGCCCGAGCCTCTCATCCGTGTTCTCCTGATCGACGACCACCAGCTCTTTCGCAAGGGCCTGAGGCTCCTGCTCGAGCACTCGGGCTCCGTCGAAGTGGTCGGCGAGGCTGGAAACGTCGCCACCGCCGTCGCTCTCGCCCCCACGGTCAACCCCCACGTGATCGTCGCCGACATCCATCTGCCCGATGGCGACGGGATCGCCGCCGCCCAGCAGATGCTGCGCGATTGTCCCCGGGCGAGCGTGGTTTTCCTTTCGTCCGATTCCGACTTCAAGCTGGTCCGTCGCGCGCTCGACGCCGGAGGTCGGGGTTATCTTTTGAAGGATGTCGCACCGCAGGATCTTCTGCGGGCGATTGAGGCGGCCCGGAAAGGGGACATTTATCTTTGCCCGGAGATCGCCACCGCGTTGGTCCACGACTACCGGTCGCGTGACGAAGACCTGGCCCCGGTCATTCCCAAACTCTCCGATCGCGAGCGTGAGGTGCTCCGCTTCGTCGCGAATGGTCTGCGCAACAAGGAGGTTGCCGCCCGTCTCAACGTCAGCGTCAAGTCGGTCGAAACCTACCGTCGCCGCCTGATGGCGAAACTCGGTTACACCTCGACGGCGGAATTGGTCCGTCACGCCCTGCGCGAGGGGCTGGTCGCGCCCTGAGCGCCCCGCTCCAGCGGTGGGAACCACCGGTTCAAAGCAGCGTCGACTGCGCGCCACCTTCCACCGCACCCTTCAGGCCGATCACCTGGTAGCCCTTCGCCGTCAAAACGCGCCCCTGCGACGTACGCTGCAGATAACCCTCCTGGATCAGGAACGGCTCATGGACTTCCTCCAGCGTCTCGGTCTCCTCGCCGACCGCAACGGCGATCGTGCCCAATCCGACCGGCCCGCCGCCGTAGTTCTCGGCGATCACCCGCAGCATCCGCTTGTCCATTTCATCCAGCCCGCGATCGTCGATTTCAAGCAACTCCAACGCGGCCGCCGCCACGGTCCGGGTGATCCGCCCTTCCGCGCGCTCTTGGGCGAAGTCCCGGCAGAAGTTGATCAAATTGTTGGCGATCCGGGGCGTGCCGCGCGACCTCCGTGCGATCTCCCGCGCGCCGTCTTCGGCGATCGAGACCTTAAGCAAGGCGCAGCTGCGCTGGACAATGCCCATGAGCGTGGTCACGTCGTAGTAATCGAGCCGGGTCTGCAGCGTGAAGCGGGAGCGCAACGGAGCCGTCAGCAAACCCGCCCGCGTCGTCGCTCCAATAAGGGTGAAGCGCGGAATCGTCAGCCGGACACTGCGCGCGTTCGGGCCCTGATCGATCATGATGTCGAGCCGGAAGTCCTCCATCGCTGAATACAAATACTCCTCCACGGTCTTCGGGATGCGGTGGATCTCATCGATGAAGAGCAGATCACCCTCCTCCAAATTGGTCAGCAGGCCGGCCAGATCCCCGGCTTTCTCAACGACGGGACCGGAGGTGACCCGGACGTTTTTGCCCATTTCATTTCCAAGGATGAACGCCAAGGTCGTCTTGCCCAATCCCGGTGGCCCGCTGAGCAGGATGTGATTGAGCGTGTCGCCGCGCCGCCTCGCCGCCCCGACCATGACTTGCAGGCGCTCGACAGACTTGGGCTGCCCGGCAAAATCCGCAAACGAGAGCGGCCGCAACGCCGCCTCGGCAGCGGTCACCGGCTGCCCGAGGGCCGAGGTGATGAAACCCAACCCGGTCGCGGCCGACGGCGCCGGGGCAGGACTCTTTGTCTTAAACTTTTCGGGTTTGGATTCGTTCACGGGGAGGACCTCATTTCCATTCCACATCGGCTCCGAGGCTGCGCAGGTTTTCAACAAAGCGCGGGTGGGCACGCTGGATCACGTCGGCGTTCTTCACCACACTGCGCCCGGGAACGCTGGCGGCGACCATGTAAAGCGCGATCGCCGCGCGGATGACATAGGGGGAGTCAACGACCGCGGCATGCATCGGCTTGTTGCCGAAGACGATGATCCGGTGCGGATCGCTCGTGACCACATGCGCCCCGAACTTGGCGAGTTCGGGAATCCAGGAGAACCCGTTCTCGTAGACCTTGTTCCAAAAATGAACCACCCCATCCGCCCGGGTGCTCAACGCGATCATCAGCGGAAGCAGATCCACAGAAAAATACGGCCAGGGTGCGGCCTCGATCTTGGTCAGCAGATTGCTCGTGAAGGGCTTTTCAATCTCGAGAGACTGGTGGCGCCGGACGATCGCGGTGTCCCCTTCATGCTCCACCACGACCCCCAGCTTCCGGAACGAACGCACGATCAGGTCAAAGTGATGCGGCAACGATTTTTCCACCCGGATTTCACCGCCCGTAATCGCACCCAAGGCGAGAAAGGTCACCACCTCGTGGTAGTCAGTGCCAATCGTCACCGTGGCACCGTGCAGGCGCTCCACGCCGGTGATGCGCAGCATCGACGTGCCAATTCCCTCGATGCGGGCACCCATGGCCACCAAGGCGGCGCACAAATCCTGTACATGCGGCTCACTGGCCGCATTGATCAGAGTCGATTCCCCGTCACCAACCGCCGCGGCCATGGCAAAATTCTCGGTCACGGTGACGGACATGTAGTCGCACCAATGACGCGCCCCATTAAAGCCGCGGGGTAACGCGATCACGAGCGGATCACCCTCATCCACCGAGGCACCCAACGCCCGCAAAATCTCCAGATGGGGATCGATCTCGCGCACGCCGAGTGAACACCCCTGTGAATTGGCCGGCACCGCAATCCGCCGCAACCGGTGCAGCAAAGCGGGGTAAAGCAGAACCGTCGAACGCATGTTCTGCGGAAGCTCCGCGTCCTTCAGGGCATCCTTGAAACCCGAGTGATCCACCCGCATCACCCCACCCGTCCGGTCCCACTCGATCTGCGATCCCTGGGACCGGAAGAACGACACCAGTTTGTCCAAGTCCGTGATATCTGGAACGTTGAGCAGAGTCATCGGCTCGTCAGTCAGCAGCGTGGCGCAGAAGACCGGCAGCACCGAGTTTTTGTTTCCCGAAGGAACAATGGTACCGGCGAGCGGTTTGCCGCCATGAACAATGAGATCGGCCATACGAGGCGGGTGGGCGAAAAGACGTTGGAAACAAAAACGGACGACGCCGGCAAAAAAAAGGCGCCCGCAAAAGCGGACGCCTCGAATGCGCGCCAACCGGTCGGGTTGGCAAGAGCGAACTCAGTTACCCGGTGAACCACCGCCGCCTCGCGGCTCCTGGCCACCATTGAAATCGCCCCGGTTGCGGCCACGGCCACCGCGATGGCGCCGGCGTCTTGGGCCGCCCTCGCCACCCTCCTGACTGAACGGACGACCACCGGCCTCGCCTTCGGGGCGAGTTGCTTCGCCGGGACGCGGCCCCTGACCCTCACCACGGGGACCTCGTTGACCTTGGTAGCCACCGCGACCGCCCTGCTGGCGTCGGCGCTGTCCATTGGACGAGCCTCCCCGATCGTCACCGCGACCGGCATCGGTGCCCATCGCCGGTTTTGGCGTGTCCGCGGCAGCGCTGCCCCCACCGAAGAGGCCTTTTAGCCAACCCACGAAACCACCCGATTTGGTCTCCTCGACCGCAGCCGGTTTCGGCGCGGGCGTTGGAGCGGAAGCGGAGGTCGGGGCGGGAGCCGGGGCACCGACCGGTGAAAACGGCCTACCCTGACCACCACGGACGGCCGGCCGGGCATCACGAGGATCCCGAGCGTCCCGGGGGTCCCGGGGTTCGCGAGCTTCCCGCGGCTCGCGGGGCGCGCGACCTTCCCGATCATCGCGGAATTCGCGACGAGGCTCGCGCGCGCCTTGTTCGGACGTGGCGGGATCGGCGGGACGTTCGGCGCGGAAAACCGGCCGGTCCTCACGACGCGGACGGGGACCCGCCGCGGACGGAGCCGAATCGTTGTCCCAGCGGGTGGCGGGATGCTTGGACTCAGCGGGTGGAAGGATCGTCAACCGCGCCTTCTCAGCGGGAACCGCCGCCGCCGGAGCCGGCGCGGGTCCTGCAGCCGGAGCGGCCGCCGGCGCAGCCTCCGGAGCGGAATGAACTGCGGGTGCGAACAGATCGACCGCGGAGGATGCCTCAGCGGTCGCCGATGGAGCCGGTACCGGTGTCGAAACCGGAACGGGGGAAACCTCAACGGGCGACGGACTTACCGCGGCGACCGGTGCAGGAGCCGGAACCGCCACAAGGACGGGTTCCGGGGCAGGCGGAGGCGTTGGCTCGAACGGGTTCTCATACTCGCGCTGAGCAACGATGACTTGAACGGCCGTGGGTTGGTAGTCGCCGCGGGGAGCGGCGGAGGCGGCGGCAGCTGCAGGAACTGAGCTGCGTTTGCCGCGCGCGAGGCCGGAACCGCGACCGGCGCCGAATGAAGCGGCAACCGGCGCTGGCGTCGCGCTGGGGGTCTCGGAGGGGGCTGCGGATGAACTCGCAGGCGTATCCCCACCGGACGTGGTATTATCTGACATGACTTGTATTTATGTTTGGGTTAAGCGCGGGATCCGCGAAAACGCGGGCTCCACGCGAGTCGGCCATGGACGGAGCTAAGGTGCTCGACGCAGGCAACAACCGCCACAATCACCCGGGAATGCGTCTGCCGCAACCCCAATCTCCCGGATCGTGGCCTCGCCATGGCTCAGGAACACGCATGGAGGCCAATCGCCCCTTGCGCTCGCCCCATGGCCATTTTAAGCCTTGCCGCATGTCCGCCGACAAACTCGAGGAAATCTTTCGCATGCAAAGCGCTCTCAACCAACGGATCGGGGTGTCTCTCCCCCCTCCGACGGACGAGGAAAAAGCCAAGTGGATCCTCAATTACACCCGCGCGATGCAACAGGAGTTGGCGGAGCTGGTCGATTCCGTGCCGTGGAAATGGTGGGCAAAGTACCAAAAATTTGACGAACAGAATGCCCGGGTGGAGGTGGTCGATCTTTTCCATTTCCTCGTTTCCCTTGCGCAAACCTTGGGCATGAGCCCGGACGACGTTTACCAAGCCTACCTGAAAAAGAACGTGGTCAACCACCAGCGACAAGACTCCGGCTACGCGGCCAAGGACGCCGAGGATTCAAAACACATTTAAGAACCGCCTGAGTTCGAGCGGCATTTGACGCATCGCCGGGCGTGGGCTCCTTTCCCGAATGATTTTACGCGGCAAGAAAATCGATCTCGCACTCCCCCTGCGTGTGGTCCGCATCGGTGCCGAAGAAACGTCACGTTCTCGCCGGCCTCGCTGAGGCCGGAGGTCTTCCCCGTTGTAGCTGGCCTCGCCGAGGCCGGATGTATTCTACGTTGTAGCTGGCCTCGCTGAGGCCGGAGGTATTCTACGTTGTAGCTGGCCTCGCTGAGGCCGGAGGTATTCTACGTTGTAGCTGGCCTCGCTGAGGCCGGATGTTACCACCAAGGGGTGAAATGGTCCCTCATTGAACTGCGTCGCCAGTCCCGGCGCAAATGGCCGGCACGCCTTGCAGTCACCACAGGCGTGCTCGTGGCACTCTGGATCCTCTTCGGATTCTTCGCTCTCCCACCGTTGCTCAAAACGCAGGCCACCAAGCGTCTCTCCGTTCAACTTCAGCGTACGGTCACCATTGAACGGATCCGCACCAATCCCCTCACCCTCTCGGTCCAGGTCGATGGCTTGGTGATCCGGGAGCAGGATGGCGCGGAACTCGCCTCATGGCGTTCCGTGTACCTCAATTTCAGCCCTTGGTCCCGTCTCACGGGACACTGGCAAATTCAGGACATGGCGATCGACGGCTTCATCGGTCACATCGGCATCGATCCCCAAGGCCGGCTCAACTTCGCCGACCTGCTCAGCCTGGGCCACCCGCCCGAGGATAAAGCCACCTCCTCCCCGATGACCCCGGTCGCAATCGACCGCTTGGAGGTCACGGACGCACGAATCCATCTCAAGGACGACAGCCAGAAGACGCCTTTCTCGACCGAAATCGGTCCGCTTACTTTCACCCTGAGAAATTTCTACACGGCTGGGGATCCCCGCGCTCCTTACGAGTTCACCGCCAAAACCAAAGCCGGGGAGTCCGTCTCCTGGCACGGTTCCCTGTCGGTCAACCCGTTGCGATCCGAAGGTGAACTGGCACTCTCGGGATTAGCCCTGCCGAAATACGCCCCCTACTACGCCGAACGGATCGCGTTCACCCTGCAATCGGGATTGGCCTCCGCGAGGATCCGATATTCAGCCCGATTCGGTGGCGACGAACCCGTGCTGCGCGTTTCCGACTCAAACGTCACCCTCACCGACCTGAAGATCGTCACCCTCCAGGGATCCCTACCCCTTCTGACCGTGCCGGAACTGACCGTCACGGGCATCGAAGCCGACGCCATCACCCGCGCGGTGAGCGTCGCCGGGGTCGCCATCAAGGGTGGGTCGGTCGAGGTCCGCCGTTCTCCCCAGGGTATCGATTTTCTAGATGCACTGCGCCCGATCGCGCCTGGGAGCACTCCCGCGCAAGCGCCGGCGGCCGCCACCCCTGCGGCAATACCGGCGGCAGCACCCCAGGTGCGGATTGACGGCGTCTCCGTCGCCGGCGTCCGGCTGAACTATTCGGACACCACGACACCGCGCCCCGTGGCCCTGGTCGTCGAGGAGGTCCAAGCGGACGTCCGCGGATTCTCCCTCGCCGATCGTGCCGTTCCGATGCCTTTCAAGGCGGCCGCATCACTTCCCGGAGGCGGACGATTCTCCATCGAGGGGAACGTGACGGCGTCGCCGTTCAGCACCGAAGTCAACGTTGGGCTCAAGGATTTCCCGGTCGCCAGTCTCAGTCCCTATCTGGAGTCCCGCTTCGATCTCTGGCTCGCCAAGGGAAAGGGCTCCCTGCAGGGAAAACTCAGCCTCACGGGGGCCGCGACGAGCTTCACCGGCAGTGCCTCGGTCGACGACCTGGTGGCAATCGACAATGCCGCGGATGAAGAGGTGGTTTCCTGGTCCGCGCTGGCGCTGCAGTCCATCGACTATTCGTCGGCGAAAAACCAGCTCACGATCGGGGAATGGGCCTGGTCCAGCCCATCGCTCCGGATCCGCATCGGCTCCGATGGTCAACTCAACCTCGCGCGCTTGCAACGCCCCGCCCCCGCGACTTCTCCGGTGAAGGTCGCCCCCGGAGCCCCCGCCCCGCCCGCACCCAGCCCGGCGCTCTCGATCTCGCTCGATCGCTTCGTGCTCGAGCGCGCCACCGTCGGGTTTTCCGACCGCTCGGTGTCCCCCGCCGTCACCAGCGCGATGACCGGCTTGTCCGGAACCATCACCGGCCTTTCGTCCGAATCCGCGGCCCAGGCAGCCGTTGAGCTTAAAGGCAGGATCGACGACGCGGCGCCCGTTTCGATTTCCGGACGAGTCCGCCCCCTCGCCACCCCTGCAAGCGCGGATCTCAAACTCGACCTCCGGGGCGCCGAACTGTCTCCGCTCGCCCCTTACATCTCCAAGTACGCCGGCTACGCGCTCGAGCGGGGTGCGCTCTCGCTGGCGGTGCATCTGCGCCTCGCCAACCGCCGGGTCGAGAGCACGAATGTCGCGACGCTCGAACAATTCACCCTCGGTGCGAGGACGGACAGCCCTGACGCGACCAAACTGCCCGTCGCGCTGGCGGTGGCCCTGCTCAAGGACCAGCGGGGCCGGATCGTGATCGATCTGCCGATCCAGGGCAGCCTCGACGACCCGGAGTTTCGCGTCGGTCGGATCGTGCTCAGGGTGCTGGGCAACCTGCTCGCGAAGGCCGCCACGTCACCGTTCGCGCTGCTCGGAGCGGCCTTCGGAGGCGGTGGCGAGGAACTGGCGACCCAACTCTTTGCCGCCGGTGAAAGCGGGCTGCTCGCCGCAGGGAAGTCCAAGCTCGAAACAGTCACAAGGGCCCTTGGCGACCGGCCCTCCCTCCGCTTGGAGTTGATCGGCCGATACGACTCGGTCGCCGATCTCAACGCGCTCCGTGAAGCGGAGTTCCACCGGCGGGTCGAATCGGGGGTGCGCGAGCGACGGAAAGCCGCGGGCGTGCCCGCGGACGATCCTCCCATCGTCGAGGCGGAGCAGGTCGCCGCACTCGCCGAACTCTATGCCCGGACTTTCCCGGGAGTGGTCGCCGCCCAGGCAACGGTGCCTTCCGGCCCCTCGGCCAAACCCGGCCCGACGCCCGAAAGCGAGCGACCCGGCTTCCTGCCTCGACTCCTGCGTCTGCTGTCCGGTCGCACCACCGCCGAGGCGCCCGACACTCCCCAAATGCCCGCCATCCCGACCGAAAATCCCGCCCCGGTCGCCCCGGCTCTCTCCGTCGAAACCATGGCGGAACAGATCTTGGCCCAAATCGAGGTGGACAAAAACGCCCTGCCCGAACTGGCCATGACCCGCGCCCAACGGGTCCGCGCCCACCTGCTCGAAAGCGGAACCATCGCCCCGGATCGCATCCTGCTGGCTCCAGCCGCCGCCGGCGGGACGCGGGTCGACCTGACGCTGAAGTGAATGTCGATGTCTTTCCCTGCCGAACGGGCTGCGGCGCGTGCTGCATTGCCCCGTCGATTTCATCACCGATCCCCGGCATGCCGCAGGGCAAGCCCGCCGGGATCCCCTGCATTCAGCTCACGGCCGATCTTGCCTGCGCACTTTTCGGAAGCCCTGAGCGACCTGCCGTCTGCGTCGGTTTGAAGCCGGGCCCGGTCATGTGCGGCTCCAGCCGGGTGGAGGCCCTCGCTTATCTCAGTCAACTTGAGATTCTGACTCTCCCGACCCACCCGACGACACGGTTTTCCGCGGCGGGGTGATTGACGCCGGTGCCCCGGCCCCCTTTGCCTTGTGGCTCTATGGCCAAACCGGACGAGCCCAAGGTGATTTTCTCGATGATCGGCGTTTCGAAAAAAATCGAACGCAAGGAAATCCTCCGCGATATCTCCCTCTCGTTCTTCTACGGGGCGAAGATCGGGGTGCTCGGTCTGAACGGCTCAGGGAAGTCATCTCTCCTGCGCATCCTCGCCGGACGTGACACCGAAATCGACGGTCGAGTCCACTTCGAACCCGGGTACCCGGTCGGTCTGCTCGAACAGGAGCCGTCCCTCACCGCCGGTGCCACCGTACGCGCCTGCGTCGAGGAGGGCGTCAAACATCTCACAGACTTGGTCGCGGCCTACGATGCCACGTGGGACGAACTGAACGAGGCCACCGACGCCGCCGCCAAGGAGAGGATCATGACCAAACAAGGCGATCTCCAGGAAAAGATCGACCACCTCGGTGCCTGGGATGTCGCTCCCCAAGTGGAGATGGCGATGGATGCGCTCCGCTGCCCGCCGAGCGATGAAATTGTCGACCATCTCTCGGGCGGTGAACGCCGCCGGGTGGCACTCGCCCGGTTGCTCCTGAAGAAACCGGCCATTCTCCTGCTCGACGAGCCCACCAATCATCTCGACGCCGAAAGCGTGCAATGGCTGGAGCAGCATCTCGCCCGCTATGAAGGAACGGTCATCGCAGTGACCCATGATCGATACTTCCTCGACAACGTCGCCCAGTGGATTCTTGAGCTCGATCGCGGCCACGGAATCCCCTGGAAGGGCAACTACTCAGCCTGGCTCGAGCAGAAACAGCGCCGGGCCGCGGTGGAGCAACGCACGGAAGACCGGCGGCAAAAGGCCATGGCGCGGGAACTGGAGTGGATTCGCAAGTCCGCCAAGGCCCGCGTCGCGAAATCGCAGGCCCGCATCAGCGCTTACGAGTCCATGCTCAAGGAAAGCGTCTCCGAAAAGGAGCGCGAGTTCGAGATGGTCGTGCCACCCGGCCCCCGACTTGGGACGCTTGTGGTGGAATCAGTGGGACTCGCCAAAGCCTACGGTGAGCGTCTGCTCTTCGAGAATCTGACCTTCAATCTGCCGCCCGGCGGGATCGTCGGGGTCATCGGCCCGAACGGCGCCGGCAAGACCACCCTGTTCCGTCTGATCGTCGGCGCTGAAAAATCCGATCGCGGCATCCTGCGGGTCGGCGACACCGTGAAGATCTCCCATGTCGACCAATCGCGTGACTCGCTGCCCGACGCCCAGACGATCTACGAGGCGATCAGCGACGGGAATGAGACGCTGGACATCGGGGGGCGCGGCCTCAGCGCTCGCGCCTACTGCGCGCAATTCGGATTCACCGGCGCCGACCAGCAGAAAAAGGTGGGCGTGCTTTCCGGTGGTGAGCGCAATCGCGTGCACCTGGCGCGCCTGCTCAAGGCCGGGGCGAATCTGATCCTCCTCGACGAGCCGACCAATGATCTCGACGTCAACTCGATCCGTGCGCTCGAGGAAGCCCTGGAATCGTTTGCCGGTTGCGCGGTGATCGTCTCCCACGATCGCTGGTTCCTCGACCGTGTGGCCACGCACATCCTCGCCTTCGAGGGTGAAAGCCAGGTGCAGTGGTTCGCCGGCAATTACTCGAGTTATCTGGAAGACTATCGCCGGCGCAAGGGGCACGACGCCGACACCCCGAAGCGCATCAAGTACCGCAAGCTGGCCCGCTGATCCGCTGCGACTCAGGACGCCGGAAATTTCTGCGAAGTGGTCCCGGACTCGCGGGCGGCGTCGATCTGGTCGGCCTCGGCACGGTACTGCTGCGCCGCCTCCTCGCAGATTCCATGCGTCGAAAGGATGCTGAACCGTTCTTCGAGGAACTCCTCGAAGGAAACCCAGCGCCCCTTCCATTTCACCCGCTTGGTCCAGGCACAAACCGTGATCATGGTCATCAGATCCCGGATACGCCGTACGAGCACCAATGCCGCCGTTCCAGTCAGGACCACCGCCACCGCGATCAGTCCCAGGCTGACATGGAGCGACCGTTCGGTCCTGCGGGCGGTCACGTTGGATTGGACCCGGAGTTCAGTCAGTTCGACCGTCTCCAGCTGACCAAGGAACTCGCGGATTTGCTCCATGAGCACCCGTCCCCGATCGGTTTCCAGATGATTCAAGGCGGCGCCGATCGACTTCTCCCGGCGCAGCGCGATCGTCGTCGACATCTCTCCGAGCTTCGCCTGAACGAGCGTCTTGAGGCGGGTAAATTCCTCGGCCCGCCCCTCGCGCAGGCTCCAACGCTGTTGAAGATTCACGAGCATGGGCTCGATCCGGTCGATCGACTCCCGATAGGGTTCGAGGTACGTCTCTTCGCCTGTCAGGAGGTATCCCCGCTGGCCCGCTTCGGCGGCCGTGACCGCATTCAGTAGCTGCTGTATCAGGAGCACCTTTTCCTGAGCCTCCTCCGTTCTGGCGTTCGCCGCGAGCACGTGTTGGGTTGAAACCACTCCCAACCAGCCAGTTCCCACGGTCAGGAGAAAGGCCAGCGCCAAGGCTCCCATGACCGCGGGCTGCGATAGGATCAATGGACGCAGCGCACGCATTCTATGGTCGACCCCGATTCGAGGAATAGGATCCTTCGCTCAGCCTCTTATGCTCGAAGTTCCTGAATGACTCTTCCTCCACCATTTGCCATTTTCGACAAAACCATACGTTTTACCATGCACTCCCGCAGTTTCCTTTTTCTTCTCTGCCTGTTCCTTCCTTCCATGGCCTCTCTTTCCGCCGAAACGCCCTCACCTTCGCGCCAGGTCGCCTATGTCGGAGGGGGCTGCTTCTGGTGTACCGAAGCAGCCTATGATCTGCTGCCCGGGGTCGTTTCGGTGGTCAGTGGTTACGCCGGTGGAAAAACTCGCCAGCCCACCTACGAAGACGTTTGCCGGGGCAACTCTGGACACGCCGAACTCGTTCGCGTCGAATTTGATCCTGCGGTTGTCAGCTATCGTACAGTGATCGATTTCTTCTGGAGCATTCACGACCCGACCACGCTCAATCGCCAAGGAGCTGATGAGGGCACCCAGTATCGCTCGATCATTTTTACGACCAACGAAGAGGAGCGGATCGCAGCGGAAGCGTCCCGCACTGCCGCCCAACCGTCCTGGGGTGGTCGCATCGTCACCGAAATCGTCCCCTTGGAAAAATTCCACGTGGCCGAGGACTACCATCAGGACTACTTCGCGAAGAATCCGAACGCCGGTTATTGCCGGGTCGTGATCAAACCGAAACTCGATAAACTAAAGAAAATGCCGGTGGTCAAAGGTGGCGGCGCGAAATCCTGAGCGCCGGGCCGCCAGCTTTGAGCCAAGCGTCTCAGGCGCGAATCAGTTGCTGCCGGGGGTTCACTCGAGGCGGATTGCAAAGCCCGGTCTTCGGGCTGGCGCTGCCGCCGGCATTTTTGTTTCGTGGGGGTTGATCCCACGTTGACGCATGCCACTGATCGACAAATCCCTCCCGGAACTTCAGGTTTATCAAGGCCGCAATCCGCGCCCCAGCGACTTCGATGCTTACTGGGAGGAGGCTCTGAAGGAACTCGACGCCACCCCGCCACAGGCCGAATTCCGCCCGAGCACGATCATCCATCCCCGTGGGGTCGAATGTTTTGATCTTTGGTTCACCGGGGTCGGGGGTGCCCGCGTTTACGCCAAATACCTGCGTCCGGCCCACGCCCGCAGCTGTCCGGCCGTGCTTCAATTCCACGGCTACGGCGGTCACAGCGGTGATTGGACAGGCAAGCTGGGTTACGTCAGTCAGGGTTTCTGCGTGGCGGCGATGGATTGCCGCGGCCAAGGTGGACGCTCGGAGGAATCCGGTAGTGTTCTCGGCAACACCCTGCGCGGGCACATCATCCGCGGTTTGGACGATCCTGATCCGCGCAAATTGCTCTTTCGCCAGATTTTTCTCGATACCGCGCAGCTCGCTCGGGTGATCATGGCCTTGCCCGAAGTCGATGCTCAGCGGGTGGGCGCCATGGGGGGATCGCAGGGTGGAGCCCTGACGCTCGCGTGCGCTGCGCTGGAGCCCCGAATCCGTCGGGCCGCACCCGTCTTTCCGTTCCTCTGCGACTATCTCCGCACCTGGGAAATGGACCAGGCCAAGGACGCCTACCAGGAACTGCGCGACTATTTCCGGGCCTTCGACCCGCGCCACGAACGGGAGGACGCCATCTTCCGCAAACTCGGCTACATCGATCTGCAATTTCTCGCGCCCAGGATCCGTGCCGACGTCCTGATGTACACGGGGCTGATGGACACCATCTGCCCGCCCAGCACCCAGTTCGCCGCCTACAACCGCATGACCTGCGTCAAGGACATGGTCGTCTACCCGGACTTCGCCCACGAAAATCTGCCCGGGGAGTCCGACTCCACCCTCAATTTCATGCTCGGACTGTAGGCTGGGAATCTTTCCTCCCGGGCCGGTCGAGAGCTTCGATCCGACGAGCGAGGTCGACGTCGAGGGACGTCACCCGGTTGCCGGCATCGTGCGTCGAGAGACGGATTGTCACGCGGTCGTAAACGTTCCTCCAGTCGGGATGATGCCGGAGCGCCTCCGCCTCAAAAGCCACGCGGACCATAAACGCGAAGGCATCGCAAAAACCGGTAAAACGATAGGTCTTCTCGAGCGCATTTTGCACGAACCGCCATCCTTCGAGGGAGGAGAGAGTTCGCTCGAGATCATCTGGGGATAGGGGGAGGGGAACCATGCTCCACCCAACGTCGACCTTCGGCCTTGTCAAACGGCGGAGCCCGGCGCTCACTCGGGCATCCGCGAATGTCAGCTCCCAACGCCGCCACCGTCCCCCATCACGTTGCCATCATCATGGATGGCAATGGACGGTGGGCAAAACAGCGCGGACTGCCCCGGATCGAGGGTCATCGCCGGGGAGTGGAGGCGGTCCGGGCCGTGCTCGATGCTTCCAAGGAGCTGGGGATCCGTTACCTGACGCTCTACGCCTTTTCCGTCGAGAACTGGAAACGCCCCCAGGATGAAGTCGGAGCGCTGATGAATCTGCTCGAGTTCTTCCTCAAACGGGAAACCGCGACTCTCGTCCGAAATAAGATCCGCCTGCGCACCATCGGTCGGATTGGAGACCTCCCCGAGTCTGTGCGCCTCCACCTTGAGCGCGCCATCGAGGCGACCTCCGCGTTCGTCGAACACACCCTTGTGCTCGCGCTCAATTATGGATCGCGCAACGAGGTGATCGACGCCGCCCGGGCCTACGCCGCCGCCGTGGCAGCGGGCAAGGAGAAGCTCAACGACAGTTCCTGGTCCACCTTCAGCCGTTACCTTTCGACCGCGGAACTGCCGGATCCAGACTTGGTCATCCGCACCTCGGGGGAGACCCGCCTGAGCAACTTTCTCCTGATGCAGAGCGCCTACGCGGAATTTGTCTTCACCCCGGTCCTCTGGCCGGACTTCGGCAAGGCTGACCTGGTCGCCGCGGTTGCGGAATACGCCCGCCGGGAGCGGCGCTTCGGTCAGACGAGCGATCAATTGACCCCGGCGAGCTGAGCCTCCGCCCGCGGGAACCCAAACCCAAATCTCGCCGTGTTGAAACGAATCCTCAGCACCCTCGCCCTCTGGACCATCGTGCTCGTCAGCCTGCGCTATTTCGGCGCGCCGGGCGCGGTCTGGCTCGTCGGCCTGATCGCCGTGCTGACGCTGCGCGAGTTCTACATCATGGTCGCGCGCACCGGCGTCGATCCGTTCGACCGGCTGGGCATGACCCTCGGCGCGTGCATCACCGTGGGGCCGCTTTACTTGGAGCCCCAGGTCAACACTTCGACCTGGCTGGCCCTTGCGGTGATCACCTTTTCCGTGCGCATTCTCGGTGAACGCGAACCGCACAACCGCGTCGAAACGCTGGGCTGGTCGCTCTTCGGCCTGCTCTACGTGCCTTTCATGCTGCACTTCATTGTGCGTATCATCCTGATCGACACACCTCATCCGCGCACCGGGCTGGTGCTCGGGCTGTGGCTGATCGCGGTGTCAAAGTTCTGCGATGTCGGCGCCCTCCTGACCGGCATGGCCTTTGGCCGCCACCGCATGGCCCCGCAGATCAGCCCGAAGAAGACGTGGGAGGGTTTCGCCGGCGGCCTGCTGACGTCCGCCGGGATCGGCGCGGGCATCGCCTGGTACGGTCAGCCGTATCTTCCTGCTGGATTCACCCCGGCCCTGGCTGCCGTCTTTGCGATTCCGGTGGCCGCAATCGCGGCGGTCTCCGATCTGGTCGAGTCGATCATCAAACGGCGCGCCTCGATGAAGGATTCGGGCGCGGCCATTCCCGGGATCGGCGGCATGTTTGACCTGTCCGACAGCCTGATCCTCGCCGCACCGCTGGCGTTTGTGGTTTTCGATCTGCTCTCCCGCTGATCGGGCACCGGTCTCCTGTTCCCTTTCCGTGGTTTCCTCCCCCGTCCCCCCTCCTCAGCGCAAACGTCTGGTCCTCCTCGGCGCCACCGGATCCATCGGCCGAAGCACGCTCCGAGTCGTGGCGGCCCACGCGGACCGGCTCGAACTGGTGGGAATCGCCTCCCACGGCAATTGGCAGCAGCTCGCCCTGATCGCCGCGGAATTCCGGGTGCCCCATGTCGGCGTCTTCGAGGAGCGGGCCGCTCGCGAAGCCCGGGCCAGCGTAGCCTTCCCGGCCGGGACCCAGATCCATTCCGGCCTGGCCGGTCTCAACACCCTCGCCACCCTCGACCAGGCCGACATCGTGCTCGTCGCCGTCGTCGGCACCACCGGCCTTGAACCGGCATTGGCCGCACTCGCCGCCGGCAAGGATCTCGCCCTCGCCTCCAAGGAAATCCTCGTCCTGGCCGGTAAGTTTGTCATGGCCGCCGCCCGCGCCTCCGGCTCCCGACTGCGGCCCGTTGACAGCGAGCACGCCGCCGTCTGGCAATGCATCGACGACCACCCGGCTGCCGATCTCCGGCGCATCGTCCTGACCGCCAGCGGGGGCGCGTTTCGCGACTGGCCGCAGGAGCGTCTGGCCCGGGTCACCCCCGCCGATGCCCTCAAGCACCCCAATTGGTCGATGGGACCCAAAATCACCGTGGACTCAGCCACGTTGGCCAACAAGGGACTCGAGCTGATTGAAGCTCAATGGCTTTTTGATCTTCGAGCGGAACAATGCCAGGCGATTCTGCATCCTCAGAGCATCGTACACTGCCTGGTCGAATTCACCGACGGGGTGATGCTTGCCCAACTTTGTCCGCCCTCGATGACGTTTCCCATTCAACGCGCCCTGCTCCACCCCGCGATCCCCGCCGGCGTGGAGGCCCCGCTCGACCTCCAACGTCTCTTCTCCCTCGATTTCCGCCCCGTCGAGGAGGCACGTTTCCCCCTGTTTCGGATCGCCCGCCAAGTCATGCTCTCAGGCGGCTCTTCGCCCGCCGTCTATAATGCCGCCAACGAAGTTGCGGTTGCGGCCTTCCTCGATGAACGACTTCCGTTCCTTGCGATTTCCCGGGTCGTCGATCAAACTCTCCAAACGTTTTCTCACCATGAACCGTCCGATCTGCCCAACGTCCTCGCGATCGATGCCGAGGCCCGGGTGATTGCCCGGACCTTCTGCAGTCAATTATCGTAAAATAATCCCAGCGAACCGATTTCGATTGCCACGCATTCGCACCGTCCGCCGTTCCCTTCGCCTCTTTCCTGCAACTCATCCATGGATCTGCTCAACGCACTCCTGTCGAATCTTTGGGCGGTCTTTCTGATCGTCCTTTTCTTCGGCGGCTCGATTTTCGTTCACGAACTCGGTCATTTTCTCGCTGCCCGTCGCCGGGGCATGCACGTCGAACGCTTCTCCATCGGCTTCGGTCCGCGCATGTTCGGCTGGCGGGGCAAGGATGGCGTTGAATACCGGATCTCCTGGCTGCCACTGGGAGGCTATGTCGCTTTGCCTCAGTTGGCCGACCTCAAGGGGGTGGAGGGTGAAACCGGGACCAGCGCCGGCACGCTCCCGCCGGCGGGGTACGCCGACAAGATGATCGTCGCCGTCGCGGGCGCCGTCTTCAACGTGATCTTCGCCTTTATCCTCGCCACCCTGCTCTGGTTCCTCGGACAACCCACCAGCAGCGAACAGGCGACAACCCGGATTGGGTTTGTCAGCCCCACGATCGAGCTGTCGGACGGCACCCGCGTGGCCAGTCCGGCCAGTGAGGCCGGCCTGCGCATAGGCGATACCGTCAAGGCAATCGATGGACGCGCCCTCAACGATTGGCAGGATCTGATGCAGACCCTCGTCACCAGCGCCGATCGCGCCGCCGACGGCCGGAGAAAATCAATTTTCACGATCGAACGCGCCGGCTCCCTCCAGGAGGTCACCGTTTATCCGCGTCTCGCGGGCGACGAAAAGATCCGCCGAGTGGGCATCGCTCCCGCCTACCAGCTGGTCGTGCACGCCGTCACCGCCGACTCCATCGCCGCCAAACTCGGCCTCCAACCCAAGGACCGGTTGGTCGCGCTCGATCAGGTCGAGATCCTCAATATCCAGACTTATGCCGACTACCTGAACAAGCACGCGTCCGCTCCCGTCGTGCTGCACCTGACGCGCGAGGGCGCGCCGTTGACCGTCGAACTGCCACCACGCGGCGCCAAAGCCCCGGAATCAACCGAAATTGGCGCCGCCTTCACGACGGACAACATCCTCGTCCACGACAACCCGGTCAAACAGTTCACCGGGCATGTCAGCATGACCTGGCGCACGCTCACCAGTCTGATCAATCCGCGGAGCGACATCGGCATTTCCAAACTCAGCGGCCCGGTCGGAATCATCCGCGTCTTCCACCTCGCGGCCCAAGCCGACATCCGCATCGTCCTCTGGTTCACCATCCTCGTGAACATCAATCTCGCGGTGTTCAACCTGCTGCCCATCCCCGTGCTCGACGGCGGGCACATGCTGTTCGCCACGATCGGAAAGATCCGGGGGCGCTCGCTTCCGGCCGATTTCATCGCCGCCACCCAGAGCGTCTTTGTGGTCCTTCTGTTCTCGATGATCCTCTACGTGAGTTTCTTCGATGTCCGCCGGATCGCCCGTGATCTGCGCGCCAACGATCCGGTGCCCGCCGCCAAGGCGGCCCCGGACGCCGCCCCCGCCTCCAAGTAGGCGGAGCCAAAGGCGAAAGCTCCGCCGCCCGCGCCATCACCGTGTCGTATTGTAACTCTCGCTACCAATCGATCCGCCGGCAAACCGCGGTGGTCAACGTCGGAGCCGTCGGCGTCGGCGGATCCAACCCCCTCCGCATCCAGTCGATGACGACCAGCGACACCCAGGATGTCGCCGCCACCGTGCTCCAGTCGATCGCCCTGGCGGAGGTCGGCTGCGAAATCGTCCGGGTGACCGCTCCCAACGTCCAGGCCGCAAGGTGCCTCGGCGAGATCCGCCGCCGGTTCTCGGACGCCGGCTTCGCCCACGTGCCGCTGGTCGCCGACATCCACTTCCTTCCCCAGGCGGCGATGGAGGCGGTCGAACACGTCGAGAAGGTCAGGATCAATCCGGGCAACTACGCCGACAAGAAGCGGTTCGCCGTCAAGGAGTATTCCGACGCCGACTACAATCGCGAGCTTGAGCGTCTCCACGAGTCCTTCTCGCCCCTCGTCCTCCGGGCCCGGGAGCTGGGGCGGTCCCTCCGCATCGGCACGAATCACGGCTCGCTCTCCGACCGGATCATGAACCGCTATGGCGACACGCCGCTGGGCATGGTCGAGAGCGCGCTCGAATTCCTCCGCATCGCCGAGTCCCACGGTTTCCGGCAGCTCATCCTGTCGATGAAATCGTCCAACCCGAAGGTCATGATCCAGGCCTACCGGCTCCTGGTCGAACGCATGCAGCAGGAGTCGATGGCGTATCCACTTCATCTGGGAGTGACCGAGGCCGGCGACGGCGAGGACGGACGCATCAAGAGCGCGATCGGGATTGGTTCGCTGCTGCTCGATGGCCTCGGCGACACGATCCGGGTGTCGCTCACCGAGGACTCCGTCTATGAGATACCGGTGGCCCGCGCGATCGCCGGCAAAGCGATGAGCCTCTGGAGCTCCCCGCGCGACGGGGCCGCACCGGCATCCGCCGACGGGGTCGATCCCTTCCGTTACACCCGCCGGGAGACCCGGCCAATCGAGCTCGCCCCCGGGCTGGCCGCCGGAGGCGACCAGCCACCCCGCGTGCTCACGCGCGCCCCGCTTGACCAGTGGACCCGGCTCAATCAAAGCCTCGACGGACTCAAGGCGGACACGCCGTCGGAGGGGCTGATCGTGACGATCACCTCGCCGGCCGACCTCGGAACGTTGTCCACACTCTGCGCGTCGGGTCCCGTGGCCGCCTCGTTTCTTGTGCTCGATCTCGCCACCTCGATCGAGGCCGACCAGATCGCCGGCTTCGTCGGCGCGACTCCGTTGCCCTTGGTGCTCGTCCGCCGCTTCGCATCCGGTGATGAAGCCGCCTTGCAATCGTTCGCCAGGCTCGCGCAGCTGTGCGGGCAGACGCTCGCGATCGCCACCACGGAACGGGATCTTCCAGGCGCACTCACCCTTCTCGGCGGCTGGCCGTCACTCCGGACACTGTTCACCCTCGATCACCCGAAGACCTCGGAGAGGCCGGATCATGCGATCGGAGCCTACCGAGCGTTGGCGGAGGCGTTGCGGCGGTCAGGGTCCCTCGCACCGCTCTGGATTCGCAATACGGCAGAAACCGCAGTCCTGCCCGAGGCCAGCTTCCTTTCCCGCCTGCTGGAGTCATCGATCCTGACCGGTACGCTGCTCTGCGACGGGCTGGGAGATGCTGTCAGCATCGAAACCGAGCCCGACTCCGCACGGGCGGTCAAACTGAGCTACAATGTTCTCCAAGGTGCCGGGGCGCGCATCTCGAAAACGGAATTCGTCGCCTGCCCCTCCTGCGGACGCACCCTTTTTGACCTGCAAACCACCACCCAGCGAATCCGCTCCCAGACCGGGCACCTCAAGGGCGTGAAAATTGCCATCATGGGCTGCATCGTCAACGGACCGGGCGAGATGGCCGACGCGGACTTCGGCTACGTCGGGGGGGCGCCCGGCAAGATCAATCTCTACGTCGGCAAGACCTGCGTGCAGTACAATCTTCCTCAAAACGAGGCCGATGCCCGGCTGATCGCCCTGATTCGCGAGCACGGCAAATGGGTCGATCCGGTCGGCTCCAACCCACCCGGATCGGCGTAACGCAGTCGTAACTTCACCGCCTCCGACCGGACGCCGACCTCTGTAACGCAAACGTGACTACAAATCGGAATCGTAACCGAATCGCCCCAAAACCGGCGCTTCGGACGCAAACAAAAAAGCGCATAAACTTATGCGCAGGGCGGGTGTGAATAAGTTGGGAAAAAGTTGCTCTTGAAAGGCCTTTTTGGTTCCCCGTTAGTCAGCCCCTTCGTCCTTCAGCCTCTCCTGACGCGTTCCTTTTTCGTTTCCGATTTTGTCCGTTTCCGGGTCTTGCCGAGTCTCCACGCAACCCCTTGGTCATCAGTGTTAAAGCTCAACCAGTCATCTGGTGGGTTTTCACCGTCCGAGGTTAATCACTTTCTCGCTCGCCCTTGTCCGGTCATTGGTCGTAAACGTCTCGGGATCGCCTCGTTCCGGTGAGGTTGTGAATAAACCCGTCCACGTCACCGTCCATGCCCCCAATTTCAACGTCCCCTCCCCTTTGGGAAACCGCCAAAAACGATATTCGCGGACTTTTTCCGGACGATGTTTTCAAGCTCTGGTTTGAGCCAATCACCTGCATTGAGATCCAAGATGATACCTTGGTCTTGGGGGTTCCCACCGACTTTGCGGCGATTTGGATTAATGACAATTACTTGGATCTGATCGTGCAGCGACTGCGGCTGACGGCCGGCCGCGCCCTCACCGTCAAGCTAAAGAAGGTGGCGGTCGATTCCGCTGCCTTAGGCGGCTCCGCAGGGGTCGAGGCCCCCGCTCCGTCCTCCCGGCTCAAGTCCTCCCCGGCACGTCGTTCCCCCCGCTACGACGACCGCAGTCCCGGTTTGCACACGGGCATGCTCAATGCGCGAAACACCTTCGAGACGTTCGTTGTCGGCAATAACAACCAGATGGCTCACGCGGCGTCCATGGCTGTCGCCCAGGCTCCCGCACAGGCCTACAACCCCCTCTTCCTCTACGGAGAAACCGGATTGGGCAAGACCCACCTGATGCATGCGATCGGCCATACGATCCTGCGCAATAACGCCGATGCCCGGGTCGCCTACCTTTCCACCGAGAAGTTTACCAACGAGTTCATCCAAGCGCTCCAAGAGAACGCATTGACCCGCTTTCGCCAGCGCTATCGGCACGTCGATGTGCTGCTGATCGACGACATCCAGTTCCTGGCCGAAAAAGAACGGATCCAAGAGGAGTTCTTTCACACGTTTAACGATCTGTTCGAGTCGGGCAAACAGATCGTGCTCACGAGCGATCGCCGGGCCTCCGAGATCGCCAAGTTGGAGTCCCGCCTCGTCTCCCGTTTCGAATGGGGTCTGCCGGCGGACATCCAAGCCCCGGACTACGAGACCCGTCTGGCGATCCTCAGAACCAAAGCCGCCGCCCTTCGGTTCAATCCACCCCCCGAGGTCCTCATTTTCATCGCCCAGCACATCGCCAAGAATATCCGCCGCCTCGAGGGAGCGCTGATCAAGGTTTCCAGCTACTCCGCCCTCACGGGCCGCCCGATCGACCTCGCGACCACCGAGGAGCTCCTCAAGGACGTGCTCATGGAGCAGGCGCAGCATCAGCTGACCGTGGAGATGATTCAGAAACGGGTCACCGAGCACTACCAACTTCGCATCGGCGACATGACGAGCAAGCGGCGACCCAACAACATCGCCATTCCCCGCCAGATCGCGATGTACCTCGCCCGGACGCTGACCAAGCATTCGTTGCAGGAAATTGGTGATAACTTCGGCGGCCGCGATCACGGCACGGTCATCCATGCCTGCAAGGCGGTCGAAAACATGATGGATCAGGACGCTTCGGTCCGCGGTAGCATCGAGTTCCTCAAGACTCAGCTGACCCGCTGATTCCCGAAGAGCCTCCGTCACTCCGGCGGTGGCGGCAGACGTCGATGCCGGATTCCAAACTCCTTCCACTCAAATCATCCGGTGACGCGCAAGCGAACCCGGCCGGGCCCCAATCGCTCCAGAGCCCAGTCTTGGGCTCGGGCTTGAATTGCGTCGGGCGCGCAAATGCGTTTTATTCAGTCTCCCCCTTTATCTCATGACGCTCACACCCGAACAGTCCGCCGCGGTTTCAACTTGGATCGCCGCCGGCGACAACCTCTCGAACGTGCAACGGAAACTGCGCGAACATTTCTCCCTTTCGCTCACGTTCATGGATGTGCGCTTTCTCGTCGATGATCTCAACCTCCAGCTGAAAGACCCGGCGCCAAAGGCCAACGCCAACGATGTCAGCAAGCCCCTTCCGCCCTCCGGCGCGGCCGCACCCCAGGGAAAAGCCGCCGCAGGCGATGCCGGGGGCGTTCCCGAAGACGGCGAACCGGAGTTGGGTGACGAGCTCGGGGAGGCCACCCCAGCCGACGATGCCGTCCCTGGCGACGCCAGCAACATCACTGTCGACGTTGACAAGGTCACCCTCCACCCGGGCGCCCTCGCCAGCGGCACCGTCACGTTCAGCGATGGCGTCACCGGAAAGTGGATTGTCGACAACCACGGCCGCCCCGGTTTCACCGAGGTCAGTCAGCCCGGATACCGGCCGAAACCCGCCGATGCCCAGGCGTTCATGGAAGAACTCAGCCTGCAGCTCCAGAAGCGCGGTTTCTAAACACCGCGTCGTAATTTTCCTCCGATGTAGGCGGCCTCGGCGAGGCCGCGGGATCGGGGCCGCGGGAACGCACCTGGAATGTAAACGAAAGGACGTTTTCTCTCGCCATGCCGTCAACCCGCAGCCGCGCATCCGCGTCACCTTGAGACCCCACGCAGGGTGGGCGTTGATCCCGAGACTTGTTGTGCAAGGTCTGACGGGGTGGAAGCCACCGCGACCGCTCCACGAACCCCGGGGTTCGTTCCGCTGCAGTGCCACTGCGCAACGACCCATGGACCACGAGGGTCGTTACGCATGGAAAGGAAACGTAACGATTTTCTCGTTTTCACCTTACCGTTACGCCTCGGTGCGAGGCTGACGAAACACCTTATTGTAGACGGCCCCCCACGGCCGTGGATCCCACCCCAAGCAACTTCCACGGTTGAACCGGCATTGGTCCGGATCAGCCTCCATTTGGCGTAGCGAGGCGAGGTCTGGGGGTGGAGGCACCTTGTTGGGTGGGTCGTTGCCTGGGTTGAGAATTGCCAACTCGAAGCCGCCACCCCCGGACCTCGCATCGCGGTTTTCGCGTTCTGGCGTCAACGACTGTCCGGGCCACTTGGGCGGAGGCGGGACCGGGCGGTTCCGTCGCGGCCTCGGCGAGGCCACCTACATCGGAGCTCTATCTGAAACAGCCTGAACCACCGGCAATCAGTTGCGACGCTGTGTTGAGTCGGCGAACCGACGCGGTTCAGTCGCCGGCGAGCAACTTCAGGAACGTCTCCTCGTCAATCACCGCCACGCCGAGGGCACGGGCTTTTTCGAGTTTCGATCCGGCATCCGCGCCGGCCAGCACATAGGTCGACTTCTTGCTCACGCTGCCGCTGACCTTGCCGCCGGCCGCCTCGATGCGAGCCGTCGCATCCTCCCGTGAGAGCGTTGGCAGCGTTCCCGTGAGCACGAAGGTCTTGCCGGCGAACGCCGTTCCCGTCGGTTGGTCGCGCAGTTTCACCGTCGGCTGGATACCCGCCGCCAGCAAAGCCGAGATCAACGCCCGATTTCGCGGCTCATTGAAGTGGCTCAGGATCGCCAAAGCCATGGTTTCTCCGATCCCTGGAATCACGCTCGCCCCCTTCGCTTCGATGAAGTCACCGAACTTCGCCTCCGCCAGCGCGTCCAGGCTGCCAAAGTGGGTCGCAAGGTCCTTCGCCGCGGCCGCTCCGACATGGGTGATCCCGAGTCCGTGGATGAATCGCCACAACTCCGCCCGCTTGCTGGCCTCGATCGCCGCGAGCAGCTTGTCCGTCGATTTCGCCACGCTCTTTCCCAGCGAGAGCAGGTCCTCGCGCTTCAACCGATAGATCTCCGGCACATGCTCGACCCATCCACGGGCAACAAGGCTGTCAACCATCGCCTCGCCCAAGCCATCGATGTCCACGCCCGCCTTCGAGGCAAAATGCTGGACGCGGCGGCGCACCTGCACCGGGCAATCCTCATTCGGGCATCGCATCGCCACCTCGCCTTCCCGCCGCACCGCCAGCGTCCCGCAGGACGGACACTGCCCGGGAAATACATAGGGAAGGCACTCCGGCGTCCGGCGCGCCAAGTTCACCCCAATCACCGCGGGAATGATCTCTCCCGCTTTTTCCACCCACACGCAATCTCCCACCCGGATATCCTTCCGCGCAATCTCGTCCCGGTTGTGCAGCGTCGCCCGGGACACCGTCGTCCCGGCCAGCTGCACCGGTTCAAGTTCCGCCACGGGCGTGAGCACTCCCGTTCTCCCCACTTGGAGGGTGATCTGCCGCAGGCGCGCCTCCGCCCGGTCCGGCGCAAACTTGTAGGCGCACGCCCAGCGCGGCGAGAGTTTGCGCGAGCGCTCCCCTTCCCCGCGATACCCGGCCTCCCGCTGCTGGCCAAAGTCATCCAGCTTCACGACTGCGCCGTCGGTGGCATAGGCAAAAGCGGCCCGCTCCGTATCCAGTTTTCGAATTTCCGCGACCACTGCCTCGATGCCCGTGACCCGAGCAATGCGCTCAAGACCGGGCAGTCCCCACGCCTTGATCGCCGCGTGCCACGCGGTCTGCGAGCTGACCAGGCTCGAAGGCTGACAAAAGCCGAGTCCGTAGAGCACGACTTCCAGTCTGCGCCCCGCCACCAGGGCCGAGTCCAGCTGCTTGAGCGTACCGGCTGCAAGGTTGCGCGGATTCGCATAACGCTCCGCCCCCAGTTCGTCCTGCTGCTGGTTGATGCGGTTGAATTCCTCGAATCGCAGGAAAATCTCGCCGCGAATTTCCACCCTCTCCGGCAACGGCGGTCCGTTCGGCGGGGTTTTCAGCCTCGCTGGCAACTCGCGGATCGTACGCACGTTTTGCGTCACATCATCGCCTTCCTCCCCATCACCACGGGTCACCGCACGCACCAGTCGACCGTTTTCGTAGGTCAAACTGATCGATGCCCCGTCGATCTTGGGCTCCACCGTGTAATCCAGCTCTGTCCGGCCGATCAGACGAACCAGCCGGGCATCGAACTCCCGCAGTTCCGCTTCATCATAGGTATTCTCCAGCGTCGTCATCGGCATCAGATGGCGGCTTCGGACAAACCCTTGCGCGCGGTCGTCACCAATCTGGAGGGTCGGCGAATCTGTGCCGACGGCCAGCGCCTCGGCCGGGAATGCGCGCTCCAGCTCCGCCAACTCCCGTTTCAACCCGTCGTACTCAAAGTCAGGAATCTCCGGCTGAGCGCGGCGGTAGTAGCGTTCATTGTGATGGGCGAGTTCGGTCCGGAGCTGGACAATCCGATCTTGAGCCTCGGCGGGTGTCATAGCGCCTGAGTTGACCCGGCCCGGCGCGCATAATCAATCCGGCGCTGCGAAAGTAATGCTAATACATTCCACTCCAGCAAATTACGATACCAGGTCCAGTAACGATAGACGACCACAGCAATCGCCCCGCCCAAGGTGTCTGCCACCCAGTCCGCCACTTCGACCGAGCGGCCGACGGTGAAGCTCTGATGCCACTCATCCGAGGCACCGAAAAGCGACACCACCAACACCACGAGCCAACCCTTCCGCCGCGGCAGCAGCCGATAGATCGCCGTTGCCAAAAGCCCGAAGGCCAAAAGGTGAACAACTTTATCCAGGCCAGCCACACCAGGACCCGGCACATGACTCTGCCCGGAACCAAAAACGATCAATCCGGCGACGGCGGAAGGATAGATCCAACGGTAACGCAAAGCTGTCGCTGCAAAAATCGATCGTGCCTTCAACGTGCGTGAAAAATCCAACCGTCAGCGAACCCACGAGTCCACAGGTAAATAAAATGGTCGGGCCGGCGAGATTCGAACTCGCGACCTCTTGCACCCCATGCAAGCGCGCTACCAGGCTACGCTACGGCCCGAACAAGAGAACGGTCACAAAGCCGCAAGCCCCGATCCGAAGCAAGCGCCTTTTTCGGATTCGGCACCGTCCGGTGAAGCTAGCCCCGCGAACGCGGTGAGGCCGGGTCGTCCCGTGTAGCCGGCCTCGCTGAGGCCGGGTCGTCCCGTGTAGCCGGCCTCGCTGAGGCCGGGTCGTCCGGTGTAGCTGGCCTCGGTGAGGCCGGGACGGGACCCAGCAGTCCCGCCCTCCTTCCCATTCGCGGCCCCTTTCCCTCACGCCAAGCCAAGCCCGCGGCCTCAGCGAGGCCACCTACACCGCGCCTTGTTTCGGAGTTGGAAATACGATTACAAACACCCTGCTGCCTTCTTCGATTCGCCGATGGCTTCCAAGGAGATTCCAACTTAAGTTTCTCTTATGAAAACGATCCTTGCCCCGGTCGATTTTTCGGCCGCCAGTGAACAGGTCGCCGACACCGCCACCACCCTTGCCCAGGTCCACGCCGGCCGGGTTGTTCTCCTCCACGTGGTCCAGCCCCCGATGATCACCAATGATTACGGTGTCGGCATCGACAACCTTCAGGAAATCATCGTCATGAGCGAGAAGGCCGCCGCCAAGAACCTCGAGCGGCTGCGCGAGAAGGTCAGCGCCGCCCAGATTCCGACCGAAACAGTGTTGCTCACGGGCGCTCCGATTCCCCACATCCTCAAACAGGCCGCGGATTCGAAGGCGGATTTCATCGTCATGGGGTCTCACGGCCATACCGCGCTCTACGACTTTCTGGTCGGCAGCACGACCCATGGAATTCTCAAATCCGCGCCCTGCCCGGTTGTCGTCCTGCCACGACGCAAGGCCCCGGCCGCCTGAATCGGCCGCAGCCACTTGCGAAGGCCCCCCCGCCCGCCAGCGTCGCTGAATGCTTTCCCCCGATGACGCCACCTTGGCGGCCCGCCGCCGGCGCGTCGCGTCCGCCTTGGCCCCGATCCTCGGCGACGCGGTCCTGATCATCCGCGCCGGTGAACCCGTGCCGCTGCCGGAAAACACCGACCAGACGTATCCTTTTTTCGCTCACACGGAGTACGTTTATCTTGCCGGAATCGAATGCGCCCGCGGCGTCCTCGCGTTCGATCCCCGGGCTCCCGCCGGAAACGAGTGGGTCTCTTTTGTGCCTGCCCTGACCGAGGGTGAGCGGGTTTGGGAAGGTCGCGAACAGGAACCAGGCGCGCCTCTATCCGGTCTGCCCAACTGGCTTGCCGCCCGGGCAGCCCGAACGGTGGTCGTCCTCGGTGCCACCCAACCGGCCCCGGGGGCGGACCTCACTCTCCCCACGTCCGTCCGCGAGGTCTTCAAGCACGCCCGCCGCTCCAAGGACGAGGTCGAGCGCTCCGCCCTCCGCCGGGCCGCTGCCTGCACCGCGAAGGGCTACGCCATCATCCGCGCCCACCTCACCCCCGGCGTCACCGAACGCGCGCTCCAGATCGAGCTGGAGGCAGCCTTCCAGCGGGCCGGCGCCAGCGGCACAGGCTATGGCAGCATTGTCGGCAGCGGGCCCAACGCCGCCGTGCTCCATTTCGAACCCGGATCCCGCGCGTTTCGCGAGGGCGACTTTGTCCTGGTCGACGCCGGTGCCCGCGTTGGCCGTTACGTCTGCGATGTCACCCGCACGTTTGTCGTCGGCCACCGGCCGACACCGTTCCAACGAGACCTGCATCGCCTCGTCGTCGAGGTCGAGGAACGCGCCATCGGCCGTTGCCGGCCCGGCACGGAGTGGAAGGACGTCCATCTCCAAGCCGCGGTGCAAATCACCGCCGGACTTGTCGACCTCGGCCTGATGATCGGGAACGCCGAATCCCTCGTCGAGCGCGAGGCTCACACCCTTTTCTTTCCTCATGGGCTCGGGCATCTCGTCGGACTGGGTGTGCGCGACGCAAGCGGCACGCTTCCCGGACGGCCCAAAGATCCCCGACCCTGTCTCCAGACCCTAAGAACCGATCTTCCGCTGGCGGAGGGTTACGTCATCACGGTTGAACCAGGGATCTATTTTATCCCCGCGCTCTTGCAGGATCCGGGACGGCGGCAGCGCTTCCACGACTGCGTCGATTGGGTGCATGCGGACAGCTTGATCGGCATCGGCGGCGTGCGAATCGAGGACAATGTGCTCGTGACCGCGGGTGATCCCGAAGTCTTGACGGCGATGATTCCCAAGGCTCCGTGAAGGGTAGCGAAGCCGCGTTGGGGGAGCATCCCGCAACTTTCTCAGAAAGCGCGTCGCGTCACTGTCCCACCTTCCAGACCGAACGCATCCCCCAGCCCACGATGCCCAAGGAGGCAAGAGAGCTCAGCGGCATCAGCACGGCCGCAGCCAGGGGATTCATCTTTCCAGCGACCGCCAATCCGACTGCCAGCAGGTTGTAAGCGACGGAAAAGACCAGCAGCGCCATCTGTGTGCGCGTTCGCGCATCATTGACCGCGAAGAGGGACTCCAGCCCGCTCAAGCCTTTCCCCAAGTAATAAAAGTCCGCCTTCTGCGCCAAGACGCCTCGATGGATCACCGGCGTGCCCCGGCAAAGTGCTTGGTCAAAGGCCAGGCTGTCGTTCGCACCGTCACCCAGCATCAAGGCGTCCCCCGGAGTCATCCGTTCAACCCAGGCCGCCTTTTCTTGAGGAGACAATCCACCCACGGCGCGCGCGGGCGGCAAGCCAAGGTCCGCGGCCATGCGGGCAACGTGATCGCGATGGTCCCCACTGAGAATGAAGGTTTCCAAACCACGCCGCGCGAGGTGGGCCAAAACCGTGCCTGCATCCGATCGCACCATGTCGGAAAATTCAAACCGCGCGAGGATCCGTCCATCGCGCGCAAACACCGTCGAGGCTCCATCCCCCTCGGTTGAACGCCACCCGGGCTTGCCCAACGACCACGGCCCCGCCGCTACTCCCTGGCCCACCGTTTCCTCAATTTTTCCCACGTCCGTTTCGTTCCCGCCGCGGGCCAACAGGTGTTCGACCAATGACTGCGCCACCGGATGCGGATTGTCCCTCACCAGCGAGAGCAACGCCCCCCGTGACTCATCGTCCAGCGCTTCAAGCACCTCGGGATTGCGGAGCACCGGCGCTTCCAACGTCAGCGTGCCCGTCTTGTCAAAAACAACCCGCTTCACCCGCGCCAGTCGTGAAAACAAATCGACCTCGCGAATGAAAACTCCCCGCCGTCGCAGGCCGACCGTCGCAATCTCCTCCGCGAGCGGAAACGAGAGCCCGATCGCGCAGGGACACGAGACCACCAGGACCGCCGTGACCACCGCCCACGTCTGCGGGCCATCCTGCGTCGATAACCACCAGGCGAGCCCCGCAACCAGCGCAATCGTGAAGATCCCAATCAAATAGCCACGGACAATTCGCTCCAGAAAAAGCTCACGCGGAGCTTCACGCTGTCCGGGTTTGAGCAGCTCCGCCAAAAGAGACTCAGTCCATCCCTGAAGCGCCACCAGCGTCACCTCACCGTAGTTGAGATTGACCGATCCCGCCGGCACGCGCTGACCCACCCGAAAGTTCCGCGGTTGCGCCTCGCCATTGATCGAGGCGAGGGAAAACGACGCCTCACCGACCTCAAGCCGCGATTCAACCGGCACGGTTTGCCCTGCACCGATCATGAAGCGTTCCCCGCCCACCAGCTCCTCGGGGACGATTCCACGGCGGCTTCCGTCGGCACCGTGCAGAAAAACCTGGGGCGGCTTCGGCTGATGCGCGAGCAGTCGCCGCCGGTTCCGTTCGACCGCGACGACCTGAGCCCATCTGCCCACCAGCATCAAAACCACAAACGTTCCGACGAAATCGAAATAGATAAACCTCTCCTGGTGAGTCAGCCATCCATAGAGCGAGCCCACATAGGAGCCAACGATGCCGACGGCGATCGGCAGATCGATGTGCATCGCCCCCGCCCGCAACGCGCGTACGGCCCGATCGAGAAAATAAACCCCACCGACGAGCAGCGTGAGCGTCGCCAAACCCATCGAAAGCATGCTGAACAGGCGCGCGTAGGCGAAATCCGACGACATGCCGAAATAGGTCGGCAGGGTGAACAACATGATGTTCATCGCGAACGCCGTGCACAGTCCGATGCGCCGCACCAGCGCCTTGCTTTCCACGTTCTCGGTCGTGGCCTCATTCAAGGGACCAACGAGGTAGTTGAAGGCCTGCAACAGCTTCCCGAAGGCGGCCGCGTCAAACTCACCGCGGTTCCATTGCAGCCGCAACTGCCCTGTCTGGGCGTTGATGAAGATCCGCCGCGCACCCGGCCGTTGCCCGAACAGGTGCTCGATCAACCAGACACAGGCCGCACAGGAAATTCCCTGCACCCCGAGGTCCAGTTGGGGCGTGTACGCCCCAGCCCGGATTTCCGCCTGCGTCTGCAACTCGGTCAGCCATTGATAGTCACGGGCCTGAAAAACCGCCGGATCTGCCGGCGGTGTGACCGCGTCCTTGATCGTGTAATACGCATCCAGTCCTTGCTCATGGACCAGCCGGTAAACGTACGCGCAGCCCGCGCAGCAGAATTCCGCCCCTGCCGGATTCATGGTCCCGCAATGCCGACAGGTCGGTCGGGAGGCTCGCTCCACCGAAGCCTTGCGCTCGTCCGGCGCCGCGGGCTGCGGCGCCGGAAACACGGCTTCGTTGAGCGGACGCAGGCTCATTGATCAGAAGCAAACCAGCGAACCGGCATCAGGTCCGGCAAATCCGAGCGTACCACGCAGGCGCCACGCGACCACCAGCGCCGCGCACAGTGCCAACCCTGTCTGCACCCGGGACATCCCCACCGGTCCCAGTTTGCGCCGCAACCACACCGCTTGAGTTTGCGCCAGCCACAGCAGCGGAACCGTGCCCAGACCGAAGGCGAGCATCCATTCGGCGCCTCGCACCGCCGTCCCGGCGAACGCGGCCATCGCGACGACAAAGTACAACGGACCACAGGGTAACATCGGCGTCGCAAATCCCAGCAGGGCGGCACCCCCCACCGGACCGCGCCGCCGCAGCAACGCCGGCAGACGCAGGGAGAACCGCGCAAAAACCGCTGGGCGCGGAAGGCGTTTGTCGAGGCGGAACGCAAAGGCGATCAAAAGGAGGACAAGCATCCACGGCAGCCAACGTGTCACCGTGGTTCCCAGCAGCTCCAAGGGAACGCGACCGACTCCGCCGGCAATCGCGCCGAGAAGCAGGTAACTTCCAAGTCGGGCCAGATGGTAGACGGTTCGCGTGGTCACCGCGTCCGCATCGGGTCCCTTCGCCGGTGCCAGCAGGCACGCGAGCGGTCCGCACATGCCGGCACAATGCAGGCTGGTCGCCAGACCGGCCAAAAAGGCCGCGGTCGAGGAATCAATCGGCGCGAAGGTCATGATACATTCCCGATGGAATCATGGGCGAACGCCGTCGACCAGGACTCATCCCCGCCCCTCCAAATGGCTCAACGGCACCTCTTCCGGCCGGTTCCTGGAAGCCACGATGAACATCGTCGTCCACGCGATCGCCATCAGCAGGAATACGATGCCCACACCGATCCACAGGGACAGCGCCGAGGACTTCTTGTCGCTCATGGACGCCCCTTGCCTCCTGCGGGCTCCGCATCAAACGCATGGAGGAGTTTGGCCTCCGGTCCAACAAACTCCGCCTCTTTGCTCAGCTTGAAGGTGTTCTTCTCGTCGCTCACCCGCACGACAAAGCGAAACTGGCCCTCATAACGCGCGCGGGGCTGGCTCAGCACGAGCGGCTGCACGATTTCGCCAAGGGGTGCAACCTCCACCAAACCGTCAAAACCACTGCGCACGACGCCTTCCGGGAGTTCGTCGACCTCCACGACAAAGCGCACCGCCTCGGTCTGTTTGTTGACGATCCGGAGCATGAACTGATTGCGCACGCCCTGTGTATCCAGATAAAAGGGTGCCCCCACCATCCGGGTCACACTCATCGCCGCCGGATGGACCGTCGAGAGCGCCCACGAGGCGACTCCGATCCCGGCCACAAGCAGCACCGTGTACAGGATCATCCGCGGCCGGAACCACCGGGTCGGCTTTCCCGACAGCGCGACCTGCGAGGTGTACCGGACCAGACCGCGGGGACGATGCACGCGATCCATGATCTCATCGCAGGCATCAATGCAGGCCGTGCAGGCGATGCATTCTATCTGCAGTCCCTGGCGGATATCAATGCCCGTCGGACAAACCTGGACGCACCGGTTACAGTCGATACAAGCCCCCGCCCCCGTGGTACCCAGCTTCCCGCGCGGTTCACCTCGCTCGGTGTCGTACGCCACGACCATTGAGTTGTCATCGATCAGGGCCGACTGCAGGCGGCCGTAGGGACAAATGACTATGCAGAGCTGCTCCCGAAACCAGGCAAAATTGAAGTAAAGGATCCCGCTCGCAATGAAGACGAAGACGAAGGCACTCCAGTGTTCGCCGGGAGCGGTGCTCATCATCGACCAAAGCTCCGGCAACGATACGAAGTAAGACAGGAACAAGTGGGCCACACCGGCAGAGACGGCAAAGAACAACCCATGCTTGACGATCCGCTTGACCAACTTGGAGGAGCTCCACGGGGCCTGGTCCAGCGAGCGTCGCTGCACCGAGTCGCCTTCGATCGCAATTTCGATCTTCCGGAAGACGTGTTCAAGAAACACGGTCTGGGGACAGGCCCACCCGCACCAGACACGTCCCAGAATGGCCGTGACATAAAAAAGCGTGAAGGCGAGCCCGGTGATGAGGAAGAACAGCAGCCAGGCATCCTGGAACGCCAAGGTCGCTCCAAAGAGGTGAAACCGGCGCCCGCCGATATCGAGAAACACCGCCGGCGCGCCATTGATTGGAATCCACGGCAACGCCAGATAGAAAACGATCAGCGCGTACGCGAATATCCCCCGTGCCCGCACAAAACGTCCAGTGACTCCGGCCGGATGCAGAAAGACTCGCGAACCATCGGACGCGATGGTCGTAACTGCATCGAGGTTCGGTTTCGGAGGAGGGACGGCGGCCATGGTGGGAAAATCAGACGAGCGGACAGAAACTCAGACGAGCAATCGGATCCGCCGATGGGGTTCAGGACCGGCGGACGCGAACAAAGCGCAACTATTGATTTTCGGTCAAAACCATATCGGCAGGGGGCTGGTGGTGACTAAGAACGTAGGCCACGACCTCGGAAACCTTCTTCGTGCCCAAGACCGGGCCCCAGGCAGGCATTCCCTTGATCAGCACCCCTTCGTTGATCACCTTGAGGAGATCCGTCGGACGGGCTCCGTGAATCCAGACTGAGTCGACCAGATTCGCACCGATTCCACCGGTAAGGTTGACGTGGTGGCAGCTGGCGCAGGTCCCGTTGAATACCGTCTTACCGGACTCGACAAAGACCGAATTCCGGCTCATCCGCCACAGGGAAGGATCGTCCAGCGAGGCGTTTGCGGCGAGTTTGACCGCCTCGACGTGCGCCATGTGCTCGTCGATCTTCTTGCCGTCACCCATCGCCAGGCCGGATTGCTGCATGTAAAGCCAGTAGGCGATCCAGAAGACGATCGCACCGTAGAAGGTCAACAGCCACCAATTCGGCAATCGTTTGTCGTACTCCTGGATACCGTCGAAGGAATGGGGGCGCAGCGGATCCTCACCCGGCCGCGTCGGTTGATGGTGCGTGGAATCAGGAGGCGTCATGGTCTTTGTCCTCAAAGGGCATGCGGGATAGGCGTTTGGTTTGTTCAGGCGTCATCCGCAACGCTTGACGGGTGATCGCGAAGTACACGGTCGCGGTCACCACAAAGGAGATCAGCGGAAAGATCGCGACCCAGTGGTCGAAGAGAATTCGGCGAAACATGAGAAGGAAGGTATGGTTTGCGATCAGGGGGTGGCCGATGCGGTCGTCTTCACGACCTTTTCGAATTTTCCGAGGCGCTGCAGGTAGGCGATCAACGCAACAATCTCGCGGTCCCCCTCGGTCAGCTGCTGCGTGGCCTTGAGCTCCTCCACAATCAGCTTCGATTGGGCTTCCACGTCAGCCATCACCGCGGCGGGCGACATCGCCGGATAGGGAACCGACAACAGACGCATGACGTTGATCTTTCCGTAGAGTGCTGCGACGTCGGTGCGATTGGTGAAAAGCCAGGGGTAATTGGGCATATTCGAACCCGGCGACGTCGCCCGCGGATCGGCCATATGCACGAAATGCCAGGCCGCGTTGTACTTGCCGCCCACACGCGCCAGATCGGGTCCGGTACGGCGGGAGCCCCATTGGAAGGGGTGATCGTAGAGTGATTCACCGAGGCGTGAATAGTCGCCGTAGCGCAACACATCGGGGACGATCGTGCGAATCATCTGGGAATGGCAGTTATAGCATCCTTCCCGGACGAAGATGTCACGGCCCGCGAGTTCGAGCGGCGAATACGGGATGGCCACACGCTCCTCCATGTTCTGAGCCTTGTTGATCACCACCGTCGGCACAATCTGGATAAGACCGCCTGCAGCCACCGCAACAAAGGTGAGCACAGTGAAGGGAGCGGCGCTGACCAGCAGACGTTCATACCAACCCGACCAGCGGGTGCCGCGGGTGGCAAAGTGCGCCACCGCGAAGATCACGCTGATCGCACCGCCGATCAAACCGACGATTTGCAGGGCCGGCCCGCCAAACATCCACACGCAGGCGAAGACGATGCCCAACGCCGAGAAGACCACCGGCGGATTGAGAAAGGTCCCAACCGTCCCGACCCGGGACGTCTTCGCGGAATCATCGACAAACACCTCGATGCGTCCGTCCACCGTCTGGGCACCGGAAATCGTCCGATAGAGATTGTAGGCCAGCAGGAGGAAGCCCGTGAGGTACAGCGTGCCACCGATCACCCGCATCAGCATCAGCGGTCGGATCGTGTTCAGCGTATCCAGGAAGTTCGGGTAGGCGAGCACGGTGCCGCCATCGGTGGTCGCATTGAGCATCAGGCCCTGGGTGATGCCCGAGGTCCACATGGCCGCGACGTAGAGCAGGATGCCCACCGTTCCCAGCCAGAAGTGCAGATTCGCCAGCGCGGTCGAATACAGCGGCTTGTTCCACAGCCGGGGCAGCATCCAATAGATCATGCCCGCCGCCATGAAACCATTCCAGCCCAACGCACCCGCGTGTACGTGGCCGATGATCCAGTCTGAATAGTGCGCCAGGGCGTTGACCGACTTGATCGAGAGCAACGGCCCCTCGAACGTGGCCATGCCATAGAAGGTGACGGCCGCGGCGAAGAACTTCAGCACCGGATCGGTGCGCAATTTGTGCCAGGCGCCGCGAAGCGTGAGCAGCCCGTTGAGCATGCCGCCCCAGGACGGAGCCCAGAGCATCAGCGAGAAGGTCATGCCGAGCGCCTGCAACCAATTGGGCAATGCCGTATTCAACAAATGATGCGGTCCGGCCCAGATATAGATGAAGACGAGCGACCAGAAGTGAATCACCGAGAGCTGGTAGCTGTAGACCGGCCGTTCCGCCGCCTTCGGCAGAAAGTAGTACATGATGCCGAGGATCGGCGTGGTCAGGAAGAATGCGACCGCGTTGTGACCATACCACCACTGCACAAGTGCATCCTGCACGCCGCCAAAAACCGGATAGCTGTGCAGCAGGCTCGTCGGGATCGACAGGTGGTTGACGATGTAAAGCATCGCCACCGTGATGATCGTCGCGATGTAGAACCAGATCGCCACATAGAGGGTCGGTTCATTGCGGCGGGCCAGCGTCCAGAAAAAATTCACCGCAAACACCACCCAGATCAAAGCCACCGCAATATTGATCGGCCAGATCAACTCCGCATACTCCTTGCCGCGGGAGAACCCCAGCGGCAGCGTGATCGCCGCCGCCACGATGATCGCCTGCCAGCCCCAGAAGTGGAGCGAGGAGAGGAAATCACTTGCCAGCCGCGCCTTCACCAGACGCTGGGTTGAATAATAGATCCCCGCGAACATCATGTTGCCGACAAACGCGAAGATCACCGCGTTGGTATGCAGCGGTCGCAGTCGGCCGAAGGTCAACCAGGGGATGTCGAAGTTCAGCCTCCAGAAGTTAAGCTGTGACGCCACGAGCACGCCGACAAGCATGCCCACGACACCCCAGAGCACGGTCGCGAGCAGAAACTGCCGCACGATCCGGTCATTGTAGGTGATGGTGATTTTTCGATCAGACATGGGTGGAGAGGAAAGCGGCTCGGGTCCGACTAGGACTGGGCACCAACAGAGACCGAGCGTTCCCCGGACCGGCGGTCGCGCTCCCGGCGCTGACAGCGTTCGCAGGGCGCATGCGCCGTCTCGTCCTGTTCATGCGAGGAGCACCCGCAGGACTTGGACGCAACGGCTTTCGATCCATTCGAATCCGGCGCGGATCCATTTCCCGTCGTGGCGGTCTCGTCCGCCAGCGGCAGGAGCGAATCATGCTCCGAACTGCTGAAAGCCCGGTGAGCACTTTCGCGGAGGAAGAACAGCACGAAGGTGGCGACGAGGCAGAGGCTGATCGTGAGGGTGAGAGGAATAACGGCCATGGGGAGAATTCCGGACAGTTGATGAATCAGTGGGTAGGTGACGAGGTTCAGGACAAAATCAGTTCCGTTCCACTCATTGCGCCGGCCGGGGTGGGAGTGCGCACATGGAAACGTCGAATCAATCCGAAGGCGCAGGCTTCATTCTTGGAAGGCAGCTTGGCCGGATGCAGTCACGGCCAGCCAACGGTTGCGGCGGAGTTCGCATCCGCGGATGCAAAGAGGGTGTTGTGGGACGGAAAAGCAGAACACGTGGGAGGTGGTTCACCCCAAGCATAGCGGGTCCACCCGGATCCTACTCCTCGGAGGTTGCCGAGCCCTGTGCATTTCTTGTCGTGCGGATTTTTTCGGAACCAAAAGATGCGGACGCTTGGGCAAACCACGCGGAGCACGATCGCTGCGCATCTGGCAGACTGACCCCAATGCACGAAGCCCTCCTGCATGCGCTGCGTCGGCAGCGCTCCATCCTGCGGTCACGCTGGGAGACTCTCCTACGTTCCGAGCCAGTCTCGTCACCGCTCGCCAACCCTGACATCCTCGTGCTGATGATGGACTGGACGCTGGATGAGTGGGAGGCGGCAATGCGCCGACCGGCCTCACGCCGCCGGCGGCCGACCGGTCCGGTGAACCAGGAGCGCGGAGATTGTCCCTGCGGAATGAATCCTTTGCTGCGCTATTTCCACACCGCCGAGCTCGCGCTCGACGAGATGCTGGCGGCGCTCCCCGTCCCCACCGGTGAAGGGGAGCCGGCCGTTTTTGCCCGGGAGGCCTTTGTCGCCGATGTCCGCCGCGCCTTCAAAGTCGTTGCCGATCGGGAAATCGAAACCTTTTGCGCCGTCTGCCGGCAACATCAGCGGATCCCGGCATCGGCTCGCGTTGAGTCCAGTGCCAGCGTCACTTTCCTGAGCTGACCGTCCAGCCGGGCGGGCCAAGGCTCAACCCGCCGCGGTCGTTCCGTGCAGCCGTTCCCGATAGGATGTCGGCGCTTCGCCGGCAATTCGTCGGAAAACACGATTGAATTGGGAGAGCGACTGAAACCCCGCCTCGAAGGCGGCCTCGCTGACTCGTTTGTGCGGGTTCAGGAGCAAATTTTTGACCTTTTCGACCCTCACTCGCGCAAGGTAATCGGTGAAGGTCAGTCCTGTCGCCTTCTTGAACATCTTGCAGAAATAAAACGCGCTCGTGTTCACCGCCTTCGCGACACCCTCAAGTGAGAGGTCCTCTGCATGTCGTTCGGTGATCACCACCCGCGCCCGCGCGATCATCGGTGCCTCGGCATTTTCTTCTTTGACGGCCAGCTGATTGCTCAGGGACGACAAGTGCTGCGCAAAAATTGTGAGCAATCGCAGGATCGATTCGTACTGGCGCTTGTTCAGGACCCGGCTTTGAAAGAAGGCCTCCTCCAAGCGTTTCAAATCGGTATCCGTGCCAAACTTCAAGAGCTGCCGCGTGGTCTTTGCGAACTGCTCGTGCGTGGGCTGATGGAGCAGGACCTGCCCGGTCTGAAGAAACGCCACCAGATTCTCCCCCACCCGTATTGGTACCGAAGAGTCACACAAACCCGCGAAGCATTTGAGCGTCTTGGGGACCATCGAAGCCTCTTCCTCCACGCGCTTCTGCAACTGCAGACACGCGGCGCAGGTCTGATTGGTTTTCCCCATCAACGCACAGAAAGGGTTCTCCATCGGATCACCGTGGAACGGGAGATCGAATGATTCGATCGCCCTCAGATTGATCGGCAACCCGGTCGCATCGCGAAAGGCCTGCTCATAATCCTGGTAAATTTTGGATCGCTTGAGCTGGTCAACGATCGCTCGACTCCGCTGGAGGGGTTGTTCGGACGATTGCATGTCACACCATGCAGACACCGCGCAACGAATGCGGCAACGATGAACAAAAAATGCGGAGCCCCCAGTGCCGCCTCCTCAGCGGATAGTGCCGCGACTATTCACCGCGTGCAGTACGGCTAATGAACAGCCTGTAATTTCATAAATCTTACTCATCATGCAAAGCTTTCATTCCAATTGCCTCTTCCAGAAAGCTACCGCCTGCCAAAAGACGCTGAGCTGCGACAAAGAATCCAGAAAAATGGATTTACACCCCTGAAGCAAAGCCTACGTTCCCGTTCCTTGGCTCGCCCGGATGGCGGAATTGGCAGACGCAACGGACTCAAAATCCGTCGGTAGCGATACCGTGTGGGTTCGACCCCCTCTCCGGGCACCAGTTTGAGAGGTAAGGCTAGAAGAGGGGACGGAAAGGGGACAACCTTCCCCTCCAGCCCACAAGAAACCGCCGTTTCGGGCGTCGCTCGACTCACTCCACCGCCAGCAGAGCACGGCCCCATTGCTGCACGGTCCGCTTTGCTGAGGCGCTCGAACACGGCCGGCGAGCAAACGAGGCCCTGCCTCTCCATGATGCGCCGTTCCGGTCGGTTAGCTTCGCTTTCCAGCCGAAAGGAAATATTGCAAACCTTTGAGCTGATGACTCTCCCCATCGCGCTCTGGCTGTCGCGCGCGGCCGTAATGTGAGTGACTGAAGTCAGAGATTGGGCAAAGTTTTGAACTCGTCACGCCGCCCAGTCAGCGCAGAGCAGGGCCGCCTGTGACAATACTTCCTTTACCGCGGCATCCTCCCGGTCAGGCGGAGAACCGAAGCGATTGAGAATCCGCTTCACCATGACACGAATTTTGGCCTGAGCTCCTTCCCGCAAGGTCCAGTCAGTCTTCACATCCTCTCGTGCCTGGGAAACCAGTTCCGCGGCGAACACGCGAAGCTTGGCTTCGCCCATCGCCTCAACCGCACTTTCGTTGGTCGCAAGCGCATCGTGGAACGCGATTTCCTCGGGCCCAGGCGGAGGTCCACACCACGCTTGTCGGCCGCGCTGAGTTGCTTCGCGAGCTTGATCAACTCCTCGATGACGTCCTGCGTGGCGATGGCGCGGTTGGGCGGTATCGATCGCGGGCGAACCGTGGCCACCGCTCTCCGTGTAGGTGACAAGGGCGTGCTGCAGTTGGTTCGCCAGACCAAGGGAGTCCACCACCAGCCCACCCGGTTTGTCGCGGAAGACCCGGTCGGTCTCGGCAGTGAATCGGTTGAGGCGGGTTTCCCGGATGCGCTGGAGCTGTTCTTCGAACTATTTTTTGCCGAGGATGGAGCCCTCGTTTTTCAGACGCTCGTCATCCATCGCAAAGCACTTGACGGTGAATGACTCAGTGATGCCGGCGACCCACTGGCGGAACTGGATGGCTCGGGCCGCGTTCACGCGGAAGCCGATCGCGATGACGGCATCGAGGTTGTTGAACTGCGTTTGGTCGTTTTTCCGTCGGCGGCGGTTGTCCGGAATTTCCGGACGACTGAATCCTCCTTCTGCTCCCCGCTGGCAAAGACGTTGCCCAGATGCCCCAACACGTCGTCGAGGGACTGCGACAGCGTCTCCAGCCCTTGCGCGTTCCCGTTCTCATCCGGTGCCACGCCGAACGCTCCCAGCCCCGGCAGGATTTCGTGAAAGCCTTTCAGCTTCAAGGCTTCGTTGGCTCGTCCCGGATAGAGCACCAGGTTCTTTTGTTTTGGGAGAGCGAAGCGTAAAGAGCAGCGAGGCTGCGGCGATGCAGAGGGGCGAACGGGCTCGGTGATGACCAAACCCGGAGAACAGCCGGACATCAAATCGCCCATGCGCCCCTCTGCAGCGCCTGCGCCAAGGCAGGGTGCATGAACGAGCCCGGTCCACCGGAGAGGCAGACCGCCAAGCGCAGGGGAGGGATGGGATTTAAGAGGTGAGCAAAGACAAGCAGGCAGCGGGCT
>Ga0163144_10001776_pt1 | contig 50521 bp, 41 predicted proteins | sample OliLak19BULKMAT1_FD_123175 | JGI IMG/M metagenome (GOLD analysis project Ga0163144, IMG submission 123175) | Freshwater microbial mat bacterial communities from Lake Vanda, McMurdo Dry Valleys, Antarctica - Oligotrophic Lake LV.19.BULKMAT1 | ecosystem: Environmental > Aquatic > Freshwater >... | reverse complement strand
GGACATCACCCCATCGCGCCTCGCCCTCTCTGAACTGCCACGACAGATAGCGGCGCGCATACGCCGTGTATCCTTCAGCCGTGAGTCGTATGAAACCACGATGGTCCATCAGGAAATCGGCAAAGTCACTGAGCCAAAAACCCCAAGGTGCGCTCGGCTTCACCACGTAACATTGGAGGAATTTGAGCCAACGATATAGCGCTCCACAGAAAGATCTAAACGTCGGCTCCGGCACGATCGCACGTCCCAGCCGGGGAACCTCATGACGGGTAACACTGGTCAGTTTCCTCTGGCGGACGGCGAGCCAGCCGGCCGTGCGGACAAGATAATAGCGGTATTGAATGATCGCCGCCGCGGCGTAGCCGCATTCGCGCATGTGCGCCGCGAAAGCTCCGTCAATGAGATGTAGGTCAGCAGCGTCAACCTTGCGGCCGACGCGGTAGTGTGCGGCGCCGGGGCCGAAACGGAATTTATTGGGCATAGACCGCTCACCACAGGACAGAAGAATCCGTGTCACGAGCGGATTGCGCGCGGTAACTCCATCTCAATTATCCCAAGTCCTTCACCTCTCAGTGGCCTGTCGGTGGCTCTATAATCAAAGCCGCGTCACCGCCAACTTTGGATAATCCGGCACTCAGCATAAATCCTGGGTCGGGCCGAATGTGATCCGGCCAACGTCGGTTACTATAGCTTCCGCTCCGCCGGATTGCTGTAGCGCCAAAGGGCTTCGGCCCTTTTTTTTCGGTGACACGAAACTCGCGACTTGATGGTGAGCAACCCTTCCGCGGATATCGGCTGCGGCGAGGGGCTGACTACGTAAGTAGAAACGCCCGTCCGAACCGGGACTGCTTCGTCTCTAGCTTTTGCCCCACGTGCCGGTCCACCCCGCAGCCCGGAGTCGATGCTGGAAGCTAGTCCCTTCAAGTCGATGCAGGCCGACCGGATGGAGAAAAAGCCCATGTAAATCGATGCGCGCAACGGCGTCATCGTGCAGCTCGGTTTCAAACATGGCGTCCGTACTCCGTGCAATCGCATGGCCGTCGCGTTGATCGAACCGATGGAAAGAATCTTACGCTAAATGGCGGCAAGCGTGACATGAAGCAAGTCATGGTGGAGTCATGATTAAATCGCTTTCGTTTGCTTACTTCTATTCAATCTCTCCGACTTTCGGGAAAGAGAATGGGTTACGGAACGATCAAATCAGAGCTGCGTGCAGGATCTCGACCGGATGCAACGCCACGCGGCCGGTGGCGTCCTTGATCTGGTGGCGGCAGCTGGTGCCGGGCGCGGTGACGAACGTATCCGCGGGAGCGGAGCGCACGGCGGGGAAGAGCACGAGTTCACCGATCTGCTGGGAGATGGCGAAATGCTCCTCCTCGTAACCGAAGGAGCCGGCCATGCCGCAACAGCCCGAGGGGATGAGGGACACCTTGTGGCCGGCGGGCAGCTCGAGCATCTTCACCGTCGGCACCAGCGACGACAGCGCCTTTTGGTGGCAGTGACCGTGGAGCTTGATGGCGCGGGTCTCGGCCTTGAAGGCGGCGCGGCTGATGCGCCCGGCGTCGGCTTCGCAGGCGATGAACTCGTCGATGAGGAGCGCGTTCTTCGCGAGCGCCTTGGCGGCGGCGAGCAACGAATCCGGCATTAGGTCGGGATACTCGTCACGGAAGGAGAGGATGCACGAGGGCTCGAGGCCGATCAGTGGCGCGCTGCTCGTGATGACGTCCTTCAGCAGCTCGACGTTGCGGATGGCGAACTTCTGCGCGTCGCGCACGAGACCTTTCGAGAGATGGGCGCGGCCGCTCTCGACGTGCTCGGGGATGACCACCTCATAGCCGAGCCGGTTCAGGAGCTGGACGGCCTTGATGCCGACGGGCGTGTCGGTGTAGTTCGTGAACTCGTCGCAGAAGAGGAAGACTCGGCCATGAGGGAACGGGTGGTGGGCCGGCGAGCTTGCTCGCGCCCCTGGGGTTTCCGATGCGCGAGCATGCTCGCGGCCTGCAGCAATGCCTCCGATCCCGGACTGGTTGGCGTGCTTCGCGTGCCACGCGGCGAGCGTGGTGGAATGCAATCCGGGCAGGCTGCGCTTGAGGGAGAAGCCGGCGAAACGCTTGATCCAGCGCGAGACGCCGGGCGCGGTGACGGCCCAGTTGTAGAGCGCGGGGAACCGCGAGGCCACGCGCATGGCCGGCGTAAAGCCGGCGACGAGGCGCGCGCGGAGCGGGACGCCGTTGGCATCGTAGTAGTGCTGCTGCCACTCGGCCTTGAGGCGGGCGACGTCGACGTTGGACGGGCACTCGGACTTGCAGCCCTTGCAGGAGAGGCAGAGGTCCATGACGCCCTTCACTTGCTCACTGTCCCAGGCGTTCAGGCCCTCGCGGGCGTCGGTGAGGACGTGGCGGAGCATGTTGGCACGGGCGCGGGTGGTGTCCTGCTCGTTGCGCGTCGCCATAAAGCTCGGGCACATGGTGCCGCCCATGAGGTGGGTCTTGCGGCATTCGCCGACGCCGTTGCACTTCTCGGCGGCGCGGAGCACGCCTTGGGTGGCGCTGAAGTTGAAGACCGTCTTGTATTCCGGGGTGGGGTGATCCGGACCGTGGCGCAGGGAGGTATCCATCGGCGGCGTGTCGATGATCTTGCCCGGGTTGAACAGGCCGCGCGGGTCGAAGGTCTCCTTCACGCGCCGCATCATGGCGTAGCACTCGGGGCCGACCATGAAGGGGATGAACTCGCCGCGCAGGCGGCCATCGCCGTGCTCGCCGGAGAGGGAGCCGCGGTATTTCTTCACGAGGTGGGCGACATCGGTCGCAATGCCGCGGAAGAACTTCATGCCCTCGTGGGTCTTCAAGTCGAAGAGCGGGCGGGTGTGCAGTTCGCCGGCGCCGGCGTGGGCGTAGTAGACGGAGCTGATGCCGTATTTCCCGCGCATCAGCTGGTCGAACTCGGCGATGTAGGCCGGCAGGTCCGCGACGGCGACGGCTGTGTCCTCGACCACCTCGCGCGGCTTGGCGTCGCCCGGGACATTCATCATGAGGCCCTGGCCAGCGCGGCGGAGGTCCCAGACCTTGTTGGCGTCGTCACCCCAGAGCACAGGGAAGGCGTAGCCAAGACCGGCGGCGCGGAGTTCGGCCTCGAGTGTCTGCAGAACGGCCTCGATGGCCTCGCGCTGCTCGAGGCGGACCTCGACGACGAGAACGGCGCCCGGGTCGCCTAGGACGAAGAAGCGGTTCTTGGCCTGCTCGAGGTTGGACTTGGTGCACTCAAGGATGTGGCGGTCGATCAGCTCGCAGCCGAAGGGCCGGTGGCGCATCGCGATGAGTGTGGCATTGAGCGAATCTTGGATGGTCTTGAAGTGAGCGCACATCAGCGCGCCCGCCGGCGGCAACGGCTCGAGGTTAAGCTCGAACTCCACGCCGAGAAAGAGCGTGCCCTCGGAGCCGGCGAGGAGCTGGCAGAGGTTGAAGGGCTTGTCGGACTGCGGATCGCAAACGTTACACTCCATCAATCGGTCGAGCGCGTAGCCGGTGTTGCGGCGGGTGACGGTGGGCTTCGGGTAGTTGTCACGGATGAGCACGCGATTCTTCGCATCGCCGAGCAGGTCGCGGACGGTGCGGTAGATCTTCGTCTCAAGCGTATCCGGGCCGGCACACTTGGCAGTGAACGCAGCAGCGGTGAGTGGGCCGAAGGTCACCTCGGAGCCGTCGCTGAGCAAACCGCGGGCGGAGACGAGATGTTCGCGGGTGGTGCCGTGGACAATGGAGTTGGCCCCGCAGGAATTGTTGCCTACCATGCCGCCGATCATGGCGCGGTTGGCGGTGGAGGTTTCCGGCGTGAAGAACAGCCCCTGCGGCTTGAGGTGGAGGTTGAGCTCGTTGCGGACGACGCCCGGCTGCACGCGCACGCGGCGCGCGGCCACGTCGGTGACTAGGATCCGGTTCATATGCCGGCCGACATCGACGACGATGCCGCTGCCGACAACCTGGCCGGCGAGAGAGGTGCCGGCGGTGCGCGGGATCAGGCCGAGGTGGTGAGCGTTGGCGTAGGCGATGAGTTCGCGCAGGTCGGCCTCGGTCTTGGGCAGGGCGACGGCGACAGGCATCTCCTGATATTCGGAGGCGTCGGTCGCGTAAAGGGTCCGCATCGGAAGGTCGAAATGCAGGTCGCCGGTAAGGCGGGCGGCCAGAGACGGCAGGTCGACGGCGGCGGCAGGACTCATGTCGAATTTGCACCGGAAACCGTCGGCGACCAATCCCGATAGACCGTCACGTTGGCCGGATCGGGCAGGTATTGTTTTCCCCGCTGGCTCATGGCCTTCGACGCGGCCAGCGGACTCGGGCACAGACCCGCCGCCACACTCGCCAGCATGGCCGCACCCAAACAGGCGCTTTCCGCGGAATGGTGGACGGTGATCGGCAGCCCCAGCATATCCGCTTGGATTTGCAGCCAAGCACCGCTGCGGGCACCGCCGCCGGTGGCGACAATTCGCCGAATGGGTTCTTTCCCCTGCAGGTGGCCCAATAGACAGCGGTGGGCGTGGGAAATTTTCTCCAAAAGATAACGAACCGCAAACGCCCGATCCGACCCCGACGCGACCCGGTGCGGGCGACACGCGGGAACCTTCTCCGCCTGGGCGATCAACTGTTCAATGCTGCAATCCGGCGCGAAGGTCCGGCGATAATCCTCCAGCTGTCCGGCTCCCAGCGGATCAAAGGCCAGCCGGTAACATCCCGTTCCGTAAAAATGCGGCCCGTGATAACACCGCGCCTGCGGCACTACCCGCTCGCTGAGTGCGACAGCGGCGAGCACCGTGCCCGTGGAAATACTGGCGTCCGCCACATTGCCCAGCCCGGAGCCAAGGGCAGCCACATGGTGATCGAGTCCGCCCACTGCAAATGGGATATTGCGGGGCAGGCCCAGCAGTACTTCGGCCGCAGCGCTGGTTTGCCCATGCGGACTGCCCGGGCGCAAGGGTTGGGAAAGCTGTTTGTCCGCGACGCCAAAATTGCTCCGCGCCTTGGGCCACCAGCCTTGCCCGCCCAGATCGTATAGCCCCAAGAAGGCCGCGGTGCCTGCATCCCCCACTCGCTCGCCCGTCAGGGCGAAGGTGAAATAATCCGCGATGGTCATTATTGCGCGGGTTTGCCGCCAAAGTTTCGGCTCGTGCTCCTGAAACCAAAGCCATTTGGCGACTGCGGCATTACTGCTACTGCCGTTGAAGCCGGTGGTGCGTCCAAATTCCTCCGTAAGGGTGAATTGCCGCCATTGCTCAGGAAGCGCTGCGGCGCGTGTATCGGTCCAGAGCACCAGCGGTGTCAGCGGCCGATCATCGAGATCCAGCAAGACGAAGGTGCTCGCCTGCGAAGAATAGGCCACGCCTACAATCTGCCGGGCCTCCGCCTCGGCTTGAAGGAGGGCTTCGGCGAGGGCTCGGCGCAGCAAGTCCCAGAAGCGATCCACCGGCAGCTCGCACCGTCCAGGTTGCGGGGCAACGGTCGTCACGGCTACACGACCCAAGCCCTTGAGGCATCCGGTCCCGTCGAAGAGGCCGACCTTGAAATAGGACGTGCCGAGGTCGATGCCGAGCAACAGGGTCATGCGACGCAATGGTTACTCAACGCTGGCGAGCAAGGCGAGCGTCGCCTCCACCATGCGCCGGCCGTTGGCAGGACTGAAGAGCGCATTGCCGGCTTCATAAGAACCGGCGACCACGGCCTCGGGCGTCGTAATATAACCCTGCAACTCGCCGTTCGCGAGGGTGATGACGAACGTCCGTGGGCTGTGCGACTTCACTTCCAAGGCATACTCCACGAAAAACTCTCCCGGCCAGGTCACAAATCTCCAAGGGCCGATGCTGATCACTTGCACCTCGGCCGGTGTGCATCCCTTGATAGCCTTTTCCAATCGGCCCTCGGCTTGGGCCCGCGCCAAGACCACGCTCTTCTCCGCACCAAAGGAGGCGCACTCCGCCGTGCGCACCTCGGCGCGAGAGGCCTGATCCCGCTGCAGCTGCCCCAATTGAGCCGCAGCCCTGACAACATTCTCCTGTGCATCGGACAAAGAGGGAATTTCTCGCACCTGCAGATCGACGTCCGTCGAGCGGGCGTGAATGGCCAGCCTCGCGCTGAACTCGATCTTCGGAATGACCTGCGCCACGCACGCACCGAGTAGTTCGCCGAGCCGCCTGGCCTCGGCGAACGTGTTTGATTGGGTCACGTAGCGAGGGCTCTGGTTGCCCGATGCCCCGTTGTGGTATAGCACCGGGCAGGATGGCGGCAGGATTTTTTGTTCGCGTAGATACCGGCGGGTAAAGCCGGGAAAGTCCGCGCTGATCAGTTTGGAATCCTCATGCAGCACGGTCGGATGCATGGCGTAAGTGATCATGCAGGCGAGCGGCGTCAGCCGGCCCAGAGGACGCACCACAAGCACGGGCACCTCCGGATCTGCCGGGCCGGCAGGATCGTGCCGGTTGGTGCCGACGCCTTCCGCCCGGGCCAACGCCAGCCCGGCTTCGGCGGGCACCGCGCTGGTCACGGCCGCACAGGCCACCTCGACCATCCGCTCCGCAACGAAGGCAAGGTAGGCAGCATCCGCCCTTGGCACCACCGGATCAACCTGATCGATAGGATTGTCCCGCATCACCGGGCCGGAATGCGTATGGGTAGCCGTGATGGCGATCGCGGAAATCGGCACGCCGGTTTTGGCGCTGATGCGCCGGCGCACATCGGCTGCGAGCTGCTTGCCCACGAAAATCAGGTCGTTCGCAATGAAGAGTCCCTCGCCGCCACCGCGCTTCACGAACAGTGCTGAGGTTTCCAACCGATCATGCACGCCCGTGCTATGGCGAGGCACATGGGGATAACCGAACAGGAAAACACTGCCCTCCGGAGTCAGGTTTCCTGCCGCCGCCCCGGACTGAAGGGCCGTCCCATGTTCGCTGGGTTGGTTCATACGTGCGAACTTCAGCGTGCAAAATTACCCGATCAATGTAAATGTTAATTTATGTTCGTTTGTATATATATTTGACATAATACAACCTTCTCTTGAAGTGGCCACCGAGTGAAAAACCTCCCCTCTGCCGCCCGCCAGGCCAAGATCCGCGACCGTTTCGCGGAGCGCCCGGGTGTCTCAGGCTCAGATCTCGCGAAGGAATTTGGCGTGAGTGAAATGACGATCCGGCGCGACCTTACCTCGCTGGAGGAGCAGTCCCTGATCCAGCGCACGCACGGCGGCGCGATGCTCACGGAGCGGATGATACTCGAGTTCGGCTATCGTGACCGGCGCGCCCTCAACCGCGCCGCAAAGTGTGCCATCGCCGCCAAGGCGCGGAAGCTCGTGCAGCCCGGCCAACGCCTGATCCTTGACACCGGGACGACGACGCTTGAACTCGCCGCCCTGCTCAAGGACGGCCAGGACCTCACCGTCATCACGCCCAGTCTCGCGGTCGCCTCCGAACTCCAGCACGCCGCCGGCGTCGAGGTGATTCTCCTTGGGGGCGTCATCCGGCGCGGCAGCCCCGATCTCACGGGACCGGTCACGGAGCATTGCCTCGAACTTTTCGCCGCCGACCTCGCATTTCAAGGAGCCGACGCCATCGGGATCGACGGCTCGATCTACAATTCCGATCTCCGTCTGGCTCGCGTGGACCAGCTCATGCGCCGCGTCGCGAAGCGCTGCTGCGTCCTCTCCGATCACACGAAGATCGGCCACACCGCCCTCGCCCGCTCCGGCTCGCTGGGCGACGTGGATATTTTCATCACCGACCGCGGCGCGCCGGCCGATACGCTGAAGCGCTTCGCCAAACTCGGCGCGAAAATCGTGACCGTGTCCGCCTGATTTTTTCATGAAAACCTCCGTCACCGAAACCTTTTCCACCCTCGATTGGGGTCGCGTTGATTTGCAGCGTGTCCCCCACTTGCCCGTGCCGCCTCCCGGCCCACAGTCCAAGCACTGGCACGACCGCTGCACGAAGCACTTCAAGGGCCTCAGCGGCCAAGTGAAGCTCTTCCCCGTGACCTTCGAGTCCGGCACCGGCTGCGTGCTGAAGGACGTCGACGGCAACGAATACATCGATTTCTCCTCCGGCATCTATGTGACCACTCTCGGCCACTGCCACCCGAAGATTGCCGAGGGCATCGCCAAGGCCGCCGGCCAGCTGATGAACGCCCACGATTTTACCACGCGCATCAAGACGGAGCTGATGGAGAAACTCGCCGCCGTGCTCCCGGGCGACCTCAGCGGCTTCCAGCTCTACGACTCCGGCACCGTCGCCGTCGAAGCCGGCATCCGCGTGCTCCGCGCCGCGACCGGGAAGCACGAGACGATCAGTTGCTTCAACGATTATCACGGCAAGACTTACGGTGCTGTCTCCCTCGGCCAGATCCGCTCGCACGTCTACGGTGCTGTTCGTGCGCCCGGCGCACACATGGTGCCGCGCCCCGACACCTATCGCCCGGTCTGGACGAAACCTGACGGAACGATCGACACTGACAAATACATCGAGTTTTACGGACAATATCTTGATAAGGCCACCATCGGCGCGGTCGCCGGTTTCGTCCTGGAGCCGATTCAGGGCTGGGGCGGCTCCGTCATGCCGCCGGACGATTTTTTCCCGAAGCTCCGCAAATTTTGCGACGACCGGAAAATTCTCCTTATGGCCGACGAGGTGCTCACGAGCTGGGGCCGCACCGGCAAATTCCTCTGCATGGAGCACTGGGGCGTCGTCCCCGATGTCGTCACGATAGGCAAGGGCTTCGGCAACGGTTTCCCGGTCACGTGCGTCGCCGTGCGCGAGCAGTTCAAGGAAAGCTTTGAGAGCATATCCGCGTCGAGCAGCTATGGCGGCAACCCGATGGCTTGCGCCGCCGCGCTCATCTCGACGCAGGTGATAGAGGAGGAAAATCTCCTCGAACGCTCCACCCACCTTGGCAACCTCGCGCTCAAGCGCATGCTGCAGATGAAGGAGCATCACAAGATCGTCGGCGACGTCCGCGCCAAGGGGTGCCTGATGGGCATCGAGCTCGTCAAGGACCGCACGACCAAGGAGCCCTTCGACAAGGCCGGCACGCTCGTTTACCAGAAGGCCTTCCGCAAGGGGCTCGCTTGGATCCCGGCGGGACACATCCTGCGCATGAGCCCACCGATCGTAATGGATGACGCCACCCTGCTGAAGGGCCTCGATATCATCGACGAGGCCATCGGCGAAACCGCCAAGGAACTCGGCTACTCCTGATCCTCACCCCCATGTCCATCTCCTTCCGGCTCAACCGCCTCTTCCATCCCGTCTCCCGCCGCTGCTTCGATGTCGCGATCGACCACGGCTTCTTCAACGAATCCGGCTTTCTCGCCGGAATCGAGAATATCGGTCAGGCCGTTGCCACCGTCGCACGTGCGGCGCCCGATGCGATCCAGCTCACCGTCGGCCAGGCACCCTGCCTCCAGGAGTTGCCCGGCCGCCTCAAGCCGTCCCTCGTCCTCCGCATCGACGTCGCCAACGTCTACGGCAAGAAACTCCCGCGCACCCTCTACAGTCGCGTCATCGCGGACGCGGTGGAACAGGCCGTCCGTCTCGACGCCGCCTGCATGTGCGTGAACTTGTTCCAAATCCCCGACGAACCCGAGGTCGGCGAACAGTGCGTGGAAAACATCCTCCGCCTCAAGCCCCTCAGCGAGCGCCACGGCATGCCGCTCATGGTCGAGCCCCTGGTCTTCCGCTCCAACACGGAGGCCGGCGGCTACATGGTCGACGGCGACGAGAAGAAGATCATCCCGCTCGTCCGCCAAGCCGCCGAACTCGGTGCCAACGTGATCAAGGCCGACCCGACCGACAACGTCTCGATCTATCACAAGGTGATCGAGGCCGCCGGCCGCGTCCCGGTCCTCGTGCGCGGTGGCGGCAAGGTCGGCGACCGCGAAATTTTCCAGCGCACGCACGACCTCCTCGCGCAAGGCGCCTCCGGCATCGTTTACGGCCGCAACATCATCCAGCACGCCAAACCCGCCGCCATCACCCGGGCGCTCATGGGCATCGTCCATGATAACCTCTCGGTCGACCAGGCCCTCGCCATCGTGGCCAAAGCCTGACTGTCATGTCCCTCCTGATCCGCAACGCACGCATCGTTGAACCCGGCAAAAAAATTGCTGTCGGCGATGTCCTCGTGCGCGACGGACGCATCGCAGCTTCCGGCCAGATCAACGCGAAGGACACTCAAGGCTCAAAGGTCAACGAGGCATGCGGCCGGCTGCTCACACCCGGCCTGATCGATGTCCACACACATGGCGTGAAACACAGCCTCTATGAGGCAGGCCCCGAGGGCGTGCGCAGTGCCGCCCGATCACTGGGCGAATTTGGTGTCACCACCGTTCTCCCGACCATCATTCCCAAGGTGGGCGACAGCTGGCTCGATCACTTGCGCGCGATCGCCGCCGCGTTGCCCACCATCAAGGAAGTCAATATCCCCGGTCTGCACATCGAGGGGCCCTTTATGGCCGTGGGCGGCGCCGCCTGCCCCACGCTGCCCGGTGACGTTGCTCTCCTGGAAAAAATCTTCGATGCCTGCCATGGTCGGCTCACCGCCATGTCCTTGAGCCCCGACGCGCCGAACATTGTCCCGGTCATCAAGCGGCTGCGGGAACGGAACATCGCCGTCTTTCTTACGCACACCCGCGCCAACGTGGAGCAGACCGAGGCCGCGCTCGATGCCGGCGCGCGCCATGCCACGCACTTCTACGACGTATTTTATGCGCCGGCGGAAACCGATCCGGGCGTTCGGCCCGTCGGCGCAGTGGAAGCCATTCTCGCCGATCCCCGCGCCTCGGTGGATTTCATTGCCGACGGCGTGCATGTCCACCCGACGGCCATCAAGGCGGCCATCGCCGCGAAAGGTTGGCACGGGGTGATCTTGATCACCGATTCGAACATCGGTGCCGGCCTGCCCGCGGGTGTCTATGAGACACCGTGGGGCTTCCCGATCCGCGTCTCACCCGAGACGGCGGCCCGACACGCGACCAAAAATTCGCTGGCCGGCAGTGCGCTTACGATGGACCGCGGCATGGCCAATCTTCTTAAGTGGCTCCCCCTGCCCCCGGAACAAGTCTGGGCCATGGGCACGCTCAATCCCGCCCGTCTGCTCGGGCTCGAGCGCAAGGGCCGCATCGAAACCGGCGCCGATGCTGACCTCGTGCTCTGGAATGACGATCTGACGCCCGCCAACACGTGGGTGAACGGCAACCTCGTTTATGAAAAAAAACACCCAGTTTAAATTCACCCCGGCCGAGTTCATTCCCTTCCGCGACCAGAAGGTGCTTGACCGCGTTCGCGCCATCAAACGGGAGGAGATCACCAAGCACCACAACAAGGACTACCGCATCAAAGTGATCCCCGACGCCGAATTCGGCTTCGTGTGGCTCAACGACATGTTCTACCGTATCAAGACGGCGATGGAGCTCGAAAAGCCGTTTGTGATGATCACGCCGAATCCTTGGCCGCGTTATTCGATCCTCGCCTCCATGCTCAATCGGCACCGGGTGAACCTGCGCTGGCTGTATACGTTCAACATGGACGAATACGCCAACGAGCACGGTGAGATTGCCCCCGACACTTGGGAATTCGGCTTCGGTCACGCCTTCAAGAAATACTTCTGGGCCAACGTCGACCCCAAGCTGCGCCAGCCGCTCAGGCAGGTCCACGGCCCGACGAACAAAAACATCAAGGTCTACGGCAAAATGATCGCAGACCTCGGAGGTGCCGACGTCTGCTACAGCGGCCCGGGCTGGACCGGCCACCTCGCTTTCATCGAGCCCACCGCACCGGAGTTTGCTGCCGCTTCGCTTGATGAATGGAAGAAAATGAGCGCGCGTGTCTGCACGCTGCATCCCCTGACCATCGCGCAAAACTCCCTGCACGGCAGCTTCGGATCGAGCGGCGATCTCTGCGCCGTGCCGCCGAAGGCCGCCACCATCGGCCCGGCGGAAGTCATCGGTGCCAAGCACCGCATCCAGAGCCATTCCATCAGCGTTGGCGGAACCTTCAGCTCGTGGCAGCGGTTGGTTTCGCGTCTTGTCATGCACGGGCCGGTCACGCCCCTCGTGCCCGAGTCCCTGCTGCAGACGCTCCGCACCGACGTGTGGGTATCCGAGACCGCCGCCGCCAACATCGAGCCGCGCTGGGACCGAGGCTACTAAACCTTAACCCTACTATTATGGAAACTACCGATCTCGCCAAAGAAGTCAGCCCGCGAACCCGCGGGCTGTTCCTCAAGAATCTCGCCGACTTCCAAACTGAGCTATCCCGCGTTCAGGCTGGTTACCTACCCAGCCTAGCTGTCTGGGAGCAGCGCAAGAATTTTCCCGGCCTTATCTTCCGCTCCATGCGCCGTATCCAGGACTTGCGAATCCGTGGCCGCGAGCTCGGCGTCTCCTTCTCGGAAATGCACCTGAGCAACGCCGTAGCCGGTCGCGAACTGCTCGACGCACTGTGCGGTGCGCCGACCACGACGGACTTTCTGCGGTCCGCGCTCGTCACTGTCCCAAGCGTGCTGGTCGAGGCCATCGGCGACTACCTAAAGCGGAACGACCACCTCTACGACCTGCCCAGCATTTCGCTGTTGGAAGCGGATCGCGATGAATTGCAGGCCGGCATCCAATGGGGCTCGGCCGCTCTCGCCCTGCTGGCCAAAGCCGGCAGCAAGCCCGACGCCGGCTTCGCCGCGCGCATCACGTCCCTCCTGCCGTCCCTGACGGAGGCCCTGCGCGAACACAGCGCCCGCAACGTCCCTCCGGTGAAACAAGCGCGGAAGATCGGCGCTCTGCCGCTGGCCGACGCCGTGTTGCCCGAAGGATTCCGGCATCTCGAATTCGGACCGACTCCCCTGCCGCCGGACAATATCTACGTCGATCGATCCCGCTATCGCGCCATCAACTTCCTGCAGGAGGTCCAGGCGACGGATTCCTGCGCCTCCCTCCTGTTCGATGCGCCCGACATGCCTTGGGATTTCTACTTCGATCTCAGCCGGCACATGTGGGACGAGGCGCGCCATTCCATGTTTGGCGAGAAGAAGCTCCTCGACCTAGAATCAAGCGCCGCCGAAGCCGGCCTGTCATCAAAGGCCTATGCCATGCGGCAGACCTTGGTGCCACACGACCGCTACGCCGCCCTGACGACCCAGGAGGCCGACGCTTTCCCCGGCAAACACGCCGGCCTGAAAGACGCGGTGGCGCATCATGACAGCGTTAGCGCCATGGCTTGGAGCTATGACATTGCCGACGAGACCCAGCACGTGCGCTTCGGCACCAAATGGCTGCCGGTCCTCATCGAAAAATCCGGCGAACCCCGCAGCCACGAACAGGTCAAGGCCGACGCCTGCAACTGGCGAGAGAGCGTCCTCGCGGCCGTCTACAAACCGGCCGCCGCCACCTTCAAGTCCAACTAAGCCAACTCAACCCTCACATGGATTTCTTGCACCCGCTCCGCTTCTTTCCCCACACCGCCCTAGGCTTGCTCGTCGCCCTCCCCTTATGGGCCCAACAGCCGGTGGAGATCGGCTCGCGCGTCGAGCTGTTTGTCGACGACAGCCTCGTCGCCAGCATGCACGGTGCCGAGCTTCGCCTCCACGAGCCGGTGAAAGCTCCCAGGCCCAAGTCGCCTCTGCCGGAAAAGCACATGATGACGGTGATCAAGGACGGGGACCTTTATCGCGCATGGTATCGCAGCAACGATCCGAGCTACAAGGGTGAAACGCACACCGGTCATCCCGGGGAGACGGTGCACTATGCCGAGAGCAAGGACGGCCACGAATGGACTTTCCCCGATCTCCGCCTGCACGAAATCGGTGGCACGCTCAACAACAATGCCATCCTCGCGAAGCTGCCGCCGTTTCTCACCAACTTCATGCCTTTCTTCGATGCCCGTCCCGGCGTGAATTCCGCCGAGCGTTACAAGACGCTGGCCGGTTATCCCGGCACCGGCAACAAAACCGGCAAGGCCAAACCCGGCATGGGCCTCTTCGCCTTCGTCTCGCCGGACGGCATCAAGTGGACGATGAAGGAGGAGGCAATTCCGTTCCGGAACGAATGGCGGCATGCCTTCGACTCGCCCAACGTGACTTTCTGGTCCGAAGCCGAGCAGCAGTATGTCTGTTATTTCCGCACCTGGGTAGAGGACGGCAAGGTGCGAAGCGTCAGCCGCGCCACGTCGCCCGATTTCGTCAAATGGAGCGACCCCGTCGAACTGGTGCCCAACCTGCCCGGCGAGCACCTTTATACCACGATGACGCACCCGTATTTCCGCGCCCCCCACATCTACATCGCCACCCCCACGCGATATGTGGCCGGCCGCGGCGGTTCCCCGACCTACGACAAGAATGACATCAACGCCACCGACATCCTGTTCATGTCCACGCGAGCAGGCTCGACGCGCTATGACCGCCCCTTAACCGAGGCATTCATCCGTCCCGGCCTTGATCCGGCACGCTGGCAGAATCGCTCAAACTTTGTCGCCCAGAATATCATTCCGACCGGCCCTGCGGAGATGTCGATCTACCACCGCAGTGGCGATCGCTACGTGTTGCGCACCGATGGCTTCATTTCCGTCCACACCGGGGCCAAGGAGGGCGAGCTCCTTACGAAACCCATCATTTTCACCGGCAGTGAACTCGTGCTCAACTTCAGCACCAGTGCGGTCGGCAGCGTTCAGGTGGAAATCCGCAAAGCCGGCGGCGAGCCGATCCCGGGATTTACGCTGGCCGACTGTGAAGTCACCTTTGACGATGCAATTGAACGCCTCTTGAAATGGAAGGGCGGCGACCTGAAGGCGCTGGCCGGGCAGCCGGTGCAGCTGCGCTTCGTGATGAGAGAGTGCGACATTTACTCCTACCGGTTCCGTTGACCGGAAATTCCCAAGGCAGACAGCCGCCGACTTTCACTTGATGGTCCGGAGGAATGCGAGCAGATCGCGCCTCCCCTCGGCATCAGGAATCCCGGGAAACGGCATGGTGTTACCGGGCCCGGCCGCTTGCGGATCCGCTAGGAATGCGTCGAGGTTTTCCGCGGTCCACACCAGCTTCACGTTGCGCAAGGCCCGGCTGTAGCGGAACCTTGCCACATTGGTTGAGGGGCGGCCGAGTATCCCGCGTAGATTCGGCCCGGGATTCGGCGCGCCGGTCGCTTGGCTGTCATGACATGCAGTGCCCAAGGCGTCGACCGCCTGGCCACGCTGGACCTCATTCAGTGGCGCCTCCGGTTCGGCCGCGCGCAGCGGAAGGGCGGTAGCCGAACACGCCATGAGGAGTAACGAAACGGTTCTGCCCATCAGAGTCTGTCAGGCCGGGCCAGATAATGCACCAGATCGTCGCCCAGCCGCAATGCGAGCGCGGCCAGCGGCCCGGTCGGGTTGTGTCCGGAGTTGTGCGCGAAAACCGAGGCACCGGCGACAAACAGGTTCTCCGCATCCCGATGCTGCAGACGGGGCGAGACCACCCTGGTAGCAGGATCGTCGCCCATCGGGGTGCCTCCGGTCACGTGGCTTCCTTGATGAAGGGTTCATGATCTTTTCCGGCTTTTTCTGCCGTCAATTGGCGGATCCGTCCGGCCCAAGGATCCCGCGTATCCGCCGGCTGATCTCCCCACCGATGGCGAGGCAGGCGGTGGCCGCGGGGCTCGGAGCGTTGAGCACGTGCAAGGCATTGGGCCGTTCGATCAGTTCGAAATCCTGAACGAGCGTGCCTTCCGGTGTCATCGCCTGCGCCCGGACGCCGGCGCCGCCGGGCGCCAGATCGTGAAGTGTTACCTCCGGTACCAGCCGCTGCAGCGAGGCGCAGAACAGCTCCTTGCTGAACGACCGCCGCACCTCGTCGAAACACATCCGTCCATGCCGGCCCATGAAACGCCAAAGCCCCGGAAAGGTCAGCGCGTCGAGCAACTCGCTGAACACGAAATCGGTTTTTCTGTAGCCTTCGCGCGCCGTGGCCAGCACTGCGTTGGGTCCCGCTTCCACGCCGCCCAGCGCCAGACGCGTAAAATGGACACCGAGAAACGGAAACTGTGGATCGGGCACCGGGTAGATGAGATGCTTCACCAGATGCCGCCGGTCGGGCTTCAGCCGATAATATTCTCCGCGGAACGGAACGATCCGGGTGCGACGCTGCTCGCCCGCCAACTGACTGACGCGGTCGGCATGGAGCCCGGCACAGGTCACAACAAAGTCGGCCCCGGTCTCTCCCACAGAGTGGATGATACGCCACCCCTTCCCCTCCGGCACCAGTGCGGCAACCTTCGCCCCGGTCACCAACTCCGCGCCATCGCGACGGTTGAGTTCGACCAGTTTTGCCACCACCCCGGCATAGTCTGCGATGCCCTCCTCCGGAACATGCACGGCAGCAATGCCCGAGGCATGGGGTTCGCGTTCCCGTAGCTCCTCCCCGCCGAGCCAACGGAGGCCCGTGAGCCCGTTCTGGTTCCCGCGATCAAGCAATGTTTTCAGCCGGTCGAGTTCGGATTCGTCAACGGCGACCACCACCTTGCCGCAGATCTCATGCGCGATGCCGTGCTCCCGGCAGAAGGCCGTCATTTCCCGGATGCCCTCCACCGCAAGGCGCGCCCGGATGGTGCCCGGTTTGTAGTAGAGACCGGCATGCAACACGCCGCTGTTGTGCGTGCTTTGGTGAAGGCCAAAACCCGGCTCCTTTTCCAGCAGCGTGATGTGCGCCGTCGGCATGGCCTGACGCAGCTTGTAAGCCGTGGCCAGCCCGACAAGTCCGCCGCCGATGATCGCGATTTTCACTTGGGCGGTCCCGCAAGAATGGGCATGGCGTTGGCCGACATCCGCCAGCGGACCACCCCCACGTGATAGCGCTGGTGGGCCGGCACCCCGCGGCTGTAATAGGCGGTCACGAACGTCCCGTCCGCCGTCAGGACGGTGGACGGATAACCGCCGTCGCTGGACGGAACCGGCGTGCGCTGAAATTCGGACGATCCCTCGAGGTCCACTAACAGCAGGGGGGCCGACCAGGCCGTGAGCTCCGGATTTCCGATTTGCACCCAGATCGCGTAGAGCCCGGAATTGCGGGAAGAGTAAGAGAGCAGCACACAACCATCGGGCAGTTTGAGGAGGTCGGCGGGATGTTGTCGCGCGAGACTGAGAGCTTTCTCCGCCCGCCATGTTCGCCCGCTATACGTGGACCGGTAACCATCGAGTCGCATATCGCCGAACGTGCGGGCGGCCGCATAGAGGTCGCCGTTCCCCAGTTCAACCCAAGTCGTTTCATTGTGCGACTTGCCTTCGACCACGGCAGCGCGGCGGCTCCAGGTGGCACCGCCGTCCGCGCTCGTGTAGAAATACACCGCGCCACCGTAAAGGCACACGCCCAACGTGCCATCGGACAGCTTGGCGATGCGGCCGTAGGGCACGAGGCTCTTGCCATCCGGGCGTTTGGGCAGGTTCATCTCGGGAAACTGACGCCAGTTGGCACCCGAGTCATCCGAGACCACGACCACGGGTGTGATCGTGACCGCGCCCTGCCGGTCATCCGGACCCATGCTCGGCCCGGGAACGTAAGGACGCCGCCGATCCCATCCCCCGACCATCGCCAGCAGTTTCCCATCTGCCGCGCCGGCGGCGGCATTCATCCGCTTGGTGCCCGGGGCGTGTGGCACCGGCACACTGGTTTTTTCCCAGCTAGAGCCGCCGTTGCTGCTGATCCAACACTCGGCGGAACCTTCGGTAACCCCGTGGTTGGTGTAGGGCCAGATGATCGCGGCGATCTTTCCGTCCGCCAGCAGACTCAGGTTGGGCCAACCGCATGCTCCGTCAATCGCGACAAAACGTTCATAAAAACTGACGCGAGCGGGCGGAGGCGGCGCCGACCGGGCGTCAACCCAGGTCGACATTAACATGAGCGTGATGATCAGTGAGCGGAGGTGCTTCATAAGGTGTACGTGGATTGGAAACTCAGACCGGGGGCACGTAGCCCAGCCAACGGTCGAACCAGGATTGGCTCAGTCCGCGGGCGGCCAGCGGAAGGCCGTGGCCGCCCGGGTAGGAGAACCAGCTGAAACAGTCGAGCGCGCCGACCTCGCTGAGCATGTCCGGTATTCGGTCTGCGGACACGCGGTTGTGGAAATCATAATACGCGAGGGTCAGATCGTAGCCCCGGCGCTGTTTCCGCGCCTCGACGACACTCGGCAAGCCCGGCGCGTCGCGCCAGCCGGCGTAGACTTTCGCCGCAGCCAGACACTTCGGGGTGACCTTGTGGCTGTAGAATTCCCACTCGGTGGAAAGGATCAGGAGCGGTCGCGGCGCCGCCATCATCATCAGGCCGTCGAAATCCGCCGGCAGCGGCAGCGATTGATCGGCGATGTAACGGCGAAACTTCTTGATGTAGATATAGGGACCGCTGTTCGGCTTGAAACCGAACCGGCGCTCGAGATCCGGACTGTTCGGATGGTCATCGGGCCGGCCCCAGGCGTTAGACCGGCGGTGCCAGTCGAGAACTCCGCCGATGGTGGCGGCCGCGGTGATGCGTTGCTCGAAGGCCGCGGCGAAGACCGTCATATGCCCGCCCAGGGACCAACCGATGCAACCGATCTGACTGGCATCGACAAAATCGAGCGTCTGCAGGAAATCCACGCTCCGCATGATGTCCCACGTGTTCTTGCCGATCATCGACCACTCGGGATGGCGGCGATAGAACGGTCGCGTGTCCATCAACCGCTCCCCAGGGCGGATCCGCTCGCCATCAGTGACAAAATCGATGCTCAGCGTCACAAAGCCGTGCTCCGCCAGATCGCGGCCGTAAGCCTGGCCGGGATCCGGGTTGCGATAGCGGGCTGACCAATTCTTCGGCGGATCACCCGGAATCATGCCGGCGAGTCCGATCGTGCTGTCCTTCCCGGTGCCAAACGTGGTGCTGTGCAGGCAAATGATCGCCGGCACCCGCCGGCCCCGGGCGCTGTCCGGCACCAGCAGCCAGGCCGTCACCCGGTCGTCCGCTTCCGCTTGGAAACTGACATGATACCGCGTCACGCCGTTCTCGTGCGCCACCTCCTTCATGACCGGTTTCAGCGACGGGATCTCGCCGGGAAATTCGCCAAGCAGATCGAGCCACGCCCGCTCAATCTTTTTCCGGTGCGCCGGCCAAGCCTCTCCGGTCGGGACTTCTACAGCCGGGGCCGGAGTTCCGGCCGCCATGGCGGAAGCGGGCGCGAGCACGGCTCCAGCCAAGACCGGGACACCGAGCGAGATCATTTCACGTCGTGACATTCTCATGGGCAGGCGGGGTTGGGATAGACAGGAATCGTCAGGCCGGGCCAAAGGCAGCCTAGGGCCGCTGGCGCCACTCCGCAGGAATGGCGGCGCGGAAGGCAGCGAAGTCCGTCTCGCTCGCGCCTTCATAAGGCGGCAGCAGGCGCAACGGAAACGCCGGGTCGCTCACCCGGAATAGCATCTTATCGAAAGCGCCGTCGATGTGATAGCGGCCGGCGTTGATCTCCTTGAGCTTCTTGCCCATGGCCTGAATCCCCTCGAAAGCCTGCTGGCGGAAGGCATCATCCCCTGCGACAAAGGCCTTTGCCTGCGCCGGATTCACCGAGGCCAGGGAAATCAACAGCCCGCAGGGGCCGAGCTTGCGCGCCTCGACGTAGCCGCGCTCGGTGAAGAAGAACCGGATGCGCGGTGCCAAGGCCATTAAATCCCGCACGATCACGGAATCCGACACGCTGGCCTTCACCGCGACGAAGTTCGGATGCGCCTCCGCCAGGCGGCGGTAATCAGCGGCGGTCAGGACACGGTTGGAACGCGCCAGATTGTAGTGGTGGAAGTGGCAGTCGGGAAAGCGCCCGCAGGTCTCGGCGAAAAACCGATCCAGTTCCAAGTCGTTCAGCGCGCCCCAGGCGGGCAACGAAAGCTGAAATTCGCGATACCCCAGCAACCGTCCCCACGCGATGCGCTCAATGATGGTCGGCAGCGAAAGCGAAATGATCCCGAGCATCGGCGTGACGTCCTCCTCCTGCGCACATCGCCAGAAGCAGGTGGCGATCTCCTTGAACTGCGCGTCGGTCACGGCATAGCCCTCCCCAGCCGTGCCGAAGATGTAGATGTGCCGCGTCAGGTCGCGAGCGATCGTCTGCACCTGCCGCCGGAAAACAGCGTCATCGAATTTATAGTCGGCCGTCCACGGCACCACAGCGGTGGCGAGGATCGGCAGGGAGGTCTCTTCTCGTTGGGTCATGGATCAACGGGTTTTCTGGAGTTCTTTCGTCACGGCTGCCGGCGGCTCGAAGCCGTAGCGGCGCGTTTCCTTGGGATCATAGGCGCAGGTTACCACGTAGATGTCGGCGGTCTTTGATTTTTCCGGAGGGACGTTGATCTGCACCTGCGTGTAGCCTTCCGCATACCAGGCTTGGTAGCCGTCGGTGTCGCTCTTGGCCAGCGAATGGCCGTTGACCGACACATCGAGCAACTCGGGCGAACGGTAAGGGATGCGCAGGCGAAATCCGATGCCGCGCTGCACGGGGGTGCCGGTGACCTCCAATTCGTGGTCGCCGGACAGGCGGATCTCCGGGCCTTTCTTGAGATACTTCTCGATCGCGTCGGCATTCACGCCCGGCAGCGCGCGGAAATTGGCAACAAATTTCTCCTTGTTCACATCCATGGCGTCGGCGCCCCGCTGGGTGACCGCACACACATATCTGGCACGTCCGGCGTATTCCGGGTAAATCACGCCATCCATGAACTTACCCTGCGCCTGCCAGAGTTCGACGCGGCTGGCGCGCCGCTCGGCGGCCGTGGTGCCGTAAGCCGTGATAAAACGGCCGGCGCGGGGCTTGACGCGATTCACCGGATAGCCCGGGACATTCTCGTCGGTCCAGGTTTCGTTGCCCAGCGCCAAAATGCCGGACACGCGCGCGACGCCGCTGTCCTCCCACCCGATCTCGGTGGTCGAGATCATGGTGTGATACTTCATGTAACCGTAGAATGGTGATCGAAAGCGGCCGGGCCGCGGCGGGACCCAGAGTTTATCCTTCATCGAATCATTATCCTGACTCCAGAAAGTGCGCTGCGCATCGGCCTCCGCCGGGTCCGAGCCGTAGCCGGCTTCGATACCCGCCTTGACCATCGCCTCGGTCACGCGCGGATCCCACGGGCGGACGCCACAGTTCGAATAAGAGCAGGCGCTGATCTCGAACATCGTGAGCCCCTTGGGCATCTTTCGATCAGCGGGGATTTCCGACAGGGAGAAAGCCCTGCATGCCCGTCCCGTGCAGGTCCATGTGCACGTCGGGCCGGTATTCATCGATCACTGAAAGCACCGCCGCCAGTTCGGGGGCTTTTTCGGGCGCCGTCAGCGTCAGGGTCTTCAGATTCCACCACTTCGCGACGGTGTCGTAAAGGTCGATACCTTCCTTGTTGTTGAACCGGTCGGTGACGAAGAACGCGTAGGGATTGGGAATCGGCATCACCAGCACGATCTGCTTGCGGCGCGTCTCCTGCGCGAGTGGCGAATCGCCCAGCAGCCACTCGATCACGCGCAGGGCCGTCGTGCTGCCGGAACGCTCCGGCCCACCGTGCAATGCCGTCACCAGCGCGATCTGTTTGTTCTCATCGTTCACGGACGAGTCCGTGACCTTGACCAGGTAAACCGCTTTTCCGTCGTGGGACTCGCCCCGTTTCTGGAGCGTGACCAGCTTCGGATTCTGAGCCGCCCAGTATTTTAACGTGCCTTCATACTCCGGCAACGTCAGCAGATGAATCGACTCCGTCCATGGCGTCGGCAGCTTGGCCAACCGAGCGTCAAGATCATCGACTGCGATGGCACGGGAGCAGGTTCCTGCCAGCAAGAGTGCGAGTAGTCCTCCGAGAAGCTGGTGGCGGCCGGTTTTCATATGAACGGAACTTGGATGCGAGGAGCGCAGCGGCGGCTCAGTTACTTCGCCGCGTCTTGCACGTAGAGAGCACTGAAGCGGATGTCAGATTTCTTGGTGCCGTCGAAGGTGACTTTGATTCGGAAACGCTCAGGCAGATTCTTCACATCCGCCTGGCCGCGCCAAGTGACCGGGGTCTGGAAGCCACTCTGGGTGACCAGGGCGGCATCCTTGCCGGAATAGCCCGGCAGGGGCTGCTCGTCATGCGTGAGCAATTCGATCTTCAAGGTTGCCTCGGCGCCAAAGCCGTCGGCATTGAGGAAGAGGCGGCGCGCGCCCTTGGTTTTCACCGCGATGTCGTTCGTCACGAACTCGCTGGCACCCTCGCCATAATCGCGCACGCGCAGATCGCCGAAGCGGTCTCGCGGCAGAGTCACCAGACCTACGCCCCCACGGGGCGGGATCGGCTGGCCCGGAGATGACCAGGTGCGCGGGTCGGCGGCGCCGTAATAGATGTAGGTCTTGTCGCCCACGTTCTCGAAGCCCTGCCCTTGCAGAATTCCACCCTGATCCCAAGTGCCGTCGGCTCCGCGCGGGATGAAAGCAGGATCATTCGTCGGTTCGCGGAAAGTCAGGCCGTCGTTGCTGACCATCAGACCGAGGTCGAAGGTGACATTGGGCCAGGTCTTCGCGCCGTTCCAGAGGCCGCCGAGACCGACCAGCACGTTGCCGCGGTTCCAGACGCTGACGCCCTCGTGCGTCTGCTTTCCATCGTTGCCCGATGGCAAGACGGTGAGCTGTTCAGGATGCAGGAAGCTCAGGTGCGCGGTTTGCGACCAGTTGACAAAGTCGCGCGAACGAAGCCCGCGCACGATGCGGCTGTGCGCCGGCCGCGTGCCATCATACGGACTCTGGCCGGAGGTGAAGTACATGCCGTCCCACTTATAGAGGCCGCCCGACGGTTCGTAGTGCATCGCCGGCAGGATCAGGTCGTCGGCGAGAATTTCCGAGTCCACCGGCTTGAAGTCGATGGTGGATTTCCACTTCAAACCGTCGGGACTGAAGAATGGGACCAGCGTGCCGTGCCGCGTCTTGCCCTTCATCCAAAACACATGAGCAGTCATCTTGTAGCGCCGGGACGGATCCGGGTCCTCCGGCTCGTGAAGCACCTTCACGTTGAGGACACCGACCAGGGGATCCAGCGGCAGGATGTTATTGTCCTTGTTACCTTTGTAGTCGACCAGGCCGAGCTTGGGTTTGACCCAGTTAACGCCGTCGGTGCTCTCGGCATAGGCGAGGCGCCACCAGGCGGAATTGGGCACGCTCGATTCGCCGCGGGCGCCGTCGAAGGCGGCATACCACATGCGGAATACCTTATTCTCGCGAATGATGGAGCCATAGAACTGCACTCCCCAGTGGTCGGGCTCGCCCTTCGTTCCACGCGCCACGACCGGATTGCCCGCATATTTCTCCGGATGACGCATGACCAGTTCCAAGCTGCGGGTGAACGGGATCGAAACACTGTCGAAGGCGAACAGTGTCTGGCCCTGCGTTTCGTCGATGACGGGGCGGAAGGTGCCACCGTCAATCTGTGCGGCTGGAAGGCTGGCCGGACTGGCCAGCAGAAGCGCCACGGCGGCAAACGCCGGAAGATGGCGCATGATAATGTCACAACGGGAATTCTTCATGGGATATGGGTTGATGGTAAACATGGACAAACGGGTGTCGTTCGGGATGCGGCGGGAGCGGACCGGACCGCTCAAGCCGGGCTGGCGGCCGCCGCCGGCCTCCCGTGGCCAAGCCAACGGTCATACCAGATGAAAGTGAGGGCAGGCGCCGCTCGGCGGCCGTGATGCCGTAAGCCGTGATGAAGCGGCCCGCGCGGGGCTTGACGCGATTCACCGGATGGCTCGGGACATTCTCGTCCGTCCAGGTTTCATTGCCTAGTGTAAGTATGTCGGACACGCGCGCGGCACCGCTGTCCTCCCAGTCGATCTCGGTAGCGGAGATCACGGTGTGATGCTTCATGTAGCCGTAGGAGGATGAACGGAAGCGGCCGGACCGGAAGGCTCGACGCAACCGGTGGGGCCAGAAGGAAGGCGGGTGAACGAGGAGGTATCGCATATTCACTAAGGCACGAAGTGGTGGCAACGATGCGGTCCATAGACGTTAAATGCCGTGCGACTGACCGTCTTTCCGCTTGGAACCAATGATGGTGAGTCCCTCGAGGTGCGCGAGGTCCGGCGCAGCAAAGAACCGGCTCGCCAGCTGGGTGGCAAAGAACGTCGTCAGGCATCCGATCACGCCGAACCACATGAAATACACCCCCGTGAAGAACGAGGTGTAAACGATCACCGCGGCGCCGACTGCCGCGCCGAGGAGAACGCCCGACGCGTTGGTGCGCCGGCTCAGCACGGCCGCAAGGAAGATGCCAAGCAGCACGCCGCCGATCACGCCGTTGAGCTTGTTGGATATCTCCAAAACCGTGCCGATGTTTCCGACGAACATCGCTCCCACGGTCGCCGCACCGCCGAAACCGAAGCTCAACCAACGGGCCATCCGCAGTTCGCCCTGGTCGGTCCGGGCCGGGTCCGCCACTTGCCTAAGCCCTGCGCGCGCCGCGCGGGCGTCCCGCCAAGGACGGTAAAGGTCGACGATAAAGACCGTGGTGAGGCTGTTCACCCCGCTATCGGCGCTGGACATGGTCGCGGCCAGCAAGCCGGCGACAATGATACCCGTGATGCCTGCGGGCAATTCCCGAACAATAAAGGTGGGGAACCACTGGTCTCCGATCAATCCCTCCGGCAGCCGGGTCGGGAAAGCCATGTAATAGCTGTAGATGCAGACGCCAATGGCGAAAGTGAGGATGATCACCGGCAGCGTGAACAACATACCCGCATAGGCGGAGCGGACGAGCGTCTTATAGTCTTTGGTAGTGAAGTAGCGCTGCACGATCACCTGGTCCACGCCGTAACTCGCTAAGATGCTAAAGGTGGCCCCGATTAACATGCTCTGTGTCGTCGGTTGGAAGAAGCTCCACGAAAAATCCACGATACGCAACTTGCCGCCCGTGTCGGCCAGTTCCCAGATGCCTGCGGCGCCATCCGGCACCCTTGCAATGCAGACGCCTATGGTCACGAACATCGCCCCCAGCATCAACGCCGCCTGCACAACATCGGTCCAGATCACGGCCTTGATGCCGCCGAGCGCGGAGTAGATTGTGGTCAGCGTGCCGACAATCACCACGCAGACCCACAGATCCAGCCCGAGCACCTGGGTCAGCGCCAGACCGGTGGCGTATTGCGCCGTGGCCATCCAACTGCCGCGCAACAATAAAAAGATGCCGGACGAGATAAAGCGCATCCGCCCGTCGAACCGTTTGCCGATATATTCGTAGACCGAGGTGACATCGAGGCGGTGGTAGAATCTCAAGAAGAGCCAGATGGTCAGCGGAATTGCGAAGAAAAAGCAGACGGTCCGGGTTATCATGATGAGGTCGTGCGTGACGACATAGCCCGGCGATCCAATCAGCGAGCTGGCGGAGAAATTCGTCGCCATCACGCTGATGCCGACCGGCAACCAGCCGAGGCTGCGACCGGCGACAAAATAATCACGAGTGGTCATCTGCCCGCGCATGAACATCGCGCCGAGCGCAGTGATGCCGAGGAGGTAAGCGACGACGATGACGTAATCCAGGCCGGTCATTATGGCGAGAGGTGGAAACATTGTCGGGATGGACAGCATGTTTGTGGAGTCCGGGTTCAGGGATGGTTCCGGCGCGATTTCCGGCAGCTAAAGCCGGGTTTTCCACTCCGCGGGAAGGTTGGCATCGAAAGTGGCGAAGGACTCTTCTCCCTTATCCTGAAAGGGCGGAAGCGACCACAGGGGAAAAGTATCTTCGCTGACGCGGAACAGCATCTTGTGGAACGCGCCGTCGAAGTGGCAGCGGTCCGCTCAGGCCTCCCTGAGCGCGCGGCCAACGCCCAGGATCTGGACAAATATTTCCGGGCAGGTGGCATCGTCGGCCGCCACTTTACCTGAGGCCGGAATACGTCAGCAGCGAAGCAATAATCAGGCGTCCACGGGGCGACCGCCGTCGCAAGGATGGGTAGATTGGTTTGGGTCGTCATCGATGAAAAAATCATCTCAAACCGGCGGTTCAAAACCGAGCCAGCGGTCATACCAGGCGAAAGTGAGCGCGCGCGCCACCGGCGGGTAACTGTGGCCGCCGGCGAATGAAAACCAACTGAAGCAGTCGCCGGCGCCGACCTGCGCGAGGTTGGCCTCGATCTTGTCGGGCGTCAGCTTGTTGTTGAATTCATAATACGCCAAGGTCTTGTCGTAGCCCAGACGCTCCTTGCGTGCCTGCACCACGCTTGGCAGGCCGGCGGTGTCGCGCCATTTGATGTAGACATCGGACGCGGCATGACACTTGGACAGGATCTTGTGGCTGTAGAACTCCCACTCGCTGGAGATGATCAGCAACGGTCGCGGCGCGACCATCATCATGAGCTCATCGAAATCCGTCGGAAGGGGCTTGGTCTGGTCATCGATATAGGGGCGGAATTTCTTGATGTAGATGTAGGGGCCGCTGTTTGTCTTGAAGCCGAAGCGGCGTTCAAGTTCGGGATTGGTGCGCTCCGGATCGCCTTCACGCCACGGGCGCCACCCGTCCTCAGGCCGTCGCGACCACGCATCCACTTTCCGGTGCCAGTCGAGGACACCGCCGTTGCTGATCGCTGCGGCGATGCGCGGGTCAAAGGCACCGGCGAATAGCGAGGTGTGGCCGCCCAAGGACCAACCGATCGTCCCGATACTCTTGCCATCCACGAAATCCAATGTCTGGAGGAAATCCACGCTCCGCATGATGTCCCAGGTGTTTTTTCCCACGATGGACCATTCGGGGTGCTTGAGGTAGAAACCGCGGGTGTCCATCACCCGCTCGCCGGGCTTGATCCGCTCGCCGTCGGTGAGCAGGTCGATGCAAAGGGTGACATACCCGTGCCGGGCCAGTTCCAATCCGCTCGCGCGGCCGATCTCGGGCGCGGTCGGCGGATCCTGCGGACGCCGGCCCGCGAGTCCCGCGGTGCTGTCCTTGCCCGCGCCCCAGGTCGTGCTGTGGATGTTGATGATCGCCGGCGTGCGCTTGCCCCGGGCCCTTTCTGGCACCAGCAGCCACGCGGTCACGCGGTCGTCAGGCTCCGACTGGAAGCTGACATGATAGCGCGTGATTCCGTCCTCCCGCGCCACCTCCTTCATTACCGGACGCAACAAGGGAATTTCCCCGGGAAATTCGCCCAGCAGGTCGAGCCAAGCCCGCTCGACCACCTTGCGTCGTGCGGGCCACGCCAAACCGGTCGCTGGTTCAGCATGCGAGCTCGCTGCCGAAGCAGAGGCGGCCTGACTCAGGCCCGGAGCCAGCACCGTCCCGGCCAAGGCCGGAAGACCGAGAGAAAACATTTCACGTCGGGATAAATTCATAAGTTATCGTTCAAAATATAAATGACGGAAACCTCGCGATATCGCCTTCATGATTTGGCCATATCTCGACCGCGTCAGGCGACGCTGACGGATCGCTGACCTCCTGCGAGCGGAGCCAAAAGATGGTCGCTTTCCAGACAACCCGTGTCAGGAGATTCAGTCACCCCTGCCCTTCTCGTCACCGGCATCACACGCAGACGCCATGAAGATGGAGTTCTGCGGAATCTGCAAAGTGGCGGGGCTTCGATCGACATTGTCAGATAGAAAAACCTCCCAGGAAATACAGTGCCGTCGCGGGAGCTTGAAACCGGTTCGCTCCGTTGCGCGGGATGCTTAGAAAGTGCCCTTGATACCGAGGGTGTGGTTCGCCGCGACGAACTGGTAGTTGGCGGGGCGGAGGTAACCGAGCGTGCTCGAACTGCCGCTTTGCAGGCGGACGGGCTCGGACAGAAGATTACGGCCCGCGTAATATACCGAGAAGCGCTTGGTGAGGCGGTATTCGAGCGAGAGATCCCAGCGAGTCGAGGAGTCGCGCCAGTTGAAGGCATTGGTCGTCTGGGTGGCACTCGGGGCCGCCGCCGTGCGGCGAACCAAACCGTTATGCGTCACGTTGATCTTCGCGACGACCCGGGAGTGGACGTAACTCAGCCCCGCCGAGAAATTACGCGGTGAATACTCCTCGAAGTCCTCTGGGTTCTGGCCGGAAATCGAAGTCGTGCTCATGTTGGCGAAGGCCTGGATGCGACGACCGATCACCGGAATGAAGAAGAGATTTTGCCGGTAGCTGAGTTCGATACCGCGCAAGGTGGCCTTACCGCTGTTGGTCTTTCGGCGAACGAAATAATCAAGGAAATCCGCAGGTAGATTGAATTCCTCGAGCTCGCCGGAGGTAATTTCGGTATCCTCAGTGGAGAAGAAGTCGACGAGGTTTTTTTGGAAGATGCTGAGCGAGGCCGTGCCGCCCTTAATGTCGTAAGCTTCCAGAGTCAGATCGAAACTGTCGGAGGTCCAAGGCTTAAGGTTGCCGTCGACCACGGTGATAAGGCGGGTGGCTACGGCGGCGTTGGGATCGGAGACAATCGTGCTGGGAATGATCTCATCGATATCGGGCCGGGCGATGGTGCGAGCATAGGCCGCGCGCACCACCAGATTATCGGAAAACGAGTAGCTCGCATTGAGGCTCGGGTAAAAGCCATCGTAGCTCGAGACCTTGTTCGCGCCGCGGTTCCGGTAGCGCAGTTGAGCTGTGGTTAGGGCGTCGGTGCTGATCGGGACCAATAGTCCGCTAGAGTTGCGGATGAAATTGCCGGAGAAATCCCGCTGATAGGTCGCCCCGATGTCATTCAGGGGGCCGAAACCGTCGTCTGCCGTATGTTCATAGCGGACACCGTAGACGACCCAAAGCCGGTTGTTGAGAAGCTTATGGTCGATCCGCGCGTAGGCCGCATTGACCGTTTCCGTGAGATCGATCGAAGCGTTGACGGTGTTGATGTGGGCGGCCGCCTCGTTCGGCACGAACCAGGAAGGATTTTGGAGGTTCAAGTTGTGGAGCTTCGCAAGGCTGAGGTAGCGCGAGGCGATAGACTGGCCACCGGTGTTGGTCAGTTGGGCCCGCTGGGAGAACTGATCGGCAAACACATCGTAGAGCGAAGCGACCCGGGCCGCGGTGCCGCCAGGCGGCGTGAAGGTCCAAGTGCGGACGCCACCGGTGTTCTCGCGTTTCATGGTCTCGGAGTAGAAACCGATCTTGACGCTCGTCGGAATCGCGAAGTCGAAGGAACGGCCTAGGTTTGCGCCGTAGCTCGTGACCTCGTTGCTGACGGTCGCTGCAGCGCTGGTAGCCGTGTTGATGGAATTGTGGCTGCCATCCCACGGGTCAACCGCCACCCCAGCCCGAGTGGTCGTGATGGTGGGAGTGCCGCGCCCATCGAGGTCGCTTAGGCCGGTGGCCCGGACCACAAGGCCCGTATAATTGGTGGCAACGGTGCCGAAAAGACCGTCCGCGATGTCCTTGATGTCAAACCCGCCCTTCGAATAAGAGGCGAAGGCGTCGAGCTTCCAAACCGTTCCGGTGTAGGTATATTTTGCGGAGGCTAGATTCAGGCTGCGATATTGCTGGTTGCCGCTGAGATTCTGCGCGACCTGACCGACGGCGGTGGCCGCACCTTGGATGGAGTTGGCGTCGCCGGTGGAACCGGCGCCCGGCGTGAATTGGTTGAAGTGCTGACGAGTGAGACTACGCCGGTCGGTTCTATGAAAACTGACTTGAAGGGTGCTCTTATCGGCGATGCGCCAGTCGACCGTCGCCTTGCCGGTGCGGAGGTCCACATTCGAGAGCAGTTCGTTAAACTGGTAGTTGTTGAGGATGCCGGTGTTCTTGTTCCAGCCTGGCGATCGGTACTCGACCTGGTTGAAGCGCGGCGCGCGCGTCACGGCGAAGGTGAAGGCCAGCTTTTTGTTTACCGGCAGAATGTAGGAAAGGTCGAAGGCCATTTGGACCGGGCGGATGGACGACAGGCCGTCCGGGCCCGGCGCCTTGCTGAAACTGGGGTCGAACTCACCCTCGATGGCGTTGTAGGTTAGGTAGAGATTGTAGCTGAATAGCGGCTTCGCGCGGCTGAAACCGCTCTTGGAAATGACATTGATCGAGCCGCCGACCGCGTTAGCCGGCATGTCCGGCGTCGGAGCCTTGGTGACCTCGATGCGCTCGATATTGGCGTTGGCGGCTGTATTCAGATCGAACGACCGGGTTACGCCAAGCGAGGCCGGCGCCGTGGGCATCCCGTCGAACTGCACCAAGGTGCCGGAGGCAGGCATGCCTCGAATCGTCACCGCCGTTGGGCTGAATGGATTATACTGGATGTCCAATCCGGGCACAAACTTGATGAATTCACCGATGTTACCGTCGGCTTGATCGGCGAATTCGTCCAGAGCGATGACGTCCTTGATGTTGCCGGCGTTGCGCTTGACGGTCGCGGCGACCGCCTGAGCACTCAGATCTTTGGCAACTACTGACATGGCCTCAAGTTTGACAACCTTGTCAGCGCTGTCCAAACGGGAACTCTCTTGGCCGGCCTGCAGAGTGAAGTCCTGCGTGATGGTCTGGCCCGCGACCACCTGCGTTTTGACGCTCTGCTTTGCCATCCCCAGGTAGCTCGAGGTGACCGTGGCCTCACCGGCCGGAACGCTCAATTGGTATTCACCGATGTTGTTGGTGTAGGTCTGAATCTCCGTGCCCTGAACGGTCACGAGCGCCGTCGCCAGATAGCTGCCCGTCGATTCATTAAGCACGCGTCCCCGGACGACACCAGTGCCGGCCGTTTGGCCCCAGCTCAGGGTAAAAAGATTCAGGAAAACAAAGGCGAGGGTGCCGATTCTTTTTCCAACGCGAAGCGACACAGGTTTCTTAGGTGACATGGTCATTATGGGCGCGAGGTTTGGGCAGTTGAAGACAAAGAACTATCGCGGGAAGAGCCCGGCCCGGCGTCGGCAGCGGGAATGAGCAGAACGCTGCAGGCTGTTTGGGAACATCCGTATAGTCCGATTCTTCATCTTCACGGAAAAAAGCTGACGCGGGTAAGGCGAATGGTGATTAGGGACTAAAAGCGGTTGCATATACACTTGTATTCTCGTGTGTGGCTTGTCAACGTTTTTGCGAATCATCCACTAAAGCTAAGTGGCCCCGAAACTACGGTCGAACATCCATCACGAGTGCTTCCTCTACTTTTTCTCTCCTCTACTTTTTCTTACCCGAGACGGCTTGGGCTATTGAAAAGAGGTCATTTTTGCTCGAACGGAGGCCCGATCTTTCCCCACCACGGTCTATTGCAAGGCGAACTCTCCGAAAGAAAGCTCCTGACCGATATCGACAACTTATGATTTTGTATACACACAGCAATCAGCCCCAGCCTCGCGCAACACCCACGTGATCGACTTGTTTTGGCTTTTCCGGACCGGTCTTCCGATCCCTTGCCCCTGACGATACGCCGCTTTCCCTTTCTATCCGAACCGTGGCGGGTGGCTGCTTTTCTTTTCGTGGTAGCGGGCTGAACTACGCGGACCGGACTGCCCTCTATTCGGTCATACCGCCCCTTCGGGATGATTTGGGCGCGACCGACGCTCAGATCGGCTTGGCTGGCCTGCTCTTTCTTTGGTCCTATGCTATTGCTTCGCCATTCGACGGCAATATCTCGGATAAATTTTCGCGCAGCCGAATCATCTTCTGGAGCATATTGGTTTGGAGCCTCATCACCTTAGTCACCGGGTTCACCCTTGAGCACCGGAGTGAGATCGATGCCGTCCAACTGCTGCTCCGTCGGTTCCGGCAGCCCGCACAGGCTGAGCAGGGTCGGATAAAGATCGATCAGGCCCACCGCACGAGACCCCCGGACCCGAGGAGCAGCAGTCCGATTGGTATGCCAACGCCGATCCCCGGTGCGGTCGCTCGACCATCCGGAGGCGATCTTTGCGACGAAACCGAGCGAATAAGGCAGCGACACCAACAGCGTAACGGCGAGCGTGGACAATCCGAAGAGCGACTTCACCATCGTCGGTAGCCAGAAGCCGAATCCGTTGGATGCAACCAGCCCGAAGAAATACGCCAGGGCGAACAGCAGCACCCGAGGTTCGCGGAACGCCCGCCAAAGCGTGAGTCTGCCACCCTCGCCCGCCTCCCGCTCCGCCCGCTCGCGCGCCAATCGGGTCTCCAGCCAGCGCTTTTCTTCGATATCCAGCCAGCGCGCATCCCGGGGATTCTCCGGCAGCATCCACAGTGTGGCGATGCCCAGAATGACCGGCCGGCAGGCCTTCGCAAACAAACAGCCAGCGCCAGCCCGAGAGCCCCAGCCAGTCCAGTTTCATCAGCAGGCCTGATACCGGCCCGCCGATGATATAGGCCAGCGGGATGGCGGACATGAACCACGCCACCACTTCGGCCCGATCTCCCGCACCGAAACCATAGACGGCGGAGGAGAACCCCAGCTCCGTACTCATCTCCAGCGTCGCGTAGGAGACGTTGACGCGATCAACGCAGGCCAAGATGTAGAGCCCCAGCAGCCAGGGGCATGAGACGCCAGAACACCTTCCGTCGCACACGCGCGGCACCGGGATCGTCCGGAAGCGGATCGGCGGAAGGAGCAGTCATGGGCAGGCGCAGACCGCGTTATTCGATGTAGATGGCGTGAAGCCGCGCCGCGCCGGCCTCGCGTCCGGTGAAATTCACCCGCACTCGGAACCGCTGGCCAAGGCCGGCCAGTGAGTCTTTCCCCTGCCAGGCGGCCGGCAGACGGAAACCGGATGCGTCCTTGAACGCGACAAATTCGGCAGCCGCGTAGCCGGGCAGCGGGCGGAACTGCTCGTCGAGTATCTCGACTTCCAGGCGGCTTTCCGCCGAAAGGCCGCTGGCGTTGACATAGACGCGGGCGCCGGCACGCGGCAGCGCGAGCGGTCGTGAGATGCAATGCGGCTCGGACACGCCGCCGCTTGGCGAGTAGAAGCCCAGTCGGTCGCGCGGCCAGCTTGCCACGCGCACCCCGGTGGGGCCATCGCGGTTCACCTCAGTCCAGATGCCGTAGTAGTGGAAGGTGCGGTCGCCGATGTTTAGGAAAGCCTGCCCTTGCGTAAGGCGCGCCTCGGCGCGGTCCGGTTCCTCAAGCGAGGGCACGATCTTGAAATCCGGCACCGGCTCGCGGAAATTCACGCCGTTGTTACTGACGATCAGGCCGATGTCACAGACCACGGTGCGCCGGTCATTGGTCGGGTTGTCATACATACCGTAGAAACCGAGCACGACATTGCCGCGGTCCCACAACCCGGCGCCGAGGTGCACTTGGGGACCGCGATGACCCTCGAAATCGGTCGGCGGGCGCGGCGGGATGTTGTCGCGCCGGAAGCTCATGTGCGAAGCACTTGTCCACGTTTCAAAGTCCGCAGAAGCAAAGGTCTGCATCGTGCGCTTGTGCGCGCCCGGCAAGGGATGGCGAATGGCGTTGCTGTGGCCGTTGATGTAGTAAATTCCCTGGTGCCGGATGAAGCCGCTCGGCTCGATCTGATGGTTGGGATTGATCGGCTTGCCGCCCGCCGCACTGGTCCAGCGGACACCATCTGGACTAACGGCCGCGAAAATCTGCCACGAGACTCCTGGCACGGCGTGCTCGCGCAGCATCTTGAAGCGGCGCTGCGGATCAGGGTCCTGCGGGTCGTGCAACACCAGCGTGACCGCCGCATGCATCGAGTGGTCGCCATCAAGCGCCACGAGGTTGTTGTCGCGGTTGCCGTTGTATCCGACCAGGCCGAGCCTCGGTTTCGTCCAGTTCAGGCCGTCGCGCGAAACGGCATGGCATACCTGGCGGTCGCGATTCTTGTCGAAGCCGGTATACCACATGCGGTATTCGCCGTCGACCTCGAGCACGGTGCCGAGAAAATAGGCCCGGGGATAGTCTGGTGCGCCCGGCGCGCCGATCGGGAGCACCGGGCGGTCGGACAGGATCGCATCCTGTCGCTTGTGCTTGCTGCCGGCGACGAGATTGAGGTTGAGGCCGCGGTTGAACGGCAGGCTGTGATCGTCGAAAGGAAACAGAACGATCTCCTGCGGCGCAGCGAGAGTTGTCTCGGCGGGTGCCACCAGCGCGGAAACGGCGGAAAATACGAACGCAAGACAGGCGTGGTAGGCACGGGTGCCGGTGAGGGGGTTCATGCAGAGTAGAGTTTGGGTATGGTTGACCAGTAGGTTATAATTTTTCGATGGACAGGTCGTAGAGCGCGCTAAACCGGATGTCTTCCATCTACGCATCACCGAAAGTGACCTTGATGTGGAACCGCTCGGGCAGACCCTTCATGACCTCATGGCGGAATCACCGACGGTTATGGGCCAAACAAGTTGAGTTCATCAGATCGAATTTGGCGGAACTGGGTAACTTCTCCGAGCGGAGATTCTACTTCGCATCTTGGATATAAAGTGCGCTGAAGCGGATTTCCGTCTGCCGGGAACCATCATAGGTGACACGGATGCGAATACGATCAGGCAGGCTCGTGGCACTATCGCTACCTGGCCAATTGATCGGAGTCTGGAAACCGCTTTGCCGCACGATGGCTGCATTTTTTCCGGAATATGCCGGGAGTGGCTTCAAGTCGGCGCCGAGCAATTCTATCTTCAATGCAGCATTGTCACTGAGTCCGTCCACGTTCACGTGGAATTTCTTGGTGCCGCCCTTCATGGGAATCATGGCTGTGAGGAATGAACCGGCAAGCTCAGGCACTTGATAGTCGCCTTGGCCGACCACCGACGGGTCTAACACCAGATCGCCGAAACGATCTCGCGGCACGGTAACAATACCAACACCACCGCGGGGCGGACTGGCCTCCCAGCCTCGCGGATCCCAAGCACCGTAGTAGACGCGGGATTGAGTGCCGACGTTCTCGAATCCCTGAGCCTGCAGGAGGCCGCCTTGGTCCCACTCCTTGTCCTTACCGCGCGCGATGAACACCCACTCCTCGGCCGGGTTGCGGAAATGCACGCCATCGTTGCTGATCACAAAGCCGAGGTCGATGGTGACACCCCGCCATTCCAAATCGCCGTGCCAGATGCCGGAGACGCCGAGCAGCACATTGCCCCGGTGCCAGACGCTGACGCCTTCGTGCGATTGTTCGCCATCGCGACTTTTGCCCGGGCCGAGCAAAATGTGCTGCGGAGTGCGCACATGGCCGACTGCGCTGGCTGGCTCCCAGTTGCGGAAATCACCCGATACGAAAGAGCGCGTCACCCGGCCGTGATAGGGCTTGGCCGCCATGAAGGCATTCTGCCCGGATGTGTAATAGAGACCGTCCCACTTGTAGAGGCCGCCCGCCGGTTCGTAATGCGTCCAAGGCAGCACCATGTCTTCCCGCGTCAGTTCGGCGGCGACCGGTTTTGCGTCATTAACCGATTTCCATTTCAACCCATCGGGACTGACAAAGAGCGCGAGAGTGCCGAACCGGGCGCCGCCGGCCTTTTTGCTGAACCAGACGTGCGCCGTCATCTTGTAACGTTCCGCCAAGACTGCATCGGGCTCGTGCAGCACTTTCACATTGAGGATGCCGAGGGGGCTGGCGTCGATCGCCACGAGATTGTTTTGTTTGCTACCCCGGTAATCGACGAGGCCGAGGTTGGGCTTCGTCCAGACGAGCCCGTCCGGGCTTTCCGCATAGGCAACCCGCCACGGCGAGGAGCGGGGCACGGATTTGTCCAAACGGTCCTCGCCGGCGGCGACATACCACATCCGGTATTTGTCCCCTACCCGGATGATCGAACCGTAAAACTGCACCGCCCACGAATCTGGCGCGCCCGCCGGGCCGCGCGGCACCACGGGATTGGCCGGATGCTTCACGGGCTGGCGCATTTTGATGCGCAGGTTTTCCGTGAAGGGGATGGATACCTGGTCGAAAGCGAATAGCGTCGTGACCTTGGTTTCATCAAAATACTCCTGCACTTTATCCGCAGCTTTGGCCGCGAATGTGTTCGGAGCGACAAGCGGGCAGATCAAGACTGCGCAGATTCCGGCCAACGACAGGCGAAGGGGGTATGTTTTCATGTAGGGTCTGAGTTTTAGACGCCGTCGAGTTGCGCCGGGGTGAGCTCATTGAGCAGAGGCTCGCCGCGTTCGTAGCGGGCGAGGTTTTGACCGAAGATGTCCCATATCCGGTCCTTGAACTTCGGGCTCAGGCTGGAACCGGATATGTGTGGCGTGAAAATCACGTTGGGGAATCTCCACAACGGATGCTCCGGTGGCATCGGATACTTGTAGTGCGTGTCGATCGCGGCGCCGGCGATCCACTTCTCCTCGAGCGCGCGCAACAACGCCTGCTCCTGAATGATCGGGCCGCGCGATGGGTTGAGCACGAAAGCGGTGCGCGGCAGCGCCTGCAGCTCGCGTTCGCCGATCATGCCTTCTGACGTCTTCGTCATGGGCAGGGCCAGCACCAGAAAATCAAGGCCGCCGAGAAACTCGATCTCCTGCCCGATCTTGAACACGCGATCCGGCAGCACGCCCTCGGGATCGCCTGTGCCCGGCACGCAATACGTGTGGCAACGGGCACCAACGCCGTTGCGCGTCATGACGTGGACTTTCAGTCCCATCTGTTTCGCGAGCCGGGCAGTTTCCCGGCCGATGCCGCCATAACCCCATAGGCCCAAAGTCATCCCGCGAATTTCCCGCTGGAACACCGCAGAGCGGTCCCAGACGGTTGCATCCTGATTGCGCACAAGTTGGCGCAAATTCCGCGCGAGATTCACCATCATCGCAATGTTCCACTCCGCGATCGGCACATCAAAACAGCCGAGCGCATTCGTGGCGCGAATGCCTTTGCCGGCCAAATCCAGACCGAACAATTGCGTGTAACCCGAAGAGGCAATCTGCACCCATTTCAGCGCATTCATATCGGTGAAGTTTTTCGGCGGCAGGCTGCAGAACATGATCTCCACGTCCTGCAGTTGCGCGGGATCGATCTCGGAGGGCTTTTCCCGCGGCGGCGTGAGGCAAGTGAGTTGGTAGCGACCGGAGCTTTGTAGTTGCAACAGACACTCGGGATGCTCGGGCACGTCGATGAGTATCTTGGTGGGCATGGGTCGTGATAAAATGGCCCGCGCGTGCCACGGGTGTCGCACGCGCGTCAGGGAAGAGCTCGATCAGAACTTATAGCTCGTCGAGAACTGGAAAGTGCGCGGCGGACTCGGGTCGACCAGTCGCGGATGCTGAGCCCCGAGGGCAAAAGCCTTGTCGAGCACGTTCTCCACGTTTACGCGAAAACTCCAATGCTTGTTATATTTGTAGGAAGCGAAAAAGGTCACGTTCCAAACCGATTCGAGAGTGATGGAAGTCGGGATCGTGCCGTCAGCCGCAATGTAGCTGTTGATGATGGTGAATATGTTGCCCCCGGTCTTGCTGGCTCCACCACCCAGCGAGACCCCTTTGAGCATACCGTCGCGGAATGCATAGCGTGTGAAGAAGCTATAGAGATTCCGGTAGGTGTTGTCCACCGTCGCCCCGGTTTGGTCCTTCACCGTCCCGCTATAGCCGTTCGCAATGATCTGCCACTCGGGAGTCGGCGCATAAGAAATCGTCGCATCCCAACCCTTTTGGATCTGCTGTCCGATGGGGAGAAAATAGGATTGTCCCGTTACTGGGCTGGGGATGGCGACCAAGATGCCCACATTGGAAAGCTGCAGATCAAAAAAGGACACGGTGGTGGACAGTTTGCCGCCGAACAAGGCGGTCTTCAGCCCCACTTCCCTTCCTTTGCCATTCTGGGCCGGCAGAAGCACGCCATTGATGTCCCGTGTATTGGAATTACTTTGCGGGGCAAAAGTCGTGGAATCGAGCACATAGAGGGCGACATCCTTCGTGAGGTTGAAGACCACTCCGTAACGATGCAGGGTATCTTCGAAGCTGACCAGACGGGTGCCGCCGACGGAATTTCTCAGGCCTACCGCCGGAACGTCCGAAGTCTGCAAGGCGGCGTAGGACAACCCGCCCACCAAAATCAACCGGTCCGGCAGCAAGTCGAGCTGGTGCTGGTAGTAGTAAGTGGAGCGGCGATTGTTGGTCCAGCTGCCTGTCGTGCTGACCGGCTGGTAGGTATCGTAAGGTTGCAGGACCAAATTATTCATCATGGGGTTGGCGATCGGAACCGTCGGAAAACCAAAGGTGGTGCTGTTGGTAAATGCGGCCCGCGTGATCTCATCGGTCAGCGTATAGCCAAAGGCGCTCTGATTTTCGAACGAGGCGATCTTGTAATTGCCCAAGAAGTCATGTGTCAGAACCCAGTTATCGTACTTCTGGTAATTTCTCCGCGAGCGGAAACCGACCTGTTGGGTCCTCAAGTTCAGATTGTTGGGCAGCAGGACGCTGCCTTGCCGCGTATACTCGATATGCGTCACGTTCAATTTGCTTTCCCAATTGGAACTGAAGCGGTGCAGCAGAGCCATCCGCTGGCGGACCTGTTTGTGCCCTTCCATCCCGTCCCTGGCAAAATAGCCTTCTCTCCGGCCGGCTCCCGTGTAGAGCGTGCCATCGGAGAGCACAAAATTCATCGCGTTCGATGAGGTGGTCCGGTCGATGTAGTCGAACGCAAAGCGCGCCGTGGTGTTGTTCAGATCCAATTGCAGCGACGGATGGACGGCCAGCCGTTTATCTTCGAGATTCTTGAAGTAGGCGTCGCCATCTTGGACCGCACCCACGAATCGATATGACATTTTCGCATCGCCGATCTTACCTAGAGGACCGGTGGAATCCAATTCCGTGCGATACAAACCGTAGTCCTTGATTGAAAAGTTCACAATATTCTGGGTGAAGGGCAGCGGTTTTTTAGAAGTCTTCAGCACCACCCCCGCGACGCCCGAGTTGGCATAAAGCACCCCCGCCGGGCCGCGAATGATCTCATAAGAGTCAATGTTGGCGTTGTCACTAAAAGGGACATTGTCGATCGCGTCGTCGAGGTAGGGATTTAAAGTCCGGGCGCCGCGCAGGCGGACCGACTCACCGCGAAAAAACTGGGAGGCACCGGCAAACTGCAAGAGATCGGAAGTGTTGACCGCCCCGACGTCGTCAATGAGATCCCGCGTCAGCACGCTGATCGATTGGGGGATTTTCATCAGGGACTGATTGGTCTTGAACCCGGAGACGGCGTTATTGGCGACATATCCCGTGTCCTGCGTGGTGGTAACCTCGAACCTGGAAAGATTCACACGGGACTCGCTCGAAGGATCGGCAGTCGTAGCGGTTGACGCCGAAGCCAGCCTAAGCAGCGAACTCGCGGCGAGGCCGGTGAGCAGCAATGATCGGAGATAACGGTGCAGATAGCAGTGTTGCATGGCTTTTTGTGTTTATTGGGTTGTCTAGCAGCCTGTCGGACTTAGGCTGCACAAGGCGTCTATAGCAGCATATATGACTTCAGGTTCGGATTGAATTGAGACTATCGCCCTACAGACGGTGCTTTATTGAGACTGAGGCCTAAGTCCAACAGGCTCCTAGGGAGAAAGTTGCTTGCCCGGGACGCTGTTGAACTCGCCGCTGCCGGGCACGAAGGGATAGCGGCGCTTTATCTCGTCGGTCAGAACGATCCCCAAGCCCGGACGGTCCGGTGGGAGAATATAGCCGTCCTTTAGAACAATGCCGCCGTCTATCACGTCCGAATGCAGGCCGGCATACGCTGGGGGTATCTCAAGGATACAGATGTTGGGCGTCGCGAAACCGGCATGGATATTTTGCATGAGCGAACCGCCCGCGCCCCATGCGTGGGTTGCGACCTTGCGGCCGCGCTTCTCCAGCATCTGCGAAACCTTCATGAATTCAGCGAGCCCGCCGGTGAACGAAGCATCGGGCTGACCGATGTCGAACGAATCCTGGTCGGCGAACACACGCCACTCATAGGAAGCTGTGAGGCATTCGCCGCCCGCGATCGGGGTCGTCGTCGCCTTGCACAGCTCCGCATAACCCCACGGATCAGTATAATGCAGCGGCTCCTCAAGGAACAACAGGTTGTAGGGTTCCAGCGCCTTCGCGACCGCTGTGGCGATATCCAGCGTCCACGTATAGGTCGCGTGATTGCCCATGTGCGCATCCATCGCAAGGCCCACGTCGGCGCCCACATGCTGGCGCATGAAGGCGAACTTGTCGGCCTCGAAATCGGCCGCCTCCGTCGGGGTGCGGCCGATGAATCTTCTCTCCGGGGATCGGCTGCCTGCCCCCACCTTGAGCGCGCGGAAACCCAGCGAAAGGTAGAAATCCATTTTCTTCGCGAAACGCTCCTTCGGGTAATTGCTCGGGCCTCCGGTGGCGTAACAGGGCAGCTTGTCGAACTTGGCGCCGCCGAGCAGCGCATGCACGGGCTGGTCCATCAGCTTGCCCTTCAGGTCCCACAGAGCGGCCTCGATGCCGTTGAGCACAGTCGCGCCGAGACCGACCCGGCACCAAAAATTGCCGCAATGATACATCCGCTGCCAAAGTTCGGGGATGTTGTCGACCGTCTGGCCGACAAGGATCGGCTTGAAGAACTCGACGATGGCGGGCACCGCCTCCGGACAGAAATAACCGGCGTAGGTTTCACCGAGCCCGACGTGCTTGCCGTCGGTGATGATCTCGATGAAAGCGGCACTGCGTCGCTTGCGGACCTCAAGGATGTAGGGGTCGTTTGTCGACGGCCCGGTAAGAAGGACAGTGCGAACATCGGTAATCATCATGACAGGAAAACAAGCCTAACGGTTCGCGGCCTCCGGCGGAACGTCGAGCGGCCAGGCCAGCACGCCGGGACTGCGGGCCGAGGCGCGGACCTCGCCGCTGATGACCACGGCATGATTGCGCCACACCACCCCGGGGGCGGCAACCATGGGTGCGGGTCCAACGTCACCCGACAAGTCGCGATCGGTCACGCCGGCTTTTGGCAGCGGAGGACCATCCTCCGTGCGCTGCGACTGAAGATCGTAAACAAAAGTCCGCTGCGGAAACCCGGGATGTTCGCGTGGCAAGCCGGGGAAGGACTTGTCGTAGCCGCCGATCAGGAAGGCCTTCTTGCCGTCCAGCAGCGCGCACGGCGTCGCCGCCGCCACCCGCGGCTCGGGCAGGTCGGCGAGACGCTCCCACTTTTTGTTTGCGAGGTCAAAGAGCAGCACCTGCGCCGACTGGATGGCCTTGCCCTCGCTATCGAGATGCACGCCGCCGAAGAGATAGAGTTGGCCGCCTTGCGCCGCGGCCGAAGCGAGGAACACGCCTAAGCCGGGCAAATCCGGTTCGCGCCGCCAGGCGGATTTATCGTTCAGGTCAAGAGACCAGACCTCAGTGCTCGCCATACGAACAGCCAGGTTGTCTTGGCCGCCCAGCACATAGAGCCGACCCTGCGCGATGGCCGCTGCCGCATAACCCACGGTCTTGGGCAATTCCGGCAGACGCGTGAAGGCAAAACCGACGCCTTGTGCGCGCATTTCCCATGCTTGACTGATGCAACCCGCCGGATCGAGTCCGCCCGCCACGTAGATAGCATCCTCAACGTAAGCGCACGCATAATGTCCGACTTTGAACGGCAGGCGCGTGGCATGCTCGGTCCAGGTTCCTTGGGGATCACCTAGGGTGAAGATCCGGTCGCTATAGATCTTGGTGCCCTTCAGCCACACCGGCTTGTCATGAAATTGCGATCCACCGCCCGCCACCAACCGGCCGTTGAGCACGCCGGCAAGCATGCCGCCAAACCCGACGGGATCGGGCAAGGGCGCGAGCAGTATCCAACCGTTCAGGCCGGGAGGCTGCGGAAGAGGATCAGGAGAGGCTGCGGCGGATCCGAGTAATGCGGTCATGATGAGGAAACGAAGACGGAAGGCCGGGCTATTCGACGTCGACGGCATGCTCGCATCTTCAGACGGCAACAGCACCCTTTCGCGCGATGCGCCAGATGCTGGTTCCGCAGCCGCAGAACGTGTTGCCAAGGCAACCAAGGGCAGCGCGACTGAGGCAGTCCGGCAAACGCAGGGAGGCTTTCATCTTACCCAGTCTTTGTTCTGGGGATGGGGAGGTAGTCAAGACATAAAGTATACGTGCGTATTCTGTGTATAATTAGGCACGTTTTCTTATCGAACCCACTTCGGGAATTATCTGATTTTATCCGCGGCTGCCGGGCGCGTGTGTGCACCACCACCATCACCGCCTTCTGTCCGGTTTGGATAGTCTCTGCTTCTCTCGTAAGCGTTTTCACGAAAGTGGAGCCATCTTGGCTGAGTGCCCTTCGAAACAAGTTTTTCTGTGTATATGCAATAAAACACGCTGGGGGACCTCGTCCTTCCAGACCGTATGCCCGAACCAGTGTCGGAATCGTGCGCCGGCTTATGTCGTGTAACTGAGCTCTTCCTCGGTCAATTGCCGCGGCAAGGAATCGTGATCTTCGCGTGCCATCAGCCGAATATTAGTGTCGATGATATCCTGAATATGGCGCTCCATCGCGTTTTTGGCCACTGCAGTGTCGCCTCTTTCTATCGCCTGGTATATCTCCTCGTGGCTGGCTTGGATCGCCTTGCGATGCGCGCTCTTAGCCGCCTTGTTCACCGCCTTGCCAGCCGAGGGCCCCGGGCCAGAAACCACGCGGTTGATGATATGCAGCCGCAGGACTTCCCTCTTCAGCAAGTCGCTTTTGGCGGCACCGATAATGCCAATGTGGAAACGGACATCCTCGCGAATCAGTTCGTCCAGTATGGTCCGTTCCTCCCCTTCCCCCGAGATCAGCTGCTCCGAGAGGCGCCGCATCGCCGCGACGGCCAGACCAATTTCCCTCAGCTCCTCGGTGGTCCGATTCTGCGCGGCCAAGCCGGCGGCATACGACTCGAGCGCCAGGCGCAGCCCGCAAACCTCGCGATATTCCTTGAAATCCATGGTCTTGACGCTCGCGCCCAGCCGCGCCCGGATAGTCACCAACCCGTCGGTTTCCAGCTGGCGCAACGCATCCCGCACGGGCGTCCGACTCACCCCGATTTCAGCAGATAGTTCTTTCGTCATCAACGCCTGTCCCGGCGTGAAATGACCGCTCAGGATACGCTTCCGGATATAGGTGTAGGCGATATCGGAGTTGACATTCTTCATGCTGAAATAGAAATACGCGTGTATATCTGACTTCAACTTCAAATTTTACGTTTCACCTTTGAGCTCCAGTTCGGAAAGTATGCGGGGATCCGACCAAAGACATGCGGTCTTGGTTATCGGTTGCGGCAGCATTGGCGAGCGTCATTTGCGGTGCTTTCAGCAAACCGCCCGGGCGGATGTTACCGCTTGCGATACAAACACATCGCTCCTGGAAAAAATGGTCGGAAACTACCACGTGCCCACGACCACCGATTGGGAAACCTCCCTCAACAGTGGACGCCACCAAGCCATTCTGATCTGCACACCCGCGCCGTTGCACCTGCCAATGGCCATCAAGGCCCTCCAGAAGGGCGTGCATGTGCTAATCGAAAAGCCCCTCTCGCATTCGCTGCAAAACGTAGAGGAGTTGCTGCAGGCCAGCCGGCAGTCTCGCGCGCAAGCGGCCGTGGCTTATGTTTTCCATGTTTATCCGTTCCTGACCAAGGCCCGGGAATTCATCCGGAGCGGTGAACTCGGCCCTGTCCGGCAGGCAGTGATGGTCTCGGGCCAGCCCTTTCACCGGCTGCGCCCGGCTTACGCGCAAACCTACTATCGTGATCACCGTATGGGCGGCGGCGCTATCCAGGACGCCCTCACCCACTCGGCCAACTGGATCGAAAGCGTGCTCGGCCCGACTGACAGCCTGATCTGCGACGCCGCGCACCAAGTGATCCCCGGCGTGGAGGTGGAGGACACCGTGCATGTGAGCGCGCGCAATGGCGGCGTGCTTACCAGCTACGCGATGAACCAGTTCCAGTCGCCCAAGGAGAACGCCATCCAGTTCAATGCCGAGCGTGGCAGCGTGCGTGTGGAGTTCCACCGCCAGCGCTGGGGTGTTTTGCGCGAAAACGACACCGCCTGGACCTGGCACGACCTGCGCGTGCCCGATCAGGACGCCCATTTCATCGCACAGGCAAATGCCTTCCTCGACCAGATCGAAGGCCAGCCGACCCGGCTCTGCACGCTTGAGGCCGCCGCCCAAACCCTTCGTTTCAACCTGGCCGCCCTCGCTTCCGCGAAGGCCGACGCCCGCGTTAACTGCCGTGACCTCCATGCTTGAGACCAGAGCATCCTCTCCAGCCACAGAGAGCCGCGGCGACATTCTGCGCATCGCCATGGTCGGCATGATCGAGGGCAACGGGCATCCCTATTCATGGTCGGCCATCATCAACGGCTACGACGCCGCTGCGATGGAGTCGTGCCCCTACCCGGTCATCCCGAAATATCTCGGGGCTGAACCCGCGGGCAGCGTGCGCGTGCCGCATGCGCAGGTGACCCACATTTGGGCGGACAATCCCGCCGATGCCGCCTCAGTGGCGCGAACTTCCCTGATTCCCCATGTCGTCGCCCGCCCGGAGGACGTCATTGGGCAGGTGGACGCGGTAGTGATTTCCACTGATGATGGCTTTGATCACGCCCGCCGCGCGCGTCCTTTCATCGAGGCCGGCCTGCCAGTATTCATCGACAAACCACTCGCCACGTCTATGGAGGAATTGCGCACTTTCGCCGCCTGGCAGAAAGCCGGCGCCAAATTGCTTTCTTCTTCGGGCTTGCGCTACTCGCCCCAATTGGCGAAGTGCCGGGCGGAACAGCCCGCGCTCGGGGAACTGCGTTGGCTGGCCGGCGTCACCACCAAGACTTGGGAGCGTTACGGCATCCATATGCTCGAGCCGCTTTTTCTGCTAATCGGTCCCGGCTTCTCGTCGATCCGCCTGGAATCGCAGCCTGATTTCGAGGTCGCCCACCTGCTGCACTGCAGCGGCGTGCAGGTCACACTGCCCGTAATCTACGACGGAGGGAGTTCCTTCGGCACAATGCAACTCTGCGGCACGGCCGGCCAGAGTTCACTACGCTTCGGCAATACGACCTACCAGAACTTCCTCGGGCAGATGCTCAGCTTCATCGACTTCGTCCGCACCGGCCGCGCCCCGTATCCCTTCACGGAAACGGTCGAACTTATGGCCATCCTGATCGCCGGCCTGCGCAGCCGTGCCGAAAAATCCCGCCGCGTGGAAATCGCCGAAATCCTCTCCTCCCTTTCTCCATGAAAATTCAAACCAGCCGGGTCAAAAAACTCCTGAGTGATGGCCAGCTCCCCACGGTTCTGAAAATCAACCTCTCGGACGCGCGCGTTATTGAGATCGCCTGCCTGTCCGGGATCGACGCCGTCTGGCTCTGCACCGAGCACGTGCCCAACGACTGGCTCAACCTCGAGAACCAGATCCGCGCCGCGCGCGTGCACAACGTCGACACGCTAGTGCGCGTCGGCCGCGGCAGCTACAGCGACTACATCCGCCCCTTTGAGGCCGGTGCCACCGGCATCATCGTGCCGCACGTCGCCAGCGAGGCGGAGGCCCGCCAGATCGTCGAGTGGGTCCGCTTCCACCCGCTGGGCAAGCGCGCCCTCGACGGCGGCAACATCGATGGGCAGTTCTGCCTAATCTCGACCGACGAATATATCAAAAATTCCAACGAGGAGCGTCTCGTCATCCTCCAGATCGAGTCGCCGGAGGCGCTCGAACAGGTGGAGAAAATTGCCGCCGTGCCCGGTTTCGACGGCCTGCTGTTCGGCCCGGGCGACTTCAGCCACCGCATTGGCAAGGTTGGGCAGCTGTCCGACCCGGAAGTGGTCGCCGCCCGCAAACGCGTGGCCGCCGCCGCCACCAAGCATGGAAAATTTGCCATGACCGCCGGCCTGATCGCTCCTTTCCCCGAATTGGTCGCCGAGGGCTATCGCGTCATCAACGTCGGCGCCGACGTCGTGATGCTCGCCAAGGGCATCGAGCAACGCCTGGAGGTCATTCGCCGCCACATCGACGCATTGCATGCCGTGAGCCCCCCCGCCCGTTCCCTCTATGCCTGACGCCCCTTCCTTCTCCCTCGTGGGCAAGGTCATCATCCAGTTCGGCGGCACTGGCCTCCTCGGGCGCGCCTTAGTCACCTCGCTGGGCGGCGCCGGTGCCACGCTCGTCGTGGCTTCGCGCAACCGCGCCTCGCTTCAGGCCCTCGCGGCCGGCGAACAAGCCAGCGGCCAGAAAGTGCAGGTCGAGGAAGTCGACATCGGCAGCGAGGCTTCGCTGCATGCGCTGCGGGACCGGATCCTCAAGCAGCACGGCCGGGTCGACGGCATCGTCTTCAATGCCGTCAATCGCGCCATGAAGGGCTTCGCCGGCCCGCTTGCAGGCTGGGAATCTTCTATGGCGACCAATGCCACCGGCTTTTTCGCCACGGTGCGCGCACTCGGCGACGCGATGGCCGCCCAGGGCCGAGGCAGCATCGTCAATATCGCGTCCCACATGGGCTCGGTGGGCATGAACCCGTGGCTTTACGAGGGCACCCTGCCGCTTCCGTCGCCCGATTATTTTTTTCACAAGGGCGGCATGATCAACCTCACCCGCTACCTTGCCGCGCATTATGGGGGCAGCGGCGTGCGGGTTAACGTCGTGTCTCCCGGCGGCATCTATAATCCCGAGAAGCCCCAAGCCCTCGAGTTCATTAGCCGCTACGGCAAGATGACCGCGCTGGGCCGCATGGCCAATACGCCCGAAGTTGGCGGCGCGGTCGTCTTCTTGCTCAGCGATGCCGCCTCTTATGTCACCGGGATTAACCTGCCGGTCGATGGCGGCTATACCGCAAAATAGCGACCGGCGTCTCCTCGGATGAAACTTCTGAGCCATGGGTCGGGTTTTCGCTTTTCCCTAGTCCTGCTGGCCCTGGGCATGGCCGGGGCGGGAGTCGCCGCGGATGCCGTCCCCCCCGGCGTCGAACTTCACGAGACCAAGTCCGGCGCGCGTTACGGGATCTGGTCCCGCCCGGCCCAGTCGGCCGCGCCCACACTGTTCCTCATCGCCAACTCCATCGAGGAAACGCTGGGGTCCGTGCACTTTCGCCAGGCCGGGAACTTTCTCGCTCCCGATGGGTGGCTCTGCGTGTCGATCGACCTGCCCGCCCACGGTCCCGACATCCAGCCCGGGCAGCGCAGCGGCCTCGCCGGGTGGCGCGAACGCATCGACCGCGGTGACACCCTCGTGCCTGCGGTCACCACCCGCCTCAGCCAGGTGCTCGACGAACTCATCGCACGCGGGCTGGCCGATCCCCGACGCATTGGCGCCGTCGGCACCTCGCGCGGCGGCTTCATCGCCCTCCATTTCGCCGCAGCTGATCCGCGGGTGAAGGCCGTCGCCGCGTTCGCGCCCGTGACAGATCTCGCCGCGTTGACCGAGTTCAAGGGTGCGGAGAATGCCCCGCTGGTGCGCAGCCTAGCGCTCGGCCTCCAGGTCAAGGCGCTCGCCGGCCGGCCGGTGTGGCTAACGATCGGCGACCGCGACAGCCGCGTGGGCACGGACCTCACCATCCAGTTCGCGCGGCAACTGACATCGGTTTCGCTCGAAAACCATAAACCCGCGCGGGTCGACCTCCATGTGATTGCGGAGCCGCGCGGGCACGGCCTGCCCGCCGGCTCGGCGGAAAACGCAGCCAACTGGCTGCGCAAACAATTTCCATGACAACACCCTCGCACTTTCTTGAAAATAAAATCATCTGGGTCACCGGCGGCGCCGGCCACCTGGGTTCCCCTATCACCGCCGAACTCGACCGCTGCGGGGCAAAGGTGTTTTGCATCGATCTTCCCGGCCAAGCCGAGCGGCTCGTGCGCGACGAAAAACTCACGCGCACAGTACCGCTCACCCTCGACATCAACGACAGCGCCAATCTGCCGGCCCTCGTCGACCGGCTCATCGCCGAACATGGCCTGCCCGACGGGGTGGCGCATCTCGCCACACGGTCCTCGCGCGGCCTGCGCCTTGAGGATCTGCCGATCACCGAATTCCAGAAGACCATGGATGGCGCCGTGACGCCTTCGTTCGTGCTGTCCCGCGCCTTGGCTGAACGCATGAAGGCGCGCGGCTCCGGGAGCATCGTGCTGTTCTCGAGCATGTATGGCATGGTGGCGCCCGATCCGCGGATATACCTGCCGCCGATGATCCCGAATCCCATCGACTACGGCGCCGCCAAGGCAGCCTTGCTGCAGATGACCCGTTATCTAGCCGTGCATTATGGCCCGACGGGAATCCGTTTCAATTGCATCACGCCCGGGCCGTTTCCAAAGCCGGCTGGCCAAGGTGGCGATTCCGCGTTCGTCGGTCGTCTCGCGGCCAGGACCGCGCTGAACCGCATCGGCCGGAATACCGAGATCGTCGGGCCCACACTCTTCCTTCTTTCCGAAAGCGCCTCGTATGTTACTGGCCACAGTCTCGTGGTCGATGGCGGTTGGACGGCCCATTGATCGTCCGGGTCGGGCCACATCGCCATGCGCTCCCCGACCTCCGCCGCCGTCAACAGCGCGATCCATCCGGCCATCCGGCCGGACTATTCCCCGGAACAACGCGCCGCGTGGATGCGGCGGCACGAGGAATTTTGCGCGCTTGCCCGGCAGGGGAACATCAACGTGATTTTTTTCGGCGACTCGCTGACCGACTATTGGCGCGATCGCGGCCGGGCGAGCTGGGACCAACATTTTGCGCCGCTTGGCGCCGCCAACTTCGGCATCAGCGGGGACCGGACCCAGCAGGTGCTGTGGCGCATCGAGCGGGGCGAGCTGGACGGCTTTGCCCCAAAGCTTGTGGTGCTTCTGATCGGCAGCAACAACCTCACGCCCGGCCTCGGAGAAAACAGCCTGACGCCGAAAAACACCCCACTCGAGACCAGCGCGGGAGTGGCCGTGATCGTGGATGCGCTACGGCACCGGCTGTCGCAGGGCCGGATTCTCCTCCATGCCATTCTCCCGCGCGACGAACCCCACCATCCGATCCGGCGCGAGGTCACCGAAACGAACGCGACTTTGGCGCGGCTGGCTGATGGCCGCGGCGTAAGCTTCTTCGACCCTTCCGCCCAGTTCCTCAGTCCCGGCGGCACGATCTCCCGCAAGATCATGCCCGACCTGCTGCATCTCAACACCCGCGGCTATGCGCTGTGGGCCAAGGCCCTGCGCTGGCCGATCCGCGAACTCCTGGCTTGAATTTTCCTCCTCCTTTTTCCCATGCCCTCGTCTGCCAATTCCGCTTCAGACCAGCCCAGCCGCATCGGCTTGGGTTGCACTACCTTTGGTCGGGAGATCCCGGAAACCACCGCCTTCGCACTGATGGACTACGCCGTCGACCATGGCATCACGCTTTTTGACACCGCCGAAACCTATGGCGGCGGCCAGGCGCGGGAGACGCGCAAACGGCTGCTCGGGGTGGACGACACCCGCGAGGTCTCGCATGAGATGCATTCCTCGGAAAAAATCATTGGCCGCTGGCTGAAGTCCCGCGGCGGGCGCGACCGGATCACGATTGTTACCAAGACCAGCAGGGATTTCCAGTGCGCGCAGGTCCGGGCTGCGCTCGAGGCAAGCCTGCAGCGGTTGCAGACGGACCATGTCGAGCAATACCTCTACCATTCCTTTGATCCGAACACTCCGATCGATGAGGCGAATCGCGCCTTGGACGCGATCATCAAGGCGGGCCTCGCGCGCATCGGGGGCTGTAGCAATTACAATGCAACCCAGCTGCAGGCCGCGCTGGATGACAGCGAACGAACCGGGCTGCACCGCTTCGAGGTGGTGCAGCTGGGCTATAGTTTGCTGAAGGCCCAGGATGAGATCTTCAAAATCGTGGAGCGGAAGAAAATCGCCTTCCAAGCGTTCAGCCCGCTCGCGGCCGGGTTTCTTTCCGGAAAATACACGCCCGATCGGTCGACCATCCCCAAAGGAACCCGGTTCGATATCATTCCCGCGCACGCCGACCTGTATTTCAACGATCACAATTTCCAACGCGTGGCGTTGCTGCACCAACTTGCCCAAAAAGCTGGCGTGCCACCCCTGCAACTCGCCATGGCGTGGGTCTTCCAAAACCCGCTGGTCACGACTGTGCTCGTCGGCGCCCGCACCGAAGCCCATCTCGCCAACGCCCTCGCCGCGGAGAAACTTCCATGCGCGCCCGAATGGATGGGAGCGATCAAGGGCTGGGATACCGCCTAATCAGACGCTCAGCCAAATCTGTCCGTCTTCCGCGCCGTGCCGCCGCCTGCTCCCGTCCGCCAGCCCGTTTGGACTGCCCAGCCCCTGCACGATTCTTCCGGGAGCGAGACCTTGGGATCCCCGGCATCGGTCGACCCCACTTGGATGCCCTTGGGCCAGCCTTGGGACACCGGCGCGTCTGATCCGGATTTCCAACCGGGCTGGGCCCGCGTCCGCTGGCATGAGAACTGCTTGCATTATGATGCCGTTTTCATGGGAGCCGGCGCGCGGAATTCCGCCCGGCAATTGAACGAGCGCACCTGGGAGCTGGGCGATATCGCCGAAATCTTCCTACAGGCCGTCCGCGGGCCCAACTACCTCGAAGTGAACATCACTCCGGAGAATTTCCGGCTGGAATTGCTCTGGTCGTCGGACGGATGAGCGCGATCGCGCACCACACCCAACGCCTGCTCAACCAGATTCCCATCGCGGAAAAGTCCAACGAGATCCCCGCCTTTCGCCCGTTGCTCGAACCGCTGCCTCTGGCCGGCGCGCTCGT
>Ga0163144_10001775_pt1 | contig 50522 bp, 43 predicted proteins | sample OliLak19BULKMAT1_FD_123175 | JGI IMG/M metagenome (GOLD analysis project Ga0163144, IMG submission 123175) | Freshwater microbial mat bacterial communities from Lake Vanda, McMurdo Dry Valleys, Antarctica - Oligotrophic Lake LV.19.BULKMAT1 | ecosystem: Environmental > Aquatic > Freshwater >... | reverse complement strand
GATCTACGCACTGGGCACGCGGGGCGGCAGCGCGGCAAACCCCGATCGCGCGCTCGCGTGGCGCGAACGACTCGCCCGCGCCGAGCAGCGCTTCTCCGCGCCGATCGACACCCAAGCGTTCGCTGACCAAGCGGCGCACGTGTATGTCGGTACCGTCGCGGGCGCGGCGGGTCTGTCGTTCGACGCGGTGCGAATCATCGGTCTGGCCGAGGGGTCGATTCCCCCGACGGTCCCTGCGAGCGACCGACTCAGGGTGCCTTCGCCGGCAGCCGCATCGTGAAGCAGGTGCCGCTGCCGACCGTGCTCTCGACGCGCACGGTACCGCCGTGGGCCTCGACCAACGTCTTGACGATCGCCAGGCCCAGGCCGAGACCGCCGGCTTCGCGCGAATCGGTGTCGTGCTTGTCGAACACCGCGCCCAGCCGATCCGGCGCGATGCCGCCGCCGTCGTCGCGCACCCAGCACTCGATCACGCCGTCGGCATCGGGTAGCTCGGAGCCGATCGTCACCGTGCCACGGGCCGCATGCCCGATCGCGTTTCCGATGAGGTTCTGGAACACGCGACGCAGCAGCGAAGCGTCGGCGAAGATCGTCGCCTCGCTGGAGATGTCGTTGACGAGTTGCGTTCGTGACGCATGCGCGAGCGGCTGCAGGTCGGCGAGCAGCGATTCCACGAGGGCCCAGAGATCGAATGTGCGGCGCTCGAGCTTGTGCCCGGACTCCGACTCGAGGTTGATGTTCTCCTTGATCACCTTGCCGACCAGCGCCGCGACGGTGACGACGTTGCGACGCAGGGTGCCCAGCACCGTCTGCAGCTTCGTACCCTCGGCCTGACTCTCGAGCGTCTGGCTGAGCAGCTCCGACGCCAACGAGATCGCACCGAGCGGCGTGCGCAGATCGTGCATCACGAACGCGAGATATTCTTCCCGGCGCTGCTGCACCGCCTTCGCTTGCTCGGTGGCGAAGGTCTGTACGGCGGTACCGATCGCGCAGTCGAACATTCGATTGAGTACACGAAACGGTTGGCCCTGCAGGTTGATCCCGTTCGTGTCGGCGAGATCGTGGATGCAGCCGCGCAGGATGTTGTACTCGGCGACCACCTCCTCGATGTCGAAGCCGTCATCGAGGCGCTGGGCGCCGTGCGCCGGCGGGGTGCCCTCGCGCAGAACCTCCGCAATCGTTGAGGTGGACTGCACCTGGAAGGCGGCGCTGAGCTCGTCGAGTAGCTGCGGGATGTGATCCGTCAGCGTCGGCGTATCGAGGTGCCGCGCGGCGGCCAGCTCGCGCACCTGTCGACGCCACTGCGCCAGCAGCTGCTCGCGCTGGTCCTGGATGAGCACTGCGAGCTTGTCCATGTCGTTCATGGGCCGAGTCGTGTTCCCTGTCTTGGACCGAAATTCGAGTGCTGTCAACGCGCGGCGGAGCACGCGCTGCTCCGGGAGCATCCGCAGTGCCACACGCCGAGCATATCACCCGCGCCGCGAGGTCTTGCGCCGGCGCACGCGCGCCGCCGGATCCTGGCGATAGAAGTCCCGCAGCATCTCGTACATCGCGGTGTGATCCCGCTCCATGCGCTCGGGTTGCTCGAAGAAGTGCTCCGTCGCGACGGCGAAGAACTCCGGCCCGTTCGTGAGCGCGTAGTCGTCGAGGTACGTGCGTCGGCCCGCGTCGTGCTGCTTCTTGAGCAGCTCGTACTCGCGCGTGAACACCTCGACCCAGCGATCGTAGGTCGCGCCATCGGGCAGCGGCGGCACGCCGTCCGCACCGCCTCCGAGCATGTCGAGCTTGTGCGCGAGCTCGTGGAAGACGACGTTGTGCCCGTCCTTCGCGTTCGCGGCACCCTTGCGCACGGCGTCCCAGACGAGGATCACCGGACCGCGACCGAACGCCTGGCCGAGGATCGGCATGCCGCCAGCGTGGAGCTGCGGCGCGCCGCCGGAGAAGAAGCTCTGCTGCCGCTGCGGCGCGACGACGGTGCTCGGGTACACGATGATCGTGTCGACCTGGCGATACATGTCGTGCTCGAGCCCGAGGATCAGCAAGCACGCCTGTGCGGCGATCGTGACGCGCACGTCGTCGTCGATCGCGAGCCCGCCCGCGCCTTCCCACGTCTTCTCCGCGACGAAAACCTGCACGAGCTGGCGCAGGTGCGCCTGCTCGTCGTCGTCGAGCGCTTCGTAACAAGCGACGCGACGATCGAGGATCGCGATCCATGCCTGCGGAAACGGCTGCTCGAGGATCTTGCGGCGCCGACGATCCTCGAGCCACGAAAACAGCATCGCGGGCAGCATAGCGTACCGCCATCGCCTCGCTCGGCGTACGGCCCGGCGGCCGACACCATCGTCATCACGGGCGCGACCGCGTCTGCGCTCTGCTATGCTGGGGCGCGATGGACGATGCTCGAGCCGCGCGAGCCCGCGACCGCGCCGACTGGCCCGGCGAGGTCACCACTTTGGCCGACCAGTCGGACGCCGCGATCGTCCGCCACGGCACCGCCGCGGAGCGGATCGCGATGCTCTGGCGTATCACTCTCGACGCGTTCGCGAGCTCTGGGCTAAAGCTGCCCTCGTACCGCCGCGCCGACATTCCCGGGCGCGTGATCCGGGCACGCGATGGCGGATGAGCCAGCGCTGAACGACGACTTCGTCGATCTGCTGCGGGCGTTCGACGACGCCGGTGTGGACTACGTGGTCGTCGGTGCCCACGCGCTTGCGGCCTACGGCGTCGTGCGTGCGACCGGAGATCTCGATGTCTTCGTGCGTCCGGATCCCGAGGTTGCGGTGCGCGTCATCGCCGGTCTACGCGCCTTCGGTGCGCCGCTCGTTGCCCACGGTGTCGGTGTCGACGACTTCGCGCGACCGGGCACGGTGTACCAGATGGGTCTCGTGCCACGGCGGATCGACGTGCTGACGGAGATCTCGGGAGTGTCGTTCGAAGAGGCGGTTCGGGAGGCCATCCGTCTCGAGGTTCGCGGCGTCACGCTTCGCGTCATCGGTCGCGCGGCCCTGCTCACCAACAAGCGAGCAAGTGCTCGGCCGAAGGACCTCGAGGACGTCCGCCTGCTCGATGCCGTCGCGTCGGAACCAGAGGACGCCTAGCATCGAGGCATCAGCGCACCGATTGCGTCTCGGGGCGTCCGATGTCCTCGCAGCCCCACGCGAAGTCGTCGACGAACGCGAAGCTGTCGAGGATCGAGTCGGACAGATCGAAGATCGCGAACACGATCGTCGCGTCTTCGCCGGGGGCCACGGGCGCCGTGCTCTCGAGCCACCGCGTGCCGGCGTGGCGCGACATGCAGGTGCCGTCGAGCTCGCCAGTACTCGGGTCGCGCGGCGCACCGGCTGACGCATGCGCGCCCAGAAGAGCCGGCCAGACCGCCCCGCGGACGACGCCCGGCGGATCACCGCTTGCGCCGCCACGCTTGCCCGACTCGGGTGCTACCATGGTCGTCCGGTCTCACCGGGTCCCATGATCTCCCGCATCGACAAGGACCACAGCCGCTTCCGCGAGATCGTGCGCGGGAAGATCCGTCAGAACCTGCGCAAGTACATCTCGCGCGGCGACATGATGAGTCGCAAGGGGCAAGACACCGTCACGATCCCGATGCCGCAGATCGACATCCCGCGCTTCACCCTCGGCGGGAATCAGAAGCAAGGTGTCGGGCAGGGCGCGGGCGAGCCGGGTGATCCGGTCGGCGGCGGCGATCCGCAGCAGGGCCAAGGGGCGGGCAAGGCCGGCGAAGGCGAGGGCGACAAGAACCTCGAGGTCGAGGTCACGCTCGACGAGCTCGCCGCGATCCTCGGCGAGGAGCTCGGGCTGCCGCGCATCGAGCCGCGCGGCACGCAATCGCTCGACACGAAGAAGGATCGCTACGTCAGCCTGCGTCGCACGGGCCCGGAGAGCCTGCGGTCGTTCAAGCAGACGTTCAAGCGCGCGCTTCGTCGTCAGGTCGCGAGCGGCACCTTCCAAAAGGACGCGCCGATCATCGTGCCGATCCGCGACGATCGTCGCTATCGCAGCTGGCGCACCGATCCACGCCCGCAGTCCAACGCCGTCATCATCTACATGATGGACGTTTCGGGCTCGATGGGCGACGAGCAAAAAGAGATCGTTCGCATCGAGTCGTTCTGGATCGATACGTGGCTGCGCAGCCAGTACAAGGGCCTCGAGTCGCGCTACATCATCCACGACGCGACGGCGCGCATCGTCGACCGCGACGTCTTCTTCCGCACGCGCGAGTCGGGCGGCACGATGATCAGCTCTGCGTATCGCGTGTGTGCCGAGCTGATCGAAAAGGAGTTCCCGCCGGAGAACTGGAACATCTACGCGTTCCACTTCTCCGACGGCGACAACTGGTCGGTCGACGACACGGCGACGTGCATCAACCTGCTGCGTGACACGCTGCTGCCCGCGTGCAACCAGTTCGGCTACGGCCAGGTCGAGAGCCCCTACGGCTCGGGGCAGTTCATCAAAGACATGCGCTCTGCGTTCCCGACCCAGCCGAAGCTCGTGACGAGCGAAGTCACCGGCAAGGACGACATCATGGATTCGATCCGCGAGTTCCTGAAGGGAGGTCGCTGATGGCACTGATCCCTCAGTACTTGCGCGAGCTGCAGGTCGAGATCCAGGGCTACGCCGACGGCTACGGCCTTTCGTACTTCCCGCAGATCTTCGAGATCGTCGACTACCGCCAGATGTGTGAGATCGCGAGCTACGGCGGATTCCCCGTGCGCTATCCGCATTGGCGCTTCGGCATGGAATACGACCACATGATCAAGAGCCACACGTACGGGCTCTCGAAGATCTACGAGCTGGTCATCAACACCGACCCTTGCTACGCGTACCTGCTCGAGGGCAACAGCCAGGTCGATCAGAAGCTCGTGATGGCCCACGTCTACGGCCACAACGACTTCTTTCGCAACAACCACTATTTCTCTCGCACCGATCGCCGGATGATCGATCTGATGGCGAACAGTGCCGCGCGCGTGCGCCGGTACATGGATCGCTTCGGCGTCAACACGGTCGAGAGCTTCATCGACACCTGTCTGTCGCTCGACAACCTCATCGACCCGTGGCTGTCGTTCCGCGACACGCGCAACAAGGCGCCGCAGAGCACGACCGGGCCGAGCGAGCCCGAGGTGCAGAACGACGATCGCGTGCGGCTGCAGAACGAGCGTACGTACCTCGAGGACTACATCAACCCGCCCGAGTTCGTCGAATCACAGCGCCAGAAGCAGCGCGAGAAGCGAGACAGCGCGAAGCACAAGAACCCGGCGCAGCCCGAGCGCGACGTGCTCGGCTTCTTGATGCAGCACGCGCCGCTCGAGAGCTGGGAGGCCGACGTGCTCGGCATCCTGCGCGAAGAGGCCTACTACTTCTTGCCGCAGATGCAGACGAAGATCATGAACGAAGGCTGGGCCAGCTACTGGCACTCCCGGATCATGACCGAGAAGGCGCTGCGCGACGACGAGGTGATCGACTACGCCGACGTCGTGTCGGGCGTGTTCGCGGCGGCGCCGGGTCAGCTCAATCCATACAAGCTCGGCGTCGAGCTTTATCGCGACATCGAGCGCCGGTGGAACGAGGGCAAGTTCGGGCCGGAGTGGGATCGCTGCGACAACCTCGCGCAAAAGACCAGCTGGGACAAGAAACTCGGCCTCGGCAAGGCGAAGATCTTCGAGGTGCGTCGGCTCTACAACGACGTCACGTTCATCGACGAGTTCTTCACGATGGATTTCTGCCGCGAGCAGAAGTACTTCACGTTCGCGGAGAACCGACGCTCGGGTCGGCTCGAGATCGAGAGCCGCGAGTTCCAGCAGATCAAGCAGCGCCTGCTCGGCTCGCTGACGAATTTCGGTCAGCCGTTCATCTACGTCGTCGACTCGAACTACCTCAACCGTGGCGAGCTTCTGCTCGGCCACCGGCACGAGGGCAGCGACCTCAAGCTCGACTACGCGCGCGATACACTGCGGCACGTCGAGCGGGTGTGGCGGCGACCGGTCTCGATCCTCACGCAGGTCGACGAGAAGCCCAAGCGCATCCGCTTCGACGGCAGCGAGATCGGGATCTCCGAAGAACCCGAAGCGTTCAAGGTATAGGACCGGTACCGTGCGCCTTCTCGCCTGGCCCGCGACCGATGTCGGACGCGTGCGTAGCCACAACGAGGACAGCCACCTCGTGGACGTGCCGCTCGGCCTGTATCTCGTCGCCGACGGCATGGGTGGGCATGCGGGTGGTGCTCACGCATCGCAGTTGTGCGTCGACGTCGTGGACAAGGTGGTGCGGCGCGGGCTCGATCCGCTCGCGAAGGTCGCGCCCGAGCACCGCACGGCGGCGATCGCCGAGATGCTCGCGATCGCGGCCAGCGAGGCATCGGCACGGATCCACGATCAGGCGAACACCGATCATCGCCTGCAAGGCATGGGCACGACGCTCACCGGCCTGTTCGTGTACGGCGAGCGTGGCTACATCGTGCACGTCGGCGACTCGCGGGCGTTCCTCCTGCGCGGCGGCACTTGTCGGCAGCTCACGACGGATCACTCGTGGCTCAACGAGCAGATCCTCGCCGGCAACATGACGGAGGAGGAGGCTGCGGCGAGCGACCTCAAGCACATCATCACGCGCTCGGTCGGTTTCGAGCGGCAGGTCGATCCCGACGTGCTGCCGCTGACGATCAACCTCGGTGATGCGTTCTTGCTGTGCTCGGACGGGCTGTCGAACTACATCGAGCACGACGAGCTCGCTGTGCTCGCGCGCGATCACTGGTACGCGGATCTACCGCAGGTGTGCATGGAGCTCGCGAACAAGCGCGGCGGCGACGACAACATCACCGCGCTGGCGATCCTCGCGTGCAACGACCGCGACGAGCGGCGGCCGGTCGCGGGTTATCGGCGGCCGGTGCTCGATACACTGCCGCCGGGGAGATGACGCGTGGCGCAGCTCTATCTCAAGCAACTACTTGCCGGCCGTGATTTCGGCGTCGGCGACCAGATGGCGACGGGGATGCAGAACTTCGCGTACCTCGTCGGCGATCTCGACACGCGACAGTGTGCGGTCGTCGATCCGGCGTGGGACATCGGTGGGATCATCGATGCGGCGGCGGCCGACGACATGAAGATCACGGCGGCGCTCGTGACCCACTACCACCCGGATCACTGCGGCGGCTCGATGTTCGGCTTCGACATCCAGGGCATCGCGGAGCTCGGTGAGCGCTGCGGGTGCAAGGCGCACGTGCATCGGCTCGAGGCCGAGGCGGTGTGCATGGTGACGGGGCTCGCCAACAGTGATCTGGTGCTGCACGACTCGGGCGATCGTGTGAAGGTCGGCGGCATCGAGATCGAGGTGCTGCACACGCCGGGGCACACGCCGGGATCGATCTGCTTCCGCGTCGCCGGGCTGACGCATGGCGAAGAGGAAGCGTTGGTTGCGGGCGACACGTTGTTCCTGCAGGGGTGCGGTCGCGTGGATCTGCCGGGCGGGGATCCGGAGCAGATGTTCCGCACGTTGAACGAACGGCTCGCGACGTTGCCGGGTGAGATGTTGTTGCTGCCGGGGCACGCGTACGGCGGAGAGAAGGCGACGCTCGGTCACGTGCGAAAGACGAATCCGACGCTGCAACTCACGACGCTACAGAGCTTCCTGCGCCGGATGGGGTAGAGCAGTGGCGGCGCAGTCCGACGTTCGTCGTATCGCGCTCGTGCCGAATCCGAAGCTGCTCGCGATCCGTGTCGCGAACGAGCTGGAGAAGCCGGCGCTGCTCGCGAGCGACACGAAGAAGCTCTTCACCGAGCCGCACTACAACGGCCGACCTGCGCAAGACATTCGACGCCGCGCGGTGAGGCGTCAACCGATTCCCGATTCGTCTCACCGCCCCTGCAGCTGCTCGAGCGTCGGCAGCTCGCGCATCGCGTACTTGCGCGCGAGCTCTGGTCCCAGCGGCACCGTCGGATAGCGATCCGTCTTCATCCGCACGCGTCGCCGCCGACCGAGCGCACCGCTCACGAACCCATCGCTGCGTGCACCTGCGGTGTCTCCCTCCCAGCCGAACAGGCGGTCCTCGAGATCGACGAACGCCCCCCGCAGGGGAAGAGGCGAGTGCAGCGGCGTGCGGTCGTGCATGGTGCCTCGACCCTTGCCCATGCACCCGGCGGTGCCCAAAAAATCGGTGATTTTGCCGAGGCCCCCAGCGCGATCGCGGTACACCTGGTGCTGGTGCTCGCTCGATCTGCGCTGCCACTGCTCGCGCTCGCGGTTGTTGCGGGTGCCGCGATGTGGGCACGGGTCGACCACGTATTCGCCGATCGTGCGTGGGCCCGCGAGCGCGCGCAGAGGATCCCGCGCGAGGGCAGCAAGCCGGAATACGCCGGATCGCAGAGCTGCCGCGCGTGTCACCCGACCGCGTACGCGAGCTGGCACGCGAGCTACCACCGCACGATGACGCAGCCCGCGACGCGCGAGTCGATCGCCGCACCGTGGCACGGCGCGCTGCCGGGCGGCGTCACGCTGCGTTGGGATGGCGAGCGCCCCGAGATCGTGCGCCCACTCGCGGCCGGAGGCGAGCGTGTCGAGCCCGTCGTGATGACGACCGGTTCGCATCACATGCAGATCTTCTGGACGCCCAGCGAGCAAGGCGGCGCGCTCGAGGCGTTCGAGTACGCGTGGCTCACCACCGAGCAGCGCTTCGTCCCGAACGCCGCGACGCTGCTGCGCCCCGACGGCGACGACGCCGTGTACACGTGGAATCGCATCTGCATCCGCTGCCACGCGGTCGCCGGTACGCCGGGCTGGAACGAGTCGACGCACGCCGTGCAATCCGAGGTCGCCGAGCTCGGCATCGCCTGCGAGGCATGCCATGGCCCCGCGGCCGCACACGCCGGGCACCATCGCAATCCTCTGCGGCGCTACCTCGCCGACGATGCGGGGCCGCCCGACGACATCGTGCAGCCGGCCGCGCTCGATGCCCGCGGATCGTCCGAGGTCTGTGCACAGTGCCACGCGATCACGCAGTTCGACGATGAGGCGAAGTGGCTCGCCGAGGGCCCGCGCCACGCGGCCGGCGATCCGATCGAAAGCTGGGGCGATCTACTCCGCCACCCCATGCGCAGCGACGACGCGACGATCGACGACGTGCTCGCCGACGATGCCGACTTCGTCGTCGATCGCTGGTGGTCCGACGGCATGGTCCGCGTCACCGGTCGCGAGTACAACGCGCTGGTGGAATCACCGTGCTGGCAGGGCGGCGAGCTGTCGTGCCTCACGTGTCACTCGATGCACGACGGCACGCGCGACGATCAGCTCGCGCCCGGCATGGACGGCGACGCCGCGTGCGCGCAGTGCCATGCCGACTCGAGCTACGCGAGCGCCGAGCACACGCATCACGACAGCGTGTCGTGCATGGACTGCCACATGCCACGCACGACGTGGGGATTGCTCGGAGCGATCCGCAGTCATCAGGTCGATAGTCCCGACGCTGCGATCGCCGACGAGACCGGGCGACCGCTGGCGTGCAATCTCTGTCACGTCGATCGATCCGCGACGTGGACGGCGACCTGGCTCGCGCGCTGGCGTGCAGCGCCGGTGACGATTCGCGAGGGCGATCCCGCCGCGGCGCTGGGCGTGCTGTCGGCCGAAGCCGGCGTCCGCGCGCTGTGGGCATGGCACCTCGGCCAGATACCCACCGCAACGTCAGGAATGCGATGGCAGCTCGACCTCCTCATCCTCGCGCTCGCCGATCCGTACCCCGCCGTCCGCGAGGTCGCATGGCAGTCGATCCTCCGAATGTGGCCGCTCGCGATCGAAACCAGCGTGGCCCCGCCTACGATCGGCGCGGGCACGATCGCCGGAATCGAGGAGGCGGCTCGGATCCGCGCAGCGATCGGGCCGAGCACGATCGATCCGGCGCTCGTCCAGCGCTCGATCGCCGCGCGCGACGATCGCAGGGTCGCGCTCGCCGAGTGAACGGGCGCAGCTGCCCAGTGCGTACGCGCGGGCCCACGTCTTACTCGCACTCCGAAGTCCCGATGGTGAGACAGTACCTGCGGGGGTCGAGGCCTGTGCAACACGCATGGAGAACAGTCGTGCTCGCGAGTGGACTCGTTCCACTCGGTTGCTACTCGGGACTCGGCGGTGGCGGTGAGTCCGCTGCCGACGGCAGCGCCACCGATGGCGAGCTGGAGAGCGGTGGTGACGAGACCGGACCGGACGGCGGTAGCGACGAGGGCGGTGTCGATGCGGACTTCGAGCCCGCACCCGTGCGCCTGCGTCTGTTGCTCGCGCGGCAGTACGTCAGCAGCGTCGGCGACCTGCTCGGCGATGCCGCGGCCGAGGCCGTGACGCCGCCCGACGATGTCGCGATCAATGGCTTCGATGCTGTCGGTGCATCGCAGCTCTCGCTCTCGGACGGCAAGGTCGACGCGTACGAAGCTTCGGCTCGTGCCGCCGCGCAGCTCGCGGATGCAAATCTGCTCTCGTCGTATCACGCGTGCGCGCCGACGGGCCCGAGCGACGATGCCTGCCTGCGTGAGTTCGTGACGACGTTCGGTCGGCTCGCGTTCCGCCGCACGCTCATCACCGCCGAGCTCGACAGCTACACCGGCCTCGGTCTCGCCGCCGGCGTCGACCTCGACGACTTCGATCAAGGCGTGCGCACCGTCGTCGCCGCGATGCTGCAGTCGCCGAACTTCCTGTATCAGGTCGAGGTCGGCGAGCCCGGCGACATCGACGGCCATCGCCGTCTGACCGGCATCGAGATGGCGACGCGCCTGTCGTTCTTCATGCGCGACAGCACCCCGGACGCCGCGCTGCTCGATCTCGCGGAAGCGGGCGGTCTCGACGACGCCGACGGCGTGCGCGATGCCGCATGGACGATCGTGGAGTCGACCGATGCGCGGCTCGCCCTCGCGGACTTCGCCTCCGAGGTCTATCGGCTCCGCGAGCTCGACACCGTGCCGAAGGATCCCGAGGTGTTCCCGACCTTCTCGCCGGAGCTCGCGGCATCGATGGAGCAGGAGACGCGCTCGCTCGTCGCCCACCTCGCGTTCGATGCCGACGGCGACTTCCGCGAGCTGTTCGACGCCGACTACACGTTCGTCGACTCGCGACTCGCGACCCACTACGGACTGCCGAACCCCGAGCAGTACGGCGAGACGCTGACCCAGGTGACGTTGCCGCCCGAGCAGCTGCGCGGCGGTGTGTTCGGCCACGCGGGGCTGCTCTCGGTGCTCGGCCACGTCACGACGACCTCGCCGACTCACCGCGGTAAATTCATCCGGCAGCAGGTGCTGTGCCAGGACATCCCCGCACCGCCGGTCGGCGTCGATACCACGCTGCCGCCGGCCGCGGACTACCAGACGATGCGCGAGCGACTCGAGGCGCACGTGACCGATCCGTCGTGTGCCGGCTGCCACTTGCTGATGGATCCGCTCGGGCTCGGCCTCGAGAACTACGACGGCATCGGTTCGTTCCGCACGACCGAGAACGGCGCGATGATCGACGCGAGCGCCGATGTCGACGGCCAGCCGTTCGCCGGCGCGCAGCAGCTCGGGGCGATCGTCAAGGAGAACCCCGAGGCGACGGCGTGCCTCGTTCGCAATATGTTCCGCCACGCGACCGGGCACATCGAGCTGCCGACCGAGATGGTCGAGATCGACGAGCTGGTCGCGACCTTCGCCGACGGCGATCACCGCATGCGTGCGTTCTTGGTCGAGCTCGTCGCTAGCCCTGCATTCCGAGTGGTCGGAGAACCCGGTTGATCGCGAGGAGCCACACCATGCTGATCAAGAATCCGAATCGCTTCACTTTGGGCCGTCGCACGATGCTGCGCGGCATGATCGGCGGTGCATCGGTCGCGCTCGCGCTGCCGGTGCTCGAGGCCATGCTCGACAGCAACGGCCAGGCGTTCGCCGGTGGGGCAGGACCGGCGCGCCGCATGATCACCTGGTTTTGGGGCAACGGCGTCGCGCTCAACGATCCGAACAACGGCGGCGGCGGTCTGCGCTGGACGCCAGCGGGCGAGGGCGCGGGCTACGAGCTGACGCCGCAGCTACAGCCGTTCGTCAACGTCAAGGATTACGTGTCGATCCTGTCGGGCTTCCGCGTCGGCGCAGCGAATCCGGGACGTCGCGGTCATCACGATGGCTGCGTCGCGTTCGCGGGGCATCCGTTCGTCGAGCTGCCGCCCAACGGGGCGAACTACGCATCGAAGTTCGGTGGCCCGACGATCGACCAGGTCGCCGCGGCGGCGATCGGTTCGCAGACGTACCTGCCGTCGGTCCAGCTCGCGGTATCCAAGCGCATCATCGGCGGCGAGGGCCCGACGCTGCAGTTTCTCTCGCATCAAGGGCCGGATCTGCCGCTCACGCAGCACTTCGATCCGCGCGAGGCGTGGAATCAGCTCTTCGGCTCGTTCTCGGTGCCCGACGATCCGACCAAGCCGCACCGCATCGCCAGCCTCGACGCGGTCAAGGCCGATGTCGAGCGCCTGAAGATGCGGGTCGGCACCGCGGATCGCATCCGCCTCGATGCTCACCTCGCGAGCGTCGAGCAGATTCGTTCGCAGATCGACGCGCTCGCACCGCTGTGCGAAATCCCGCCGATGACCGATCAGAACAACGATGACATCGAGGGCCAAGAGCAGCTCGAGGCGGTCAACCGCGCGATGTCGGACCTGATCGTGATGGCGTTCCAGTGCGACGTCACCCGCATCGCCAGCCTGCAGTTCACGGGCTCGGTCGGCTATACGGTGTTCAACACCGTCGGTGCGACCGCAGGTCACCATGATCTGACGCACGACGGCGGGATGAACGACATGGTCGACGCGGCGACGATCTTCACGATGCAGCAGCTCGCGTACCTGCTCGAGGCGCTCCACAACGCGACCGACGTAGGCGGCACGCTGCTCGATAACTCGGTGCTGTTCGCGACGTCGGATGCGGCGAGCGGGCTCACGCACTCGACCGACGACATGCCGATCGTCGTCGCCGGTGGCGGTGGCGGAGCGCTCACGCATCCCGGCATCCACTACCGCTCGCCGTCGGGCGAGAACACGTCGGACATCCTGCTCGCGGTCCTGAAGAGCGTGGTGCCCGAGGCGACCGAGGTCGGCTCCGCGAACGGCTACTCGAACACGCCGCTCGCGGCACTTTTGGCCTGATCCTTTGCCGACAACCAAGCTCGTCCTGGTGTTGTCGTCTGCGCTCGCGTTGTTGCCGGCAATCGCAGACGCAGCGCCGTCTCAGCTCGAGCGCGCGAAGCAGGTCTACGCCGAGGGCAAGCAGCTGCTCGACCTGAAGAATTACGTCGACGCCGCCGCGAAGTTCGAAGAGGCGTATCGCCTCGCGCCCGACAAGCACCTGTTCAACTACAACATCGCGTCGGCCGCCGAGCTCGCGGGTGATTGCGGCAAGGCGCTGCGCCACTATCGGATGTTCCTCGACCTCGTGCCCGAGCACGGGGCGCGCAAGGACGCGACGACGGCGGTCGCGAAGCTCGATGCTTCGTGCGAGCCGCCGCCGAGCGCGGCCGAGGTCGCGGACGATCGCAGCGATCGCGAGGCGGAGCGTCGAGAAGCGCTGGAGCAGCGTGTACTCGGTGAAGCCCTGCTGGCAACCCAGCAGAGCGTCGTGCGCTACGAGTCGGTGCTCGCGAAGCACGGTCGGCAGCAGCCGTTCGCGGGGATCCTCCGGGCGAAGAAGCGCGCCGCGAAGAAGATCGCGAAGCTGTTCGCGCCGCTGGACGTCGAGCCGGTCGACGACTATCGCGGCCAAGTCGCGGCCGCGGCGACGGTCGAGCAATCGTGCCGCCAGGCCGAGACCCAAGAAGAGCGCAACATCGCCGCGTACGAGAAGGCCTACGACACGTTCGACGACGACGACGTGCAGACGTTGATGGACAAGCTGCTCGTGCGTACCGAAAGCCGGCACCTGCGAGCGTTCCGCGACACCTGTCCGCGCTGACCGTCTAGCGTCGGCGACGCAGCCCGAGCAGCAGCACGAGCAGGCCGATCGCGCCGGACGGTGAGCGATCGCTGCGGCATCCGCAGCCGTCGTCGGCGTCGCCATCGGCACCGGGCAGCGCCGCGCTGCCGGCCGAAGCGTCGCCCGTGTCGCCCGTGTCGTCGCCCTCGCTGCCGCTCTCGTCGCCCGCGCTGCCCGAGTCGTCGCCGCCGTCCTCGGCCGATCCGTCGTGCATCTGCGCATCGTCGACGAGGTAGATCGTGATTCCGTCGACCGAGACGAGCGTCGGCTCGTCGCGCATCGGCGTACCTTCGCGCCACTGATCCAGGATCGCGTCGGTGACGACCTGCGCGCTCGCGAGATCGAGTCCCCATACCGCTGCGACCTCGGGGCTCGGCACGTGTCGCCGCCAGCCGGCATCGACCCACCAGAGTTCGGGCGCGGCTTCGGTACGCACGAGCAGTGGCGCGCTGCCGAGCTCGGTGCCTTGCTCGAGCGCATCGATCTGCGTCTGCTCGACCATCGCCATGCGCCAGAACGTCGACAAGCCCCACGCCGCGATCGTGTCGGCCGAGGCCAGACGACGCACGCCGTCGGGGATCTCCGGTCGCGGACACTGCAGCTGCTGCGGGCTCGAGGCGAGCTCCGCGTTCGCTGCACCGGCGCTGTCGATGGCATACACGTGCACCGGATGCGCCGCGCCGTCTTGAAGCGACAGCGGCACGCCGAGGTCGAAGCCGTGGTTGCACGTGCCGAGCGGCTCGCACAGATCGTCGCGCTGCACGTCCGCGAGCACCGGCACGTTCACCGCCGCGGCATCGCCCGCGGGGCCGCCGAAGTACACGTGCACGTCGATCGACGCCTCGGGCGTGTCCGGGTCCTGTGCCCACCCGGTGATGCCCGTGCACGCGCTCGCGTCGAGCGTGCCGGTCGGCGTCGCTGCAATGTCGCAGACGCCGCCGCCGGGCCCACCGCCCCACCACTCCCAGTGCCACGCCTCGCTCGGCACCGTCTCGGTGAAGCCGTACTCACCACCGTGCGCCGCGAGCCAGTTGTAGACACCAGGCGAGCTGGTGTTGAGATCGAGCGCGTGTCCACTCTGGTGATTGCTGAAGCCAGGCTGCGCCGCGAGGTTGCAGTCGTTGCAGCAACAGCACGTGTAGCACATGTAAAAATACTCCTGCTCCGCCATGGTGCGGAAGCCGGAGTTGATGTGGATCTCCACGCCGTCGGCGGCCGCAGCTTCACGCATCACCCAGAACGCGTTCGCGGTGTCCTTCTCGACCGGCTCGCCGTCCATCGTGACGACAGTGATGTCGAACGCATCGCCGGCGTCATAACCGGTGTCTTGCGACTCACCGCAGTCGTACGCCGCACCGCCGTGGTGCTGCGTCTCGATCGGTTGGGTGAGACCGCACGGCACCGAGACCGGTCCGTCGTTCGGACCATCGGTGACGAGAACGCTTGAAAGCAGGATCGTGGTCGCGAACATGGTGCCCCGAGCCGAACCCTAGCCCGGCCCGCAGCGCGTGGGCGTGCGCGTTGACCGGGCTCAGTCGTTGTACGTAAGCGATTACTCCCGCGTCAGCCGAAGCCGCAGGTCTCGGGCGACAGCTCGGCGCCGATCTCGAGCGTCACCGCGGCATCGAGGACGATCGGATCGCCGCCGGGCACCTCCATCTCGATGTGCACGGTGCCGGGCAGGCCGTCGACCATCGCCGGCTCTGTCAGCGCGTCGGGTGGGAAGACGGCGACGCCGTCGAGCGTGAAACCGCCCTCGAATTCGTCCTCACCCGCGCAGCCGACATCGACGCCCACCACGAGGTCTTGGAAGAAGTGCCCCGTCGGCGAGAGATCGTCGAAGCCCGGCACGTCGAGGGTGACGGCGTAGTAGACCGTCTCGCCCTCCGGCAAAAAGCCGCCCTGCGTGCTGCGCAGGTAGAACATGAGCTGGCCTTGGCCGCCGCACTCGAGCACGAGCGTGCCGCCGTCGGCGAGCAGCACGTTGTCGTTGCGCAGCTCGAACCACGGGCCTTCGCCTTCGTGCGCGGGATCCATGCTGATGCCGCACAGCGCAGGATCGCCCGTCGACGTCGACTCGTCCGGCGTCGTCTCGCTGCTGCCCGTCGTGGCGTCGCTGTCCGTGCCCGGTGCCGTCGGGCTCGTGCTCGTCGTGCTCGTCGTGCTCGTCGTGCTCGTCGTGCTCGTCGGCCCGCCTGTGCTCGACGTCGAGCCGTCGTCGACAGTGCCAGCGCCATCGTCACCGCAGCCGGTGATCGCCACGCCGAGCGCGAACACGCGCACCATGAAGCTACCCAATCGATCCAACGCAACATCCATCACGCGAGCGTAGGGCGATCCCGAGCCATCGGCAACGCGCCCACGCCTCCGATCGCACGCGAGCGCAGGTGGCAAATGGTTCCATTGTCCACGAATTCCGCCGCGTTGGAGCATCTGGCGTGCACGCGCAAGTTTTTGACCGGCACCCCGGAAACACCTCCCGCGCCGGGGTCTCACACGTCGGAGCTTGTGCGGCTTGGACCCCCAAGCCCCGTGTCACAGTCCACCCCGAATTTCAGGGCAGCTCTCGCATCTCGACGAGAGAATGCCCGCACCAAACCCCCGAGTATCGGGGAGAATCGAACTGCCATGCGACGTCTACCGCGAAATTCCATCGGGGTGTTCTTGGCGCTTTGTGCCTGCAACGGCGGAGCGTCCGGCGGTAGCGACGACGACGCGGCCGAGACCGGCACCGTCACGCAGCCGATGACGTCCGTCGGCCCCGGCGACGACACGACCGCGGGCGACGATGCGGACCCGGCCGACACCGGCGAGGACGACGAGACCGGCGAGCCCGCCGAGATCTGCGACGGCCTCGAGTTCGACAACGTTGTCGACGAGGCCGCGTGTCCGAACATCCAGGGCATCGGCGTCGAGCCGCCGCCGGCCGACGACGTCGAGCTGTGCCGCCGCGCGTTCATCGATCTCAAGGGCGAGTCGCCGACCGACCGCGAGTACGAGCAGGTCTGCAAGTACAAGTCGCCCGACGAGCTCGTCGACGCGTTCATGGCCGCGCCCGAGTACATCCGCACCAGCCAGCGGATCTGGGCCGACCTGTTCCAGATGAACTCGGCGGCCACGCACTACGCGTACATCGCCGACCTCGACGCGCGCGCCGGTGAGCTGCACGCGGGCACCATCAACCTCACGCAGTTCGCCGTGCTCGCCTCGACGCACCCCGCGTTCCTCGGCCGCTGGGACGGCAACGATCTGGTCGCGTTCAGCTTCCGCGCGTTCCTCGGCCGCGAGGCGACGCCGGCCGAGCGCCTCGCCCTCGAGCCACTGTGGCGCATGTGGGAAGAGCGCGACGTGCCGGACCCGATGCAGAGCAACGCGAAGAACGTCGTGCTCAACACGCTGGTCTGCGCCGCGCCGAACGAGGCCGAGTGCTTCAGCGATTTTTGGGGCGACGAGACCGTGATCATCCCGCCGCCGGCGCCGGGTGACGTCACCGACCCCGGTCCGAACATCATCGACCAGAGCATGCTTACGAGCGAGCAGTGGGATCTGCTGCGCCGTCCCGGTCAGCTCATCGCAGAGCAGCCGGCGTTCTTCGAGTCGTATGTCGATCGCGCGCTCATCCGCTACCTCGGCTACGACGCCGGCGCAGAGCTGCCGGCGGTTCGGCAGGCGCTCGTCGATCTGATGACCGAGACGCAGGGCGACGTGCGTGCGGTCGACCGCGAGATCCTCACCAGCGGCCTGTACATCTCGACCAACCGCTACGAAGAACTCGATACGCCGGACGACCAGGACTGGGACGCGCCGTACCTCCACGGTCCGGTCAAGCAGATGGATGCCGAGGACTGGCTGCGCAGCGCGTACAAGCTCGCGGGCATGGCGATGGTCGGCTGCGATCATCGCTACCCCGACGTGCAGCAGGGCGCGTCCGGCTTCCATCCGAACACGTACACGCCGATGGGCAACGGCGCGCCGGACTACACGCTGCGCGACAAGGCCCAGCTCCTCGGTGGTTGCCCCGACCGCGTCGGGCAGTTCCGCGAGAGCCGCACCGGTCTCATCGCTGCGCTCACCCAAGCGACGCTCACCGCCGAGCTGTGCGAGATGGCGAGCGAGGACGCGCCGATCTATCCCTTGTCGGTCGTCGACGATCCGAACGACAAGTCGGAAGAGGCCCTGTGGGAAGCCATCGACCTCGTGTACTCCGCCGCGCTCGTGCGGCCGGTGATGGACGGGGCCAACGAAGGCGTCGACGAGGGCATCCAGCTCTGCCGTGACGACCTCGAGTGCACGCCGACAGAGTTTGCGATCCAGTCGTGCCGGCTTGTCCTCAAGTCGGCGGACTTCTTCTACTACTAGTTCAGACGGCCCTTCGAACGGAGTCCACCACCATGTCGAAGCTCTTCAACAACCGTCGCACCTTCCTCAAGGTCGGCCTCGGCGGTCTCGCCACCGCAGCTGTGGCACCGCACCTGTGGATCCCGCGGACCAGCCGCGCGGGTCTCGAGATCCCGAGCTCGCGTCACAACCACGTGCTGATGTTCAGCCTCGATGGTGGCGCGCGGACCGTGCCGATGTTCAACGGCAACGTCGACGGCCGCTGGAACCCGTACGGCGTGCAGGCCGGTGCCGCGGGCACCGAGTGGGGCGTGAGCGGGGTGTTCGACAACACGCCGTACCAGGACACGGTCGCGCTCGGCATGGCCGCGGTGCCGCCGATCACCGCCATCAGCAACGAGATCGCGGTGTTCGGCACCATCGATCACACGCCCGGTGCATCGGCTGGCGTCGGCGATCACCAGACCGCGCGCAACTGGATCGGCAGCGGCCTCGCGGCCGGCGGCCCCGGCATCATCAGCCGGATCTACTCGGGCCACAAGAACTACACCGAGGGCACGGGCAGCCTCGTGTTCCCGCCGGCGGTCATCGGCACCGGTCTGGCGACGACGCCACTGGGCTTCCCGAACGGATCGATCACGCCGGTCATGGTGCCGTCGCACTCGGAGTTCGTCGCGCAAAACGGCGACGACGCGGGCGGTCAGCCGGCGTGGGCACGCGCGCTCGAGGCCGGCCTCGATGGCTATGCGATCAAGTCGCGCAGCAACCGGCACAAGCAGGTCATCTCGCGCCTCGCGAACGGCAAGGCGAACGTCGAGGCGTTCCGCGAGGTGTTCCTCGATCCGGCGCTCAAGGTCGAGACCGAGCCGACGGGCACCGCGAACGGCGTGACCAACGCGCAACTCGCCGCGATCCTCGGCACCAGCCAGCTCGGTCGCGACACCGCGCTCGCGCTGCGCTTTCTCGGCTACGGCTCGGCGGCGGTCGTCATCGGCGACAGCGGAGACAACGGCGCATCGGTCGGTGGCTGGGACACGCACTCGGGCGAGATGGCGGCGTACCCGATGGCCGCGAACAACCTCGCACGCGTGCTGTGCGGGGTGAACTACGCGCTGAAGATGATGCCGCACCCCGAGGGCGGCACGTACTGGAATCACACGCTCGTCGGCTGCGTCACCGAGTTCGGCCGCGATAACGTGATGGAGAACGGCTACAACTCCGGCGGCGGCTCGGATCACACCGGTGGCCCCGGCTCGCGCTACCAGTCGTACTTCGCGATGGGCGGCCTCTCGACCAAGGGCGGGCACTTTTTCGGTCGCACCGATCCGATGTCGATGGAGGTCATGCCGAACGAGCCCGTCTTCGGGACCACGGCGTACTACGCGATGATGATGGCCGTGCTCGATGTCGAGTTCGAGAGCTACTGGCCCGGTATCGATCCCGTCAACTCGGTGTTCGGCTGAAGCTGAGGCGGGACTCACCACAGATGTCACGCGCTGCCCTCAGCCTGATCCTCGCGACGACGACGTTTTCCGCGTGCACGGTCGATGGCGGCCGGGGCTCGCAGTTCACGGCCGGTGAGGGCGATCCGAGCGCGACAGCGACGGCCACCGCGACCGATGGTCCGGTGACGTCGGGGCCCGACAGCGCGGAGTCGTCGGGCAGCGAAGCAGAGTCCTCGGGTGGTGAGGACGACGCGCCCGATGGGCCGCCGGTCGAGGAGTACATCGAAGAGGCGCGCGCCGAGTTCCCGACCTACGCGCTGCTTCACGAGAAAGTCGTCACGCGCACGTGCTCGCCGAACGGAGGCGTGTGCCACAACGAGAAGGAGTACCCCGATCTCCACACGCCGCAGACGATGCTGTCGCAGCTCGATGTGCCGTGCAATCTCGCGGAGACCGAGCCGCTGAACCTGTTCAACGGCTGCGAGTCGATCGGCGACACGCTGCGGTTCACGACCGGCAACAACACGACGTTCGCGACGACGATCGGCTACGTCGCGATGAACACCGACGACATGGGCGTCGTGCTGAACGCGGTGTTGTACCTCGAGGATCCGATCCCGAACGCGATGGCGGTGCCGGGGGCGTTCGAGAGCGTCGTCATCGAGCGCGATACCGATGGCGGCATGCTGACCGTCGGGCAGATCGAGCTCGCCGCGTCGTACGCGGCAGGCATGACGTCGCTGCAGATCAACGGCTTCGCCGATCTTCCCGCCGAAGCGAAGTCGCTGCTCGAGACCGACATCCAGCCGGGCGATCCGAATCGCGACGGTGTGTTCGGCGGAGACGAGGATCCGTTCCGGCTGGTGCTGCCCGGCGATCCGTGGAAGTCGTACCTGCTGCAACGCCTGCAGGGCAACGTGCCCGGCAGTCCGATGCCGCTCGCGAACCAGCCACTGTCGTCCGCCGAGATCATCGCGATCGCGTGCTGGATCGAAGGCGCGGCGGATCCCGGCGGTGACGTCGCCGATTCGGCGATCGACTACGACAACTGCCAGTACGCCGCCGAGTTCGGGGTCACACCCACCGGCAGCGGCAGCAAGTTCACCGAGAATGTCTTGCCGCTGCTCGGTCAGCGCTGTGCGGCGGCCGGCTGTCACGGCAACGTCGCGCCGGCCGCGGATCTCGACCTCACGCCCGGCGTCGCGTACGAGAACCTGATGAAGATCTCGATGCAGAACGAGGACGTCGCGCGTGTCACCCCGGGCAACCCGACGAACAGCTACTTGATGACGAAGCTGAACGGCAACGGCCTGATGGGGCTACAGATGCCGCTGGACCCGACGTCGCCGACGGGCAGCTCGCCGCTGTCGCCCGACGAGATCGAAGTCATCCGCACCTGGATCTCCTACGGCGCGCCGAACGACTGAGGTAGGCTGCTGGAGGTGCCCAACTTGCGTCGCCTCGCTTCGTTCGCACTGGTCGCCGTAGCGGCGCTCGGCGGGTGTGAGCAGGGCAATGACGGCGACTTCGATTTCGACGCGGAGACCGGCGCCTCGGCGACGCTGACGACCGCGACGACGACCGCCGGCACTGGCACCACGGGCACCGAGACGGGCAGCTCGGGCGACGACGATCCGGCGACGACCGAGGCGCCCAGCACGACGGAGACCGGCAACGACGACACCAGCGGCACCGACGAGAGCACCGGTGGCCTGCCGACCGAGCCGTGCACGACGATCGACGTACTCGTCGTCATCGACAACTCCGACGCGATGGCCGAGGAACAGGCGCGGCTCAACGTCGCGCTCGGTCCGTTCATCGCGCTACTCGACGAGCAGCTCCCCGGTGTGCTCGGCTCGATCCACGTCGCGGTGATCACCACCGACGCGCCCGAGTTCGTGATCACGACGCCCGCCGGCGAGTGTTCCCCGTACGCGAGTGCGGCGAGCTGGATGCTCTACGGTCCGACGCTGTCGACGGAGCTCGCGTGTGCGTCGGCCGTCGGCACGATGGGCGATCCTGACGAGCGGCCGATGCAGATGGCGATCGAGGCGTTGTCGCCGGAGCTCATCAACATCGACGGCTTCAACGAGGGCTTCCTGCGCGAGCAGGGTCCGCTCGTGGTCCTCATCGTCACCGACGAAGAGGACGACTTCGAAGCGACACCCGTGTGGGGCAGCCAGGTCGATCTCAATGACGACATGATTTACTCTGTGTCAGAGTGGGTCGATGCACTCGCGGCGACGCAGGACGGTCACGTGCAGAACGTGATCCCGCTCGTGCTCGTCGGCCCCGTCGAGGAACCGAACGCATGTCCCGACGTGTGGAACGGGATGGACGGCGCCGAGACGGCGACGCGGATCGTCGAGTTCGCCGAGTCGTTTCCGCACCATGTGATCGGCGACATCTGCGACGTCGAGTACACGACCTTCCTCAACGGGTCGGTTCCGACGATTGCAGCGGCCTGCAACGCGTGGGTCCCGGAGTAGATCGGGGCGAGCAAGCCCCACATCGGGGCCCATCACCCCCGTGGACTCTGCGCATCTCGTAGTGGCACTGACGACGCGCGCGAGCTCGCAAGAAAAACCGCGACTGGCTCGTGCACGCGACCTATCGAAGCGCGCGCGCGTCGACTACCGTGATCGTCAGGGGATGACCATGACGCACGCACCGAGACCGTGGTGGTTGCTCGCGCTGATGGTCGTCGCGCCCGCGTGCTACGGCGGCAGCGGGGGCGGCGACGGGGATGATACGGACGGCACGGCCGGCACCGGAGCGTCGGATCCAGACGCCACCGCCGACAGCTCGGGCGGCACGCCCGAAGCGCCGGAGCTCGGTGGCGTCGGGATGATCGGAATGCGCCGGTTGTCCTCCGACGAATACGACAACACGCTGTTCGACCTGCTCGGCGACGACACGCAGCCGGGCGCGGCGCTGTTGCCCGAGGACGTCGCGGACCCCTACGACAACCAGATCGTCAACCAGATGGCGAGCCGCACGCTGATCGAGGCGCTCGAGCAGCTCGCGACCGAGGCGTCGGCGCGGCTCATGGCCGATGCCCCGCGCCGCGATCAGGTCATCGGCTGTCAGCCGGCAAACGCGACCGACGAGACGTGCATGCGATCGTTCGCGACGTCGTTCGGACGCCGTGCGCTGCGCCGCACGCTCGCCGACGAGGAGATCCAGCGCTTCGTCGACCTCGGCATGCAGATCGCGACGCAGGACAATGACTTTCACATCGGTGCCGGCGCGATGCTCCGCGCATTTTTGCAGGATCCCGAGTTCGTCTACCGCGTCGAGATCGGCACGCCGACCGACGAGCCCGGCGTGTCGCGCCTGAATGACTTCGAGGTCGCGACGCGGCTCTCGTACTTCTTGCTCGGCACGACGCCGGACGATGCGCTCCTCGACATCGCCGAAGCCGGCGAGCTGTCGACGCCGGAGCAGGTCCGGGCCGCTGCCCAAGGGATGCTCACCGACGACCGCGCGTTGCCGCGGATCGATCGCTTCCACTCGATGTGGCTCGGCTACTACCGGCTGCCGCACTCCGCCCAGCTGACCGACGCGATGCGGACCGAGACGCGCATGCTGCTCGACAAGACGATCATGCAGGACCAGGGCGACTGGCGCTCGCTGTTCGCATCGACCGGCACGTTCGTGAACGACTTCCTCGCCGAGCACTACGGCCTCACGCCGCCGGGCAGCGAGCAGTTCACGTGGGTCGACTACGGCGCAAGTGGGCGACGCGGCATGCTCAGTCACGGCTCGTTCCTGTCGGTGCAGGGCAGCTACGGCGACACCAGCCCGACCAAGCGTGGCTTGCTCATTCGCAAGCGGCTCTTCTGTCAGGAGATCCCGCCGCCGCCACCGACGGTCAATGTCGACGAGCCACCGCCGACGGTCGACAGCCCGTGCAAGATCGATCGCTACAACATGAGCGAGATCGACGGCTGCGCGCAGTGCCACCAGCTGACCGATCCGGTCGGCTTCGGCCTCGAGAACTACGACCAGCAGGGTCGCTTCCGCGTGACGGACAACGACCTGCCGCAGTGCGCGATCAGTGGTGACGGCACGATCGACGGCGCGACGTTCAACGGTCCCGCCGGCCTGTCGGATCTGCTCGCCGAGCAGGGCCTGCTCGACAGCTGCATCGTGTTTCAGGTCTACGAGTTCGCGATGGGCCACGGCGTCGCCGTGGACGACGAGCGCTACGTCGACGATCTCGTCACGTCGTTCGGCGAGAGCAACTACCGCTTCGACGAGCTGATGCTGAACCTCGTCGGCGACGAAGCGTTCCTGTACCGCCGCGAGGAGGAGGGCTAAATCATGCGCATCAAACCCCTGAACCGACGCACGTTCCTGCGCGGCATCGGCGGTGTCGCCGTCGCGCTGCCCGCCCTCGAGATCATGCTCGACCCGCACGGCGAGGCGCTCGCCGGTGGCGCGAAGATGAGTTCCCACTTCTTCATCGGCTTCCACGGCCAGGCGATGGGTGGTGACGGCGATCCGGTGCCGGACATGTATCGGCCCGACGCGTTCGGCCCGAGCTACAACCTCAAGGCCGCGACGATGCCGCTGGGCAACTACGGCGACGTGCGGCCCGACGTGTCGATCATCTCGAACCTGCGGATCCCGTACAACAACTCGGGGCCCGGTAGCTGGAACACCGCGTTCCATCTCGGCGCGATGCCGCCGCTTTTGTGCGGCGTCAGCAACCCCGACGACAGCAGCAGCTGTCGCGGCGTCACGGCGGATCAGGTCGTCGGGGCCGCGATCGGCAGCGGCACGACGTTTCCGACGCTGCAGTACCAGGTGCAGCCGTCGTGGTACCTCACCGACAGCGCACCGTATGGTCGCGACATCATCTCGTATCAAGACGACGGTGCCGGCGGCGTGATCCAGGTGCCGGGGCAGACGAGCCCGCGCGCGGCCTACATGGCGCTGTTCACCGGCTTCGTGCCGCCCGATCCCGCTGAGGCGGCCGAGGTCGCCCGCGAGCTCGCGCGGCGACGCAGCATCCTCGATCTCGTGCGCGGCAACATCGAGCGGCTGATGCCGCGGCTCGGCGCTGCGGATCAGCTGCGGATGCAGCGGCACTTCGACGAGATCCGCGCCCTCGAGGAGCGTCTCGCCGCGATCCCGCCCGACGCGACGGCGGACTGCATGATGTTCCCCGATCCCGGCGAGGACCCGTCGATCGGTGGCAACAACGCGACCAACGGCGGGGACGGCTTCGACGTCAACGCCGGCTACAGCGACGAGGACGCGCGCGCGCGCGTGTTCTCGGATCTCGTGCACATGGCGTTCACCTGCGACCTGTCGCGCTCGGTCGCGATGCTCTACACGATGGCGCAGTCGCACATGAACGTGTACGGCTTCACGGACATCCCGTACGATCTGCACGAGGTCGGCCACTCGATCGGTACCACCGAGGCGGTGAGTCAGGTCCTCGCGTGGCAGCTCGATCAGTTCGCGTATCTGGTCGCGAAGCTGCGCGACACACCCGAAGGTGCAGGCAGCGTGCTCGACAACACCGCGATGGTGCTGCTGTACGAGGGCGGGCACGGGCTCGACCCGGCGACGGGCGATCTGAACCGCACGCACTCGACCGAGAACATGATCGTCACGGTTGCGGGGCGAGCGGGCGGCTTCGTGTCGGGGGAGCACATCGACGGGCAGGGGATGCACCCCGTCAACGTGATCAACTCGGCGATGCGCGCGGTCGGGGTCGATCAGGATCTCGGCGAGGTCGTGGGAACTATCCCCGGACTGATTTAGGCTGTCAGGGGAAGCGGCCCGCTTCCCCCTCCGTGCCGGCATAGCCGTCACGGAGCCTTCGCCTTTCCATCGCTTCGCTCCTTCTCTTTCAGATGTCGGTGTTCCGCACGGATCTGCTCGCAGGGAAGGTCGCACTCGTCACCGGTGGTGGCAGCGGAATCGGTCGTGGCATCGCGGCCGCGTTCGTCGCCCACGGTGCGACCGTGGGGATCCTCGGTCGCAACGCCGAGCGGCTCGCGACCGTCGTGGCCGAGCTCGGGGAGCGCTGTTTCGCGGTGCCGTGCGACGTCCGCGAGGCCGAGACGGTCACGGCCGCGATCGACGGCATCGTCACGAGCCGCGGTGGGCTCGATATCGTGATCAACGGCGCCGCGGGCAACTTCCTCGCGCCGGCGGCGACGCTCAGCAGCAAGGGCCTGCGCACCGTGCTCGAGATCGACACGGTCGGCACCTACAACGTCTCGCGCGCTGCGTTCCTCGCCGCGATGCGGGATCGTGGCGGCACGATCATCAACATCTCCGCGACCCTGCACTACGGCGGCACGGCGTTGCAGGTGCACGCCGCAGCGGCGAAGGCAGCGATCGACGCGATGACGCGCACGCTCGCGGTCGAGTGGGGCCCGGCGAACGTGCGCGTCAACGCGATCGCACCCGGGCCCATCGCGGATACCGAGGGCGTCGAACGCCTGTTGCCGCCGGCGCTCCGCGAGCACTACCGGGCCTCGATTCCGCTCCGGCGATTCGGGCGTGTCGACGAGATCGCCGACGTCGCGCTGTGGCTCGCGAGCGACGCGGCATCGCTCGTCACCGGTGCCATCGTCGTGGCGGATGGCGGCGCGTGGCTGCCCGGCGTGTCGCTGTTCTCGTGAGCGGATTGACGCTGCCGGGCCGCCGAGCGTAGCGTCGGCGCCGGATGCAACGCCTCATCGCCGCAGCTCTCGTGTTCGCCGCGGCGTGCGGCAGCCCGTCGTCCGATCCCACCGATGCGACGTCCGACACGTCGAGCAGCGGTGTGGACACCAAGTCCGATGTGCCGTCGACCTCGGTCGATCCCGCGACGACGACGACCGATGCGACCACGGACGCGGCGACCGCGGGCTCCACGGGTGGCACCGATCCCGACACGACCGGCACCACGGCTGCCGAGTCGTCGTCGACCGGCGAGACCGAGCGGTGCGCCGGTACGTTTCCCACCGCGTGGCCGGACGGGCTCGACTGTGGGTCGCCGGAGATCTTCGTGCACCAGTACGACGACGACACGTTCATCCTGCGCCAGTCGCTGTGCACGAGCTTCGAGGGGCCGTTCCTGTACCTGCTGTTCGGTGAGGATCGCGTGCTGCTCGAGGACACGGGTGCGGGTGGTGTCGACGTCGCGGACGTCGTCGGCGAGGTGATCACGCAGTGGCTCGCCGACAACGGCAAGGTATCGATCGAGCTCATCGTCGTGAACTCGCACGCCCACGGCGATCACACGGCGGGCAATTCGATGTTCGACGGTCAGCCCGGTGTCACCCTCGTGCCGCCGTCGGTCGGCGGTCTCTCCGAGTTCTTCGGCATCGACGACTGGCCGGAGCAGATCGTCGCGTACGACCTCGGCGGCCGCACGATCGACGTCATCCCGATCCCCGGCCACCAGACGAGCCACATCGCGCTGTTCGATCACGGCACCGGCTGGCTGCTCACGGGCGACACGCTCTACCCCGGGCGCCTGTACATCGACGACTTCGACGCGTACGTCGCGAGCATCTCGCGCCTCGTCGACAACGTGCCCGCCGAGGCCGTGTGCAACGTGATGGGCACGCACATCGAGATGACCAGCACGCCCGGTGTCGACTTCGAGTTCGGCGCCGACCAGCACCCGAACGAGCACGCGCTGCAGCTCGACTACGCGCATCTGGTCGAGCTCCGCGACGCAGTCCTCGCGATGGACTCACCCGAGATCGAAGTCCACGACGACTTCATCGTGTTCCCCCTGTGATGCGGAGCAACGTCATGCCCACTCGCGCTGGTCTCTCCTCGATCGTGTTTCTCGCCCTCGTCGCCTGTGATGCGCCCAAGCGCGAGGAGGTCACCGGCCTCCAGTCGCGCGTCGATACGCTCGCCGCCGAGCAGGCCGCGTCTCGAACGCAGATCGAGGCGTTGCGGCAGGCGATCACGAAGCACGACGAGAAGGCGACCGTGGAAGCGTCGGCCGTACAGGCGCTGCGCGACGATCTCACGGCGACGAAGGATCAGCTCGCCGCGCTGCAGACGAAGCTCGACACGGTGCCGGTCAAGCCGACCGTCGCGCCGCTCGCGGGTCGTCCAGATCCGGCGCTGCGCTACAACGTCGCGCTCGGCGATTCGAACGCCGAGGGCTCCGCCGACGCGAAGGTCACGATCGTCATCTTCAGCGACTTCCAGTGCCCGTTCTGCGGCCGCGCCCAGGCGACGCTCGAGCAGCTACAGAAGGACTACGGCAGCGATCTGCGTCTGGTCGCGAAGCACAACCCGCTGCCGATGCATCCGCAGGCCGACTTCGCTGCGCGTGCGGCCGAGGCCGCCGGCAAGCAGGGCAAGTTCTGGGAGATGTACGGCAAGCTGTTCGAGAACATCAAGGCGCTGTCGGACGCGGAGATCGAGGGTTACGCGAAGGATCTGAAGCTCGACGTCGAGCAGTGGAAGGTCGACATGGCGAGCACGTCGACCAAGGACCGAATCGACGCCGACAAGAAGCAGGCGCGCGAGCTCGGTGCGACCGGCACGCCCGCGTTCTTCATCAACGGCAAGCACCTGTCCGGCGCGCAGCCGCTCGAGAAGTTCAAGCTCGCGATCGATGCGGAGATCGTCGAGGCAGACAAGCTCATTGCGGGCGGTACGTCGCGCACACGGCTGTACGACGAGCTGATGGGCAAGGCAGTGCCTGGGGTGGGGCTCGGCAGATAGTGCTCAGGTGCCGAGCAGCCCGAGCGCATGCGCAGCTCGCCACGCGATCACCCGCGTGTGACCGTCGCGTAGCAAGTCGTCGGCGTCGAGCAGCGTCGCGAGCTCGACCCACACCAGCGGCCACGTGCCGCCGTGCTCCGCTGTGACCTCGACCGCCATCGCGAACGCGATCTCCGGTGTCGTGCCGGACGACGGATGCCAGCGACCGCCGAGCTCGAACACCTCACCGGCCTCGATCCCGTGCGCGTCACGGAGTCGTGCGAGCGACCACGCCCGCGCCGCTCGCATGCCGCCGGGATTCTTCGGCAGGCGCCACGCCGGCGCGACGAAGAGATCGCTGCGGCCGCTCAGGCACTGCGCTGCGGGTCGGTCCTCGTCGGCGAGCCCGATCCAGATCCGCTCGTCCGCGCGGCGCAGCACCGCGAGCACGACGGTGTTGATCCCGGTCGTGCGCGGCACGACGTACTGCAGCACGCGGGTGTGCAGCACCTCGCCGGTCGCCGACAGCTCGTCGAACGCGGTCGTGCGCACCTCGAGGAACGCGCCTGGCTCGGCGCTCGCACGGACGAAGGCGCGCCGCCCCGGCTGCCCACGCAGCTCGTCGATCTTCGTGCCGACCGGAATCGCCGCGTCGCGCAGCGTGATGCGCTCGCCGATCCACGCGCCCGGTGATCGCCCGCGTTTGCGCAGCAGCGAGTGGACGCCGAGCTCGAGCCGACTGTCCGCGATGCCGCCGACCTGGGCCGCGCGCAGCAGCTGCGTCGCCTCGATCGCCGCGATGCGCCCCGATGCGGAGAATCCCGACGAGTCAGGCACGCGCGGCTGCACGAACAACGGATCGATTTCGACCATGCACGTGCGGATCTCTTCGCGCACGCCGCCCGGCGACGGATAGAACGCGGGCCCCGGCTCGAATCGCCGAATCGAGGTCGGTGCGATGCCGGCGCGCTCGTCGAGCGCCTCCTCGATCGTCTGCGCGACGGGAGCATCGTCCTGCACCACCGTCATCGGCTCGGTGACGTACTGCGGGCTCTTGCTGCCGTCGAGCGCGGGCTCGTCGGTCATGCCGAGCACCGGCCGCGGATAGCTCATGCGTGCGAGCACGAACAGATCGCCGTCGTGCTCGAACCACGGCAGCGCATCGATGGTCAGGTGTGGACGCGCGACGAGATCGAAGACGCGATCGTCGCGCACGTCGCGATAGCAGACCATGCGCAGGAACCCGACGTCGTCATGCGGTCTCGCGCGCAGCTCGACGCCCGCCCCCGCCGGCACCTTCTCGCCGACGATCAGGTAGTTCGTCGCCGGGTCGTCGAGCTCGTTGCCCGCGAGGTCGGTCAGGCGAAACTTGGCGCGGAATCGGTTGCGCACGATCCACGGATTGCGAATCGGCACCGACGCGATGACGCGCAGGCCCATCCGCCGATACGCCGCCTCGAGCTCGGCCTGCGTCGCGTACGTGTACTCCTCCATGATCTCGGTGCGCCAGTCGGCGCGGTAGTCCTTGCGCAGCACGAACTCGACCGCGAGTCGCAGTGGCAGCTTCACGCAGACGGAGCTCGAGTCGCGCGAGGGCAGGGGCTCGAACCCGCAGCCCGGCGCCGACGACAGCGAGCGGAACTCGCGGGCGAACCGCGCGAACAGCCGCGCGGTGCTGCAGGTCGCGATCTCGTCGTCGTCGGTGCCGTCGGTCACCGGCAGCTCGAGCAACACCGGCGCGTCGCCGGGATCGAGGAAGTCGCGCACGACCAATACGCCGTGATCGCGCAGCGCGAGCGTCTGGACCTCGAGCGCACGGATCGCCGCGGCACGCTCGTAGCCGCCGAACGACGTCACGTGGTGCAGCACGCTCGAGTCGAGGATGGCGTCGAGCGTCCCCGGCTCGAACACCGGCTGCGCGACATCGCCTTCGCGAAACTCGAGGTTCGGCAGCACGTAGCGCTCGGCCGCGATCGCGACCATCTCCGGGCTCACGTCGACGCCGATCACCTTCAGCCCGGGATACAGCGCCGCGAGTGCGTGGCTGCCGGTCCCGGATCCCATCCCCATGTCGGCGATGCTGCCTTGACCGAGGATGTGCGCAGCGGTCAGCGCGACCTTCTGCTGCATCGAAGCATCCATGCCTCCGAGATAGCGATCATAGGCCCCGCGATTACCCCGGAGCTGGGCGCGATACGAATCGTCCATGGCGCCTCGACGTTATCGCGGCGCGCCATGGATCGCGAGCGTCACGCGCAGACGCGTGCGTGCGGGAGTGCGATCGGGCGCGCGGCGCCGGCGTGATCGGAACGCTCGTCAGGTGCCCGCGAGCACGACCGGCCACAGCACGAGGACGCCGAGATCCCAGCTCACGTGGCAGACGATCGGCGCGACCAACGATCGCGTCGCGACGCGGACTACACCCCACAGCACGCCGCAGCAGAACGCGCACAGGATCAGCAACCAGCTGCCGAGCGTCGCGGTCGCGAGCGCGTACGCGGCCGCGAAGCCGAGCACGCGCAGCACGTCGTTCCGGTGCAGCGGCTGCACCACGCCGTGCTCTCCGGTTGCAGGCGGACCCAGCAGTGCGCCGCGGAAGATCACCTCTTCGCAGGCCGCAATCACCACGATCAGCCCCCCACGCTCGAGCGGCGCGAAGCCGGCCACGTCGAGCAACCCGAACAGTCGCCAGGTCGCCTGCTCGGCGATCGGCAGCAGCCTCGACACCACTTGGAACGCACCGTGGGTCAGCAGCACCATCGCGATACCGACCGCGAGACCGATCGCGGCGGTCGCCCACGACCAACGCAGCAGCGCACGCGCGCGTGCGTCGGTGGCGATCGCGAACGCGACCAGAACGACGCCGACCACCGCGAACGCGCCCCAGCTGCCGCGCGTGCGCACCAGTACGAAGCAGCCCAGCCACAGCGCCATCGCGATGCCGAGCATCGCGACCCGATGTTGGTTCGAGCGTGGGCGTCCGTCGGGCTCGCTCGCGGTGTGTTCAGCCAAGTCGGCCCCGCGCCGGAGTCGCGGCGGTGGAGCGCGGTGGGCCGTCCGACTCGTCCGCGAGCGCTCGGCGTGCGGCGTCGTCGAACGAGACCAGCTTGGTGTGGCCGATGCGAGTCCAGAAGCGATCGTCGCGGGGCAGCAGGTCTTCGCCGAGCCCGAGCACCAGCTCACGCGCCAGCGAAAAATCGGCGCGCGTGACCAGCCGCAGCCACAGCGCGGACAGTCGCGGTGTCAGCAGCGGCACCTCGATCATGACGATGTGTCGGCCCCGCACCGCGGCGATGCGCTCGAGGATCTGCCGGCCGGTCATCACCTCGGGGCCGGGGATGTCGAACCACTCGCTGCGGTCGATCGCCATGGTTCCGGCGGCGAGCAACGCGGTGAGCACGTCGTCGATCGCGACCGGACGCGTGCGCGACTTGAGCCAGCGCGGCAGGAGCATCGCGGGCAGCCGGACGGCGAGGTCGCGCACGATCTGCCATGACACGCTGCCGTGGCCGATCACCATCGACGCGCGCAGCTCGATGGTCGGCACTTTGCCGGCACGCAGGATTTCACCGACCGCCAGTCGGCTGCGCAAGTGCTCCGACGGCTCGCCGCGCGGGGCCACGCCGCCGAGGTAGATGATGCGCTCGACCCCCGCATTTGCAGCCGCGTCGGCGAATGCCTCGGCCGCCTTTCGCTCGAGCTCGCCGAAATCACCGTGCCCGCTGCCCATGCTGTGCACGAGAAAGTACGCCACGCGCACGCCGACCAGCGCCGCAGCAAGTGTCTCCGGACGATGCATGTCGCATACCCGCCACTGCACACCGCGGTCGTCGTCGCGGGCCGGCGGGTGCCGACTCGCGGCGATCACCACCTTTGCGTGGGCACGCAGCGCCCCGAGCAGCGCCCCGCCGACGAAGCCCGTCGCGCCGGTCACGAAGATCGTCGCATCGGGCTGCGCTTGCGAGGTCACGTCCCGAGTCTTCGCCACGATGGGAGGTTTTCAACGAGCGCTCGGAGAATCCGTCGGGCGTTGGCGTCGTGCCGCGCCGTTCGGGTGGTATGGGGGGGGCGATGGCGCGCCGACGTCATCGCGGCGCGCCATGGATCGCGAGCGTCACGCGCGGCGGCGGCGAACGGCGAAGCCGAACGCCATCAGGCCGAACGCGCCCATCAGCGCGCCGGTGCGACCGAAGTCACCGTCGGCCTCATCGACTGCGCACGAGATCGATCCGCCCGCCGCGGCATTGCATTCGTTGCCGTTGCACTCGGCCTCGGCGTAGCCCTCGACCTCGATGTTCAGCACGGCGCGCAGCGAGTCGACGCACTCCTCGAGGTTGTTGCCATGGTCGACGTACTGGCCGTCGCAGAAGAGCGCGCCCTGCTCGACGTCGCACTCCGCTCGGCAACCGCCCTCGAAACTCGCCTTGCAGTCGACGTAGCCCTCGGCTTGACAATCGATCTGGCAATCGATGTTCGCCTCGGCATCGCAGCGACCGCTGCACGAAGCCTCGCACTGCCCGCTGCAATCGGCCATCGGCGGGACCACGTCGCAGTCGGCCGAGCAGCTACCTTCGCAGGTCGCCTCGCACGACGCTCGGCACTCGCCGCCGGTCGCACCTGCTTCGCAGCGACCCTCGCAGCTGCCCGAGCAGTCCGCGACGCACGAGCCGCGACAGTCGAACGAGCCGGCGGTGAGCTCGTCGCATTCGGCCATGCACGAGCCCGAGCAATCGGCGGTGCACTCGGCCGAGATTTCGACGTTGCACTGGCCACCGCAGTCGACCGACAGCTCCGCGGCGCACTGCGCCTCGAACGACACCGGGGTGCAAGAGCCCTCGCACTCGATGCCGCCCTGCACCTCGCACTGGGCCTCGGCTTCGACGTGGATGTCGCCACAGGCGCCGATGCCCGCTTGCGCGGCGCCGGACCAGCCGAGGGGAGCGAAGAGGGCGAGCGCAGGAAGAAACGAGGTGAAGATGCGTTGCATGGGTAGTCCGTGTCCAAGGTTCGAGCGGCCTAGGGCGACCTCGTCGCCCGCGAGAGCCGATGCTGGGAAGCTCGGACGAGTCTACCTGGTGCTCGATGCAAAGCATCGAACCGCGGGGACAAACGTGGCTCTGCGCACACAATTCCGCGGCCCGACCGAATCGCCCGGCGACCGGCTACGGTAGGCCCCATGACGATCCCGCAGCTCTTTGCCGCGATGCCCGGTCGCTACCGCGCGGGCAAGGTCGACCGCCCGACGACCTACTACTTCTCCATCGGCGACCACAAGTACACGGTCAAGGTCGACCCGACGACGTGTGTCGTCGAGGACGGCAAGACCGTCGAGAACGCGGACTGCGTGCTCAAGACCACGCCCGAGCTGTTCGAGAAGATGGTCATCCACGGCAAGATGCCCGGCCCGATCGACATTGCCCGCGGCAAGGTGAAGACCAACGACACCGGCGCGCTGATGAAGCTGCGCGAGCTGTTCGACTTCAAGGGGATCTGACGCGTGGCTCGCATCGCCCGCACTGCCGCAACTGGTGGCGAGCTCGATCCCACGTTCCTCGCGTGGTCGAGCTCGTTCGCGATCGATCGTCGGCTGCTCGAGTACGATGTGCGCGGCAGCATCGCGCACGTCGAGGGCCTCTTGCGCGCGGGCCTGCTCACCGCCGACGAAGCGGCGACGCTCGTCGGTGCGCTCGAGTCGTTGCCGAGTCGCGTCGCGTCGGGTGCCGAGACGCTGCCCGACGACGAAGAAGACGTGCACATGGCGGTCGAGTCGCTGCTCGGTCGCACGGTCGGCGCCGTCGCCGACAAGCTGCACGCCGGCCGCAGCCGCAACGATCAGGTCGCGACCGACGGCAAGCTGTGGGCCCGCGAGGCCGTCGCGAAGATCGAGCGCGGCATCGACGACGTGCTCGCCGCGGCACGTGCGTGGTGCGATCGACAGGGCGAGGTCGCGATGCCGGCGTACACGCATCGCCAGGTCGCGATCCCGGTGCTCGCCCGGGCGTGGCTCGGCGGTGCGGTGGTCGAGCCGCTCGCGCGCGACCGCAGGCTGCTGCTCGTCGTCGCCGACGAGCTCGCGGAGAGTCCGCTCGGTGCCGGTGCGATCGCCGGGACGACGCTACCGATCGATCCCGAGCAGACCGCGTCGGCCCTCGGCTTCGCCCACGGTCCGCGCAATCCGATCGATGCGGTCGGCTCGCGCGATCATCTGCTGCTGCTCGCGTTCGCCTGTGCACGCATCGGCATGCACCTGGCGCGGGTGTCGACCGACATCGTCGAGCTCGCGTCCGACGGGCTCGTGAAGCTCGGCGGTGCGATCGCCGGCGGTTCGTCGATGATGCCGCACAAGCGCAACCCCGATCTGTTCGAGCTCGTGCGCGGGCATGCGGCGCTGCGTCACGGCGAGCTGTCGGGATTGCTCGCGCTGATGCAGGGACTCGGTAGCGGCTATCACCGCGATCTGCAGCACGACAAGCAGCTCGTGTTCGCGGCGGTGGACGGCGTGCTCGGCTGCCTCGCGATGGTCGCGCTCGGGCTCGGTCACGTCACGCTCGTCGAGAATGCGTGTCGCGATGCGCTGGTCGACGGCGATGCGGTCGCGACGGATCTATGCGAGGCGCTCGTCGCGGGCGGGATGCCGTTCCGCGACGCGTATCGCAAGGTCGGTGCGCTCGTCGACGCCCAGCGATCTGCGGGGCGGCGGCTCGCGGATCTGCAGGCCGAGGATCTCGCGCGCGTCGGTCTGTCCGAGGATCTGCTCGCCCGCCTCGATCCGATTGCGGCCGCGCATCGGCGCAGCCGCTGACCGCGACTCGACCAGCTAGTCGTCCCGCACGACGCGGCGCGACGGCGGTGCGGCCTTCGGCACCGCCTCGTCCTTGCCGGTCTCGGTCGTCTCGGGGAAGTGGCCGCTCCAATACAGCAGGCGACCGCACGACTCGCAGCCCGGGATGTCATCACCCTTGCGCAGCAGCACGAAGACCTGGTGGGGGATGACCATCTTGCACGCCATGCAGCGCTCGCGATGCGCCGCGACGAACGCGAGCCCACCGAGCCGTCGACGGATACGGTCGTAGTTGCCGAGGAGCTCGGCCTCGAGCTTCGACGTGAGGCCCGTGCGGCTCTTGCGAAGCCGCTCGCTCTTCACTTCGACCTTCTCGCGCAGCGCGACCAAGCGCGTGCGCTCGGTGTCGGCCGAGGAGCGGAGCTCGTCGAGCGCCGTCTGCATCGCGGCGATGCGTTGCTCGGTCTCTCCGACGCCCGCTTGCAGCTTGCGGATCTCCTCGGTGCGCGTCGTCATCATGCGACGCGTCGTCTCGAGCTCGCGCTGCGTCGCGGTGAGCTCGCGCGCGGTCTTCACCTGATTGACCTTCGCCTTGTTGTTGCGAACCAGATCCTCTTCCTCGGCGAGCTGTGCTCGCTGTCCGCGCTCGAAGGCGCGGGTGTCGTCACACTTTTTGCGCTCGGCGACGAGCATCGCCTCGAGCTTCGCCAGATCGTCGTCCAGCTCGCGCAGTCGATTCGGAATCGCATCCAGCTTCCGCTCGAGGGCGATGAGTTGGACGTCGCGATGCTGGAGCTCGTAGAGCGCAGTGATCTGCGGGTTCATGGGTGCTCCCGGGAAACGTGTCGGTAGGCCCACCTGGGATCGAACCAGGGACCAGCCGGTTATGAGCCGGCCGCTCTGACCGACTGAGCTATGGGCCCTCTTCGTCCCACGAATGGGGAAGTGCGGACGCGAACCATAGGGATGGATGGCAGACGCGTCAAACCCAAAGTCGTGTGCCTCCACACGCGTTGCCACGGGCACGTAGTGCACCGCACCGGCGCTGTTGACCGTCCGTGAGGGCGATGCGCGGGGCTCGGGACGCATGCGAGCCCCGGCCCGCTCGTGCATGCTCGGGCGCCTTGGACTCGCCGCAGCGAAAGTCTGGCCTCGGCGGCGATGGGATGTGGCTCGGTGGCGCGAAGCTGTGGTTTCTCGTCACGAGCTACGCGATCACGATCTCGCTCACGCATCTGCTGCCCGCGGACGAGTACGGCTCGTATTACTCGATCTCGCGCCTGATCGCGGTGCCCAACATGGTGATCATCTTCACCGTGTTGTTCTCGGTGAGTCGACCGCTCGCGGCGCAATACGACCTGGGCTGCCCCGACTACTCGACGCTGCGTGCTCGCGGCATCCGGCTCGCGCTCGTGCTCGGCGGGCCGACGATGCTGGTGCTGTTGCTCGCGGCGCCACTGCTTGCGCAGCACGTGCTCGCCGAGCCCGAGCTCGCGAACCCGCTGCGGGTCGTCGCCCCGATCTCGCTCGTGTATGCGCTCTACGCCGTGAATCTCGGCACGCTGAACGCGGTTCGGCGGTTCCGCCGGCAGGCGCTGCTCGACATCTTCATGGCGGGCAGCAAGGCGGCGCTCATCATCGCAGCCGCGGCCGCCGGGCTCGGTCTGCCCGCGACGGTCGCCGGGTTCACGCTCGCGAGCATCCTCGCGTTCTTGCTGTCGCGCGCGATGATCACTGGCACTGGCGTCGCGCCGACGCCGACCGGCCCGAGCCAAGTCGCGGGGTCGATGGCGAGCTTCGCGGGGCAGCTCATCGTCTTCACCGCCGTCACGAACCTGCTGCAGTCGGTCGACGTGCTGCTGCTGAAATCCTTCGCCGATACTCCATTGCGCGACACCGAGGTCGGCTACTACGCGAGCGCGCAGCAGATCGCGCTGGTGCCCTACAGCCTGATGGCTGCGGTGTCGCTGCTCGCGTTCCCGCTGATTGCGGCGATCGATCAACAGCGCGAGCCCGAGAGAGTTCGCCAGTACGTGTCGCAGACCGCGAAGCTGACGCTCGTGCTGCTCGCATTCACGAGTGCGATCGGCTCGGCGTGCTCCCGTGAGGTGCAGGCGCTCTTGTTCCCGAGTGCGTACGGTGAGGCCGCCGATCAGTTGCGGCTGATGGTGTGGGGCTTCTCGGGCTACTCGTTCGCGGTGACCATCGCGTGGATCCTCAACAGCGCGAAGCGGCCGCGGGTCGCGATCGCGCTCGTCGCGGTGCCGCTCGCGACCGTCGCGGTCGGCGGCTATCTCGTGATTCCGACCATGTTCACCGGCGGCGCCGCGTGGGCGGTCGCGGGTGCGGGGCTGCTCGCCGCGATCGCGGCCGGCATCGCGCTGGTCCGCGTGTTCGATGCCGGCGTGCCGCTGGTGCAGCTCGCGCGCATCGGCGCGTGTATCGGCGCCGTCGAGCTCCTCGCGTGGGGGTGGCCGACGATGGCGACGTCGGGCCTCGTCGGCAAGCTGCTCATCGTCACCAAGCTCGGCGTGCTCGCGATGACGTTCGTCGGGGTCGCGCTGGTCGTGCGCGCGACGACGGTCGCCGAGATCAAGGGGCTGCGGCGTGCAAAGTGACGCGCGCTGGCTCGTGCTGAGCAAGCCGCTGCGCGCACCGCTGCGCGACGGTACGACGGTGCTCGCGTCGACACTCGTGCGCGCGCTGCCGGCCGAGCGCCAGTGTGCATACCTCGGCGATCCCGAGGCGCCGCTGCGGCCAGGGCTCGACCGCGTGCTGCCGGCTGGGCACGTCGGCTATGCGCCTGGGCTCTTCGACAAGGCGCGTTTGTTCGCCACGCTGGTCGATCCGCGGCTGCGCGCGCTCGACGTCCACCTGTTCTTCTCGCCGAATCACGCGAGCCAGTCCGTGCTCGCGACGGTTCGTCGCCTGTCGCGGCGCCGCAAGTTCGTGCAGACGATCCCCGCATCCCAGGGCGCCGAGGCCCACGTCGGCGCGCTGGGTTTGCTCGACGCGATCGTCGTCACCTCCGAAGATGCGCGCGATCGTCTCGGCCGTGCGGGCCTGCACCATCCCCGCCTCGAGTGCATCCATCCCGGCATCCACCTGCCGCAGCACACCGTCGTCGATCCGGCTGCGTCGCGGCGCTTGTTGTACGCCGGCGATCTCGACGAGACCGTCGCGACACGGCTCATCGCACTCGGCCACATGCTCGCGCGGCCGGAGCTCGGCGCGTGGTCGCTGGTGCTCGCGTGTCGGCCCAAGGGCGACGGCGATGCGACGGCGCGTTCTCGCATCCGTCGCGAGCTCGCCGACGCGATCGCCGATGGTCGCGTGACCGTGCTCGCCGAGGTCGACGACATGGACGCGCTGCTGCGCTCCGCATCGCTGCAGCTGTATCTCGCCGACCACACCCGCAAGAAGGTCGATCTGCCGCTGGTGCTGCTCGAAGGGCTCGCGCGCGGTGTCGGCCTCGCCGCGCTCGATGTGGCGCCGGTCCGCGAGATCTTCGATGTCGCGGACGCCGAGCATCTCGACGTCGGCCTCCGCCTCCCCGTCGATCCCGACGCCGCCGCGCTGGCGGTCGTGTCGGCGGTCGTCGATCCCGGCCGCCTCCGCGCGTGGGGCACCGCCGCGCGACAGCTCGCTCTGCAGCGTTTCTCGGACACCGCGATGGCCGCTCGCTACGTCGAGCTCTATGCGCAACTGGAGCGACTCCCATGACCGGCAATCGCGAGTACTACGACGCCTTTTCTGCCGGCTACGATCACAACCGCGATCGCGGCTATCACAAGCTCATCGACGACCAGGCCGCGGCGCTCGTGAAGCGCGTCGGTGCGGGCAAAGCCGTGCTCGAGGTCGGCTGCGGCACCGGTCTCGTGCTGCAGCGCGTCGCCGGGTTTGCCCGCTCCGCGAAGGGCATCGACCTCTCCCCGGGCATGCTCGAGCGCGCCCGTGATCGGGGTCTCGATGTGCTGGAGGGGTCGGCGACCGCACTGCCGTTCGCGGACGACACGTTCGACGTCGCGTACAGCTTCAAGGTGCTGTCACACGTGCCGCAGCTCGACGTCGCGCTCGCCGAGATGGTCCGCGTCGTGCGGCCCGGCGGCCATCTCGTGTTCGACATCTACAACCGCCACTCGCTGCGCTACCTGATCAAGCGCGTGTTCGGGCCGCGCTCGACGTCGAAGCAGTTCGACGAGCATGCGATCTCGACGGCGTTCCTCACCCCCGACGAGGTCGTCGCGCGGTTGCCGACCAACGCGCGCGTCACCGGCATCGCGGGGATCCGGGTGATCACGCCGCACCCGGCGGTGTTCTCGCTGCCGGTGGTCGGCAAGGCGGTCGAGGCCGCCGAGTGGGCGCTGATGGACTCCGCTGTGCGACGCTTCGCCGGTTTCTCCGTGTTCTTCGTGGAGAAGCGCGCGTGACCCACACGCTGGTGGTCTCTACGACGTTTCCCCAGTACCCGGGGGATCCGCGCGGTGAGTTCATTCTGCGCCACTGGGAGCAGGCGGCGCATCGCGGCGCCGAGGTGCGGATCCTCGTGCCGCGTACTGCGTGGTGCAGCGGCGAGCTGCCGGGGCCGTGCGAGATCGTGCGTTTCGACTATGCCCCGCAGCGCATCGCGACGCTGACCGGCAACTTCGGGATCCTCGAGAACATCCGCGATCGCCCGTGGCGCGCAGCGTTGATCTGGCCGCTCGTCGCCGGCCTGCGTCGCGCGCTGCGTCGCGAGCTCGATCGGCCCGGAGTCCTTCGCGTCGTCGCCCACATGTTGCTGCCCGGCGGCTGGATCGTCGCCGAAGAGTGCGTCGAGCGAGGCATTGCGTTCGAGCTGTTCGGGCACGGCACCGACGTCGATGTGCTGCTGTGGCTGCCGGCGCGACTGCGCGAGCGTTTCGCCGCCGTCGTCGCGCACGCCGAGGCGGTGCGTTTCCCGTCGGTCGAGAAGCGCACGCGCTTCGTGCGAGTGTTCGCATCGACGCACGCGAGCCTGCCGCCGCTCGTCGTCGAGCCGATGATCCACTGCGTGTCGACGCCGGCCGAGCTTCCGCAGCGGCTGCCGCGAACCGGGCCGCCGACGATCCTCTATCTCGGACGGCTGATCCCGCAAAAGGGCGTCGACGATCTGTTCGCGGCCGCGCTGCGCCTGCGTCCAGTGCCGCAGCTCGAGATCGCGGGCGACGGTCCCCATCGTCGTCGCCTGCAGCGACTCGCGCGTCGCCTCGGCGTGCGTGCGCGTTTCCACGGCTTCGTGCACGCGGACGCGAAGCATCGATTGCTGTCCGCCGCCGATGTCGTGTGCGTCCCGTCGCGCGAGGTCGCCGGACTGTCCGAGGGCGCGCCGCTCGTCGTGCGCGAGGCGTTCGCATACGGTGTGCCGGTCGTCGCGACGCGCGTCGGTGGGATTCCCGAGCTCGAGCACGCCGAGGGCCACATGGAGCTCGTGCCACCCCGCGATACGGTCGCGCTCACGCGTGCACTCGCGGCCGTGCTCGGCATCGGCACCGACGCCGATACGCCGCGCGTGCGCGCGGGCTGAGCGACCGAAACGAGCGTCGCCCCACGTTGTCGGGGCGCGCGGCGGGGGCCCGAGCGGCCTCCGCGCGCCTCGGCTCTGCTGTGTTAGAACCCGCCCTCTCGAGGAGTCGCCATGTGCACGCTCATCATCGCGACGCGTGTGTGGCAGGCGGCGCCGCTCGTCGTCGCGGCGAACCGCGACGAACGACTCGGTCGACCATCGAGAAGCCCGGCGCTGGTCGTGCAGGCGGGCGTGCGGTTCTTCGCGCCGCGAGATCTCCAGGCGGGCGGCTCGTGGATCGGCATCAATGCGCACGGCGTGTTCGTCGGCATTACGAACCGCTTCACCGGTGTGGCCGGTACCAAGGCGGCGCGCTCGCGCGGCCTGCTGGTGCTCGATGCGCTCGCCGAAGACAGCGCGGCGCATGCCGTGCGGCGCATTGCCACCGAGGCACCGCGTCGCCACGACCCGTTCCACCTCGTGATGGCCGACGCGACCGAGGCCCATCTGGTGTGGAGCGACGGCGACGCGGTGCGCCATGAACGGCTCGCGCCGGGCCTGCACATCGTGACCGAGCGCAGCCTCGGCGCAGCGCCGACTGCTCGCATCGCGCGCCTGCAGGACGAGCTGCTCGCGCTGTTCGGCCCGCGCCGTCCACCGGTCGAGCGCTGGATGGAGATCATGCGCGCGCACGGCGACGACGGTCTCGAGGGCACGTGCGTGCACCTGCCGTCGCACGGCTACGGCACGCGCTCGTCCACGATCGTGGAGATCGGACGTACGCCGGCGGACGTCCACTGGTGGCACGCCGATGGTCCGCCGTGCACGACCGAGTTCGACGACCGCAGCGACGAGCTGCGCCCGCTGCTCGGCTGAGTTTCGGGTTGGGCTCGGGTCGGGCGCGCGGGCAAATCGATCGCTATACTCCGCGCGCCCATGAACGAACCACAAAGCGGGCTCGGTTCCGCCATCCGCGAGGTCCTCTTCTCGCAGGAAAAGATCGCGACCCGCGTCGCGGAGCTCGCGTCGGCGATCTCGCACGACTATCGCAAGCGCAAGCCACTCGTGGTCGGCGTGCTGTCGGGATGCTATCCGTTGATCGCCGACCTCACCCGCGCGATCGATATCCCGCTCGAGGTCGACTTCATGGCGGTGTCGTCCTACGGCGGCAACACGGTGTCGTCGGGCGTCGTTCGCATCCTCAAAGATCTCAACCAGGCGATCGACGGCCGCGACGTGCTGCTCGTCGAGGACATCGTCGACACCGGCCTCACGCTGCGCTACCTGCTCGACAACCTGCAGACGCGCCGGCCCGCATCGATCGAGGTGTGCGCGCTGCTCGACAAGCAGGAGGCCCGCACCGAGCGACTCGATGCGCGCTACATCGGTTTCCGCTGCCCGAACGAATTCGTCGTCGGCTACGGCCTCGACTACGCCGGGCTCTACCGCAACCTGCCGTACATCGGCGTGCTGAAGCCCGAGATCTACGCCGCCTCCTGAGGTGCCTCCGCCATGGCAACCCCGCTCGACATCAAGACGATCCGCGACATCGGCATCATGGCCCACATCGATGCGGGCAAGACGACGACGACCGAGCGGATCCTCTTCTACACCGGCATCACGCATCGCATCGGCGAGGTGCACGACGGCGCGGCGGTCATGGACTACATGCCGCAGGAGCAGGAGCGGGGCATCACGATCACCGCCGCCGCGACGACGTGTGCATGGCGCGAGCATCGGATCAACATCATCGATACGCCGGGCCACGTCGACTTCACCGTCGAGGTCGAGCGCTCGCTGCGGGTCCTCGACGGCGCGGTCGCGGTGTTCGACGCGGTGTCCGGTGTCGAGCCGCAGTCCGAGACGGTGTGGCGCCAGGCCGATCGCTACCGGGTGCCGCGCGTGGCGTTCGTCAACAAGCTCGATCGCGTCGGCGCGACCCTCGAGCTGACCGTCAACATGCTTCGCGATCGACTCGGTGCACACCCGGTCGTCGCGCAGATTCCGATCGGCCTCGAAGGCGAGTTCTCCGGCATCGTCGATCTGCTCGAGCTCGAGATCGTGCGATTCGACGGCACGCACGGTGAGACCGTCGTGCGCAGCAAGCTCGACGCGAGCGTCGATGCGGCGCTGTTCGAGCAGGCCCAGACCGCACGCGTCGCGCTCGTCGAGGCGGTCGGCGAGGTCGACGACGACGTGATGGCCGCGTACCTCGAGCACGGCGGCGACGTGCCGGCGGCCGTGCTGCGGCCGGCGATGCGCAGGGCGACGATCGCGAACCGCTGTGTCGTCGTGCTGTGCGGCAGCTCGCTGAAGAACAAGGGCGTGCAGACGCTGCTCGACGCCGTGATCGACTTTCTGCCGGCACCGTCCGACATGCCGCCGGTGCAGACGCACCGCGCCGACGGCACGCTCGTCGAGCGCGCGCCGACGCTCGAGGAGCCGTTTCTCGCGCTCGCGTTCAAGGTGCTGTTCGACTCGCATCGCGGGCCGCTGGTGTTCTTCCGCGTGTACTCCGGCAAGCTGCGCATCAAGGACGCGCTCCAGAACACGAGCAAGTCGCGCAAGGAGAAGCCGCAGCGGCTGCTGCAGGTGCACGCGAACAAGACGACCGAGATCGACGAGGTCGGCGTCGGCAACATCGCGGCGGCGGTCGGTCTCAAGTTCACGAGCACCGGCGACACCCTGATCCTCGCGGACGACAAGGACCACGTCGTGCTCGCGGGCATGCAGATCCCCGAGCCGGTGATCTTTCGCTCGATCGAGGCGAAGACCTCCGCGGATCAGCCTTCGCTCGACGAGGCGCTCGCGCGATTCCTGCGCGAGGATCCGAGCTTTCGCGTGCAGCAGGATCGCGACTCCGGGCAGACGCTGGTGTGCGGGCAGGGTGAGCTGCACCTCGAGATCATCATCGATCGCCTGCTCCGCGAGCATCGGCTCGAGGTCCACGTCGGCAAGCCCCAGGTTGCGTACCGCGAGGCGCTGCGCAAGCCGTTCACCAAGACGCTCGAGTACGAGCGCGAGATGGGCGGCAGGCGGGCGTACGCGAAGGTGACGCTCGCGCTCGTGCCGCGCGAGCGCGGCCAGGGCAACACGTTCGAGGGTGCGGTGCCCAAGACGCCCGACGGCAAGCCCGGCCTGCCGCCGGTGTTCGTGCAGTCGTGCAAGCAGGGCACCGAGGACGCGCTCACGCGTGGGCCGCTGCTCGGCTATCCGATCGTCGACACCGGCGTCACGCTCACCGGCGCGGCGTTCCGCGATGGCGACTCGAACGATGCGAGCTTCCAGGCCGCGGCCGCGATGGCGACGATGCAGGCGTTCGAAGAGGCGGGCGCGGTGCTGCTCGAGCCGACCATGGCGGTCGAAGTGGTGGTGCCCGACGACTTCACCGGCAACGTCGTGTCCGACCTGAACGGTCGTCGTGGACGCATCATGGGTATGGAGCCGGCGCGCGCGGCCGTCGAAGGTGGGCGTAGCACGGCGCAGATCGTGAAGGCCGAGGTGCCGCTCGCGGAGATGGTCGGGTACGCGACGGCGATCCGATCGGCGACGCAGGGCCGCGCGAGCTACACGATGCAGTTCAGTCAGTACGACGAAGTGCCGAAGGACGTGCAGGCGGCGATCGTCGCGCGCCTGCGGGGCTATTAGTGTGGTCGTCGACGAGTCGCAGGCGCGCCGGAGCTGCGCGCGTCAAAAGAAGAGCACGTAGGGCAGGGCATCGCCCATCTCGCCGGGCTCGTCGCCGCGGTCCTCGGTGTCCTCGTAGCCGAGCTGACCCACGTGATTCTCGCCCCAGCATTTCACGCGGCCGCCGACAAGCCGGGCGCACGTGAAGCCCTCGCCAACGGCGATTTGCTCCGCCGCCTCGTTGGTCCCGAGATCGATGATCGGGAGCTCTGCTGCGGACGACTCAACACCGCCCGACCACATCTCGTTGCCCTGTCCGAGCGCGCCGGCAGCGTTGTTGCCCCAGCACTTCACGGCGCCGTCGTCGAATCGCACGCAGACGACGTCATAGCCAACGTCGACCTCGGCGACGGTGCGATCCGGATCCGGCACGATCTCCGGGAGGTCGTCACCCATTTGATTCGGTTGACCGCCCCACGTGCCGCCGAAGATGTCGCCGAAGACGTCGACGAGCTCCCCCTGGTCGTTCGATCCCCAGCACCTCAGCCCGGCGTCGTCGAGCAACGCGCAGACCGTCGTTCTTCCGCACGCGATCTGCGATGCGTAGGCGTCCGTGCCGAGGTCGACCGGTTCGAGTGCATCTCCCATCTCACCCGGCTCGTCACCCCGGTTTTCGTAGTCCTCCGTGCCGAGCATCCCGCGGTCGTTGAGGCCCCAACACTTCATTGCGCCGGCATCATCGAGCGCGCATCGGTAACCACTGCCGTTGCATTGGTCGACGAGAGTGCCGACGGCGCCGAGGTCGACAAACGGCAGGTTCTCGCCCATTTCTCCCGGCTCGTCCCCGCGGCTCTCCGTGTCACCGAGCCCGAGGCCGCCCCACGCGTTGCCCCCCCAGCACTTGAGACCGCCCTCGAGGTGAGCGCAGTAATCCCCGAGCCAACTCGTGTCTCCGTCCAAAGAAACCGTGGCGAGCGCGTCGCCCATTTCGCCGGGTGCGTCACCGACATTCTCCGAGACACCCTGCCCGAGCCAGGTACCTTGACCCCAACACTTCACCTGCGTACCTGATCTCGCGCACGCCGCGTCGCGAATTTGATCCACCAGGAACCCCGTGCCGAGGTCGAGAGGCTCCAAGCCGCCACGCATCTCGCCGGGATCATCGCCGATCGAGTTCATCGACTCGGATCCGTTCGTTCCGATGACGCCTCCACCCCAACAGCGAAGCGATGCATCCTCGAACGCCGCGCAGGCCGTCCCACCCCCGACCCACACTCGGGTCGCCGCGAGCTCGATGCGGCACGCCGCGCTGCAGCCGTCGAAGTCGACTAGGTTCGCGTCGTCGCAGCCTTCGTCTTGAGCGGGAACTCCATCGCCACACACGGATGGTTCGCCCGTGCTCGACTCGGTTGTCGCGGAGTCGATCGAGCCACCGCTGGGATCGGCACTCGTATCCACGTGGGTCGAGGACTCTTCGCTTTCCTCCGCGGTACCAGGCGCGCCGGTCGTCGGCTCGCCAGTCGCCGCGTGCGTCTCCGAAGTCCCAGAGCTGCCGAGCGACCCATCCGTTGCGGGGCCTGTACTGTCCGACGTTTCCGTCAACTGCTCGGATCCGCAGCCGCCAAGCACGAGCAGCAGCTCCGCCGCCAGCGCGCACGTTGCGGTCAGTAGGTAATGACGCGCCATCGTTGACTCCCCGAGGCCAGTGCCTGGCTCCCGATGTGGAGCGGCCAGTAGTTTGTGTTGAATGTCTTGCTGTTCGCCATCGTGCCGGTGAGGATCCCAGATGCGTCGCGCGTCATCGTGTACACGTAAGCAGTCCCCGACGTGCTCGGCGCCCCAGAGACGCCCGGGGCGTACGCGCCCAACATCACGCCCTGCGCGAGCCGAGCGTTGAACGCCGAGCTGAGCTGCCCATACCCGTAAACGGCCGTCTGAGTGAGTGGCGGATCGGGCGTCGCGTTGCGGACGAAGCAAGTTCCTGAGCGACGGCAAGCGACTCGATCGGATCCGCGTACGGCTTGCCTGCACCGGCGGCGAGCAAAGCGTTCGCCGCGTGGAGGACGAACTCACGGTGCTCGGCTTGCACGGGAACGTGCAGAACAGAGTCGTCCGACGGCTCGGGATCGTCATCGGGATCGACCATCTGCTGCCAGTTGGGTTCCATGTCGACGTCCTCTGGCGTTTCGGCGCCGCGCCACCTCGGGGTCTCTGCGGCGTCAGAACTGGTCGAATTGCACGCTGCGAGGAAGCAGCGCGGCCATGCCGGCAGCAGTAACATCCTGTACTTTCACGCCAACACGTTCGCACAGGGCGAGGTTCCGGGCAAGCTAGGCGTGGGCGACTGCTAGCTGCCGCGGCAAGCCCAGCGCCAAGACGCCGTTCGATCTTGCTGAGTTACGGCGCACCGGTGCGGGAACCTGGTCCTCTACTAACCTGTGCGAGACGCCCCGCACCGATGACCGCCCGGACTGATCCCGACGTCTCCGAGGACGTGACGCTGCTCGGCACCCAAGCGTCCGCGAGCGGAGGCGCGGCGAAAGATGACGCGACCGTCCTGCCGCGCGGCACCAGCATCGGCCGCTACGTCGTGCTCGAGCGCATCGGCACCGGGGGCATGGGTGTCGTGTACCTCGCGCTCGATCCGGATCTCGGGCGCAAGGTCGCGATCAAGCTCGTGCGCGGCGAAGCGGCGACCGATGTTCGCGGCAGCGGCCCACGCACGATCGGCGCCGCGCGGCTGCTCCGCGAGGCGCAGGCGATGGCGCGGCTGCATCACGTCAACGTGATCACCGTGCACGACGTCGGCACGTTCGGTGATTCCGTGTTCATCGCGATGGAGTACCTCGCCGGCGCCACGCTGCACGCGTGGCTCGCGGCAGGACCGCGCACCGCACAGGAGATCGTCACGAAGTACCGTGCCGCCGGAGCCGGCCTCGTCGCAGCGCACGCCGCCGGCCTCGTGCACCGCGATTTCAAGCCTGACAACGTGCTGCTCGGCGAGGATGGCCGTGTCTGCGTCGTCGACTTCGGCATCTCGGTGTCGTCGCAGCGCTCGCTCGAGGACGCGCCGTCGCTCGAGATCTCCGGCAACCACCTCACCAGCGCGGAGCTGCGGCTCACGCGAACCGGCGCGCTCGTCGGCACGCCGGCGTACATGGCTCCTGAGCAGCACACCGGCGGCATGGCCGATGCGGCGAGCGATCAGTTCGCGCTGTGCGTTGCGCTCTACGAGGCGCTGTATCGGCAGCGACCGTTCGAGGGCGGCAACGCGGCACAGCTCGCGGCGAACGTGATCGAGGGCAGGCTGCGCCCGCCGCCGTCGGCTGCGAGCGCTCCGGCGTGGCTGTTCCCGATCGTCGCGCAGGGGCTCGCGGTCGATCCCGCGGCGCGACATGCCGACGTCGCGACCCTGCTCGCGCGGCTCGCCGACGATCCGGCACAGCGCCGCCGTCGGCGATGGCTGCAGGTCGGTGTCGCGGCGGTCGGAGCGACGGCGATCGCCGGAATCGCCGCGCTCGCGCTCGCGCCGTCCGACGTGTGCACCGGCGCCGCCGCGACGCTCGGCGAGGTGTGGAACGATGCGTCCCGGGATCGCGCCAAAGCGGCGTTCGACGCATCGGGTCGGGCCCACGCGACCCACGCGTGGACCGGCACCGAGATCACGCTCGACGCGTTCGCCCAGGGCTGGATCGACGTGCACACGAGCGCCTGCCGAGCGACCGCCGTGCTCGGCGAGCAATCGCAGGACCTGCTCGATCGCCGCATGCTCTGCCTCGAGCGCCGCCGCAGCGAGCTGCAGGCAGTCGTCGAGATCCTCGGCACCGCCGATCGTCCCGTGGTCGACAACGCGGCGGCCGTCGTCGCGCAGATCGGCGACCTCGCGGAGTGCAGCGACAAAGCAGTGCTGCTCGCCGGCGTCCCGATGTCGCCCGAGCGTCGCGCCGAGGTCGAGTCGATCCGCGCAGAGCTCAACCGCGCGAAGATCCTCCGCACCGCCGCGCGCGACGCCGACGCCGCCGATATCGCGATCAAGCTCGAGCCCCGCGTGCAAGCGCTCGCCTACGATCCGATCACGACGGAGTGGACCTACATGCGCGCGTCGGTCGACGCGGACCAGGGCAAGCACGCCGACAGCATCGCGCGGCTGTACGAGGCCGCACGCCTCGCCGCGGCGTCGAACACGACGTGGATCGAGCCGGTCATCTGGCTCGCGCTCGTGCGGCTCGTCGGTACGCAGGTCGATCGCCCGCTCGAGCTGCCGCCGCTCGTGAAGGCCGCCGAGATCGCGGTTGCGCGCGCGGGCGACAAGCCGACCGATCGTGCTGCGCTCGCGATCGCAGTCGGCATGCAGGAGCTCAATCGCGGTGAGCTCGTCGTCGCCGAGACGCGGCTGCGCAACGCGGTTGCGATCCTGACCGAGCTGCGCGGCGAGGACCATCCCGAAACCCTCGAGGCCCGCGAGCTGCTCGCGCTGACGCTGCACGGCCAGCGCAAGTACGATGAGGCCGAGCCGATCCTCATCGCTGTCGCCGACGGCATCGAGCGCACCCTGCAGGCGACGCATCCCCGCATGGGTACGGTCGTCGCGAACCTCGGCCGCGTGCAGGCGGCACGCGGCGATCTCGAAGGCGCGCGCAAGACGTACGAGCGGGCGATCGTTGCGCTCGAGGCCGCTTTCGGTCCCGATCATCAGGTCGTCGCGACCGGTCACGCGAATCTCGCGACGACGCTGCGCAAGCTCGGCCGCTACGACGAGGCCGAGGCGGAGATCGACCGCGCTCTCACGATCGAGCGCAAGCTGTTCGGTGAAGACAGCCCGCGCATCGCCGCGAACATCCACGGCCGTGCCCAGATCGCGATGGCGCGGGGCAAGCCCGAGCAGGCGCTCGCCGACTACCGTACCGCGCTGCGCATGTGGGAAGCGACGCTCGGCAAGGACAACCCGCGGATCGCGTACGCGCTGGTCGGGATCGGCAAGGCCCAGCTCGCGATCAGATCCGCGGCGCAGCACCAAATCGACGTCGCCGGCCTCGAGCGCGCGGTCGCGCTGCGCGAAGGCAGCCCGGATGTCGCGAAGGACGACCTCGCCGAGGCCCGGTTCGTGCTGGCGAAAGCCTTGCGCCGCCGGGGAAAAGACGCCGCGCGAGCGGCCGATCTGGCCGAGCTGGCGAGGGCCGCGTTCACGGACATCGGTGACACCAAAACCGTCGCAGACATCGACGCGTGGCGCGTCAGCGACTGAATCCGTGCGTCCAGTCACGCCCATCCGCGGCCACATCGCGAGGATAAATGCTGGATCGTCCTGCCCACCACCTTGCGGCCCTGCTCGACCTTCGGCTATAGAAGCGCGCCCCGAGTCGCCCGACCGGCGATTCGGACTGTCACCCGATACCGCACCACGCGCGAGAGAGACCGAGCCGAAGACAACAACGTCCACGACAGACTCTCATGCGCCGAGGTGATTGCATTTCCCATCCTCGAGATGGACCAGTGCAATCGCCGGTGCCACGGCCGACGAGCCCACCGCAACCCGGTGACCCGCTCGCCGGTACGGCCCCGACCAAGCGACACCCAGTCCCCCGCAAAGCGAGTGGAACTGGATCGAGTGGTCCGCGGGCCCTGTGTCGTCCCCCTAGATCCAGCTCTTTTCACGCAGCGACCTTGCAGCAACAGCGACCCGAAAGAGGAATCAAGACATGGCCAAGGAAAAGTTCGTACGCGACAAGCCCCACGTGAACATCGGCACCATCGGACACGTGGATCACGGCAAGACCACGCTCACCGCCGCGATCACGAAGGTGCTCGCGTCGAAGGGCTGGGCCGCTGCGATTCCGTTCGATCAGATCGACAAGGCGCCGGAGGAGCGCGCTCGCGGCATCACGATCTCGACGGCGCACGTCGAGTACAACAGCAGCAAGCGCCACTACGCGCATGTCGACTGCCCCGGACACGCCGACTACATCAAGAACATGATCACGGGCGCGGCGCAGATGGACGGCGCGATCCTCGTGGTCGCGGCGACTGACGGCGCGATGCCGCAGACCCGCGAGCACGTTCTGCTCGGCAAGCAGGTCGGCATCCCGAAGATGGTCGTCTTCCTCAACAAGGTCGACATGATGGACGACGAGGAGCTGCTGGAGCTGGTGGAG
>Ga0163144_10001773_pt1 | contig 50539 bp, 37 predicted proteins | sample OliLak19BULKMAT1_FD_123175 | JGI IMG/M metagenome (GOLD analysis project Ga0163144, IMG submission 123175) | Freshwater microbial mat bacterial communities from Lake Vanda, McMurdo Dry Valleys, Antarctica - Oligotrophic Lake LV.19.BULKMAT1 | ecosystem: Environmental > Aquatic > Freshwater >... | reverse complement strand
GGCACGGCACGCGCATCGGTTTTGCCCTGCAAGACATCCCACCGCTTTTGGAGGCCGCGCCGTGACCTTTCAGTCCCATTCCCCCGACAGTCCAGAGTCGTTTGACCTGCCAGATCGTGACCGCACACGCGGTCCTTTAGCGTTGATTTTGTCATCACTCCGCCTCCCCGCGCAGACCGCGCTGGATCAAATCAGCGCGCTCGCCGTATCGGGTACGCTCAACGCAGCCCAGTCTGAACACCTGACCGCCGCCATGAATTCAATTGGGCAAGTGCTGAAGACCGTTGAGCGCTACGCCCCGCTGGAAATCGCCGCCCGCCGCGCCAGTCATCCGCCGTCCCGCGCCGAGGAATCATGGTCGGCAGGGGAGCAGTCCGACGCGCTGGATGACCGCTATCAAGATGGCGCACATCCGCTTTCGGATGATGACAGCCACGATAGCGAAGTTTGAACCCCCTAACATCGGCGGCGGGCTTGCGGTACAATATGATCCCTGAGAAACGGCTAAATGCTGATGCTATTTGCTTGCATCAGCTTGTGAAAAACCGTACAATACCTTTAATTGAACGTGGAGGCTCTCCGTGAAGCGTATCGCAATCCTTATCGTCTTGTTGGTGATTGTCGCAGGCGGCGGCTTTTTGACGGCAGCCTATCAGACCGGCAATGTCAGTGCCACCAGTCTGCCGGGAGCCAAGTTGCAGTGCGCTGATGCGGCTTGCTCGGTGTTCGTCTCTGAACCGTGGCAATCGGGTCAACTCTTATTGTTGGTCGGGTTCATCTTGGTCAACATGATTGGGATTGGCGTGACGTTGGCGATCATTTTTTGGGCGCTGAGTCGGCAAGTCGCACAGGTCAAAAGCGTCAAAGGCGGCGCTACTGGTGATGGCGCAAAAGCCGTCGAAAAGACCTAGCGTCAACACGGGTGCAGAACCGACGCGCAGAAGCGCGTCTTTCACAGATATGTCACATCTATATAGCGTATTGGTAGTGGACTGATGACTGAAGCAAACACACCGGCGGTTCATTCCCGGATGTTCGTCCGCTTGGCGCTGGTGACGGCGCTGTTTACGTTTGGCCTGATTTTATTCGGCGCAATCGTCCGCGTGACGGACAGCGGACTCGGCTGTAACCGAGATTGGCCGCTGTGCGGCGGCACGATTTTCCCGCCGTTGGACAATCTGACCGCGTGGATTGAGTGGACGCACCGCTTATTGGCGATGTTGATTGGCGTGCTGGGGATTGGGATGCTGGTCGTGGCTTTCCGCGCCTACCGCACGCATGACCGCACCATTTTGAACGGGACGTTGGTCGCGGCGGGGCTGTTCGCCTTCCAGAGCATTTTGGGCGCGTTGGTCGTCCGTCTGGATTTGCCGCCGACGATGGTCACGGTTCATCTTGGAACGGCAATGCTGCTTTTGGCAGCGCTACTGTTCACCTATGTGGGCGCGACCTATCAGATCGTTGTCCGGTATGCCCGTGACCATGTATCGCTCCTACTGTATGCGACAACCGGCGTGTCGCTGCTGATTATTTTGACCGGCGCATTGGTGCGCGGTAGTGGCGCAACATTGGCCTGTATCGACTGGCCGGCCTGTAACGGCGAATTGTTCCCGTTCAATCAAGGCCCGCTACAAACCGTTCACATGACGCACCGTTTCGCAGTGTTGGCGTTCGGCGTGCTGTTGGCACTGTTGGTCTGGTATGTCTATCAGAGCCAGCGCCCGACAGCGGTTAAGCGCCTGACGGTGACTGCGCTGGTACTGTATCTGCTCCAGAGCGCTGTTGGCGCGTTGTTCGTCCTGACGGCGGCTGCGCCGCTGTGGGGGACGCTGCACGTCGGGTTGGCGTCGCTGACATGGGCGGCGCTGGCGGTCTGTTCCTTCATCGAGGCGGCCAATACTGGTAGCTTGAGTTTTAGTCCAAAGAGTGAGGCCGCATGGAAACAGTCATCCGCACCAACCCCCCGTTAGGGCCGGTTCTGCGCTCATACCTTCAATTAACCAAACTCCCAATCGTCACCTTATTGGTGATTACCACCGTGACGGCCATGTTCGTCGCGGCAGGCGGTGTGCCGGACATCGGCGCGATGGTGCTGACCATCATTGGCGGCACGTTGGCGTCGGCGGGCGCAAGCGCCCTCAATCAATATTGGGACAGGGATATGGACGCCAAGATGTCGCGCACGGCGCGGCGTCCGATTCCCTCTGGGCGTATCAGCCCGACCAATGCGCTGATTTTCGGCTCGGCGCTGGTGGCGTGGTCGGTGTTCGTCCTGAGTTTCGTCAATTGGTTGACGGCGCTATTGGCGCTGGGCGGCGCGATTTACTACGTCGTGATTTACACCATCATCCTCAAGCGCAACACCGTGGTCAATATTTTGATTGGCGGCGGGGCGGGAGCGATGCCGGTGCTGGTCGGTTGGGCAGCGGTGCATAACAGCTTGTCATTCGAGGCGTTCATCCTGTTCTTGATTATCTTCTACTGGACGCCGCCGCACAGTTGGGCGCTCGCGCTCTTGGTCAACAGCGATTATGCCCGCGCCGAAGTCCCGATGATGCCCGTCGCCCGTGGCGAAGAAACCACCCGCCAGCAAATCTTGCTCTACAGCGTGCAACTGTTCCTGATTACGTTGCTGCCGGTGCTGTTCGGGACGTTGGGCGCGATTTATTTTGTCGGGGTGTTGGTATTGGGCGGCGGCATGATTTATATGGCAGCGCGACTATTACGTCAGCACGACAAGGCATTCACCCGCGCCACCTATAAGTACACCACGGCGTACCTTGCCTTCCTGTTCCTCATCATGATTCTGGATCGCGTGATCCTGTAGGTCTCCCCATGAGCCAACCCCCATCCGTCCGTAAAACGTCCCCGTGGCCTGCGGTGATCGCCATGGGTGTGTTGTTGATGTTCGCCGTGCTATTCGTGGCTGAGATGGTGCAAGTCAGTGACGAAACCTCAAACTTGCCGCCCGCCGAAGGCACGCTGATGGCGGACAGCTATCTTGAGGCGGTTACGGCGCTGCTGGCTGAGGCCGATTCCGCCAACGGCGCGACATTGGTCAGGCGATATGGCTGCATCAGTTGTCATCAGGGCGCGGGCGCACAGAATAAACTCGCGCCCGAATGGGCGGGCGTGGCGACTCGCAGCGCGAGACGTCATCAACCCCTGACAGCGGCGGCTTATCTGTACGAAAGCATCGTTTACCCCCGCGCCCATGAAGTCGAGGGCTACAGCGGCCAAATGCCGCTGATTTACGCCCGTACCATCCCCCAAGCAGACCTCGGCGACATCATCGCCTATCTGCTCACCTTAGAGGAATAATCCCGTGTATCTCGACGCCCTGACGCTATCCGCTTTGTTAGACGAGTTCATGGATGGGCTGGTTGGCGGGAGGATTCAAGACGTCTTGGACGTGGATGAGGACAGCGTTGGCCTTGAAGTCTATGCCGCGCACCGCCGCCAATATCTGCTCTTGAGCGCGGATAACCGTACTCCGCGAGTCCATATCGTGCCAGATCGGTTGCGGCGCGGCTTGCCTAAGCCTACTCAGTTAGGGTTGCTGTTGCGTCGTCATGTCGAAGGCGGCCAAATCCTGCACGTCAGCCAGCCGCCGTGGGAGCGCGTCTTGCAATTCGACATCCACGGCAACGAGGGTGACATCTCGCTCATCATTGAGCCGATGGAACGCCGCGCCAATTTACTGCTGGTGCAAGAGGGGACGATTCTGGACTGTTTGCGGCGAGTCGGTGCAGCCGATAACCGGATGCGGACGAGTCTGCCGGGGCGGGCGTATCAACCGCCGCCGCCAATGACCGATAGATTAGACCCGTATACGCTGACGGCGGATGATCTCGCGGCGCTGTTCAATCAGCCAGACGACCCCAAACTCAAAGCCGCCCAAGCCCTCAGCCGTAAGGTGTTGGGCGTCAGCCCGTTATTGGCGAAGGAAGTTATTTATCGGGCGATGGGGAAAGCGGACATTCGCGCCGCCGATGTCGACCCAGACGCCATCGCTGATGCGTTACGGACGTTGGGCGAGCCGTTGCGCCGCCGTGAGTGGCAGCCCGGAGTCGTGATTCAGGATGGCTTGGTCACGGCGTTCAGTGTTTACCCATTACAACATCTGGACGGCTGGCAACCGATTGAGTCGGTTAGCGCCGCATTGACCGAATTCTATGGCACGCCCACCGGTAGCGAAGCCTACGCCGCCGCCAAAGCGCCAGTTCAGGCCGCCATCCAAGAGGCGCGTGCCAAATGGGGCGCGAAGCTGAACGCGCTCCAACACTCGATGACCGATGACAGTCAGCGCGAACAAATTAAATTGGCGGGCGAGATGATTCTGGCCTATCAATACGCGATTCAACCCGACGATACCGAATTTAGCGCGGATTATGAAGAAGGCCAGCCGCCGCTGAAAATCAAACTTGACCCGACGCTGACGCCGTTGGAGAACGCGCAAGCTTATTTCAGCCGCTATAACAAGGCCAAGCGTGCGCTGGATGATGTGCCGACGCTCATCAAGCAAACCAAGCGCGAATTAGACCATCTGGACTTGCTGGCGTCTGACCTTGAGTTGGCGGCTAATTGGCCGGAAATTGACGAGGTGCAGGGCATCCTCATCAGCAAGGGATTGTGGAAAGCGCCGCCCGGACGCCGTTTGGGGACGACCAATAGCGCCCCGATTCGCCTCATCACCCGCGACGCCTTCACCATCTGGGTCGGACGCAACAGTCGTCAAAATGAGCTGGTCACGTTCGGCAAAGGCAACGGCGATGACCTGTGGCTGCATGTGCGCGGCGTGCCGGGGGCGCATGTCGTCGTCAAATTTGATGGGCGAGTCATCCCAGATGACGTGATTGACCTTGCCGCCAGCCTTGCCGCCTATTACAGTGCCAAACGCGCCGACGGCAAGGTGCTGGTCGATGTGACACAGGTCAGGTATGTGCGGAAAATCAAAGGCGCGGCGCAAGGGATGGTGACGTATAAAAACGAATCCCCCATCACCGCCCAACCGCGTGATGAGAAATCATTGGGCGACGGTTTGATGTAAAGTGATGAGACCTGAGTGATGAGTGATGAGAAAATGCCATTACGATTATCATTCAGAAATCCCGTAGGGGCGTAGCGTGCTACGCCCACCTGTTGATAGTAGGAGAATGTAGAAAATGTCTGACTATAAACTGCGCGTTTCATCGGGTAAAAAGGTCGATTTGAGCGACTACGACCCCGACCATGATTTCGGCTCAAGCAAAACAACGGCCAAGACGGAATTAGAGAAACTTCAAGTCGAAATCGGTGAGCATCAAGCCCGCCTCTACGCCGAAGGAAAACAGTCGCTACTAGTCATCTTGCAAGGGATGGACGCCAGCGGTAAAGACGGCGTGACCAAGCATGTGTTCGCGGGGGTGAATCCGCAAGGGATGTCGATTATCAGCTTCAAAGCACCGACCCCGCCGGAACTTGATCGTGATTATCTGTGGCGCGTCCATGCTGCTTGCCCGCCGAAGGGCAATATCGGGGTGTTCAACCGCAGCCAATACGAGGACGTGTTGATTGTGCGCGTCAACGGTTGGATTGACGCCGAGACGTATGAGCGTCGCTATCGCCAAATCAATGATTTTGAGCAGTTATTGAGCGAAAACGGCACGCGCATCCTCAAATTTATGCTGTATATCAGCAAAGATGAGCAGAAACAACGTCTGACGGATCGGCTCAATAGCCCAGATGAGTATTGGAAGTTCAGCATGGGCGATTTGCCGGTACGCGCCCAATGGGATGAATATGTGAAGGCGTATGAAGACGCCCTCAGCGCTTGTTCAACCGACCATGCGCCGTGGTATATCGTGCCGTCGAATCGCAAATGGGCGCGAAACCTGATTATCGCTCGCACCGTGCTTGAGACGCTCAAGGACATGGATCCGCAATACCCGCCGCGTGACTCTGCGCTTGAAGGTGTCGAGATTATCTAGCGACTCTCAATGCAGTCACGATGACTCGCTCAAGGGTGATGTCGCGGACGCACGGGTGATTTTCCGGCGCGTCGTTCGGCCAATCGAGAATTCGGCAGCCGAGACAACCGATGTCTGAGGTCAGGACGGCATGGCGTGTTTTGTCGCCCCATGTCCCGAATTCGACCACATCTGCCGGGCCGAACAGCGCTACCGTTGGCGTCCCCACGGCAGCGGCAAGGTGCAACGGGCCGCTGTCCGCGCCCAACACGACCCGCGCCCGCGCTAACAGGGCCGCCAATCCGCCCACCGAGGTTCGCCCCGCCGCGATGTCGTGCGCGGATGTCATGCCTTTGGCCGCCGCAAGGCATAACTCAACCTCAGATGGGCTGCCGGTGAACACGACGAAAGCGCCGAGTCGTTCGGCTAAAGTATCCCCGACCCGCGCCCAGCGCGAGGTCTCCCATTGCTTGGTTTGTGTGCCGCTACCGGGATGGATGCACACGATGGGTTGATTTTTTACTGCGCCCAATTCGGTTAAGAGCGCGTCTATTTGGGCGCGGTCATCGTCCGTGACCGGGTAGTGCATGTGCGCCTCAGCCGATTTTAAGGGTTGTCCCGTGATGACCGAGGCCAATGCTAAACTCATCTCGACGCTGTGCTGACGGGTGAACGGGACGCGCTCGGTCAAAAATGGGCGCACATCTGGGACATCGAAGCCAATCACACGCGGAATCCCAGCGATATGTGCCAGCATCGCACCCCACCAATGGTCAGGGCGTAAAATCAGCGCCGCATCGTATCCCGTTTGCCGGAGGTGTTGCGCGGTTTGCCACGCCAGACGATATGGCGCAAGCCCGCCCGCTTTGGCTTGACGGGTGAAGCCGGGGAATTCTAGCGTTTCAATCTGAGAAAGCTCCGGCAGACGGTCAATCGCGGGTGCGCCCCATGCGCCGACCAGCGCGTGTAAGGTCAAATCTGGGCAGTTTTGTTTCAACTGCCGGATGGCGGGGACGGTCAATAATAGGTCGCCCAGATGGTCAGGACGAATCAGTAAAACGCGATTCGTCCCGCCGGGTTGTTTTTTGACTGGGAATGCGCCAACGGCGGTTAGAATCGCGCCGCGTAATTTCTGATTGGTGGTTCGGCGGCGTTTGACCTCGGCTAAGGCGCGGTTACGAATCGCAAGGGTGGCACGCTCAGACAAGGCCGTGTTCCTTGTAGATATTCAACAGGGCGGGCGCGGTAGCTGACCAGTCGTAATGGGCGCGGACGGCGATTTTGCCCGCATTGACCATCTCGTCGCGTTTTTCCGGCGCAGTCAGCAAGCCAATCACCGCATCCGCGAACGGCTGTGCGCCGTCTGCGATGAGCATTGCCGCCTTCGCATCCGGCATCAGGCCAGCGGCGGCTGCCGTGGTCGCCACAATCGGACTGCCGGTCGCCATTGCTTCTAAGAGTTTGAGGCGCGTGCCGCTACCCATTCGTAACGGCGCGACATACGCAGCCGCGCCGCGCAAATACGGCACAACCGACTCGACTCGCCCTGTGATGGTCACGCCGGGGACGGTGCGGAGCGCGTCTAGGCGCGGACTCGGTTGTTGACCGACCAGTGTCACGGTCACATCCGGCACGCGCTGACGAATCAGTGGCAGGATGTCATTAACCAACCATAGTGCGGCGTCTACATTCGGGCGGTAGTCCATCTTTCCGGTGAAAATCAGCGCGTGTACGCCGAGGTCAACCAGCGGAAAATCGGCGGCGTAATCATCGACGCTGATGGCGCTCGGTAGGACGTGGATTTTACCATCGGCGCGGAACGGACGGAGCAAGTCGGCATCCTCTGGGCTGACGGCAATCACGATGTCGGCTAGGGCGCACATCTGGCGTTCGTAGGATTCGATGCGCCCCGCCTGAATCCAAGAATATAGCGCCATCGGCCAGCGTTTGGGTTCGCGGGCGTCGATTCCGGCAATCACGCGCTGAAGCTGATACTCGGCGTTGAACGTATCTAAACACAGTTTGGCGCTTGTCTGGGCGGCTTTTGCCACTGGTAAATAACAGGCCATCTCTAGCGCCTCGCACTGAATCAGGTCAAAATGCTCTGCGCCTAAAATTTCGCGTAGTCGTTTAGCCAACTCGTCAGAATATAGCCGGTGGGCGAGGTCGGCTTGAGTCGTCGTCAGCAACATTTTAAGCCGTTGTGATTTAGTGCGCTGTGGGATGGGAAATGCCTCAACACGGGCGCATAACTCACGTAGCGGGGTTTCCGCTGGGTTGAGGCCGGAATCATCCAGCGCCAATAAGGTCACGCGATGACCCGCCGCATGGAGTCCGCGTAACAGACTGTAGACACGCAACGCGCCGCCGGACGCGGGCGGATAGGGCAAACTGGGGGCGATGATCAGGAGATTCATGATTGCGCGACCTGTCGGTAGACTTCGCGGGCGATTTGGGCAGTACGCGCCCATGTGAAGGTGGCGGCGCGTTCCAATGCGGCGGCGCGTTGACGTGTCAGCCACGCGCTATTATCCGCGCTGATGGTCGTCCGCATCGCCTCGACCCATTCATCGCGCTCATACGGGTTGATTTGCAAGCCGACCTCTCCGACCACCTCTGGGAGCGAGGCGCGGTCACTGACGATAGGGAGTGTCCCGCACGCCATCGCCTCTAACGGCGAAAGGCCGAATCCCTCATACAATGATGGGGCGAGTAAGGCCGCCGCGCCATTATAGAGCGCGGGCAAGTCCTCATCGGCGGCGTTTTGAATGTGGATAACCCCCGGAGTCCCATGAATCAGCGCCAGTGTTTCGTTTACCAGCCAGCCGACTCGCCCGACCAAGACCAATGGCGGCGCGTCTGTGATTTTTCGGCGCAGTTCGGTATAGGCTTCCAGTAACATCGGGATATTTTTGCGCGGTTCAATCGTCCCGACGCACAGCAGATAGCCGGAGACGAGGTTGAATTTAGCCATGACCGGCGCGATGCGCTCAGGTGGCAAGGGTTGAAATCGCTGTTCTGCGGCTTCGAGTTGGACGGTGATTTTTGCGGGCGGGACATCCAAAAGCGCGATGAGGTCGCGCTGGGTGGCTTCGCTCACCGCGAAAATATGGTCGGCTCGCTTGACCGCCCACCGAATTTGGTCGGTATAGTAGCGGCGGCTTTCGGCGGTTAGGATGTCGGGATAGAGCAAAAAGGCGAGGTCATGCACGGTGATGACGTGCTTGCGTGCGCCGCGCAGGGGCGGGATGAAATCGGGGCTGTGCAGCACATCGAGGCGTAAGCGAGCGAGTTCTGCCGACAGCGCCCATTTTTCGAGCCTGTGATGGCTAGGCGTCCAGAGTTTGACGTGGCGCAAGCGAGGCACTATGGCTTCGTTCTGTTTGCGGCTTTGCAGAGCGATGATTTCGACTTCTCGGTCGGTATCGCGTGAAAATTCGCTCAACAGGGCGCGGGTATAAGTGCTGATACCGCCCGTTCGATGATAGGTGAGGCGGGCGTCAATGCCAATACGTAGGGTCATGATCTGGGCTTCATCGTTAGAAATGGCGAGATAATATACGTTCAACCGCGCCGGTGTTGAGCAGCTCAAGAATCGTCTGATTGAGATGATACAAGACTGCCCGCCGGTCTGCACTGACGACTCCGGCAAAATAGGCGTCGGTCAAGAAGGTGGCATAGCCCATCCATTCATGTTGGGCTTGATACGTGCGGAAGGCGGTATAGTCCACAATCACCGCGTCGGCTATCCCATCCCGCACGCTGTCCAGCGCGTCAGAGGCCGTCGCGTGGTGCTGAACGGTTAGGTTACGCACGCGGCGCGTCCATAAGCGGGCTTCGGCGTCCGCCAATGCGCCATATTCTACAGCGACGGTTTTATCGTTCAGGGCTTGGCCGTCATATAACGGCGACTCCGGGCGGCTGACCAAGACGAGGCCGTTATTAAAATAACCCCATGTATAGCGCGTGTTGCCGCCGCGTCCGGTATCAACTTGGGTTGCGCCGAACGCGACATCCACCGTCCCAGTGGCGACTGCATCATAAATCCCGTCATAACTGGATGGGACGAGCCGGACGGTCAAGCCGAGATGTTGCCCTAAAGCGCGGGCGAGGTCAACATCTATTCCGGCGTATTCACCATCCGCCAAATAGCCGAATGGCGGGTAACTGGGGTCAATCGCAACCACCAATTCACCGGTAGGGAATACCTCGCTGACCGGCGGGAATCGCTCTAGCTGAAGCCACCACAAGACAATCGGCGCACACGCGACCAACAATAAGATGAGGCTGATTCTGACGCGACTCATGGCTGATCCGTCCCATACGATTTGAGCGCGTAATACAGCGGCTTGAGGTCAAAATCGGTGGTCGAGAGCGTGTAATAATCCGGATAGCTGTTGGTCGGTGTCGGGTAACGGAACACCCATAGACAGACTTTTCCCGCCCACGGCCAATCGGTTTGCGCCAGTTGATACGCGCCGAGCGTGTACTCAATCCGCTGTGACGGCGTGACGGCCTGCGACCAGCGCGGGTGGTCATTCCAGCCTGTCTCGGTGATATAAACTGGCAAATCCCCTAAACTATAATCGGCCAAAACCGCGTGGATGAGTTCCGCCCGCCGGAAATTCAAACGGTCTGGGGCGGGTTCGGCGTTATGCGGTTGCGTGAATCCGTAGGTGTGAATGGCGAGGCCGTCCATCACTGCGCCAGCGCCCGCCTCTAGCATCCCGTCAAGGAAAATCAGGTCGTTGAGCGCGTTGGGGCTACCGATAGGCTCAACCGTTGGGGCGAGTGCGCCGCCCAAGACCGGCACATTCGGCGCGGCGGCTTTAATCGCTGCATAGCTGGCCGCCAATAGGCGAGTGTATCCCAGCGGGTTAACCGGCCTGAATCCCCACTCAAATGACAGGTTTGGCTCGTTCCAAATCACAATACCGTCCAATTGGTCGGCGTAGCGGGCGGCGAACATAGCGGTGAAGGCCGCGAAATCATCAACCGCGTCATCCGGCAAGGTGTTGAGCGTGGTCGGCGGCTGGTCTGGGAGGTCGGGACGCGCCCAACCGGGGACGAACCCCATTCGGGCGATAATCCGCACGCCTTGATTGCGGGCGTGCTTGAAAATTTTATCGGCCTGTGACCAGCCATACACGCCGGGGCTGCCTTCGATATACGCCCACGGGAAGAACTCGACCACCGTCCCCGCGCCCATCTCGCGTATGGCGATGAAGGTCTGTTGAATGCGATACTCAGGGACTTCATCAATCAAGCGTGTATGTACACATAAGTGCGGATGAATTACATTCACTGTTTGCGGTTCACCCAGCGGGGCGCGTACCGGCGCGGGCGCGATTTGACCCAGCAGCCAGAACGCGATAAGTCCGCGTAGTATCCAAACCGGCGTGCGCCAACGCAATAGCCATCGCCCAACGCTTGAGCGACGGATGGCCTGAAACCATTGACGGAGGGTGAGGAAAAAACGCATCATGAAGCGGATAGTATCGGGTTATCGGACAACTCTCAAGAGAGGATAGGGAAGCCGTGCTGTTTTCGTTGAATTACTCTACCGAAATGGACGAACTCATCCGCGAAGGCGGGATTCGGGTTGACCGCGTGAAGTGCGCTGAATGGCCGGATATGATCGCATCGGCTAAGCAATTGGGCGCGGTGTATGTCCACTTTCGGTTATTGGCCGGTCAAGGTTTGTTGACCGACGCGCAATTAGACGCCATCGCTAAAATGCGCGATGACACCGAGACGCCCTATATCAATACGCATATCGCGCCGCGCATCAGTGATGTGAGCAACCCAAATGACTTTAACGCGGTTTATGATGTCGTGGTGCGCGACATCGGCCAATTGGTCAAGCGATTCGGCGCGGAAAACATTATCGCTGAGAACATTCCGTATCCAGAAGACGATTCTAATGAGCCGAAAGCCTTTTTTGGGTCGAATTCTGAACTCATCCGGCGGGTGATTGAAGATACTGGCGTCGGTTTGCTATTGGACATCGGTCACGCCAAGCGCACGGCAGAACATCTGGCGTTTGACCCCAAAAAACACATCGAGCAAATGCCGGTGAATCGCCTGCGCGAAGTGCATATCACCGGATTGGGCTATAAACCGAGTGGCTATCGGACTGACCACATGCCGATGCGTGAGGACGACTGGGACTTGTTGGCATGGGCGCTGGATAACATCCGCGACGGGCGCTGGGCGACCCCGTGGAGCGTCTCATGCGAGTATGGCGGCCTCGGCGCACCGTTCAAATGGCGTAGCGAGAAATCAGTCCTCGCCTATGAAGCCCCGCGCATGGCGGAGATGGTACGCGCCGCGCAGCCGGTCAAGGCTTAGGGATGACGACCTCGACAAAACTGGTCTTGCCGGCCTCAATCTCGATGTCTTGAGTGAAGTGGACGCGCCCGTTCCTGTCACTGACGAACACGGTATAGGTATCAACCGGCAAATCGCCCAGCGTGAAATTTTCGCGCCAAATGTTGTCCGAGGCGATGGTCGCGTCAATGTTATAGCTATAAGCGTAGCGCAGCACGGCGTTGTCTAAGCCCGCCCGCTTGACGCTGATTGTGCCTTCATAAACCGGCGTGCCGTCGCTATAGGTCATGCGTCCGGCCAGCGTGCCAAATTGCGGGTAGGGGAGAATCCATAAATCGGGATTGCGGACAGAACTAAATGATTCTGGGACGCCGACGCGGATTTCGAGGTGGAGGTGTGGCCCGAACGCCACGCCCGCATCTCCGACGCTGCCGATTCTGTCACCGCCGTTGACGCGCTGACCCGCCGTTACATCAATGCGCTGCATGTGACCATACAAGCTATAGACCGGCAGACCATCCAGCGATTTTACATCGTGCAGAATCACGACGAGGTTGCCGTAGTAATCTGGAATCGGGCCGTACAGCACATCAATATCCTGACCGGCGTAGTACACCGTCCCATCGCCAATGGCGAGGATTTGTGTGCCGCGCCCGTTGGCAAAGTCGAGTCCGTGATGCACGGGCAATCCGCGCATTTCTCCCATCCCATACGGATAGGTGCGGTCTGCATAGTCGATTTGGTCACGGGTGAACGGGCGGCGGAAGGCGTAAAAATCTACTGGCGCAATCGTCGGCGTGACGGTTGGGGTTAGGGTTTGAGTTGGGGTGAGGGTTTGCGTAGCCGTCAGAGTCAAAGTCGGTGTCAGTGACGGTGTGATCGTCAGGGTCGCTGAGGGTGTGGCCGTCAATGTCAGGGTCGGCGTTGGGCTGAGGGTGGCGGTTGGCGTGCGAGTCGGGACGGCGGTGGTCGGGGCAGCAGTCGCCAAGAGTACCGCGCCTTGTGTGGGCGGCAGAGTCACACGCACAGCGACCATGGCGGGCGTCGGTTGGCACGCCGATAATAAAATCAACCACAAGATGGGTAGGCACATGGCGCACCATGTCCGCATTATATTGGTATATCGAGGGGAATGATTCATCGTCTTGGGTCACTCAAACCAAATGGGGCGGTAATCTCCGGTCAAGTCGCCCATACGGCGCTCCAAGACCAGCGAGTCGGTTTCGGGAGGGAGTTGCAGATAGGCCAGCGCCGCGTCGAACAAGGCTTGTTGCGGCATCAACCCGACCAGTTCGGTCTGGATGACGGTTGCGCCGTGTTTGGCGGCTTCGTGGCGGACAGCCTCCAACGCGGGATATAAGCCGGTGACGCGGAAATCGGTCAGATTGAGCGAGACTTGCGCCCTCCCATTGACGAATAGACCGAGGGCGCGGATATGCTTCAGGCCGCCGCCCGATTCGCGCACGGCGCGGGCGATATGTTTTGCCGTCTCGATATCCTTAGTATCCAAATAGACATTGAACGCGATTAAGGGCTGACGTGCGCCCATCGCCACCGCGCCAGCCGTCCCCAAGCGGGCGGGGCCGTAATCTGGGGCGCGGGTCGGGTCGGTGAGGATGGTCTCGCGCAGAATCTCATAGCGGTCACGGCGAACTTGCGGGAGCGTGGCACGGTCTGAGCGTTGCGCGGCTGCGTCATATAAATAGACCGGAATCCCCAAGTCTTCACCAACACGCCGCCCGACGCGATGCGCGACAGTCGCGCAATCTGAGAGGGTCGCCTCGCGTAGCGGGATGAACGGGACGACATCCGCCGCGCCGATACGGGGGTGCTGCCCGTCATGAGCGCTGAGGTCAATCCGTTGGGCGGCTTCCGCGATACCGCGATAGGCCGCCTCGCCAACGGCTTCCGGCGACCCCGAAAAGGTGATGACAGTGCGGTTATGGTCGGCGTCGCTACTGACATCCAACAGAGTCACCTCGGCGGAGTCGATGGCGCGGGCGATGGCCTGAATCACCTCTGGCCGCCGCCCCTCGCTGAAATTTGGGACACATTCAATCACGGGCATGACAGACGCTACTTATCGCTTTCGTCGTCCACGAATCCCGGCGGGACGTGCGGCACGGGCGCTTCTGGCGGCGTATCCAACAGCTTTTGGAGCGTGTCCTCGCGTAGTTCACGGTTATTCAGCCGGTCATACAGCACAGGGTTAGCGATGCGGTCTACCGCATAACGCCAGCGCCCGCCGCCCATCTCACGCAGGAGTGACCGGCAATTGTCGCATTTGACCAGATGGCGCGTATTAGGGATGCCGAGATTGCGCTCAGTGCGCGACTCCACGGTCAACAACCCGTCACGGCAAATCGGGCAGACCTCGATGATGAAGCCGTTGGCGTAACGCTTCGCCCCAGCTGCACCGCGCAAATACGCGACCAGATAGGCGATAATCCCCAGCAAAATGATTCCGGCGGCGATGGCCTCCGCCGCCAATCCGCCGCCCTGACCGTCAGAGGGTGTGGGAGACGGGGTAGGCTCAACCGGGACAGGCGAGGGTTGAATTGGGGTCACGGTGATGACGGCTGCGATTTGCGTGCCGCCTTCCGGCGTGACCGTCGGTGATTCGACTGGCGTTGCGCTGATTTCTGGGACAGCGGTCAATGTCGCTGAATCGGATGTAGTTACACTGGGGGCGATGACATCCGCCAGTGTCGGCGATTCTGTTGCCCTCTGCGTCGGTGACTCGGTGGCGGTAGCGCTCGGCTCTGGTGTGGCGGTTAGAGTTGGGGTGTCCGTCGCAGTCTCGGTTGGCGATTCAGTAACGGTCTCACTTGGCGTGATTGTCGGCGAATCGGTGGGGGAATCCGTTGCCACAACCACCGCGTTAAATTCGGTGGGACGGGTTTCGACGGTAACAGTCGGCTCTGGCGTGGCGCTCAGGGTGGGCGCATCGGTGACTGTCGCGGTTGGTAACTCCGTCGCCGTTTCCGTCGGTGCATCGGTAGCCGTGGGGCTAGATTCCGGTGTGGCGGTTAGCGTTGGCGCGTCAGTCGCTGTTTCTGTCGGCAACTCCGTTGCGGTGGCGCTCGGCTCTGGTGTGGCGCTCGGCTCTGGTGTGGCGGTCAAGGTTGGGGAGTCTGTGACTGTCGCGGTAGGGAGGTCGGTGGCTGTCTCCGTCGGCGCGGGCGTGACCGTTGGCGTTGGTTCATCCGTCGCGGTATAGGTAGGTGTGGCTGACGGCTCATCTGTGGCCGTGAACGTCGCTGTATCGGTAGGTGTTGCGGTGTCCGTCGGGATGGGCGTTTCGGTTGGGGTATCTGTTGCCGTCGCGGTAGCGGTTGGGCTGGGCGTTTCGGTGGCTGTAGCAGATGGAGTGAACGTCACCGAAGGCGTGAAGGTCAGGGTAGGGGTTAGGTCAGGCTCACTCAAGACCGGTAACGCTTCAAGGTCGCTGAACCACACGCCGAGGTCGCGCCGTACCCAACCGAATCCGTCTTCTTCGCCGAATCGGATGAGAATCCACGAGCTATCAGCATTGCGCCCGACGGGTTCTAGCGTGTTGCCGGGGTATAACTGCCCGAGTCGGAGATAAGTTCGCCCCGGCCCGCCGCGTATGAAGGCGCTGATGGCGTTGACCGCCACATAATCGGTAGATGGCGTGCCGGTGGGGAAGAACGGTGTATTGGTCAGGATAGAAGGGGTCGGCGTCAGATTGGGTTCTAAGACTGGCAGCGCGTCGATGCTGACGACCCAAAACGCGAGGTCACGCCGAATCCAGCCGTAGCCGGTGTTATAGCGGATGAGTACCCAGTTGCCGTCTGCGCTGACATTCAGCGGGAGGAGCAATGCGCCAGAGACGACTTGCCCGACGGGGACATAGCTTTCACCGGGGCCGCCGCGCACAAAGGCGTCGGTCACTAAGAGCGTGTTACGCGCCGGAGTCAGGGTCAGGGTTGGGGTGGGCTGCTGCGCCTGAATCATCGGCAGGCTGATGTATATGCCCAACGCGATCAGTAGCGCCAGCAAGAGTAACCGTGGTTTCAACGTCGTCATCCCTAAGCATTCACCGATTTTTTCTGCAAGGCGCAATCTTAACACGCCGCTTGTCAGGCGTCCATCACCCACCGTTGATGGTGAAGGTCATGGCGTTGATGATGGGCAACCCCGCATTGTAGGCCATCACTCGCCATTGACCGGGGAGCAATTGCACGCTGCTAGGGGTGATGTCGAACCACACGCAAATCTGAGTGCTGTCTTGAGTGGTTGACCAACTATCAGAATAGACCAATTCCTCATCTCGATACCACTCTACCGTGATAGTGGTTTGAGCGATGGTGTTATACAGCACGAGTGTGGCATAAATCTGCTGGATTCCGGGGTCGAACGATGTTCGCCGAGTCGTGATACACCCGTTGGAGTCCACACTTTCGGTCACGCCCGTCCCGACATACAGGCGCGACCCCTGTACATTGTCCGGTAAACTGCCGAGTTCAACCGAGTCATCTTGAACCAAGACCACGGTAGGCGTCACGATGGCCTGTAATGTGCCGAGCAACTGGTTATTAACCCCGTTGACCACAGCCGCCTCGGTGATGAGCGCGTCCGTCTGGGCGCTATGGGTGGCTTGCTCACCTATGGCAGTCTGAGCGAGAGCGACCACCTCCGTGCTAAAGGCGCTATTCTCGGCGATTTGCGTGCCGGGGATGTCGGTGCGTTCTAGCGCGGCGCACGCGCTCAAAAGGATGCAGGACAGGCCGATTAGGGCGTACTTTAGGAGGGGCTTCATCGCATCACTCATCACTTTACACTCGTCACTTGTATCTCAAGCGGCACACCATTAACACCACCCTCAAAGTCGGGTATGATATGGGGCGTTTTGAAACCTTGTCAGACCGGACATTTTCGGAGTCCCGCATGAATAGTAACACCCAGAGACAGCGCAGTTATACTATTTTCGCCATTGGTTTAGTGGTGGTTATGGTTTTTACTGCCGTTGCACAGAGCTTGTTGCCAAACACTCAACAGACCACTGTTCAACCGACCCCCACCGGCGCGCCGACCTTCCCTGCGCCCCCTGCTGACCTCAGCACCATCGTCTTTGACCAAGAATATCTGCACCCGTCTGGCTTGTATACCGCCAGCTACCCGACGGGTTGGACGACCTCACGCCCTAGCAATAACGGGACACAGGTACAGGTCAACCTCGAAAACACCGCCATGCAGAGCATCGTGGAAGTCTATGTTGATGTGCCAGTCCCTGCCATCACCACTGTTGAGGAACTGAGCGCCCGTTTTGACGACAACACGCTCGCCAGCGGCTGGCGTCAATACACTGGCGGTTGGAAGGAAACCGAGCGCGAAGTCGATGCGGCGACCAAGACCGTCACCATTGACTTTGAACTAGAACAACGCCAACAAACCTATATCGCCCGCCACGTCGCCCAATTGCGCGATGACGGCTGGATTTATGTCACCCGTGTCGTCACCCCGACCAATGCCAGCGCCTTGCTGTTCGACCTGATTGCTAAGGCGCAGAACGTGATTAAGCCGGTGGAGTTGTTCCGTACCACCCCAATCGCTTGGAACGGCTTCTACAGCGAGCAAGATAACATCATCATCCGCACCCCCAACAACTGGATTGTGCGCGACGGCGCAGCCGGTGAACCCGTGACCATCGAGTCGTCAGGGCAGGGGACACTGTTCATTGACAGTGAAGACGCCACGACAGTCGCTGATGAAGAGGCCGCTCGCGCCTTCGTCCTCAGCCGCCGCGCCGGGGCAGAAATCCTCAGCGTCGTCCCTGTGGAGCGTAACGGCGGCGGCGGTTTTGCTGTCTCGTTCAAGTTCCGTAATTCCGAAGGCGAACCGCAGTCCGGCCTAGCCGTGTTGCTGAATGACGGTGAGAATCTCCGCACCGCCACCGTCCGCCTGAGCAACGTCGATGTTGACCTGAACAACGTCACTGAGGAAACCCTCGTCACCGTGACCGATGCGGCCAAGATGATGGCGACCTTTAACCTGACCAATGACCTCGGCCTGCCCGTCACCCTGACGGCAGACGAACCCGCTACCGAAGGCTAAACGCCGTTTCACCCAATTTTAGGGGCAAGCGTCTAAACGCTTGCCCTTTTTGATTGCCGAACCTAAAAACTTGTTCTAAGATGTGGCGACATACAGGGGGCGTGGCGCGATGTTGATTACGGTTGAATGCGATTTATTTTTGTCCCCGGCCACGGTGCTGGTCAACCCGGTTAATACGGCTGGGGTGATGGGCAGTGGGGTTTCGGCAGAGTTTAAGCGGTTCTTCCCCGGCGTGTTTGACCAATATCGCGCCTTGTGCGATGCGGGCAAATTGTCGCTGGGGCGGGTGTGGTTGGCACAAGCCGGCGCGAAGCGGATTCTACACCTACCCGTCAAGGCGCATTGGCGTTCGGCGGCCAAGCGCGGCGATATTGAATCGGCGGTGCAGTTATTGGTCAGCCGTTGGGCGGAATGGGGGATTGGCTCGTTGGCCGTCCCACAATTCGAGGAGACCGATTTACGCTGGGAGGAGGACATCCGCCCGGTGCTAGAATCGGCGCTGTCGGCGCTGCCTATCCCTGTCTATTTGCATACGTATGACCGCAAAAATGACGCGGCGCGTAGCTTGCGCCAGATTGATACCCTGCTCAATAAACCGACCACACGGGTCGATGCGGCGCGTTTTTGGCGCGAATTGGGGCGGGCAATCAAAAAAGCCGACGGCAAGTTTATCAGCACCGAGGGAAAACCCTTCAGCGCCAGCACAGAAGCGGGCGGGCGTCGTCAGCTTTTGACGCTGACCCCTCAGGGCGGCGACTCCATTGTTTTTACTGACAACAGCTTGGCTGAATTGTGGACGGCGGTGCAGAGCGCGGGTCTATTGATGGCGTGGCAGTTCCCCGGCGCAGTCGAGTCATGTGCGCCATACCTTATCCCGATCTTGGCTGGCTTGGATTGGGTGCGGGCGGTCAAGACCGGCATCACGGGTGAGGCTGGGACGGTCAACGCGGTCTTATTCATCCCGCCGCCCGCCGCCCAAGCCCCACAAACTTTAACCCTAACCCCCTCGGAGGCGTGATGGACGGCGGATTGAACGTGTTTATCTCGTATGCGCGGGAAGACGCCCGCGACCTCGCCATCCGGCTGCGGGACGACTTACGCGCCGCTGGATGTTCGGTTTGGCTGGATTTGTCGCAGATTCAGGGCGGTGATAGCTGGACACAGGCGATTGAAGATGCTATTGAATCGTGCGATGTCGGCATCGTGCTATTGAGCCATTCCTCGTATCACTCGCGGTTTTGCCGCGCCGAGCAGATGCGCCTCTTGCGGAAGGGCAAGCGCATCGTCCCGATCCTCGTACAGGCGCTGGCAGACATCCCATTACATCTCGAACACCTCAACTATATCGACTTCACCGAGGCGGCACATTACACCGCCCGCGTGCGCGATTTGTTCAGCGACCTCAACGCGGGGCGGGCATTCGGCCTCTTGAGCGAAACCCCGTCCGACGGCCCGACGCGCTCTCCATTCAAGCCGGGGCGTATCTCTCGCCGCCTGTCCGTGCCGGAAAAACGCGACGCGCCCTCGTTCCGTCGCCATCTGGTGAAACTTCGGCGCGAGCCGTGGCTGACCGGGCGAGTCTGGTGGACGTATTTCTTGTTCCACTGCGTTGATATGGAGGACGCGGTAGACATCCTGAAAAACGGGTTTATCCCGCCGGTCATGACGGACGGACGCCGCCGCGATGGTCACACCCATCTGCATTTCAGGCCGCGCACGCCAGAATTGTGGCATAAAGAGGGCATCAAGCCGACGGTCAAACGCGCCCGTGACGACATCCCGCGCCCGGTTTATCTGTTATTTGACCTTGAGTCGATTTTGTGTGCGCCGGAATCGCGTTTTAGCGCGGGTGAACCGACCTTCACGCGCAAGACGTTCGCCACCTCCAACGCCTTTGAAGAATTGCCGTTCGAGCATATCTATCATGACGCCGTGCCGCGCCCAGATGCGCGTGAGGAAATCCTGATGGCGCGGCGGGCGCAGGTGCTTGTCCCCAACGGCCTGACGTTGGAAACGCTCCAGATGATTTGGTGTCGGTCTGAGGCCGAGGCCGAGATGCTGCGCGCCCTATTGCCCGCCGATGTCCGCCGTCGCTGTGCCACTCAGATGACCGGACGGGCGGACTTTAATCTATTCCATCGTCGCGGAGCGTATGTCGAACAAGTCATGTTGGGCGCACGTTCAGCGGCGGTGCGGTTGTTCGTCGGGGCAGAACCCTCCGCTATGACCCTTCGCGCCGAGGTTACGCCGCAGCACGGCGCACCCCGCCATGTCGAATGGGCGCATGTCCTATTGCCGGATTCGCTAACCTTAGACGTGTTGCCGTTGGATGCGCCAGAGCAGTCGTATACGCTGACCATCACCTTAGACGGGACATTGGCCTACAAAGGCGAATATTGGCCGGACGCGGGGCTGATTTAAGAGAAGTGATGAGTAACTGCCAAACGTGCAGTGTTTTTAGACAAACGACTCACCACATTAGTAACCAATGGGGCAAGTTGAAAGAGGGAGATGATGTCATCGAAATCGTCGTAGGAGTGCGGTATTTCAGCGCGGGCGGGCAAGCCACGCCCCTACGAAATTTCTCGTGACTTGTGTTTTATCCACAGCAATCGGTTGTTCTGTAGGGGCGCACACAGGTGCGCTCGCCAATGTATATTTGCCCTTAATCTCATCACACATCACTTGAATCTCATCACCGTTCTTAAAGGGGTTTGGATTGGATGTCGCGGAGGACGGCCTTCACACCGATGAGCGTGGTTAGTCCCGGCAACCAAATCAGGCCGAATAGCGTGAATATCAGGCGGATGAACTCGAACAATCCGAGTGACGGGTTGCCCATGCGCGGCAGCGGGTAGGTGAAAGCGGCTGCGACCAGAAACGCCGCGCCCGTCGCCAAAAACGCTGCCCAAGCGGGCTTGACCTTCCACGGGTCGCCAATCCACCCAAAATACGAGTCCTTGCGATACCACAGCATCGCCACACATATCGCGCCTAAAGCGCTGAGGACGACATAAACAGGGACATCAATCTGGAGTCCGTCGAATTGGCGATAGAGCGCCACAATCACCACCCCGCCCGCGAATAGTCCCTCATAAGCGCCCATTTTAAGCGAGTCGGCGGGGATAGGGCTGACGCGGGCGCAAACCCATACTGTTAGCGCGATGGCCGCCAATGCGCCGACGCCCAAGATTAAGAGGGTATCGCTGGTTGCGGGGCGTGCGTTCCAATTGCCGGAAACGGATGCCCAACGCAGCCAGATCCCCCAGCATGCGCCAATGATTCCGCCGAGCGGCACGCCGAGCCATGCCCAACGCCCCGCTGTCCCTGTCAATGCGATGAACAGCAACAGCATCCCCATCGCAATCAGCGCCTGACCGCCCATGACATCGGTCAACAGCGACAATTGGAGGTCGCGCTCCGGGGAGATGGGGTTGAGCAGTAGGCTGTAAGACAGCGCGAATAACCCACCCACGGCTGCGAGGCCGTATAAGTCACGCACATGCCAGCGCACGATAATGTCCAGCAATATCAGCGCCGCAGCCGCAATCCCGGTCACGACCAAGAGATTGTCTAGCGGGGGACGGTCAGCCGCGCCCGCCCATAGCAAGCCCTCTGAGCCGAAACCCATCAGTAGCGCGACCAATAAGCGCGGGGCGAAGCGTTGAAGCAGGGCGCGGGCGGTCATCCGGTGGTTTTCATCCCCGCCGCAATCCCGTTGACCGTCGCTAGCACCGCCTGAAGCACCTCATTGGTGGCGGGCAGTTCGGCGTTGGCGTGGCGTAGTTCGTCCAAGAGGGCGACCTGAATGAAGTTCAACGGGTCAACATACGGGTTACGGCTCTCGATGGAGCGCTGCATCAGGGCAGATTTCTCTAAGAGGATGGTCTGCTCGGTGATCTCGCAAATCCAGTGATAGGCGCGGGTGTGTTCGGATTCGATCTGGCCGAAAATATCGTCACGCAGTTGAGCGTCCCCGACGAGGCCGTTATATAACTTGGCGATTCCCATATCGGCCTTCGCCACGTCCAACTGCACGTTGTCGATGAGCGCTTTGAAGAACGGCCAACGGGTATACATAGCGCGTAGGGTGGTCAGGCCGTCTGGGTTCTCGGCGCAGAATGACTCAAAAGCGTGGCCGACCCCATACCATGATGGGATGATGGTGCGGCTCTGCATCCAACTGAATACCCACGGGATGGCGCGGATGGACTCGAATCCGCCCTTACTGCGCTTGGCCGGACGCGACCCGATAGGAAGCTGCGCCAGTTCGTTAATGGGAGTGGCTTCCTGCCAGTAATTCAGGAATCCGGGCGTCTCATACACGAACGTGCGGTAATAGATGCGGCTGGATTCCGAGAGTGATTCCATCACATCGAACCAGTGGGACTCGGCTTGTGCGCCGGGTTTACCCAATGCCAGCAACGCCGCGTTCATCACCTGTTGGAGATGGCGGCGGGCGATGTCTGGGTTGCCATAGCGATAGGCGATGACTTCGCCTTGTTCGGTGATTTTGATTGGGCCTTGCATTGAGCCGGGAGGCTGAGCGAGGATGGCGCGATTGGTCGGGCCGCCACCACGCCCGATGCTGCCGCCGCGCCCGTGGAATAGCTCTAGCCGCACGCCATATTTGGCGCACAGCGCGGCCAAACTCTGTTGTGCCTGATACAGATTCCAGTTCGACGCGATATAGCCGCCATCTTTGTTGCTGTCAGAATACCCAATCATGATTTGCTGGACGTTGCCGCGTCCGGTCAAATAGGTCTTATACGCGGGATTCTCGAACAGCGCAGTCATGACAGCGGGGGCGTGCTTGAGGTCTTCGACGGTCTCGAATAGCGGCACGACGCCGATATTTTGGTCGATTCCGACCTCGTGCGCCAACAGCAGCAGCGCCAGCACATCGCTCGCGTCTTTGCTCATACTGGCGATGAATGTATCAATCGCACGAGGGCTGTGTTCACGGTGGACATCACTGACCATCCGCCATGTGTTAATCACGCGATTGGTCGTCTCGCTGAACGCCGGAGTCATCGGGAATAGCGGGCGTTTGCTGGCGATTTCATGGGTGAGAAGGTCTTGTTTCTCATTTTCCGGTAGCGCCGCGTAATCCGCGACCATACCGTAATGCTTGAATAGCTCGCTCAGGGCGGTGAGGTGCAGCCGCGAATCCTCGCGGACTTCAATTGGGGCGAGGTGCAGCCCAAACAGTTGGACTTTCAGTATCAGGCGCTTGAGCGTGCCGTCAGAAGCGTGAATCGCCTTGTTTTCTTTAAGGCTGGTCTGTACCAATTGCAAGTCGTCCAGCAAATCCCCGCCGTGACGATATTCGTCATTTTCCAGTCGCTTGGTGACAAGGCCGAGGAAGTGACGGTAGACCTCGCCCGGGTAGCGCCCGCTGAACAGGTTATGACTGTCCACCGCCGCCATCAATTCGTCACTCACGCCGATTTCATCCAGTGATTGGGTGAGGCGGTCACGGTTATAGGTGACTTCCTCCTGATAGGCGCGGCGGGCATTGTCGCGCATATATTTCAGCGTGTCACGGGTGACATCAGGGGTGACGTTGGGGTTGCCATCGCGGTCTCCGCCAATCCATGAAGCGAACGACAACATGGGCGGCAGGTCTGACCAATCATGGTCAGGATAGTGGCGTTCAAGCGCGGTCTGGAGTTCTAGGTAAAGGTCTACTGTGACATCCATGACGAACCGGACGAGGAAATATGTGCCAAACTCTACCTCGTCCATGACGGTTGCCCGCTGGGCGCGATTGGGGCGTGTCTGCCAAAGCTGCTCGATACGGCGCAAAATATCCCCAACCACGCGCATTTTTTCACGTTGGAGAAGGTGTTGACGCTCTATGAGGGACAACATCTGGCTGATGTCGCTCATCTTGAGCAAAACTTCTTGGCGTTTGGCCTCAGACGGATGCGCCGTAAAAACCAGCCGGACGCGCACAGCGTTGAGGATGTTTTGCACTTCGGACGCGCTAATACCCGCTGCACGCAAGTCTGCGACGGCGGAATCGAGGGTTTCGGTCAGACCATTGTCAGCCTCACGCTCCCGCAGGACGCGCACACGCTGATGGTCTTCCGCGATATTGATGAGTTGGAAGTAATTAGCAAACGCTTTAATCAAGATGCGTTTTTCTTCCAACGATAGCTTACGAACCCGTTCCATCAAACGGGCGGTCTCGGCTGTATCGCCCGCCCGCCGCGCTTTGGCGCTGGCGCGGATTTCTTCGACCAGATGAAAGGCTGCTTTGCCATGTTGCTCCCGGATGACCAAGCCGAGGAGCGTCCCCAAAAATCGTATGTCGCCGCTGAGTGTGCCAATGGCCTCTAGCAGCCGTTCATCTATCATGTGTGCAGTTTCCCTTTCGAGCCGTAATCCTAGGAATCGCTGTTTTCTGCCGTTATCAAGTCACCCGGCTCAATCGTCAAAATTTCCGGCAAGGGTTGGCCTGCCAGTAGGAGTTGCATGGTGGTGATGGCGGCCTTCGCATAAACCGAACGACCCGCATCTACTGAGGCGACAAAGTAATTGCCCTGTGTGATGTACTGCCGCGCCAGAACCTCGGCGTCTACGCTGAAGATATGCACGTCATCCGGCGAGATATCCGCCTTCTCTAAGGCTGAAACAGCCCCATAAGCGCCCGCATCGTTGATGCTGAGGATGATGTCGAATGTTGTACCTTCATCCACCAATTTATCGATGGCGGCCTCACCTAGTTCGACCACTGCGCCGGTTTCACGGGCGACAACCGTCGCATCTGGGGCAAATTCCAACATCCCATCAACCAGACCTTTAGCACGGGTTATGAGGTCGGGCAGGTCGTCATAAACCAGCACCAAGACGTTGGCCTGTCCGTCGAGGTTATCCCGAATCCATTGACCGGCGTATTGCCCCGGCTTGAGGCCGAGTAGGTAGTTATCGGTCAGGATGCCAACGCCGTTATACTGTCCCATCGTGGAGGCGGTGGAGACCAACGGGATACCGGCAGCTTTGGTGGCTTGTAAGGTCGCGTCCAGCAGTGCCATGTCCAACGGGCAGAGGATTACGCCGACTGCACCCTCGGTAATCGCACGCTCCAAGGCGGTCAACTGCTTATATGGGTCGCTATCCGGGTCATAGACTCGGGTCGGTAGGTTTGCCGCGCGTGCGAAGGTGGTTAGCTCACGAGTCAACCCGGCGTGATACTCCGAGGAGGTGTTGCACGGGACAATGGCGACGAATCCGTCCGTGCCGAGTCGCCGAGCAACGAATTCAGTGTTGATGGTATCGCTTGTGAAGTTCGCCAACGGTTCGGTCTCACCCAAAACCACGGTGATTGGCGGCAGCGGCTCTAAATTCTCGAACGGCTTCAGCACGACGATTGCCACGATTGCCAGAACCGCAATCGCGCCTAGAACCGCGCCGATAATCAGCCCAGCCGGGGTACGTTTTGCGCGTTGTGCGGTGAGGTCTGTGCGCGAGACGTTGAGGATGGAGGACGCAGGGCGGGGCAGCGAAAGTGTATCGCCGCGCCCCATCGCCTCTGCCAGCGCCGTCGCCATAGCGCGAACCGATTCGTAGCGGTCTACCTTATCTTTGGAGAGCGCCTTCATCACCACGGCTTCTACAGCTGGGGGGACGGTGCGGATGTGTGCCGACAGCGGCTCTGGCAAAGTTTGTAGGTGCTTGAAGATGACAGGGATGACATCGCCATTGGTGACAGGGAAGGGCGGGGTTCCGGTCAGCATCTCATATAGGATACAGCCGAGCGCGTAGACATCTGAACGGAAGTCCAGCGGCTCACCGCGAAGCTGTTCCGGAGACATATACACCGGCGTCCCGACGATTTGGCCGGTCTTGGTCTGATAGCCTTCGCTGTCTACCAGCTTGGCGAGGCCAAAGTCCGTCAAATAGACGTGTGTATCCTCATCCAACAGGATATTGGAGGGCTTCAGGTCACGGTGGATAATGCCCTTGCTGTGGGCGACGGCCAGCGCCTGCGTGATTTGCAGAAACAATTCGATGGCCTTCGGCAGGGGGAGAGGCTCGCCCTGTAAGAGGGTTTCCAGAGAACCACCGCGTAACAGGCGCATGGCAAGATATGCCACATCGCCGTCAATACCATAATTATACACTGGCAGAATATTTGGGTGTTCCAGCGAAGCAATAAGTTTGGCCTCGGTGGCAAAACGCTGGCTGAAGTCGCGGTTGTTCTCGGCGGCCATATCATCCATACGGATAATTTTGAGCGCCACATCCCGCTTCATTAGCGGTTGAGAGGCACGGTAAACCGTCGCCATCCCGCCCCGTCCGATGACTTCATGGACTGTGAATTCGCCGATAGTTGTCCCGATTAACGCATCCGCCATTGATAACTCCTCAGTGTCCCCCATCGATCAGAGGGTAGGCGATTTGGTCGCTGAGATAAGTATAACGTTGAGTGAAGGCAAACACAATTTAAGTATTGGATTAAGTATCGGGATTCTCCAAACGCTTGCAAAATCCCCGCCGCCCTCGCGCATCGCATCGGAGGTTACTATAATGGTGCGACTTCATCGCGGGATAAGGCTGAGGCAATTAATGACCGCAAAACCGCTTAACTTTCAACAAGTCATCCTCAAATTGCACGAGTTCTGGGCCGGTAACGGTTGCGTCATTTGGGAACCCTATAATGTACAAGTCGGCGCTGGCACGGGAAACCCAGCCACGCTACTGCGTGTCTTAGGGCCAGAGCCGTGGCGCGTGGCCTATGTCGAGCCGTCCGTCCGCCCGGACGACGGGCGCTATGGCGAAAACCCCAACCGGATGCAGAAATACTACCAATATCAAGTCATCCTCAAGCCCGACCCCGGCAACCCGCAGGAACTTTATCTGCAATCGCTGGAAGCGCTGGGGATTAACCCGCGTGAACATGACATCCGGTTTGTCGAGGACAACTGGGAAAGTCCCGCCCTCGGCGCATGGGGTTTGGGCTGGGAAGTCTGGCTGGATGGGCAAGAAATCACCCAGTTCACCTACTTCCAACAGGCCGGCGGGCTTGAATTGAACCCGTCCAGCGTTGAAATCACCTACGGCGTCGAGCGTATTGTCTTGGCGTTGCAAGGCAAGGACTCCGCGTGGGACATCGACTGGTTGGGCGATTTGCAGTACCGCGACATCATCCTGCAAGAAGAAATCGACCACTGCAAATACTATTTCGACATCGCCGATGTCGAGGCGCTACGCGGGGTGTATGACACCTATGAGGGTGAGCATAAGCGGGCGCTGGCGGCTGGGGTGATTATCCCCGCCTATGACTATATCTTGAAGTGCAGTCACCTGTTCAATGTATTGGACACACGCGGCGCAATCGGCGTGACCGAGCGTGCGACGTACTTCCGGCGGATGCGCGACATGACGCGCAACATCGCCAAAGCGTATGTAACTCAGCGCGAGGCGTTGGGCTACCCGATGATGCGGCTCGCCCAGCAATGGGCGGGGCAGTCGCAAGGTGTCGTGTCGGCATTACCAATCGCGCCGAAATCTCCGGCGGATGTCCTCATTGAAATCGGCGTGGAAGAATTGCCCGCGCATGATGTAGACGACGCGCTGGCGCAACTGGCCGCCGCCGCGCCGAAATTGTTCAGCGACCTCGGTCTGGGCAACGACGGCGTGCAGGTGATGGCGACTCCGCGCCGGTTGGTGATTCACGCCAAGCAAGTGCAGCCCATCCAACCCAATCAGAGTTTGATTGAAAAAGGTCCCCCGGCAGACCGCGCCTTTGATTCTGAAGGCAAACCGACGAAGGCCGGTGAAGGATTCGCCAAATCACGCGGGATTGATGTCTCGGCACTGACGGTTGAGGAAATCGACGGCGGGCGCTATGTCATGGCGAAGGTCGAGAAGATTGGCCGCCCCGCCACCGAAGTCTTGGCCGAGGCGCTACCCGGCTTCATCGCCAACATCAAGTTCGGTAAGACCATGCGTTGGAATGAGACGAACATCGCGTTCAGCCGCCCGCTACGTTGGGTGGTCGCGTTGTTCGGTGATGCGGTCATCCCGTTCGCTTATGCGGGCGCGGCCAGCGGCAATACCACACGCGGCATTCGCCCGTATGGTTCAGAGGAGCAACAGGTCGGGGATAGCGCCGCCTATTTCGCCTTTATACAGGCGCAAGGGGTTGTGCTTGACCGTGAGGCGCGTAAAGAAACCATCATGCGCCAAGTCGAGGCATTGGCGGCGGAAGTCGGCGGGCGCGTCCCGGCGGACAGTGGCCTGCTCAACGAAGTGGCGAATCTGGTTGAAATACCAACGGCGGTACGGGGTAGCTACGGGACAGAGTTCCTAGAATTGCCCCGCGATGTGCTGGTGACGGTCATGCGCGACAAGCAGCGCTATTTTGCCGTGGAAGATGCCGATGGCAAGCTCATGCCGTATTTCATCACCATCCGCAACGGCGACAAAGAACACGTTAACCTCGTCCAGAAGGGCAACGAACACGTCCTCATCGCTCGTTTCAGCGATGCACGCTTCTTCTATAAGGATGACATTACACAGCCGCTGACGGCCTATTTGCCGCGCCTCGGCACGCTGACCTTCCAAGAGAAGCTCGGCTCGATGTTGGACAAAAATGAGCGCATCGGCAAACTCGTTTCGCGCATCGGCAAACTGCTGGGGACGCCCACCGCCGATGTCCAGACCGCTCAACGTGCCGCCGCCGTCCTCAAGGCTGACCTCGCCACTCACATGGTGGTCGAGATGACCTCGCTACAAGGGACGATGGGGCGTGAATACGCCAAACTCGGCGGCGAAACTCAAGCCGTCGCGGATGCTATTTTTGAACACTGGTTGCCGCGTGGTGCGGATGATATCTTGCCCGCCAGCCCCGCTGGCACGCTACTTTCGGTGATTGACCGGCTAGACTCACTGGTCGGGTTGTTCGGCGTCGGCCTCGCGCCCAAGTCCACGGCTGACCCGTATGGTTTGCGCCGTGCGGCGTTGGGTATCGTGCAATTGCTGACGCACAATAAAATCGACTTCGACCTGACCGACGCGATTGAGGCCGCCTCGCTGGTACAGCCGGTCACGGTTAGCAAGGACTCCAAGTCGCAGGTTTTGGAGTTCATCAGCGGGCGCTTGCGCTCATGGCTGGGGGAACAAGGCTGGTCTGCCGATGTCGTCAACGCAGCGCTGGCCGCACAACCCAACAATCCATACCGCGCACTCTTGAACATTCGCCAATTGAGCGAGTGGGTGTCGTCTGATGCTTGGGAGAAGGTGTTGGACAGTTTCGCCCGTTGCGTCCGCATCACCCGTACCGTGAAAGAGCAATATCAGGTCGATGAATCCGCGTTCACCGAACCAGAGGAGAAGGCGCTATATCTGGCCTATAAGCAGGCGGCGGCCTCCCTCAGCGCCGATGCGGATGCCGATACCTTTTTGTCAGTTTTCGCGCCGATGGTTCCGGTGGTCAGCCGGTTTTTCGGTGAAGAACCGGGTAAGGGCGTTTTGGTGATGGCGGATGACCCCGCAGTGCGCCGTAACCGTATCGCCCTGTTACAAGCCGTCAGCGCCATGCAGCAAGGTCGCGCTGACCTCAGTCAATTGGCTGGGTTCTAAGACTCACCTTGAGCCGGTATCTCCATGCTGCGGCCTGTTAACTTGCGGACAGACCTCGCGCCGCTGGCGGACTTAATCGAGTTGGTGTTTGCCGACACGATGGACGCCAGCGGGCGGTCAGCCCTACGCGAGATGCGGATGATGAGTCGCATGGGGGCGGGGATGAACCTGCTTGCCAAGCTCAACGATATGGCTATCGGCATCAGCATGGGGATGGTTTGGGTTGAGGGCGGCCAACTGGTCGGGAATGTCTCGATTTATCCCGCACACCTTCCCAGAGACGGCGGCGAGGGATGGGTTATCGCCAATGTCGGCGTCCATCCAAACTTTCAACGGCGTGGTATCGCCAAGCGCTTGATGGTCGCCGCCTTAGAAGCCATCCACGCACGGGGCGGAAAACTCGTCCTCCTCCAAGTTGATTACGACAATACCGCTGCCCTAGACCTCTATCGCGGACTCGGATTCGTAACTGAACGCCCCTTTACCACGTATAAACGATTGCCGTCTCTGCGATTACCGCCGTTGGAACACGAGGTCTCTATCTATGTCCGGCAGCGGCGGCGCAGTGAGTGGCGTGCTGAGATGGACTTGGCGGCGACTCTATACCCCACCGAACGGGGCGGGTTGGGTTGGTTGCGCCCGGTCGTGCCGTCGCTGTTCAAACCCAACTTGGGGCGTTTCTTAAGCGACCTGTTAAACTTCCGACAGCTAAACCGGTATGTGGTGGCGGATGAGCAGGGCGGGCTGGCCGGCTCATTATGGATTGAGCGCTCATTCGGGCTGACGACTCGGTTGATGCTGATGACGAAGCCGGAACAAGCCGACCTATACGCTGACTCGCTGCTGGCGACGGCGGTGCGGCAGTACGGGAGCGGCTCGCTCATCTTAGAGCATCCTAGCGATGACCTGTCGGTGGATGCCGCCTTCAGCCGATTCCGCTTTACGCCTCAGCGTAATGTCCTCCACATGCGTTGGACGCCGCCTTAAAACATCACGATCAAAAAAATCAACGGAGCAATCAAGCGATGTCGCAACTGCTGTTCTATCTGGGATATGCCCTCCGCAATCTATGGCGCAGTCGGCGCTGGTCTGCCTTTGCCATCTTTTCCGTGGCGGCAGGTGTCGCTACGATGGTCGCCTTCCGCAGCCTCGGACTGTCGATTGGGGATTCGTTGGTGGGCGATGTCCGCAACAGCAATAAAGGCGACATCACCATCTCTATCTTAGGCGATGGATTTACCTCAACACTTAGCGACCCTGACAATTCCGATAATTTTTTCACCGAAAACGAATTGACTATCGTGCGCCAATGGGCGGCAGAGAACAACGCACGTACCACCGAATACCGACTGCGCTCCGGCCTTCAGGTGGCGAAACTGGATGCGGTCACGGTAGGGCGACTGCAATTCATCAGTTCTTTCTTCATTGACCCCGATAATTACCCCGTCACCGACCCAATCCTCTCTGATGAACCGCCCAATGTGCCGCTGGGCGAGTTGTTCACCGCGTCCACAGACATCGTTATCAGCCGGAATCTGGCAGACAGCGCACAAATTCATGTCGGCGATACCGTGCGCGTCTCTGGTTCGGAGTCGTTATTCACCGTAAAGGGGATTGTCCCCACGGCGGCGCAAGCTGGGTTACAGCAGTTGGGAAGCCGCGAGATATTCTCACTGTTCTTCGGATTCACGTATTTTGACCGTTCTGCCGTGGGCGAACTGCTCAATACACCGGATGGCGTGAATCGAATTGGGATAATTATGCCCGATGGCACATCAGAAGATCAGATTTACAATGCCTCAGGTAAACTTACCGGATTGCTGGCAAACGACTCGAATTGGGATCGCTTTAGCTTCGTCACCGCGCCTTCTCTGGCGAGTTCGTTTGCTACCGTGTCCGATATTTTAGGCCGATTCATCGTCGTGCTGGGGTTGGGCGCGATGTTGTTGGGCGGGGTGGGCATCATCAATACGATGCTGGTCTTGGTGCGACGGCGTACCGATGAAATCGCCGCGCTCAAGACATTCGGCCTCAAAGGTCGGCAAGTGGCTATGATGTTCTTGGCCGAGGCGTTCTGGTTGGGGATTTTCGGCAGTATGTTGGGGAGCGTTTTGGGGGTCGCCCTGAGCAGCGTCGCCAACCGCTTCGGCGCAGACCTGATTCAGCAGCCGCTAAAATTCAAAGTTTACCCAGAGGCCATCTTGTTTGGATTCGCGCTGGGTGTGCTTGTCGCGATGGTCTTCGGCGTGTTGCCGGTGCTGTCAGCGGCGCGGGTGCGTCCCGCCTCGATTTTGCGCCCCAACGACGCCACTCCGGTGAACGCCGGTTGTTTCTCCAGTATTTTTGTCGTGATATTCGTCGTCTTAGCGCTCGGACTCATCGCCGGTCAAATCATCACGGTTTGGTGGGTGGGGGTGTTGGGCGTCGCCATCACGCTCCTCATCCTATATATCTTGGCAATGCTGTTGTGGTGTGTCGTCTGGCTACTGGGCAAGTTACCGGCCTTCGGCAATGTTGACCTCAATCTTGCGCTCCGCAATCTGACCACACAGCGGATGCGGACGGCCACGACTTTGTTGGCATTGAGCGCTGGGATGTTCGCTTTGAGCAGTATCGCCTTATTCGGCGAGAGCGCACGCGAGATTTTGCGCTTCACATTCAGCGATGCGCTGGGTGGCAACATCGTGATTTTGCCGCTGCTCCCTCAGCAAATCGCCGCGCCCATCATCGACGCCCGCCTCAATACGCTAGAGGGCGTGGAGTCTAGCACCCGCATCTATCAAATCAGCAGTTATGTCAGCGAACTCAACGGAGAGCGCGTGTATGATGACCGCCGCCGTTTCGACCCGTCATCAAGCATCATCATCCGCGATACGACGGACACGAGCTACACCATACCGGGAATTATCTCTGGACGTAGCCTGACTGACGCTGACCGAGGGCAGGCGGTAGCGGTATTCCAATTGCCACAGTTCGCCGACCCGACGGAAGAGGAAGACCCCATCATCTATCAGGTTGGGGATAGGGTGACGCTCAACGCCTTTGGCAATGGTTTTGCCGTCACCGTTGAAGTAGTTGGGGTGGCCGGGGCGGGCGGGAACGCCGCGTTCGGCGGATTCCAATTGCCGCCCGACTTACTCTCTGCCGGTGACGCCGATTTTACGCTCAATATGATTAAGGCCAGCCCGGAAAAACTCAACGAAGTCTTGTTGGGGTTATCGAGCATCCCATTGGTGCTGACGTTTGACATCTCGTTTTTCGACGGCATTTTGCAGCGCCTAATCACCCAATTTAGCGCCTTGCCGCTGGTGGTCGGGATATTCTCGTTGGGCGCGGCTGCGGTGATTAACGCCAACACCGTCGCGCTGTCGATTTTGGAGCGCCGCCGTCAGATTGGGGTGCTGCGTGCCGTCGGGTTACAAGATGGGCGGGTGCTGCGCGTCCTCATCCTTGAAAATGTGATTGTATGTTTGCTGGGCGGGGTGATAGGGATTGGTTTGAGCGCGTTGGGCGTGTTCATCATGACGCGCTATGGTCTCGACGCGGCCATCCTCATCCCGGCGAATGCGATGCCGACGGCGATAGGTCTCATCCTGCTATCGGTTTTGATTGGGGTTTTGGCGACGTTGGCGAGTGGGGCGGTGGCGGTGCGTGAGCGTATCACCAGTACGCTACGCTACGAGTAACCCTCAAAATTGACGGTGTGGTGCGCGGGTAGCCACTTGACTTTGCCCGCGCACCGTCCTAGAATTGTGCGTATAGAAGGGCCTGTAGCTCAGCTGGGAGAGCGCTACAATCGCACTGTAGAGGTCAAGGGTTCGAATCCCTTCAGGTCCAAGTTACGAAAACTAGGCATATACGAGTCATCCGGGAACGGGAACGTGTAGTAGAGCGTTCCCGTTCCTTCATTTATCCTCTAGGGCGGCAATGCGCGTTCCGGCGTCATTACTGCGTTCTTCCAGTGATTGAGCGAGGTTCTTCGCCAGTGGACGCAGATTCTCGATGGTCAGTATATGCGCCAATAAATTTCAATCACAGTCTGGTCGAGGGCTTTGGTGCTGATGCGCTTCACTTGGCAGGACTGACCGCCCTCCGTGGCATCTGCTCGCATCCACTTTCACTTCCGTTTTTACTTTTTAGCCCTTAATTGGCATAAGGCGTCAAATAGAAATTCGCTACCCATCCGATCAAAATTCGCTGACGACCTGACGTCCTTCCAGCCAAGCAGCCATATTAAGCACCAGATAATTCCAGTTCTTAAAGCCGCGGTTCAGGATCGGCTCACCGTTTTCAGGCTGATAATATTCGTGCATTGCACCAAAGCGTTCGACATCACGCCCGAACAGTTGGATTGTTTTCTCGGCCAGTTCCCGCGCATCATCGGTGAAACCATACCGGAGCAGTCCTCGGAAGGTCAGATAATTCGATACGCCCCAGATCGGACCAAGCCAGCACGACGGATTACCAGATGCGCGTATAGAGTACATCTTCTCGTATTTGGACAGTGTGCGTACCCCATAAGGCGCATTAAACGAGTTTTTATCGCGATAATTCTCACGTACACGCTCGGCCTGTTCACTGGTAGCGATGCCCGCCCACAGGCCTAGGAAGCCTGACCAGACTCCGATACGCTGGATCAGGCAGTCCCAATGGCGCGGCTGCCCAGCATGGAGGCCGGTGGTGTCAGCAGGCAGCAAATTAAGGTCAACACTATAGAAAAAGCCGTCACGCTCATCCCAACAGTGCGCCTGCACGGCCTTCTTCACAGCGTCAGCTTCTGTTTGCAATTCGGCGGCGACCTCATTCAGGTTCAGGCGCTGTGCCAGATAGCTGGCCGCCTCGAACTCTTTAAGCATTAGGCAGTTTAGGTAAATTGAACCGGAGCTGCGGTGAGGGCGGAAGTAGGTACACGGGTCGTTGTCCACGCCGATCATCAGGTCACTTTGCCAGAAGTACAGACCCGTGATATGGCGGTGATGGTTACGGTAGTTATTGAGGAAGGTCAGCAGATGATAGAATTTTTCGCGCAACCATTCAGGGTCTCCACCGTTCAGATGGGTAATAAAAGCGGCGTGTTGCGCCAGCACTGGTTTGTGCATGTTGGCGCGATAGGGGTTGGCCGGGCGCGGGACATCCCCCTCACGATTGATAACAATCGGAACCCAGCCATCCATGCTGCCGTAATGCAGGTAATTGAGGATACAACCCTGCTCGTAATGTCGGAGTTTTTCTGTTGATGAGGGGTCGTTCGCTTCAAGCACGATCTGACGCAGCGCCACGTTGGTCAGCCACGAGTCCCAATCCCACAGTACATCGGCGTACTGGTCGCTGCCGGGTGTAAGGAAAGGGTAAGGCATGTTGCCGCCCGCACTACGAAACATCCCATCGTAATTTTCGATCAGATTCTGGCGGATCAATGCCGAATAGCGCGTTGTGTCATGATTTAGAGGCGTCATCAGGCGCGGCCTTCATTAAGGTCATAGTAAAAAGCTGAATTGCCGCAACTGCCCGCATATAGCCGCTGGTTATTGCTTGAGATTGCCACCGTTTTCCATCGGATCGCGCCCATGCGTACATCATAGATGTCTTTCCATGTTGCGCCACCATCTCGGCTAACCAGCACGGCGGACGACGAAGGCGAATGTGTGAGCGGCTCCGATGCGATGACGATCAGGGCGCCTGTCTCACCACCCACCACAACGGAAGTAGCGTTGAAATTTCGGTTATCCAACGGGAAAACCTTGTGCCATGTGTCGCCGTAATCTTGACTGCGCCACAGTCCTTCGCGAATGAATCCAGCATATAATGTGCCGGGTCGAACCGGATCTGCCCGAATAATGTTTAAGACCGAGGCATGAGTGCGCTGGAATGGCAGGCCGAGGCTGATGAGCTGCCAAGATTGGCCCCCATCGCGACTGCGGTACAACCCTTCTGTCCATTCGCCAAGATACAGTGTGTCGTGCTGATGCGGGTCAATGCACAGCAGTTGATTGGTTCCGCAGACATTTTTGGTCTGCGCCACAACTACGGACAGTAACTCATTTTCAATCCATTCGCGGTCATATGGCACACGGGTGATATGTGCGGGAAATGGGTTTGTTAACCGACGCCACGTCTCGCCTTCATCATGACTATAATAAACTCCCGCGCCAGCGGCCAAGATGCCGTCAATGTAGGCGTAAAAACTACCTTGCTGGTGTGGATCTTCGGCCAGCGCCTGCACTGATACACCCGCTGCACGCGATTGAAAAGCCAATTCCGAGGGAGCGGTATCTAAGGGCGCACGTAGCGTCAGCACAACTTCAGGTGTCGTGTCATAAGCGGTAGCTCGGATGATCGAGCAGCCCTGCGGGCCTTTAATCCCATATAGCGTGAGCCGAGGATTGAATCGGGACGCGACCACGGCTGTACTGTCAGGCTGATTAAATTCAAGGGGTGGGCGCGGCATCATGTTGTAGGTCTGGCCGCCGTCGAGACTGTATTTCGGGTTATGATCCGCCGTGACCATGAAAGCGGTACGCGCCTCGCTGGGGTGTGCGGTAATGTTCTCGATGCAGATGTTTTCCATCCCCTCGAAATGATTGGCATCCCACGTCTGACCACCGTCGGTGCTGACAGCAACCCCATACCAGTTGCTGATGTAGAGGCGCTTGCTGTCGTGCTGGTCAATCAGGATTTTAGCAATTGCCCAACCGGCATAGTTGAGAGTCATATAGCTGGGATAGTTATGGATGTCTGCGTCAGTGTGCCAACGGATTAAATTCCAATGATTGCCGCCATCGAGCGTTTCATACACGCCAATGGGCGGGATTTCTGCGTCCTGATTGGGGAAAGTGAGTGCCGCTGCGACTATGCGTTGGCTGTTTTTAGGGTCGATTGACAACGTGCAGATGCCATATTTAGCTAGGCCAAGAGCGGTGGTTTCCCAAGTCTTGCCCCCGTCATGCGAGCGCCTCAACCCGTCCTCGACACATGCCGCGTGCATAACCTCTGGCCGTGCCGAGTCAAACACGATCTCCGCAAAATCCAGCCCCTCGTGCAGTACCTGCCATGTCCGGCCTAGGTCATCCGAGCGATACAGCCGTGCGGGATTCGGGCGGATAAAATCGTACTGTTGAGCGACAAACTTGGGGTTTTTGTCATAGCTGCCGATCGTGCCGATAAAAATCGTCTCAGTCAGCACAGGGTGGAATGCGACACACGATATGCGCTCTTTCTCTAAGCCCCGGTTTTCCCAGAGTTCGCCGCCATCAGCGCTGACCCACACACCGGATGTATACGCACCGGCGACGACAATCGCTGGGTCGTGCGGGCTGACTTGGATCACGTCGCCGTATTGCCGCGTCTCACCGTTGCCATAAAAATCCGCTTTAGTGCAAACGGGATACCAGTATTCGCCCGCGCTGATGGTTTTGTGGATGGTTCCAAAAAACTGGCCGCCACGCACCGAGCCAGAACAGCGAAATAACACATCAGGATTGTGTGGGCTGATCGTAAAACTCTGGATATCGTGCTGATGGCAGTCGGTCATACCGTGGTTGATGGCAAACCACGATTTGCCACGGTTGAGGCTTTTAAAAACGCCCGCCACGTCGGATCGGGCATACATTATATTGGGATCATTCGGGTTCTGAAGCAGGCCGGCGATAAAGCCTCCGCCCTGCATTGTTGCTTGTTTCCAAGTCATGATGGTGTTCCTGTTGGGAGAGGTAGCTGGTAAATACGGGATGCGGTTCCGGCAAGGATGTCTTCTTGTACTGTCGCTGGCATTGCCTTCACCGCTTCGTTAAAGCTACTGACAATATCGGTGTAAGTCATCTGATCAAGCCCGAACGGTACGTTGCTGCCAAACATCAGCCGCTCGCTACCGAACAGATCACAGGCAGATTCGACTAGGACGCGCAGAGCAGAAGTTCCGTGGTTAACGAGCAGGCTCACAAAGCTGGAAATTTTGCCTACCACGTTCGGCAGATCGGCCAGCGGGCGCAGTTGATCGCGCCATATATGCGGCGCAAGCTGGCTAAGGTCAGCCCCACCCATGTGATTTAGGACAAACGAAATGCCGGGATGTGTGGATATCAACTGCGCCGCAGCAGGCAGATGGCCGGGTTGGATTAACAGATCGACGACGAGGCCGTGCGCTTCCACCGCGTTTAAGGCAGGTTTCAGCGGCGCAATATCGATTGGCGACCCATTCAAGCGAATCCCTTTAAAGCGAGGATTGCGCGCAAGCTTTGCGATATGCCGCTGCGAGTCTGGGTGGTCGACTGGTAGCCACCCGATTACCCCCGGCTGTAATGGGCTGGCTGCGCTGATGTCCAGCAAGTAGTCAATCTCGTCTGGCGTGTTGGTCGCCTCGATCAGGACACCGCTGTAAACCCCCTCAGCCGCAAACATGGTTTCCAGATCAGACAGCATCACATCGCGATCCAGCGGCGAGCCTGACTCTAGCCAGTGGTAATGCCAGCGCGAGGGCTGTAAGACGTGCAGGTGCGTATCAATCAGTCGTTGGGTGGTGTGTCGCGCCATTGTTCATATTCCTGCCGACCTTCGGCATCAAGAGGGTAATATTTTCCCAATGTGCCGCCCTGCTGGATCCGCATCCGGCTGAATGTCTCCCAATCTTCATGCTCCAGCGTCAGTTTGACCAGCTGGGGCGCAACTTGGCGCGGGATCAGCACGGCTCCGTCGTCATCAGCAAGAATGATGTCGCCGGGCAGCACCAGCACGCGGCTACATGCAATCGGGACGTTGTATGCCCATGGGAACAGGCTGGCCTGAGAGGCATAATTTGGTGTTGAGCCGCGCACCCACATCGGGAGACCAATCTGCTGCACTTTGGGGACATCGCGGATAAAACCATCAACCACGATACCGACCCCGCCACGGGCTTGAAAATAAGTCACGAGCATCTCACCCAGACAGCCAGTATATGGATCTCCATAGGCTTGGATGGTCAGTACATCGCCTTGCTGTACGGTTTCGAGGACGGCCCACAGCGCGGAGTATTTTTCACTGTGTTCCTGCTGCAACCCAGACGCGACATCTTCGCGCTGAGGCATAAATTGCAGCGTGATCGCGCTGCCGACCACCTTGGTTCCGGGGATCATGGTGCGCGGGCCTTCGATGAACGTCTGACGTATGCCCATCCGATGCAGAAGGGCGCTGGCGGTGGCGCTGCTGACGACCTGTAATTGCTCAATCAACGCGGCGTCCGCACGTTGGAAAGCATCGCCACACACTGGCAGGACGACATCTGCATGGTACAGGCCGTTATCAGCGAATGGGTTAGATGTGTTGGGAGTTGTCATGCGTCCCTCCTAGGGACATAAGCTGCGGAAGCAATAATCTGTTCGTGTTTTAAACGTTCCCATATCCCTGAAGGCAGCTCATGGTTCAGCGCATCCAGATAAGCCTGTACCTCAGTGAGATGCTGGAAGCCCACAATCAGGGATGTAACAGCGGGGTGTGCTAGGGGGAATTGTGTTGCGAGGGTATGGATCGGGATGTTGAAAGCAGCACAAGCCGCTTCAATCTGCCGGACATGGCTGATAACCCCATCAGGGGCTGGGGCATGGTTATAGGTAGGGCGTGCGGTATCTGTGCCGGTGGCGAGGATGCCGCTGTTGTAGATACTGGCTACCAGAATGTCGATCTTTTGCCGCTGGCACTGCTCCAGCAATGGCAAAGCACCCTGTTCCAACAGGGTGTAGCGCCCAGCAATCAGGAAGCAGTCAAAATCGGCGTGGGCTGCAAACTGCATAAGCATCTGCCATTGGTTCATTCCTGCGCCGATCATCCTGATGACGCCCTGTCTGCGTAGGTCGTCTAGGGCTGGGAAACTCTGATCCAAGACATCCTGATAGTAATCGTCGGGATCATGCACATGCACGATGTCCACCCGATCAATGTTCAGCCGTTTCAGGCTGGATTCCAGACTGCGTAGTATCCCGTCGCGGCTGTAATCACGACGAGTTTCTGGCCCAGAGATGTCAAAACCGACCTTCGTCGCCACGATCACGGAGTCCCGAGGCACTTGCTTCAGCAGCAGCCCAGTTCGGGTTTCCGCCAGTCCACGCACATAATTGGGCGCGGTATCGAAAAAGCGGATGCCTTTTTCGTAGGCAAATTCTAGGGCGTCCAGCGCTTGGGACTCTGGAATCGGTTCGCCGCCGCCCCATGCAGTAGCTGTTGCCAACGGCGCTGTCCCAAACCCACTGCGCGGCAGTTGTAACCCCTTAACATCGGTCAGATGGATCATCGGTGGGATATCCATCACAGTACCTCGCTGGTGATGTGATAGGTGGGTAGGTTAACGAAGCGCTGAATCTCAAGCCGTACTTTCAGTTCGGTGGCCGGTGGGAGCTGCACGCGCAGCAGATTGGCGTTAATTTCCAGCGTTTGTGTCTCTGTCTGGAGTGGTGGGGCGGCATACCCCTGCGAACCCTGCACGCCGGGATACGCGCTAATGCGGGAGTCATAGGTCGCATGTATAAACTGATGTTCACCAAACGCGCCCGCGCGGATTAGGAGGTCACGCGCCTCAAAAATATTCAGGTTCACCAGATGCACGACGATGTGATCGGCCTCAATTTTCTCGACTAGGGCGGCAACATCCAGCGGCAGACCGGGGCGGTTGCGCTCAACATCGTAATAGCGTACTTGGCACATCAGTAGGCCGCCGTTATAGATGATCTGCGGCGCCCCCATCGTTAACTGGACGAGCGCTTCGGTGGTCACTGGGTTAAGTTCTTGCCAGTGATGGATGCTGGCCTGTGAGAGATCTTGATTGTCCTGCCGGATGAGCGCCATTCGTCGCCCGACCTTGCTGTAGCTCTCGCGTAGGATGTCTTCCGGGTAGGTAGGGTTTTCACCTTGCAAATAACACAGCCACGGCTGTTCGTGTCCAGCATCTTCCTTACCACGAAATGGAATAACCTGACGCCAGTCCACAAGGCTGCGATCTCGCAGCGCCTGTACCCGTTTCCGATCATCGTTCGAGAAGGTCATGTTCCAGATCGCGATGGGGTAAATCGGCGATGGGGTTTGATAATCAAACCAGCCGGAATCGCTGTAACGGTATGGCACGACAAAAACTTTGGTGTCATCACCATGGGCAGCCAGCAGGCCAACCCAGTGATGGCCGAGGCTCATAGCCAGCTCGTTAAGGCTACGTATCTCGCCCAGTCCATGGATGTAATCGATTTGAGAACGTGGCAAATCGAGGTAACGTTCATCACGAGTGATGAGGTAGGCGTTGCACCCCGCGACTACTGCTGCCATGCCGATGTTGTAGTAACCGTGCGGCCAGCTCCACCCATACAGCCCACCGTACCATTTGCCATTAATATATTCGCCAACCGTACCAGACAGTCCGACATTATCGGGCAGTAGGCCGCCATTCTGTCTTGCGCGTTCCTGCCACGCATTTACGTAGTCCGTGACCCAATTGCGGTATTTGTCGTCACCGGTCATCAGATAAGCATTTGTCACAAGGCTGGTCACGATCAGGTTGGTGGCGACATCGCCCTTGCCCATACGTGCTTCCATTACCGCGCCCATACGAGCGGCCATTTGAGGCTCTTTCAGATCATCATAGCTGGTAATGCCTTCCACATCCTCGTAAGGCAGGCCATAAGGCGCCATATATGGATACCAGTCATAGATCGGCTCACCATCAAAATAGCCCCAACGCGGTCCGGTGCTGCCATTATGCGGCGCACGGATCAGCTTATTTTGTGGATCGTAGTTCTGCGCCTCCGGATCTTCATTTAAGTAAAAACCGGCAAAGCGACGCGCCCGCTCCATTAGTGCCGGATGCTTGGGATCTGCCAGACACAAAAAATAGAAGTAAATGTAGCTCTCGCCCTGATGAAACTGATCGTAGCCGCGTTCATACTCTTTAACGACCAGCCCCAAGTGCGTAAGCTGGCGCGTTACTGCATCCCAGTGCTGGTGTGAAAATTCCAGCAAATAGTCATCACCGCCGATCAGGTAGAGCAGCGGCCAATTATAGAAACTTTCGTAGAAATCATCCGCGCCATCGCGGGACTGATAGCTGTCGTTGTTGGTGTCGCGCCAGATTAAAGAACCATTTGGGCGTGTGTAACGGGCGCGGAAAGGATGGATCGCCGCGCCCATCGTTTCGATGAGGCGGCGCTGCCAGACGGCCCAAGAAGGTGGGTTCAAAATGGGGATCGAAGCTGTGATCATTGCAGTTTTAGAGGTCATGAGAGGCTCGTATAAACCAATAGTTGACAGATGAAATGAAAACATCTACTATTGGATTATAAATTGGTCAGACCACTAGGTCAATAGGCCATTTTTTAAACAAACAGGTCTTTATCCTCATGTCTATAAGTACTGGTCAGGAAACGATCAATCCGATAAGTACCTCTACAAGAAAACCACCTACTTGGTGGGCAACTGTACGAGGTCATCGGTTTCAGCGGAACGCTACATGGTTTTTAATGGCGTTACCCGCACTGCTGTGGTTGTTGATCTTTAAGTATCTGACTTTGTTTGGCGTTTGGATTGGTTTTACCGAGTATCGGGTGCGGCGCGGCGTATTTGGCAGTGAGTTCGTCGGGCTGGAAAATTTTCAGTTTTTATTTGCAACCGAAGCGGCTTGGAGAGCCACGCGAAATACTGTTTTGCTGAATCTGATGTTCATCTTTTTTGGGGCGGTTTTTTCGCTTTTTGTCGCTTGGCTGTTGTTTGAAGTCTATACCAGCAATCTCACCCGCTACTATCAGACCTTGCTGCTTTTACCTCGTTTCGTGTCTTGGGTGGTCGTTTCGTATTTCGTTTATGCGCTACTGGCGACTGAAAATGGGCTGATCAACATCACCTTAAAAAATTTAGGACTACAGGGGTTGTCATGGTATTCCTCCCCTGAATATTGGCCGTTCATTTTGCTGATCATCAGCTTGTGGAGCAGTGTAGGCTTCGGCAGCCTGATATATCTATCCGGTATGCTGGCAATTGACACCCAGCTGTACGAAGCCGCCCAAATCGATGGGGCAAACCGCTGGCAGCAGTTCAGAAGCATTACTTTTCCGATGATACTGCCTCTGGTCGTTATCAATGTACTGCTGTCGATGGCCTATATCATGAGCGCAGATTTTGGGCTGTTCTTTCAAGTCACACGTAACCAACCCTTGCTGTATGCCACTACTGACGTACTTGACACCTATATTTACCGTTCCCTGACCGTCACACAAAATGTCAGCATGGCGGCGGCGGCGCAGTTTTACCAATCGATCGTTGGCTTTTTGTTGGTGATCTTTTTTAACTGGGTTGTACGCAGTATCGAACGCGATGATGAACCTTTGTCCCTGTTTTAAGTAAGGAGATGAGCTATGTCATCCTATAAAACCCAAATTCGCCAATTAAGAAAACAGGACACTGATCAGTTGTTGAGTGTCATCACCCGTTTTAGTGTCCATTTCGCGCTTATATTTTTCAGCTTGTGTTGTCTAGTGCCGCTACTGCTTATCGTTTCGGCCTCCTTTACGGATGAGACCACCTTGACCCGTCAGGGCTACAGCTTAATTCCGTCAGAATTCAGCGCCCGTGCTTATGAGCTTATTTTCCGCAACCCGAATGCGATACTGCGTGCGTATGCCGTCAGTATTTTCACGACTGTGGTCGGCACTATCGTATCGCTTACAGTGATGTCTCTGTTAGCTTATGCATTATCCCGACCAGAGTTTGCGCTACGTAAGCCTTTGTCCTTCTTCGTGTTTTTTACAATGCTGTTTAACGGTGGAATTGTGCCTTATTACATCCTGATGACACAGTATCTCCGTGTTCAGGACACAATCTTTGCACTTCTGCTGCCCTATATGGTGGTGGTTTACTATGTGCTTATTCTGCGAACGTATTTCGCTGCCTTACCCTCGGAACTGATTGATGCTGCTCGCGTTGATGGGGCAGGGGAGTGGCGAATCTTCTTTAGTATCGCGCTGCCACTCGCCAAACCAGCTTTAGCTACCATCGGCCTCTTTATGGCGCTGAATTACTGGAATGACTGGACAACAGCGTTGTATTTCATTCGCGATTCAGATCTGTATCCGCTGCAATACCTACTTTATATCATCCAGAGCAATGCTCAAGCCATGCAGATACAAAGCGCCGTCGGCAACATTGCTGCGGGCGAAATCCCCACTCAAACCGCACGTATGGCGATGGCCGTTCTGGCCACCGGGCCAGCCGCTGTGTTTTTCCTGTTCTTTCAGCGTTACCTCGTGCGAGGGGTTACGGTGGGAGCCTTCAAGTAGGCATACCCAGCTTTTTATAAGCTGTGATGTGTAAGTGGAATTACGTCAACTTTTGAAAGTGTCCAATAAGGAGATCAACGTTATGTTCACCCGTTTTTTCAAACCTAAGCTAGTGCAAGGCATGTTTGCATTAGCAATCGCTCTGACTTTTACCCTGTCTTGGTCACCGCATTCTGTTCTGGCCCAAGATGATCTTTCCAACCTGCCGCGCCTTGTGTATATCTACCCCGGCTCGCCACAGGCAGACCTTGAAATAGTGCAGCAGGCCATGAGTGAATATATGGCCGAGCGCATCGGTGCGACCATTGAACTGCGCCCGCTTGACTGGGGTGTGTATAACGATCAGATCAGCCTGATCAACGCCTCTGGTGAAAAGTATGACATCGCCTTTACTGCGCCGTGGATCAACAACTACTACACCAACATAACGCAGGAATACTTCATCCCATTGGATGAACTGCTGACAGAGTATGCACCCAACTACTGGGCCAGTATGACGCCGGAAACATGGGATGCGGCGCGTGTCGGCGACCATATCTATGGTGCTATCAATCAGCAGATTTTTGTTAAACCCTTCGGCCCGTACATCCGCACAGAGATTCTGGAAGCCATTGGGCTGACAGAAGAATTTGCGGCGCTGACCAGCTATGAAGATTTAGAGCCGATCTTGGTTGCCGTGCAGGAATACGTTGATCAAGATGAGACTCTGACGCAGGTGACCTATAACCTTGCACAGCTTCTGGTAGCCGAAAACTGGGGTTATGATCCCATTGTGTCCGATTTGGTGATTGACACCAGTAACCCAGAGCCGACTGTCCTCATCTACAGCGAGACAGAAGCCTACCGTAACGCGGCGGACATCATCCGGCGTTGGTATCTGGCCGGTTATGCACCTGCCGATCCGGCTGTGTGGGCTGAGATGGACGCGGCTTGGACAGCTGGCCTGTATCCCGTGCGCGTAGCCGATATTGTTAAGCCGGGCGGAAATGCCGAAGTTGAAGCGCGCTGGGGCTGGCCCGTTACCAGTACGGCAATTGCCGAGCCGGTGCTGACGACTGCTGGTGTGATCGCGACCCTGAACGGTGTCAGCTACACCTCAGAACATCCGGAACTGGCAGTCGGGTTCTTGGAATTACTGAATTCAGACCCTGTGTTCTATAATATGCTTAGCAAGGGTTTGGAAGGCGTTCACTGGGAATGGGCGGACGAAGAGGCAAAACTTATTCGCCCGGCCAACGGTGCAGAGAGCTTTGCCGATACCGGTTATAACCCCAACACGGACTGGATGTTTGGCAATGTGTTTAATGCCTACTATACCGATCCCACGCAGGTGGGTGCTTGGCCGGAAACAGCTGAACTGAACCACCAAGCTCGCCCGTCACCCATCCTTGGCTTTACCTTTGATGGTTCGCAGGTCGAGACCGAACTGGCGTCGGTGTCCGCCGTCCTGCAGGAGTTTGGTAATCCGCTAGGCAGCGGCTTGGTTGATGTTGATGAAGGTATTGCCCGCTTTCAGACAGCTCTGCGTGACGCTGGCATCGAGCGCATTCAGGCAGAAGCTCAGCGCCAGATTGACGAGTGGCGCGCGAACAACTCATAATATCGCGGCTTAAGTAACCTCTGTATGCTCGTTGTGTCGTCTCTCAGTGAGCATACAGAGGATTGAGATAAAATCAGCACATCAGCAACCGCTCGTAGAGCGTTGAAAAAAGGCCTGTGAGACCATTAGGGTCGAACCTATATTGAACGGAACAGCGTATGTCATCTCATGATTTAACAGATCGTTTTCAGGGAACAGTTCACCGGGAAGCTATTTCTGACCAGATTACCGGGCGAATCCTGTCTCTGATTCGTGAGAGGCATTTGCAGCCCGGCGACAAACTGCCGCCGGAGCGCGATCTGGCCGCGTCAATGGGAGTAAGCCGACCAACGCTGCGCGAGGCACTGCGTTCACTAGCAATTATGAATGTGGTTGAGCTGAAACACGGTTCGGGTACGTATGTCACCACGCTGGAGCCGAACTTACTGGTCGAGAATTTCGCGCTAGTATTTTCGCTGACCGATAATTCATTCTTGCAACTGGTCGAAGCCCGAAAAGTGATTGAGCCGGGTGCCACCGCGCTAGCCGCTAAAATTGTCAGTGCTGAAGCCATTCAGCATCTCGAACAAATTTTGCAACGCTCGCGGGACTGTATGCAAAATCATCCTGAAGATTTTCCTGAACTTGACATTGAATTTCATGTCAAGATTGCAGAGTACTCCGGCAATGCGTTGCTGGCGCGTATTATGCAGGCGTTGACGCGCATGAGCATTGCCAGCAGTCAGCGAACCGCTGGCATCGCAGCTTCCACTGTCAGCCGACGTGTTGAACGGGCAATCGGGATGCACCAAGGCATTTTTGAGGCTATCAGGGATCATAACCCTGAACTGGCAAGCCAGCGCATGTCCGAGCATCTGATGTCGGTGGAAGATACCCTGCGTGGGGATATGCCAGACGAGGAATAACATTTTCTCGTCCTATACATATACAGTGGAAGGCTCGGCGCTCATGACCATATACAAAGCGTTTCAACGCATTTTGCCTCGTTTTCGCCCCAACCACCCTAACGCGCCTGCCACAACCTTCGTATTTGGCATTGTTGTGCCAAATCAGAGCCCTTTTTCTGTTTTTCTCAACCGCGAAAATGTCGTCCTGAGTCAAGATATCAAACACGCTGAATACATCCTTTATGGTGAAGAGGATGTATTTCAGTCACTGTTGGATCCAGCGGTTCTGGAGTGGAGAGTATGGGTGGAACAGCTACGGCTACGACCTGATTACCCTTTCGACCAGTATCTGATTTCAATCCTGCTCAAGGCGTTTGATCTGAACGTTTCTGATCTGAACTATGAGCCGAAATGTTTTGATGGCCCTTTTCCATTTCCACCCCGCTACCCGGTCGCTGAAAATCCCTTTCGGCAGCGGGTTTATCAGCCACGGCAGATACCCGTTTATGTACAGGAGGATTTTCCAGAGCTGATCGCAGATGATCATGCTCAGTGGGTAGCAATGTCCCACACGGCTTGGCAGATCGTCACAAAAAATCTGCGTCGGGCCGAGCCTAGCTCAGGTTTCGTCGCAGACTTCATTGATGCAGCATTTAATGCCAATACCTTTATGTGGGACAGCTGTTTCATGATGATGTTCGGGCGTCTGGCTCGCCGGACATTTGACTTTATGGGGACGCTCGATAATTTTTATGCTAAACAGCATGATGACGGGTTTATCTGCCGAGAGATCAACAGTTACAGTGGTAAAGACCTTTTTCAGCCGCTTGATCCGCGCAGCACTGGGCCGAACATCTTGGCGTGGGCGGAGTGGGATTATTACCAGCACAGCCGGGATCAGAGTCGGCTGCGAGCGGTCTTTCCCGTCTTGATTGCCTATCATCGCTGGTGGCTGGACTGGCGTACACACCCCGACGGAGGGTATTGGACGAGTGGATGGGGCAGCGGCATGGATAATCAGATGCGTGTGCCAAATTCCGAATATCATCATCGTCATTTTACGTGGGTTGATGCAATGATGCAGCAGTCCCTAAGCTGTCAGGCACTGCTTGATATTGCGCGGGAAATTGGGCGTGATGAATTCAATGCAGAGTTAAGCAGCGAATTTGAACGCATTAAACTCTATGTTAACGATAAGCTGTGGGATGAAAAACAGGGGTTCTATTACGATCACTCTTCCAAAGGTCGGTTGAGCAAAACCAAAAGCATTGGCGCTTTCTGGGGTCTGCTAAGTGAGGTTGTCCCTCCCGATCGTGCTGAGCGGTTGATCACCCACTTGAGCGATGAAAATAGTTTTAATCGTTTTCATCCGATCCCAACCCAAGCTTATGACAGTGAAGGTTATAACCCATACGGGGGATATTGGCTGGGCGGGGTCTGGTCACCAACCAATTACATGGTGCTGCGCGGACTCACACAGCGGGGTCACCACGCACTGGCGCATCGGATTGCGATGCAGCATGTGGAGCAAGTTGCCAGAATATACCTAGAGACGGGATCTCTGTATGAGAATTACTCCCCTGAATACAGTCAGCCGGGCATTCCTGCGCACAAGGACTTTGTGGGCTGGACGGGTCTGTCTGCCATCACTATTCCGATTGAATATCTGGTGGGGATTCGCACCAATCAAGATGACCTAAGTCTGACATGGGACATCCGCCTGACAGAGCGCCATGGCGTTATACGTTATCCACATGACACATCGAATACTGTGGATCTGCTTTGTAAAGCGCGCACGTACACGGATCAATCGCCTGAAATTACCATCAGAACGCAGCAGTCAATCACCATCCATTTTCATCATCAGGCCGGTTCGACGTCCCTGACATTTGAACCCGGCGAGCATTATTTCACCCTAAGCGTTTCCAAAAAGAGGAAATCATGACTAAAAACACACAGCAGTTTGAAACTCGCGCCCGTCAGCTGGTTGGTCAGATGACGCTAGAAGAGAAAATAGCCCAGTTAATGCACGAAGCACCTGCTATCGAGCGTCTGAATATTCCTGCCTATAACTGGTGGAATGAATGTTTGCACGGGGTAGGCAGAGCAGGGATTGCCACAGTATTTCCACAGGCCATTGGGTTGGCGGCCACTTGGAATGTCGACCTTCATCATCAGGTGGCTACTGTCATCGCGGATGAGGCGCGTGCTAAACATCACGAGTCTGTACGGAACGGAGATACTTCCATTTATACGGGTCTGACCTTCTGGGCGCCCAACATTAACATTTTCCGCGATCCTCGCTGGGGCCGCGGACAGGAAACTTACGGCGAAGATCCGTTCTTGACCGCCCGATTGGGCGTAGCCTTCGTCAAAGGGCTACAGGGCGACGATCCGACTTATCTGAAAGTGATTGCCACACCTAAACACTTTGCCGTGCATAGTGGTCCCGAACATGCGCGCGCCTATTTTGATGTACAGCCCAGTGAGCGTGATTTACGCGAGACATATCTCCCAGCATTTGAGGCATGTGTGCGTGAGGGCGGCGCTGCTTCGGTTATGGGGGCATATAACCGTTTCAATGGTGAGCCGTGTTGTGCCAGCCCGCGCCTTCTTACTCAGATTTTACGCGAGGAGTGGGGATTTGATGGATTTGTGTTCGCCGACTGCGGCGCTATCCTCAATATTTATAAATTCCATAAGGTGGTCTCGACTGCTGCTGAGGCGTCAGCGCTTGCTGTCAACAGCGGCTGCGATCTCGACTGCGGAGACACCTATCAGGCGCTCGGTGAGGCAGTCGAGCAGGGTCTGATTGACGAAACCACGATTGACACCGCGCTGGTTCGCGCCTTTGTGGGGCGTCACCGTCTTGGCATGTTTGATCCGCCGGAGCAGGTCGTTTACGCGCAGATCCCTTATAACGTGAACGACTCTGCCTCGAACCGTGCGCTTGCTTTACAAGCTGCGCGTGAGTCAATGGTGCTGCTAAAGAACGACAATCAGGTGCTGCCGCTGTCCAATAAGGTGCGGCGGATTGCCGTCATCGGCCCTAACGCTGATGAGGCCGAAGTCATGCTCGGAAACTATAATGGGGCAACCTCACACGGCGTCACACCGCTTGAAGGCATTCGCTTGAAGGCTTCACCCGGCACTGAAATCAGCTACACACGAGGATGCAGCGTGTTTAGCGCAGATGCCGCTGAAATGGCAGAAGCGGTGGCGCTGGCGCAACAGGCCGATGTCGTCATTTTTGTCGGCGGTCTGTCGCAGGCGCTCGAAGGCGAAGAAGGGCAGCACGACGGGCTGCCAGAAGGAATGGTCAGTCAGGGGGATCGTACCCGGATCGACCTGCCGGACAGCCAAGAGACTCTACTGAAAATGCTGCACGAGACCGGTACACCACTGGTGCTAGTCCTACTCAACGGCAGCGCTTTGGCTATCACTTGGGCGAACCAGCATGTCCCCGCTATCCTAGAGGCATGGTATCCCGGTGAGGAGGGCGGCAATGCCGTCGCTGAAGTCATTTTCGGTCACTATAACCCTGCTGGTCGGCTGCCAGTCACGTTTTATGCCGCGCTGGAAGACCTGCCAACTATAGAGAATTATTCGATGGCCGGGCGCACGTATCGCTATTTCGAGGGAAAACCCCTCTATCCCTTCGGCCATGGTCTGAGCTACACGCGTTTTGAGTATACCGATTTGTCGCTTGACCGGAATGCAATTAGTGACGATGAGACAGTCACTTTGTTGGTAAACGTTCGTAACGTTGGTGCGGTAGATGGTGATGAAGTTGTGCAAGTTTATGGCAGTGCCAATCAGCTT
>Ga0163144_10001772_pt1 | contig 50539 bp, 44 predicted proteins | sample OliLak19BULKMAT1_FD_123175 | JGI IMG/M metagenome (GOLD analysis project Ga0163144, IMG submission 123175) | Freshwater microbial mat bacterial communities from Lake Vanda, McMurdo Dry Valleys, Antarctica - Oligotrophic Lake LV.19.BULKMAT1 | ecosystem: Environmental > Aquatic > Freshwater >... | reverse complement strand
TGGTGGTACACCACTTTTTGGTGAAGAAACAGAGGAGGCTCTTGGTTTTAGTATGGGTAATTCTCTATTTTACTGGTGGTTCCCGCAGCCAATGAAAGCCGAGCAATTTTCAAAAATCACTAGGCCTATTCCTATACCTCTTGATCACTTTAGTAGTGATGTTGACGTTGTAGGAAGCGTATCTGATACTGGTTTTTGTGAAGCTTATGCTTGTATAGGCGAGCGATATGTAGACCTTCCATTCTTAGATCCGGTCAAGGATTCAAGGCGATTAAATCAGTTTTGGAATGGAAATTTTGTTCAACTTGATGGTATGCTCTTAATATTTGTTGCAATCTATTTGTTGCATAAATTTAATGCTTTGACTATAGCGGTGGCTAAATTTATTACAGGCACATCTGGTAATTTCACTAACCTAGGTAATGTCGGCCAGGCAGTACAGGCACAGACATTTGATAAATCCAATGCTTATCTTGCGTCAATGCCTGGACGAGCGGCTTCGGGGGCACAACGAGTAGCCACTGGTTTAGTAGACAAGGCAATTGGTAAAGAAAAACGTGAGGAATTAACAGCTACGCTTAAAGGACTTACTCCTTCAGCTCTTGTTGATAAAATGCGTATAAGCGCTCTGAAGAAAGAAGCTTTAACTTCTGGAGCAAACCCATCTGTTCTTGATGAAGTCAGAAAAAATACAGGATTGGATAGGAGTAAAATTAATCCAGAAGCAATGAAAGAATATAGAGCCGCTTTAAAAGAAGAGCTGCTCAAGAATGTGGATCCATCGTTGCCGCAATTAAAACGTGAGGCTATAGCGCAAAAGGCAGCAGCTGAATTAGCTAAAAGAGATCTTTCTGCACTTAAAGGTGAATTTGCTAAAGCCAAATTCGGTAAAGAGTATGATAAATTATCTGCCACAGAGAAAAACTCTGTTGATGCAACTCTTAAAGATCCTAAACTCAGAGAGCTTGGTAAAAAGGCTTCTGAAGCAAGAAGGTTCCAAGAAGCTTATGTTGATGCATTTGCTGCAATGTCGGATAGAGGCATTGGCGTAGTAGGTAAACATAACAAAACTCTTCGTTCTTTAGAGGAAATTAACCATAGAGTTGATCAAAGTAAACAGTTAAAACAAGCGAAGCAAAGGCAGTTTGGTCAAGAGCTGGTTTCTGAGGTCGAAGGAGTTAAGAGTGGTTTATATAAGGGGTTATCTGGTGGAAAAATTGATACCATGAGCCGTACATTTGGAGGGGGCGCGTGGCATGAAATTAATACTGATCCAGATGCCAGAAACTTTACAAAACAAACATATGCTGAGCAGCTTGCAGACCAAAAGAGTGGCCTTGCAAGGTCGGGGGTTACTAAGACTATTGATGATTATAGCAGGGCTGAAGGAAGAAGTGTTATTTCGCCGGAATTCTTAGCACAAGCCACTCGTGAAGGTAACAGTAATCTTGAGTTGTATAAGAGTCTGGAAAGACGTGACCTGAATTCAAAAGTTCATGATGCACTAGCAGGCGGTGAAGACCCATCATTAATGGGAAAAACTTTTATGACGGAATATGCAAAGGACTCTGAGATGAGGCATATGGTCGATAAGGCCTATGAAGTTGAGAAACAAATTCATACTAGTGATGAGTTTATAAGTCGCCAAGAAGATTATCAAATAAGCTTTGATGTAGCTGCTAATACCGTTAGCTCAGCCTATGATATTGCTAAAGAACATTATGGTAGAGAAGATATTACCGCAGCAGAGTTACCATCTCTGATGCAAAGCTATTATGATGAAGTTGCACCGATGTCAAAAGAGAAAGGGCTTGCTGAAGTAGAGAAGCTCAAAAAATCTATAGAAGAATTTGAACCGAGCCAAGAGGTGTTGCAACAAATTGATAAGAGAAAAGTTGAAGTTGCAGAAGAGATAGATAAACACGTAGACGGTATTAATGAACATAGGAAGAAAGCCGGGATGGAAGAGTACCATCCGCCTAAAGTAGAGCAAAATGTTAGAAAAGTCCGTAAGATTGATGATTATATACGCAATAAGGGGTAGTTTTACCTGAGCTATGGAATAAAGATAGATTTGTGTTTTGTACTGGGAGTTATAACACACGCCGTCATTTAGAGAATGACTCTTTGTGTGATTGTACAAATCGAAATAATAAAGATAACCACTATTTTATAGTAAATCAACTTGTAGTTGTGAAAATATTATGATACAACAGCTTAACTACAAGAAAATAAGCTTAGTAGTAAAATCAATCAATAAAGAGGATTACATTTATGTGGAGACCAGAAACAAACGCAGAAAAACATAAGAGAGAAAACCCGACACCGAAGGACATTCCAAAGCCTAAACAAGAGCTTACAATAATTCCTGACCATTCAGGAGAAGGAGGGGTCGTGGGGTGCGTCGCTAGTTTTGCAAAAGGATTGGAATATGTAATGTATGTAGTGTGTTGCTGTGGTTGTGGCACTAGTTATGATGAATATAATGATATTTAAGTATTGCCTATTATAGTACCAAGAAACTATGATGGTGCCAACTAATACCAATATAAGTAAGTCCTAAAGCAATTATCTACTCTAATTGGCAACTGCTTTTTGGAAAGATACTAAGGCTCAATGAGTTGCCCAGTTTATATTGAGTTTGCCATTATAGATTTCTATGTATAAATATGTCAAGTTGGGGATAAGAATTTTACGATCCTTATCCCCAACTTGAAGTGGTAGAACAAATTGGCAGAAAAGCTTATACTTCTCCTGCGGCTGCGTCACCAAATAGCTCGACATCATCAAGCTTAAGCCAAGAACAGATCTCTTCTGTAATATTATAAGGACCAGAACCTTCTAAGGTGCTGCCAGTTAGATTGGCGTCATGAGTTATAGCTGTGAGCTCAAAATAGTTTTGAGCGATAAAGTGATTTATAGTATCTGTACTTACCATCCCATTTTGTTCCATAAATAGGCTAACAAAATTATTATCTAACTCTTGATAGTCTCTTAAATAACATATTTCTTCAAAGGCAAAATCAGTATCAGTTACCCATTTATTATTTATAAATTCACAGATAGTAATTAGTTTGTCCAAATTTTGCACCATTACAGCTGCATTGTTACCAATAATACCTATCGCATTTGGAGTTTGGAAAATATAATTATGCCCATTGTGAGTAAAGTTAAGAGTTGAATTTAAGTTTACTATTAAAGAACCGATGCAAATATCAGCTCCAGTGATGCTTAATGTACTATTATCCCCAACCACAACATTAGTATGTTGGCCAATAGCCACATGGCTATTATGAAGGTTAATAGTACCAGAGGTAAGATTAATTACATCTAAGTGAGTAGTGCTATTTGTAATAGTAAGATGATGGTTGTTTTCCACTTCAATATCATTAACGTTAGTAATTGTTTGTGGATTGGCTTGTGTTCCTAGAGCGGCATTAATATGCACTATGCCCGCATTCCCTGCGTTTGCTCCACCAGGGAAAGCTGCAAGTTGGCAAAAACTTTGAACATTAGGAGTGGATAATTTTAGTTTTGTCATAGTAATATTCTTTGTGTTTTATATTTATAATTATTAGTCAGGTAATAGAATCATCTATTGTTATGTGCATATAAACAGGGCGTATTGATTTTGTCAAGTATATTAATATACGTTAACCTGCACATGATGCTATATAAGTTCTTTTTCTCATGGTGGGTATTAATCACCCAATTCTATATGCTGCGCACTTACACTAGCCTAAGTCTAGCGTAGCCCTTTTATTATTCCTGTTGGTCGTGGTTTAAAACAAAAAAGCTTCAGCGTAAACACTGAAGCTTTTTTAAATTCAACTAAACAACGTTTTGAGAATTAGCCTTCCATTCTCTTTCTGCGGTTGTTTTTTCTTATACGTCTATCAGACTCCTGTTTTTCACGAACTCTCTTCGAAGAAGGTGTTTCATAAAAACGAGATGTCTTCATTTGACGGAATACCAGCTCTCTCTGCATCTTTCTTTTAAGATCGCTGATTGCTTTTTCGCTGTTTCCACCATGAACACTAATATGTACTGCCACTAGAAATTACCTCCTGGTCGGCATTTTGTTGTAATAAGAGTTCATTATCTATATAGTTAGCGAGGCTGTCAAGTGAAAAGGTTACAAAATGAGCGATGTGGAAAAGAAACAGCAGGTAATAAGAATTAACTTCTTTAAAGAGTTATTGAAGCTGCTAGAGACTGCATCTTGGTCAGAAGATCTAATTAACTTAGCTGAATCTAATATTGGCCTTGATACTGGATATCGTCATATAATTTTTCCATCAGGTATACAAGAAATAGTAAGTTCTTTGGAAGGGTGGCTTGATAGTCAGATGCTTGAAAAATTACTTGAATTAGATAAACCTAAAAAAATACGTGATCAAATCGCTCTAGCCCTTGAAATTAGGATTTTTGGAGTGATAACGAAAAAAGTAGCGCTGAGGTTCTTTGGTTATTACTTAGTGTCTACAAACATTATTTCTGGTACAGAAGTAGCGTGCCGTAGTTGTGATATAATTTGGAAATATACTGGTGATAAGTCCAGTGACTTTAATTATTATACAAAAAGAGGTCTACTTCTTAGTGTGTATGCAGCAGCCCAGGTATTTTATTTTGGTGATAATTCAGAAAACCATAAAGACACTAAAGATTTTATCAAAAATGCACTTGATAATATTATCAATATTGCTAGTTTTAAGAACAATATCAAGATGCCAAAAATAGAAGATATTCCTATTGCTAGGCTCTTTTCTTGAAAATAAATTAAAATATCAAATGTATGAGCAATAAAAATCATTATCCCGAAGTAATATCAAACGTAGATTTTCCACAAATAGAAAATCACATTCTTAAATATTGGCAAGAAAATAATATTTTTCAGCAATCTATTGATAATAGGAATTCAACGTCTGCAGATAATGAGTTTGTTTTTTATGATGGCCCACCGTTTGCTAATGGGTTGCCTCATTATGGTCACTTGCTTACTGGTTTTATAAAGGATACTTATGCAAGGTACCAAACAACTAAGGGTAAAAAGGTAGAGCGTAGGTTTGGTTGGGACTGTCATGGACTACCAGCAGAAATGGGGGCAGAAAAGGAGCTTGGGTTTTCAGGACGTATAGCGATTAATGAGTATGGTGTTGATAAATTCAATGATTTTTGCCGTAGTTCAGTGATGAAATATTCTCAGGATTGGGAAAAATATGTAAACCGTCAAGCCAGGTGGGTAGACTTTAAAAACTCCTATAAAACTATGGATACTGGCTATATGGAGTCAGTACTTTGGGCATTTAAGGAATTATATAAAAAAGGTTTAATATATGAGTCGATGAGGGTTATGCCTTATTCTTGGGCATGCGAAACTCCCTTATCAAATTTTGAAACTAGGTTGGATAACTCGTATAGGGAAAGGACGGATAAGGCAATTACTGTTAGCTTTAAATTAAATGACATGCCAAATGGAGCTCCGAGTGGTTGCGATGAATATCGTATTTTAGCATGGACAACAACTCCATGGACTTTGCCGTCTAATTTGGCCTTGGCAATTAGTGCAGAGATAAATTATGCGTGCGTAGTGAAAGAAAATATATGTTACGTTATTGGTGAGTTTGCTGTTAAAAATTATGCCAAGGAATTAGGGATAAATGAAAATACTGAATTAGTCACTATTAAGGGCGAAAACCTAAAAGGATTAAGCTATCAGCCTTTATTTGACTATTTTAAAACTCATCCAAATAGCTTTAAAGTTTTTGCTGCTGATTTTGTTGTTGAGGGAGATGGTACTGGTATAGTACATATGGCTCCTGGTTTTGGCGAAGATGATCAGATTATTTGCGAAAAAGAAGGGATTGAACTGGTGTGTCCTGTCGATAATGCAGGGAAGTTTACTAGTGAAGTAAATGACTTTGAGGGAACTCAAGTTTTTGAAGCAAATGACCCAATTATTATTAAACTAAAGGAACAGGGTAGTTGGATAAAAACCGAACAATATATCCATAACTATCCGCATTGTTGGAGAACCGATACGCCCCTGATTTATAAGGCAGTACCTTCATGGTATGTAAAAGTAACGGCATTTAAAGACCGTATGGTTGAACTTAACCAAGAAATCAACTGGATACCAGGTCATATCAAAGATGGTTTATTTGGTAAATGGCTTGAAAATGCACGAGACTGGTCCATAAGTCGTAATCGTTTTTGGGGTACGCCAATTCCGGTATGGAGATCAGACGACCCGAAATATCCAAGAATTGATGTGTATGGCTCAATTGAAGAGCTAGAAAAAGATTTTAGCGTAAAACTAGACGATTTGCATAAGCCTTTTATTGATGAGTTGAAGCGCCCTAATCCGGATGATCCGACCGGTAAATCAATGATGCGAAGGGTAGGGGATGTTTTTGATTGTTGGTTTGAAAGCGGATCGATGCCGTATGGGCAGGTGCATTACCCTTTTGAAAACAAAGAATGGTTTGAGGACCATTTTCCTGCTGATTTCATTGTTGAATATTCAGCACAAACTAGGGGGTGGTTTTATACTTTGATGGTTTTATCAACTGCTTTGTTTGATCGTCCTCCATTTTTGAATTGTATTTGTCATGGTGTTATTTTGGATGCTACAGGACAAAAACTATCTAAGCGGCTAAATAACTACGCCGACCCCTTAGAGTTATTTGAGAAATACGGTGCTGATGCGCTAAGAGTTACTATGCTTTCCTCAAGCGTAGTTCGGGGGCAAGAATTGCTAATTGATAAAGATGGAAAAATGGTTTTTGATAGTCTCAGACTATTTATAAAGCCAATTTGGAACGCGTACCACTTTTTTTGTTTATATGCAAATATTGATAAAATCCAAGCACAAATGAGCTTTAAGTCTCAAAATGTTCTTGATCGATATATTATCTCAAAATTAAAAATTGCGGTAACTGCGATTGAGAAGAATATGGATTCGTATGATAGTTCTTCTTCGTACGAAGTGATTTCTTCCTTTTTTGAAGTATTAAATAATTGGTATATTAGGAGAAGTAGAGCTCGCTTTTGGAAAGCTGATCAAGATCAAGATAAGTTAGACTCCTATAATACTTTATATAGTTGTTTAGTCACAATGACAAAAGCTATGTCATCCCTTCTTCCGCTTATTGCAGAGCATATTTATTTGGGGCTAAACCCCAGCGAAAAAAGTGTCCATTTAACTAATTTTCCTAAGTTAGAAGAAATAAAAATAGAGCATGAGTTGGTTGCAGTAATGGATCAAGTTCTTGATATCTGTAGTACGGCTTTATTCATTAGGAGTGCTGAGAATATTAGAGTAAGGCAGCCCCTTTCTGTTATTAAAATCATTACTGAAAATAGTAATAAATTTCAAGAGTTTATTGATTTAATCAAAGATGAAATTAATGTAAAATCAATCTTGTTTAGTGATGACCTATCAGGCAATGCGGATCAAAAGCTATCGATCAATTTTCCAGTTCTTGGCAAAAGATTACCAAATAAAATGAAAGAAATTATCTTAGCTTCTAAAGCTGGAAATTGGCAAGTCAATGACAATAAATTAAACATTTCAGGTGAGGACTTATTATCTGAGGAGTACTCAATGGTACTTGTGCCGCGTGCAAACAAGGGGGCTAAGCCATTATCTTCAAATCAAGGGATGATCCTGCTTGATTTAGAGATAACAGCGTCTCTTGAAGGCGAGGGAATAGCCAGAGATATAATTAGGCTTGTTCAGCAAGCCAGAAAAGATGCAGAATTTAATGTGTCTGACCGGATTGAGCTAGAGCTTAAATCTGATTATGATTTGTCTTCGGTAATTGAAGAGCATGAAAAACTTATTTGTGATCAAACCTTGAGCAAGTTTAATTCGGGATTTAAGCCTGACTATAAAACTCAAGCCCCTTTATTTGAACATAATGTAGAGATAATGATAAAACGAGTTATACCAAATCCCATTTTTAAATGATCCAAAGAATTTTGTGGATCTCCCTTGTGCTCACCTATAAGTATAGGCTGCGCAAGCTCGTCCTGAAATTCATTTGTCTCAGTTAATCTGGGGTTTGGTATTATACCCTTCAGAGCATAACTTTATAAATAAAGTTATGCTCATTCGTCATAATTTTTTCAAATTTATTGGGTGCAGCAGATACTTTGCTTCTAAGTTCTATATAACAAAACTTGAATTATGGTTGCGTCTGTGCCAATATTTAGCTTGACTTTGTAATATTAGTTATTTACTCTTTTATCAGAGTGGTAATAAGCTCTGGGGTTTCGAAACCTTGTTAACTTAGCCGTTTTAGTTGTAAATTGATTGATTCTCGATTTATAATATTGGAGAAATGGTGATTGTTATGGATAAGAAAAAAATTTCTTCCTAAAGTAATTTTCATAAGTGTTGTTAACGGTTTGCGATCTCCCCGGTACTTTTAGAGTGGAGAATAAAAAAAATAATTATCATTCCTTTAGTGTTAAAATTAAGAGAGCCTTCTTAAGCTCTTTTTATTTTGTTTTTAATAAGAAAAAAGGAAATCATGACTGACAAAAAAATACTACAAACAGAAATTATTAGGGCTGCGAAAGTTGGTGATGTTACAGAAATGTGTATACTTATGGGTCAAGGAGCAAATCCATTTGTATTGGACCATGATGGAAAATCGGCAGTTTCTTACATTTCAGGTGTTATTAATTCGGTGCAAATGAAAGAGCTTGCAAAAGAGACGGCTCGTTTTTTATATACTAATAAAATGTAAAAAATCGGGCAAATAAATCCTGAACTTTAAGGACTTTGTGTCCCTTCAACCTAAGATTTTTGTTTTCCTGTCTGTATTCTGAATCAAGTTCAGATATCTTTAGAGGTTTATCAAAGTTGCTTAACATAGTATAAATTGCTCAAACGCTACTAAATTAATGCTTTTTAGAGCATTTAAGCAATGCTTATTATTTTGACCAGCCCATGACTCCTTGCCAAGAAGGTTTTTCATATGAGTCCATATTTTCAACTTTTTTTAAATAACAGGTAACTTTAACTGTTATTGGTAGCACGGCTAGTTCATATAAAACTTTGAGTGCAGTAAGGGTAAAAATCATTGATAAAAGATGACTAACTGGAAGTTTTAACCCGAAGGCTATGCTTACAAAAATAGCTGTTTCTATAAAAGCACCAACACACGTGCTTAATATTGCGCGTAGAGCAAAATTACGACCCTCAAGCATTATTTTTAAAGTAGAAATGATTGATGCATTAAGTAGCTCGCCAATAAAATAACTAACGAGCGAGGCAACAAATATCCTTGGTGTTAAAGAAAAAATTTGTATAAAAGCTTCATTGTTATTCCAGTGATCAGAAGGTGGTAAATAAACAACACCATACAAAACTAGAGTTAAGAAAAGATTGCTAAATAAGGCAAGCCAAATAACTTTTCTACTGGCCGTAAAACCATATACCTCGGTTAATATATCATTCAACACATACAACATTGGAAAAACGAAGATGCCTCCAGGTAAAGTAAGTGACCCAAATTGCCAAAGTTTAGTGGCTCCTAAATTAGCTGTTATAAGGCAAGTAATAAAGGCAATTGCAATTATATCGTAGTATTTAAATTTTCGATTCGTCTGTAATTCTGGCATAAAATGTACCTATAATTTTAATCATAACATTTGATTGGTTTGGTATATATATATTCCCAGATTTTTTTCCATCCATCTTTATGCGAAACGTCTTCAAATATTTGCTGCTTAACGCAAGAAGAAGAAGCTTTTTGAACAAATTTATCTGCAATAAATGGAGGTATAATAGTATCCTTTCCTCCCGAGATATGGAGTTGAGGTATATGCCTTACTTGTGTGGCATAGTCAATTGGATTTAGCGATCCAATCATAGGCGTAACATTATGATGAGTTGTAAATGCCTTATGATCAAGGTTACCTGCCAGTGTAATGATGTCGCCAACCATGTAATTTCGTGCAGCTACAAGTACGGCTATACCGCCACCACCAGAATATCCAACCAAGCTAAATTTTTGTTTGTTGTTTATGCTGTTAATTACATCATTTATAGCATGAACAGAATCATCGGACATTCTCTTATTTGTCCAATATTGATGATTCGAACATTTAGGGTTCATATGCATTGGAGTATATTGACATGGTCGTGCTATATAAACAACATTAGGCCTTTCGTCCATTGCAGCAAGATTTATAAACATCTGCCTTCTAGGAGTAGGATTTCTTGAGATCTTAAACTTACCATTAAAAGCTGCCCCGTCGCCTTCAATATAGAACACAAACGGATCATGCTTATTAGCAACTTTTTGATAAGTGGTTATCCAAAAATCTCCACCTTTTACTAGCACTTTTTTAAAACCATACATATCTCCTATAGAACCAGGCTCATGGCCATATGTAACAGTTTTGCATCCTGATAAGAAAACAGCTGCTAAGAGCAGCAGAAAAAGAAGTCTAATATTAGAAAGGTATTTCATCATCTAAATCACTATTGTCAAAATTGGTAGGGTTTTGTTTAGATCCGTTGGTACCGTAGCTCTCTCCTGAACCTTCACCTTTTGAATCAAGTAATATTAAGCTGGAATTATAGTTTTGAAGCACTATTTCTGTAGTATAGCGTTCTTGATTATCGTTATCTGTCCATTTCCTGGTTTGTAGTTGACCTTCAATGTAGAGTTTACTTCCTTTTTTTACATAGCTTTTTATAACGCGAACTAGTCCTTCGTTAAAGACTACAATCCTATGCCATTCAGTTTTATCTTTTCTTTCGCCAGTAACCTTATCTTTCCAGCTTTCACTAGTAGCTATACTGAAATTTGCCAGCTCTCTACCATCACTTGTGGTTCTTATTTCTGGATCTTTACCTAAATTGCCAATTAGAGTTACTTTGTTTAGACTGCCTGCCATTACAAAACCATCAAAAAATTATCTAAATAATACAATCTATATCACATAATATTTTGCCGTCAAACAAAAATATAATGCAAATTGCTATTGCAATAACATGTTCTTGCTGCCTATAATACTAACCAACCTGATTTTGAGTCAAGAGGCTTATGCAAGAATATATCAAAGTACGGGGTGCAAAGGAGCACAATCTCAAGGATATTAATGTTGATATACCTAGAAACAAATTTGTTGTTATAACGGGGCTTAGTGGTTCGGGCAAGTCATCTCTTGCTTTTGATACCATATATGCAGAAGGTCAAAGGCGTTATGTCGAAAGCCTATCGTCGTATGCCAGACAGTTTTTGCACCTGCAAAATAAACCAAATGTAGAATCTATATCTGGTCTTTCTCCATCTATTGCTATTGATCAAAAAACTACATCTAAAAATCCTAGGTCAACAGTTGGTACGATCACTGAGATTTATGATTATTTGAGATTATTGTATGCAAGAATTGGAATTCCATATTCACCAGCTACTGGTTTACCAATAAAAAGTCAGTCCGTTTCGGAAATGGTGGATATAGTAACTAGTCTGCCAGAAGGAACGAAATTATATATTCTTTCTCCTATGGTGCGTGGGCAAAAAGGTGAGTTTAGAAGAGAAATAGCCAATTTGTTTAAGCATGGTTACCAGAGAGTGTATCTTAATGGAGAGCTTTGTAATTTAGATGAATTACCTAAAATCGATAAAAATAAAAAACATACAATAGAAGTTGTCATCGATAGACTGGTAATTTCTGATTCACTTGGAAATAGGGTTGCTGAAAGTCTTGAAGCTTCTTTGGCGCTTGGTGAGGGTATTACATATATTGAAATTTCTTCCTTACCAGAAAAACATAATACACAATACCGTGAGGGAGAACGCATTATTCTGTCGGAAAAATATTCCTGTCCAGAATCTGGTTTCCAGCTAGAAGAGATTGAGCCGCGGATTTTTTCTTTTAATAGTCCGTTTGGTGCTTGTACTGCTTGTGAAGGGATAGGTAAAGAATCTTTTTTCGATGAACAACTTATTGTGCCTAATGATAATATTAGCATCAAAGATGGAGCAATTGTTCCTTGGAGTAAATCCTCTTCAAAGTTTTTTATAGATACACTTGAATCGCTTGCGAAGCACTATAATTTTAAGCTCTCAGCTCCATTTTCTCAGCTTTCTGACAAAGTGAAAAAAGTCTTATTTTATGGTTCAGGTGATGAGATTATAAGTTTTGAGTATAATGATGACAGAAAAAGCGAGACTATTGATCAAATTTTTGCAGGTATTATACCAAGCCTAGAAGAAAAATATAAAAAGATAGATGCATCCTGGATGCGAGAGGAATTACATCGATTCATGTCAAAACATAATTGCTCTGTCTGTAATGGTTATAGGCTTAAGCAAGAATCGTTATGTGTAAAAGTAGATAATCTTAATATTGGGCAAGTTTCATCTAAAACGATTCACGAAGCACAAGATTGGTTTTCAAATATTGATTCGAAATTAAATGCAAAGCAAAGACAAATTGCTACTCGGGTAGTTAAAGAGATTCAAGAAAGACTAAAATTTCTTAATAACGTGGGGCTTGATTATTTAAGTTTATCTAGAGAATCAGGCACGCTTTCCGGCGGAGAGAGTCAAAGGATAAGACTTGCTTCACAAATTGGGTGTGGATTGAGTGGAGTTTTATATGTTCTTGACGAACCATCTATTGGGTTGCATCAGCGCGACAATGCTCGCCTTATTGCCACGCTTAAGAGTCTAAGAGACCTTGGTAATACGGTTATTGTCGTTGAGCACGATGATGAAACAATGCTTGAGTCGGAGCATATCATTGATGTGGGTCCTGGTGCTGGAATTCATGGAGGAAGAATTATTGCTCAGGGTACGCCTGAGGAAATAATGAAATCTCCTGATAGCATTACGGGGCAGTATTTGAGTGGTAGAAAATATATTTCAATACCTGATAAAATCAGGGAAGGTCACGAAGGAAAACAAATAGTTTTGACTGGTGCGGATGTAAATAACCTACAAAATTTGACCATGACTATTAAGCTTGGTACATTTACTGCAATAACCGGTGTTTCCGGTAGTGGTAAGTCAAGCCTAGTAATCCATACATTTTACAAAGCGGCTCTTAAGTACCTTGAACCAACTTCTAAGATTTATCCCGGAGAGTATAAGTCGATTACTGGCCTTGAACATATAGATAAAGTTATTGATATTAATCAATCTCCTATTGGTAGAACTCCTAGGTCAAACCCAGCTACCTATACTGGAGCATTTACGCCAATTCGTGATTGGTTTACAGAGCTACCAGAATCAAAAATTAGGGGATATAAAGTTGGCCGGTTTTCCTTTAATGTCAAAGGTGGTCGTTGTGAAGCGTGTCAAGGTGATGGTTTAGTTAAGATAGAGATGCATTTCTTGCCCGATGTTTATATAAATTGTGATGTTTGTAATAGTAAGCGTTACAATCGTGAAACTTTAGAAGTAAAATATAACGGCAAAAATATTGCCGATGTGCTTGATATGACAGTTGAAGATGCCACTGAATTCTTCAAAAAAGTACCAGCAATATTTGAAAAACTTGCTACTCTTAAAGAGGTAGGGCTTGGTTACATTAAAATTGGCCAATCTGCAACAACATTATCTGGAGGAGAGGCTCAGAGGGTAAAGTTAGCTAAGGAGCTTTCAAAACGCTCAACTGGTAAGACTCTTTATATTCTTGATGAACCCACAACAGGATTACATGTTGACGATATCAAAAAACTACTTATGGTTCTGCATAAATTAGTTGATAAAGGTAACACGGTGGTTGTTATTGAGCACAATATGGAAGTAATTAAGACGGCGGATTACATCATTGATATTGGCCCAGAAGGCGGGGATAAAGGTGGGGCAATCGTTGTCGAAGGTATACCTGAAGTGGTAGCTGCTTGCCAGGATAGCCATACTGGTAGATATTTAAAACAATGTATGAGTCGTTGTAAGGGGTTAAATTCATCTTCATTATAAACTATACATATATAGTAATTTAATTGAGATTAGGATAGTTAATTTAGCGCGGCCTTGCGCAACAACATAGAGGTGGGTGGCTACGCCCTTTAGCCCAGGATTTTAGGTGATACACACTACGGTCGTCATGCCGGAGGCTTGACCCAGGCATCTCAGGCAAAGTTTACCTAATATACCTAAGAATTAAAATATTTTAATTTAATTCTTAGGCCCAATCCTAAATGGAATGGTATTTGCCATTCTAGATGTCACAATCTCAATTAATATAGTAAGGAAGGGTAAATCCTGAGTTTCATGGTAGTAGGGTAGTGTATGGTCTACACGCACAGTCTCGAGTGAGACACAATTCTGCTCTTTTACCATCGTTTTTTGCCGCCGCGGAAATGGTAAAAGCTTAATATTTAAAAATTACAAAGATTCTATAGGTTCAATTATAGTAGGCTTACTATGGTTATCGTCTATTATAGGAGTCGCTTTCTTTTGTGGAGAAGATGGAGTATCTTTTTTGAGTTGATCCGCTCTCACAGAGGCGTTAGTGGTGGCGGTAGTAGGTTGTTTCTTTTTTTCGTTTTGTACAATAGCGGGACATTTGTTGTTAGCCATTTCCCTTTTTGTATCATTTAACATGGCCTTTATTTGATTAAGCTCTTCTCTTAATTCCATATTGTGCATGTCATCGTCGTCATCCATTCTTTGGCTTGCTTTTCTGATTGATGGGTAAGTATTTTTATTTTTACCCCATCTTGAATCTTTTTTATTTTTTCTTTCTTGAGATAGATCGTGATCGATCATAGCCTTGTACATCTCGATATTATCTTTAGAAGTATTCTCTTTTTCAGAACTATCCTCATCGAAATCATCGAAATCATCGTATTCGTACTCACCAGTGACTACATTTTTTTTAGCTTGAGATATGTATTTCTTATTATAGAGAGGAGCTCGTTTTCCGCCTTTAAAACCTTTGCGATCAATAATTTTGTTATTTGCAGAGCGTTTTAAATACCCATCAGGCCCGGTTACGCAGGCAGATAGCAACATGGCTAATGTAGAAAAAATAACTATCTTTTTTAGCATAAGCTAGCCTAATTTTTTTAAGGATTCAGATCATATTTATACAACAAATATCAATTCAGTTGCAATGAGAAAGGTTAGGTTTATCCAATTATTTTGAGAACTGTGTCTGCTAGATACTTGGCTCCATTATTCTTGCGATTTAAAAGGTTTTTGGAGGTTTCTTTAAGTAATTTTCTATCAACAATTAGTTCATAAATTTTTTGAGCTAAAATTATAGATGTTATTTCTTCTTGTCTAAAACACCATCCGGCTTTGCTATTTTCTATCGCTTTTGCGTTAAAATACTGATGGTCTTCCATTGCATAAGGAAAGGGGATAAAAATTGCTGGAACGCCAACGTTGACTAATTCTGCAACAGTACTAGCACCTGATCTTGAGATAACAAGATCAGTTTTAGAATAAATTTCTGCCATATTATGAAAGAATGGAGATAAAACGTACTTTATCCCCAATTTATCATAGATTGCAGCAATTTCCTTTTGATCATCTTGGCTTACCTGTTGAGTAAGATGAATTTTTAGACTTGGATTTAATTTTAACAGTTCTGTTATGGCTTCAGGAATAATCTGAGAAAAAACTTTTGCCCCTTGGCTCCCTCCAAAAATAAAAAGTCGAAACTCTTCGTTATCGAAAGTATTTTTTATAGGCAAATTTCTTATGGATGACCTAACTAAATCTCCTGTAATGACTACTTTTTGGGTGTCGCTCAAGCTGACATTGCTTGTTTCTTTGTATGATAAGGCAATAATTTTAGCTGATCCGGCAAATAAACGATTACTTTTTCCTAAAAAACAATTTTGTTCTTGAACAATATAAGGAATTCGAAGAACTTTTGCTGCTAGTAACGAGGGAAAGCTTGTATATCCTCCAAAACCAATGATAATGTGTGGTTTAAGCTTACCAATTAGCCATAATGTTTTGATGCATACATTTGACAGGCGCCATACAGAAATAACCTTATTTAGTAAGCCGGTCATTTTAAGATGAAAATCAAATATGTGTGTTTTAATTGGCTGGTTTTGGTCCAGATATTTCTGGCATCGTAGGTCTGTGATCAAATGAACATCAACGATAGTATTATCCAATTCTTCGGCAAGAGCCAGGGCAGGGAATAAATGTCCTCCCGTTCCACCGGCAGCTAGGATTATAGTCTTTTTTTTAGAGGCTAATTCTGGCGGCAATAAAGAGTTTTTGTTATTCATTTAAACGTCGCTATTCTTATATTTTACAAGAGAAGTTTTATGTTTTGTTAATCCCAGCAACATACCAACTGCAATCCCTATGGCAAGAGTTGATGATCCGCCATAGCTTATAAACGGTAAAGTCATACCCTTTGTTGGTAATAAATTAAGTGTCACTCCCATGTTAATAACGGCTTGCAGTCCAAATTGAGTGATGAGACCAATGCTGGCTAGTTGAATGAATTTATCATGCTCATTGTTGATCCTAATTAGGCTACGAAGCACAATGAAGGCAAATACGCCTATAATCATGATGCATATTATAGCCCCAAATTCTTCGCCAGCTACTGCAAAAATGAAATCAGTATGTGAGTCGGGTAGATGCTGCTTTACCGAGCCTTCACCTGGCCCTCTGCCATATAAGCCGCCTTCCTCAAAGGCAAGTATAGATTTACTTATTTGATAATTTTCATTACTTACAGGGTCTAAAAAATTATTTATTCTGCTTGTAACGTGTGGCAGTAGAAAATAGGCAGATACAATACCAAAAAATCCTCCCATGAATGCTACCATAATCCAGATAATAGGAAAGCCAGCTATGAATAATTGACTAGCAAACACTGCTGTAATTAGGATCAGCATTCCTACATCAGGTTGAATTAGTATTAAAACAGCTACTAAGGCATATAGTAAGATGCACACTTGAAAGCTAGGAAACCCTTCTTGGTATTTTAACGAAAGTATCCAGCCAGTGACAACAGCAAAAAATGGTTTCAAAAATTCTGATGGTTGATATGAAAAGCCGGCTATTCGTATCCATCTTGTGGCTCCTTTTACTTCGTAACCATAAAATTTCACAAGTATTAGCATTGTTAAGCTAAATAAGAAGCCAAGAATAGCTATCCTTTTTATCCATTTTTTATCTAAAGAGGAGAACGCTACCATAAAAATAGCACCAACAAACAGATGAAGTATTTGTCGGGAAGAAAAATAATTATCAACTAGGCCAATTTTTCCTGCAACTGCAGAACTAGTAGTTGTTACCAACATAAAGCTAAAGGCAATAAGTATACCATACGCTATTACTGCTTGTTGATCTATTGTTCTCCACCATTGTTTTATAAGATTAGTTAGTATCATATAGCTCTATAAATTGGTTGCCTCTATCTTCAAAGTTTTTGAACTGGTCATATGATGCGCAAGCTGGGGCAAGTAAAATATTTGTTTTTTCTCTTAACATTTGTGCATCTTTTATTGCGTACTCAAAGGCTTCCTTCATGGTTGTGCATATTATATATTCTATTTTATCCTCAAGGTGTCTTGCGAATAATAGCTTATCTTTACCGAATAAATATGCTTTTTTTACGTTCTTAAGCCCAGAATCAATAGGTGATAGTGACTTTTCCTTGAAAATACCACCGGCAAGCCAAAAAATATTATTAAGTGAAACTAGTGAGCAAGCAGCAGAGGTGGCGTTAGTAGCTTTACTATCATTATAAAAACTAATATTATTTTTAGTACCAAGATACTGCATCCGGTGCTTAAGTCCGTTGAAGCTAGAGATAGACTCGATAATTTCTAGTGGCTCTAATCCTAAAGCCCTACAAGCTGCAAAAGATGCGGCTATGTTTTCTTGATTATGCGTTCCTTTTAGATGTTTCAACTCAGGAAGTTCATATGTATCTCGATTAAAGAAGTTATCAAGCAATTGTTTGGAATGGCAAATAATACCATCGTTACTTGAGCTAGAGCTGCTGATAGGAATTAATTTTCTTTCCCCTTGTTCTCTTAGATGATTAAAAAACTCTCTTGATTTATCGCTATCTACCCCGATTATTTTGATTCCGTCACCTTGAAAAGCTCTAAATTTTGACTTACTGTATTCTTCAAAAGTTCCGTATCTATCAAGATGATCTTGAGTAATATTAAGTAAGATAGATACAAAGGGATTGAAATTTTCTAGTAAATCAATTTGGAACGAAGATAATTCTAAAACATACCCCGCGGCTCTTTCCGGCAACATCAAGACAGGCAGCCCTATATTGCCGCCAACATGATAATCAAGGCCAGATTTATGTAAAATATGGCCAATTAGTACTGTGGTGGTGCTTTTTCCATTTGTTCCTGTTATTGCGATTATTTTTGATTGAGAATTTTCTTCAATGAATAGATCAATGTCAGAAGATATCAATATGTTATATTTCTTTATTAAAGAAAAAATAGGGTGTGTTGGAGGTATTCCTGGGCTAATTATAACTTTATCAAGAGACTGCCAATCTTTTTCAGTAATATCCTTTAGTGACTCAGAACCAAATTTGGACACAAAGTTATTACGATTTTCTTCTAAGTCATCCCAGCAGAGAATAGTTTTTGCAACTTTATCTAGCGCGGAAAAAGCAGAGCATCCAGTTAATCCTAGTCCGAAGATTCCAATTTTCTTCCCTTTTTGGCTGTTGAGTTTCATTTTATCTTATTGTTGATATTGTACAGTTAATAATAGTCATGCCAAACTTGATAGGCTTAGTGTGCCTTCGGTCTAGCATTCCAATTCATTCAGCACGTCATCCAGAACTTGTTTCAGGACCTCATGAGATAGAAAGAGGATCCCAGGTCAACCTGGATGACGCTCACTTGGTTGCATCAAATACTTTCACACTGTCATGCTGCGGTTACTACGTTAGTTTCGTTTACTTACATTTGCCGCTAAAGCGCTTGAAACAAATTTCTCTAAATTGCCATCTAAAACACCTGACGAGTCGCTAGTTTCATAGTTTGTTCGTAAATCTTTGACCATTTGATACGGTTGCAGTACATATGACCTAATTTGGTGCCCCCAGCCATTATCAGTTTTTTCAGCGTTTTGTTTATTTACTTCCTCATTCTTTTTTTGTAACTCAAGTTCAAATAATCTCGCTTTTAGCATTTGCATAGCTTCTGCTTTATTACGGTGCTGAGAACGGTCATTCTGACATTGAACTGCAATGTTTGTCGGAAGATGCGTTATGCGCACTGCAGAGTCAGTAGTATTTACGTGCTGCCCACCAGCTCCAGAGGACCTGTATGTATCTATACGAAGATCTTTTTCTTCTATAACAATGTCAATGCTTTCATCAACTTCAGGATAGACCCAGCAAGAAGCGAAACTGGTCATTCTTTTCCCGGCTGCATTAAAAGGTGATATCCTAACTAGCCTATGTACACCAGATTCAGACTTGAGCCAACCATAAGGCATATTTCCCTTAAATTTAATACAACACGATTTTATACCAGCCTCTTCACCTGAAATTATGTTGATTATTTCACAAGTAAAACCCATTCTTTCGCCAAACCTTAAATACATACGCATCATCATAGATGCCCAATCATGGCTTTCAGTTCCACCAGCTCCAGCATTTATTTCTAGGAAGCAATTATTCCCATCAGCTTCCCCAGAAAACAGGCATTCTGTCTCTAGCTTTGCTGAAGTAATCTGGATTTTGGCGAGCTCTGCTTGAGCCTGAGAGATTATATCCTCGTCATGTTCCTCCTCTGCCATCTCTGCAAGTTCAATGTTTTCACGTAGGCCATCGCTGATGTAATCGTATGATTCTAAGGTTTTTTCAAGCAATCTTTTTTCTTTTAAAGCTGCACTGGCCTTTTTCTGGTCGTTCCATAAATTTGGATCGAGCGAAAGTTTCTCTAATTCTTCCAGTTTTTTTCTTGTACCATCTGGGTCAAAGAGACCTCTTGATCAGAGCAAGTGATTCTTCAATTTTGTTTTTTAAGTTTTCTAATTCTGCACGCATTTTTACTACCTCAAGAGAATATTTTACTGTATAACTAACCCACATATTTTGAGAATAATAGTACATACAATAATGACTGAAAAGAAATTTATCCGAAATTTTTCTATAATTGCCCATATTGATCATGGAAAATCAACTCTGGCTGATCGATTGATCGAGTATTGTGGTGGACTCGAGCAACGCGAAATGAGTCAACAAGTCCTTGATTCAATGGATATTGAAAGGGAAAGGGGCATCACGATCAAAGCGCAGACAGTGAGGCTTGATTACAAGGCTAAGGACGGTAATACCTATATACTTAACTTAATGGATACACCAGGCCATGTTGATTTTTCTTATGAAGTAAGCCGTTCACTTGCTGCTTGTGAGGGGTCGTTGCTTATTGTTGATGCAAGTCAAGGGGTTGAAGCGCAAACTCTAGCTAATGTGTATCAAGCGATAGATAATAATCACGAAATTATTCCAGTTTTAAATAAAATTGACCTGCCTGCAGCCGAGCCAGAAATGGTAAGGCAGCAAATAGAAGATATGATTGGTATCGATGCAAGTGATGCTCTGATGATTTCAGCAAAAAGTGGTATTGGTATCCAGGATGTACTAGAAGCGATAGTTCACCGTTTACCAGCTCCAAAAGATGATGGGCAAGATCCTGCCACTATGCCTTTAAAAGCATTATTAGTGGATAGTTGGTACGATAAGTATCTTGGAGTAGTGATTTTAGTTCGTATCTTTCAAGGTACCTTGAAGAAAGGAATGAAAATTAAAATGTTATCGACTCAGAAAGTATATAACGCTGATAATGTTGGTTACTTCACTCCTAAAAAAGTTCTATGTGATCTTCTTGAAGATGGTCAGATTGGCTTTCTGACTGCCTCTATAAAACAAGTTTCAGATTGTAAAGTTGGTGACACGATCGTAGAGGATAGTAAGCTAGAAATTTCTCCCTTAGCTGGATTTAAACCAAGTTTACCTGTTGTGTTTTGTGGTCTTTATCCGTCCGATGCATCAGAGTTTGAGATTCTCAAGGATTCGCTGGAAAAACTAAGTTTAAATGACTCAAGTTTAAAATTTGAAACAGAAAGCTCGAGCGCGTTAGGTTTTGGTTTTCGATGTGGCTTTCTTGGTCTCTTGCATTTAGAAATTGTACAAGAAAGGCTTGATCGTGAGTTTGACCTAGACCTTATTACTACTGCTCCAAGTGTTATATATAAAATTGATATCAGAGGAGGGAAACAGCTAGAAGTTCATAACCCGGCAGACTTCCCAGATCCACAAACAATTGAATCAATGCTTGAGCCGTGGATAAAAGCAACAATCATGGTTCCAGAAGAATATCTTGGATCAGTTTTGGCTTTATGCACAGATAAGAGGGGTACTCAACTTGATATGAAATATATTTCAAGGCGTATTATGCTTCAATATAGGTTGCCACTTAACGAGATTGTTTTTGATTTTTATGATCGATTGAAGAGTTGCACCAAAGGTTATGCAAGCTTTGACTGGGAGATGGATGGTTACGAAGAGAGTGATTTGGTCAAATTATCGATTTTGGTAAATAGTGAGCCAGTAGATGCTCTTTCAACTATAATTCATAGGTCTCGATCTGAATATAGGGGAAGAGAACTTTGCAATCGTTTGAAGGATTTGATTCCAAGACAATTATTTCAAATAGCAATTCAAGCTGCAATTGGCGGTAAAATCATTGCTAGGGAAAATGTCAAAGCTATGAGAAAAGATGTTCTTGCAAAATGCTATGGTGGTGATGTATCAAGGAAACGTAAGCTTTTAGAAAAACAGAAAGCTGGTAAGAAAAGAATGCGTAATGTAGGAAACGTTGAGATTCCTCAATCGGCATTTATTGCTGCGTTGAAAGTAGGTGATGATTAATAGGAATTGTCTAAGGAATTGCAACGGTTTATTATGCGGTCATACCAGGTTCAGTGAGCTTAGAATACTTTCTGGCCAAGGGCTTTGAAGGTTTGAAAAAAGATCCTGAATCAAGTTCAGGATGACTTTATTTTGTTCAACAGGACTGTATTTTTACGTTATCCTGAACTTGATTCAGGATATCAGGTAGCTGAAAGATACCTGATAAAGTCTGGTATGACGATGAACATAAGTATAACTAATATATTTCTTGCGCTAAATTCATGCTATGTAAAATGATTACATTTAACAGACAAAAAGATAAAGTAGCCATAATTGCTCCAAGCTCTGCGTGTAGAGACAAGGAGGGTAATTTTGACCGTGAAATAAGCAGGTCTAATCTTGAGGTTGCTATATCCTTGTTTGAAGAGCATGGATTTTCTTGTAAGTATGATGAAAAAATTTTTACTGGGGGAAGTCTTGAATATTTTGCCGCTTCCAAAGAAGAAAGGTTAAGACAATTAGTAGAGGCAATTGAAGACTCAGAAGTCAAGATTATATCGATATTTCGTGGTGGCTATGGGGCAGGTGAAATAGTTTTTGACTGCCTTAAAGTTAAGCCCTCTGGCCCTAAAATATTCATTGGTTATAGCGACGGAACAGTGCTGCATTTTTTGTTTAATCAGCATTATGATTTTCCTTCAATTCATGGCGCGGTGAGTGAAACTCAAAAGCATATGATGAAAAATATGGTTTCTGTTCTTGAGGGAAAAAGTGCTGAGTTTACACTGGAGGCTCAGAACGAATTGGCTCGATCATTATCAACTATTTCAGCTCCTGTTACTGGTGGTAATCTCACTCTTATATGCAATATGATCGGTAGTACGCTTCCTCCAAGGACAACAAATAAAATTTTGTTTATTGAGGATGTTAATGAAAGAGGTTATCAAGTACATCGTCATTTATTGCATATGAGTAATGCTGGTTTGTTTGAACAAGTTAAGGCGGTAATTTTTGCTGATTTTACTGAATCAGATAGGCATTTAGATGCCAGTATTGAGCATTTCATAAGCAACTATTTGCAGTCAGTTCCTGTTTTTAAAACGACAGGTATTGGTCATGGTAAAATAAATCATCCTCTTGCTCTGGGTGCCAGTGGTTATATAGACAACTTAATTTTTTCCGTGGATAGCCCATTTAAACTGGTATAATTATGCAAATTAGGATAGGAACAAGAAATAGTAAACTAGCGCTAATCCAAACTAATATGGTAATTGAGAAAATAACGAAATATTTTCCAAAAGCTGAATGTTTAGTGGCCCCTATAATAACTACTGGTGATAAAATTACAGATAGAAATTTATACGATATAGGTGGTAAGGCTTTGTTCTTAAAAGAAATAGAAGAGCAGTTAAGTGCAAAAACGATCGATATTGGAGTTCATTCACTAAAGGATGTACCCGGCGTTTTACCAGATGGGCTAGAAATAGTTGCTGTACTTGAGCGAGAAGACCCAAGAGATTGTTTTGTTTCGTTTCATTATAAATCCTTAGATAAATTACCAATTGGTGCAAAAGTTGGTAGTTCTTCGATCAGAAGGAGAGTCTTAATTAACCGTATCAGGCCTGATCTTGAAGTAGTTCAATTTCGAGGAAATATTAATACAAGACTAGATAAGCTTAAAGCCGGTGAGGTAGACGCAGCGATCTTGGCCTGTGCTGGATTGCGCCGAGGAAGATGGTTTGATTCTTCATTTTGTTTCCCTATAACAACAGAAGATATGTTACCATCTGCTGGTCAAGGTATTATTGGTATAGAGATAAGAAGTGACAATAAAGAAATTCGAGCAATATGCGCAAAAATAAACCATGAACCAACATGGCATTTGGCAAGAGCTGAGCGAGCGTTTTTGTCTTACCTAGATGCGAGTTGTGACACGCCAATGTCAGCTTATGCGATGTACCAAGAAGATCAAATCATAGCAAACTATATGTTAGCGAATTTTGAAGGCAGTAAAATCGAATATTGCCGTAAAATTGGCGCAATATCGAATGCAGAAGAGGCGGGTATTGAAGCTGCACAAAAGTTGCAGAAGCTTTTTTAGTACAAAGCTTAGTTTAGTCATCTTAAATTTAATTTAGGATCTTGTAAAGAGCCCGTCTCCAGTTCGAGATAACTATGCTTAGAAGCAGGGTTTGAATGTCGCTCGCTCAGCCAACATTTCCATCTCATATTGAATGGCTTTCGCTATATAAATATAAGGTCTCCTATGCAGACTCAACTTATAATATGACGCAGTAACTGCAGCATGAACAGCATGGCTCTTCAGTAGATTCGCCAGATAAAGCTATTTCTTCAGGAAGATCTCGCGCAGCTTGAGATTTTACATATGTCAAAGTAGTGGAAAGTGGAGTAAGAAACCCATCAGGAGTAGTAGGAGCTCCTCCCTTCGCCTGAGTCAGGAGCAGAGGATGGTAGGGGGATTATAAGAGGTGGAGGTAACGAAGCTGAGGGTGGTTCTATTGCCCCTTCGCCGGAGTCAAGAGCAAAAGGGTGTGATGGGGTTATAAAAGGTGGATGTATTAAGGATGAATGTGATACAGATTGTAATAATAGGTCCCTAGGGATTGGATGGATTGTAAGTGCTGTTGATCCGTTAGGCGTTATGTTGTGCACGGACCACTTTTCCTCTGGCTTCATATATTCCCAATTACTTATTAATTACAGGTTTATTCTACTTAAATTGTATAAAATTGCCATAAAATATTTTTATTGAGTAATATCGATTAAAGTCAAGGGTTTGACCTAATTAAAAGGAGACTTGAGGTGCAAATAAAACGATAAAGACATTTATTTTAACTTAGCTCAAGTCACCTTTCAGGAAACACATTAGTCACTCTGCATGTTTCTCGTTTTTGCTAAGCAAGAACAAGAGATACATAATACTTACAATACAATGCAGCAGCATGATGGTGCTTCAGCATTTTCTCCAGAGAGTATAGCTTCATTTGGCTCATTGTGTATGCTGGGAGGCCTTGAAGGTAATAGATTTCCAGGCGAGGGTTCTCCGTGAAAAGTTGGTGTAGGGGGAGTTAATGTTACAGATATAGGGCTATCTGGTGGTGAACTAGACCATGAATCTTTCTCAGCAGTGGGAGCTAAAGGGCGTTTGTATATCAATTCTTCCGGTATACCTAATTCGAATGAACTATCTTCTCCAAATGCTGAAGGATGACCAGATGATGGGATTATAAGGGCTAAAGTTTTCTTTACCACTTGATGAGAATAGGGTTCTGGTGCTTCGTGATCCTGATCGGATGATACTGATATAGGTGTTAATTCTATTTGTCCCAAAAAATTTAATGTAAAGTGCTTGACTACGTATTCGTTATTGCAAAAAGTTGTGCCTTTAGCTACTTCTATTCCTTCGAAAGTTGATCCTTCTCCGAAAGTGATTTTTACCCCTGGTGCAATCGTGTAACTTTTATCAATTTCTCCACTTAGTCGTATAAAATTTCCGGTTTTATTTAAAGCTTTACTTTTCATAATTATTTCCCCAGATTTACATATTATTTATTAGCTGCAAATAGCTTATTGTTAGATATTTTTCATAACGAATTGGTCTTTAATTCTTATAATTTTATTATTCCGAAAATATGGCTACATTTCTTGTTTAGCCTAATCCTAATTATATAAAGATATATTTAATAAAAAGTTAACAGTATTAATTAACGATAGATTTATCTTACAAAAGATAACAGTCAATCTTAATTGCTTTACTGGTCCGATTACCTCAAATGAGAGAAGTTCTAATGTTTTGAACAATAGTTGACACAAGGGTTTAAATTTGTTAATATACGCTCCAAAGGTGAATGTATTTTAATTTATTTCGGATATTTATTATGAAAAATTTTTTACCAAGAGCAACGACAGCTTTAGGCACTTCTATTATAACCGCCGCTCTCCTAATTGCCTCAGTTGCAAAAGGAGAAGAATCACAAGAATATATTCATAATCCAAGTGCAGAACTGGTTACAAGGCTAAGCAAAGGTAGAAATCTTGCTGAATTAAATTATATGCAACCCTTTTTTGCAAAAGAAAATCACCTTCCTATTCTTGATTTAAAATTGAAATTGGATAATAAGCGCAGTAAAGAGGTAAACTTAGGTTTAGTATATAGATATAATTATGACGATAAGGCAATATTTGGTACATACGCATATTTTGACCATAGATATACAGGTAGTAATTTTTCAGTAAGTGGGCTTACTGCTGGTGTTGAAGCTTTGAGCAAATATATTGATGCAAGAGCGAATATTTATATACCACAAAATAAAAGGAAAAAGATAAATCATAATAGTAAAAAAACTGTTGAAATCGATGGTACATCAATTTTTGCAATCTCTGGCGGTCATAGATATGAATCTTCATTAAAAGGTTATGATATAGAGGTTGGAACTCCAGTATTTGCTTTTTCAGATTCTCTTAACGAGAAATTTGGCACAAAAATACATGTGGCAAGGTATAGCTTTACAGCGAAGAATGTAAAGCCAATAACAGGCACGCGGTTTAGAGTTGAGCAAGATCTTGGAGAAACTTTGCTTGGAGACAATAGATATAGGTTTCATATTAGTGCAGAGACACAATTTGATAAAATCAGAAAACGCCAGAATTTTATTGGACTTGGCTTGAAAGTTACATTTAACGATAAGCAAAATTCTCATAAAAAGAAGTCAAACAGTCTGAATCACAGAATGATGGAAACCGTTATTCGAGACGTCGATATCGTGACTGAGAGCAACGTAGAAGCCCCTGTTAGAAGTAATTTCTATATGAATGGTAAAGAAATTAAAAAGATTTATTATGTGGGTAGTGCAAGTGGTAATTACTCAGGTTCTGGTACGTCAGATAGCCCCCTTTCTTTTGAACAACTAAAAAATATGAATTGTGACGAAGCGGTAATTGTTGTAACGGCAATTGATGCAAACAAAGGTGGGACAGCAATGTCAAGCCAAGATTACATGAAAATGCAAGCAATGCCACAAGTACTGAACGGTAAAAAAGATACAATATTATCTACAGGCGGTCCAGATGCAGTTGCAATAAAAATTGATGGAACACAAGGCATATCGATTTCTAGCCAAGACGATAAAAACACTTCAATTGTTGTTAAAGACGCTTTGCATCCTACTGCAACTGAAAATAGCTCAGTTATTCATCTTCTAGAGCCAAAAATAAAAGAAATAGTAAACACTCAAATTGAAGCAGCAAGAGTTGAAGTTCAAAGAGAAGTTGTTGAAGAAGCTAGGCGTGAACAAGCAGCTGAAGTTATTAGGCAAGAAGACGTTAGGGTAGTAATTGAGGCAGTAAATCAAGCTATAGCAAGAGAAGCTGTAGCAAGAATTGTAGAACCGGAGCCGCAAGTCGTTGCTCAGGTAGAACCGGAGCCGCAAGTCGTTGCTCAGGTAGAACCGGAGCCGCAAGTCGTTGCTCAGGTAGAACCGGAGCCGCAAGTCGTTGCTCAGGTAGAACCGCAGCCGCAAGTTGTTGTTCAACCACAACTTGTTCTAGAGCCACAAGGTACACTAAATTCAGGTATAGCTCGTGGTGATCTAAATCCTGCTCAACAAGCATTATATGATATAATTATGTTGGCTGCTGGTCTTGAGACTGACGATGCTGGTAATCTATACGTGATAAGGCAGGCTCAATATGATGATGTGGCAAATATTATAAATACAAACCAAGGTGCCAATATTGGTGCAATTGAAGCTTTAATAGATCTAAGGGTTGATTTAAACCCATTAGCAAAGGCCGAATATAAGAAGACGGCAGGGGTGATCCTAGACTTTGATGGAGTTGCTCAAGGTGGCGCATTACAAGGTGGGCAGCAAGGAATTGGTATTGGTCACAAAGGTCCAAAAGATATTACAACTGTTGCATCATTGGAGAGATTAAGAGCTGATTATGGTATCTTAGATGGTCAAATGGCTATAGATATAGCCAAACAATTTGCAGTAACATTTATGCAAGATAATACCCCAGGTATTGGTATAGATCCTGGAGCGGATGCTATGGCGCGCAGCAACACTGTTCCAACTCAGCGATATCAAGATGCTGCAAATGACTATCTAAATAACTCTGTAGTTCCAGTAGGTGAAATTGCTGGTGATCGCGATGCAAGACTGCAACGTAAAAATGCGGCTAAAGTAATCATAGATGAAGAAACAAAATCTTCATTAACTGCAATAAATAATGGTATGGCTGCATATAGAGCTTTAAACAGGATGGACACTACTCCTGGAGGCGTATTTACTGAAGAGATAACTGGTAGATATAATGATAAAGAAATGTTAGCTTACGTCATTTTGGCAAACCTTGACGTTCGTGAAGTTCAGAAGAATCTTTTAGCCACCAATGTTCCCATAACTCCTGTAAGTATTTTTAATCGTCAAAAAGAAAATATCGAAGGATTAATTAGAAACCTAGGCAATAGTCAACGTGCATATAACGTAGACCATACCCATGGAGCAATTGATGTTGGTGGTGTTGACAACGCTGTCGGGGGGCTAAGAGGAGTTGGTGACACTGTATCTTGTGCGCATGGCCTATGTGTGCGGATAGTTGATAGTGCTCTTCATCATAGTAAGGTGGTGCTAAGTGATGCATCTCCTGCTAGCTTTGCAGATGAATTTAATCAAGCTGTTGCTTATAAAGCAGACAGATTACCTCTTGTTCAAAGACAAGAAATTCAAGCTTGGTCGGATGAAGTAGCTGGAGATGTGGCCGTTAATTATGTGGGTAATCAAGTAGCATTCTCAACGCCAGTTATTAATAATCAGGTGGATATTCCTGTGTTCTATAAGCAAATATTGAGTGAAGTGGCTACAGAAATGGATATGAGGTATAATTTTACCCATGCTAATCCTAAGCTGCAATTAGTAAAACAACCTGCGGTAACAAACGTGTTTAAAAATGCTCAGTGGATTCCTGTGAATCAGGATTAAAGAAATATATAGTTCTAAAGATAATAGACAAGATCCCGGGTCAAGCCCGGGATGACTGCTCTTGGGTTAGCGAACTAAACTGTCATTCTAAACTTGATTCAGGATGTTGTATAATAAAGAACTATAACATTTTTTTTATCTTCAATAAATCAAACCAAGTAGTTTTTTTCTGCATAGGTTGGCGCAATAGATAAGCAGGGTGGAATAGAGCAGTAGTAACTACTGGCTTGCTTAAATACTGGTTTATGTAAGAATAGTTGTTGAGTCTAATTTGTGTAATACCTTCATTTTTGCCAAGCAAAGAAATAGCTGCTGTGTTGCCAACCAAAATTATAATTTTTGGTTTAATTAATGCGATATGCTTTTCAACAAAAGGTTTGCATATATTAATCTCCTCGTTGGTTGGCCTACGATTTGCGGGTGGTCTCCAGAAGACAGTATTGGTGATATATGCATTTTGTTCACGCCAAATTCCAATAGTGCTAAGCATGTTATCTAATAATTTACCACTTTCGCCGCAGAATGGAATCCCTTGTTCATCTTCTGTTGACCCAGGCGCTTCTCCTATAAGTAAGATTTTTGCATTTGGATTACCGTCTGCGAATACGGTATTGTTAGCAAATTGTTTTAATTCACAACCTTCAAAATTCTCTACGTATTGTTTAAGTTCGGCGAGAGTAGTTGCTTTATCTGCGAGCTGTCTAGCTTGTAGTTCAGCTGAGTTCATATTAGGACTTGATAAGGTTTTTTGTGGTGTGGTCATTTCTGTGGTTTTGATTATCGTCGGTTTTATTGTTGGTAGTATATTATTTTCATTTTTATTTAGGGCGTAAATAAGAGAATTTTTGCTATCTTTTTGGGTAGAACAGTAATATTCTACTCCAATCGAATTCAACCAATTAAGATGACCAAGTTTTTGTCGTAAATCTTTCATATATTAGTTAATTTTAATGCCCAAATACGTATACATAATACCAGATTATTTAGATAAACAAAGGTTAGATAAAGCTTTAACTGATTTATGCAAGGAATCATCGCGTAGCCAGATTCAAAAAGCAATAAAAAATGAGAAACTAATACTCAACGGTCAAATTATTTCGAATATATCGGCAAAAGTCAGAGAAAACGATACTATAGAATTAGTTCTGGAGGAAGAGGTTCAGGCTGGTATATTACCAGCAAATATTCCGCTTGATATAGTTTATGAGGATCAAGATCTCATTGTAGTGAATAAAAGTTCTACGATGACTGTTCATCCAGGTGCTGGAGATCATAAAGAAACCCTTGTGAACGCTTTATTATATCATAGTAACTCATTGTCAGATATTGGGGGTGAAATTAGACCAGGAATTGTTCATCGATTAGATAAAACTACTTCTGGCTTAATGGTTGTAGCCAAAAATAATAGAGCTCATGCTCATCTAGCTGGACAAATTGAGAGTGGAGAGTTGATCCGGCAATACAGAGCTTTGGTTTGGGGAGTAGTAAAGCCTGTGGAAGGTATAATAAATCTACCAATGGGCAGAAGTAAGCTAGATCGTAAAAAAATGACTACTGTAAAGAGTGGTGGGAAGGTAGCTATAACCCACTATAAAACAATCGAAGTATTGCATAATGGTTTGTTTAGCCTCGTTGAGTGCAAACTAGAAACTGGCAGAACTCATCAAATACGAGTGCATTTAAGTCACGGTGGGCACTCAATTGTTGGCGATCAAACTTATGGTAATAATTCAAGAAAAATACAAGGGAGTCCAGATTATCTTAAGGAAGAACTGAAAAAGATGAATCATCAAGCGCTGCATTCTTTCTACATCAGCTTTATACATCCTGTGAGTGGAATTAGGATAGAGTTTGAAAAGGGGTTGCCCGTAGATTATAATCACCTTCTGGAAGTGATTCGTAAATATTAATAAAAACTAACGTTTTATGTTTAAAAGCCAAAGTGTAAGGAAAAAATGAGTATAATTAAATTTTTAATGGTTGTTACTTTATCAATTTTTATCAGTGCATGTTCTGAAAAACCTGATAAGGACACATGGATTGTTGCTACAAGTCCAGATAATCCTCCTTATGAGCATATGAAAGATGGTGAAATTGAAGGATTTGATATTGATTTGATGACGGCGATAGGTCAGCATTTAGGGAAAAATATTGAATTTAAGAATATGGAATTCCATGGTCTTCTAGCTGCGCTTGCAACTAAAAATGTTGATATGGTGATAGCTGGGATGTCAATAACCCCAGAACGTACTGCCAGAGTGGATTTTTCTATACCTTATGCCGAAGCAAGAATTGCTATACTCTTTCGAAGAGCTGATGGTTATAAAGAATCTGCTGACTTAAAGGAAAAAATGGTTGGAGCGCAATTAGGAACAATTTGGTCTTTAATAGCTCATGATATATCAATGACTCATTCTTTTAGAACAAAAGCTTTAGCTAGTAATTTAATGCTTGTTGAGGAATTAAAAAATGGACGTGTTGATGCTGTAATTCTTGAAGAATCTCAAGCTGAAAAATTTGCTGAAAAAAATCCTAAATTATCTAGTTTTCGTCTAGGGCAGTATGGCTCTTCTTTTGCAATAGCTTTACCAAAAGGATCGCCTGAGAAAAAAAATATCGATCATACTATTAAATCTCTTAAAAGCAACGGTACTATTAACGCTTTGACCAAAAAATGGGGCCTAGTTGGTGCAGATTGAGGATTTTAAGAAAGCGGTAGGTAAATTTCCAACAGGAGTATGTGTTATCACCACTTCCTTTAATGAGATACTATGGGGATTTACTGCTAATTCTTTTGTTTCCGTATCGCTTGCCCCGCCGCTGGTGTCATTTTGTCTAAATAAAGAAGCTGGTAGCTTTAAAGCCTTCGTTGGTTCTAAATATTTTGCGGTGAATATACTCGCAAGTGATCAACAAGAAATTGCCAAGCAATTTTCCCATAGCTTGTCTAATAAATTTGTGAATGTTGACTATAAACTAAATGCGGAACAAACTCCTCTAATATCTGGTGTAACAAGCCTTATTGAGTGCAAAAAATTCAAGGAATTTGAGTGCGGGGATCATTTTGTTTTTATAGGTGAAGTAGTACGGATAAATGTTGATGAGAGCAAAGCGCCACTTTTATATTTTGCAAAATCATATAGAGAAATGAAATGAAAGTTATAAAAATTGGACTGAATGGCGCTTTTGGTAAGATGGGTAAGGCTGTTGAAGCGCTGATAGATAATGAACCAGACAGTTATGAATTGGTATCTAAAGTTGGTCGTATATGCACAAAAGAACAAATGGACAATGCTTGTAGTGTGTGCGATGTAATGGTTGATTTTTCCAGTCCAAATAGTATGGAGCTGCTTACTGAGTCGGTAGCTAGAAATGGTACCAGGTTGTTAGTAGGTACTACTGGGCTTACTTCAAAACATATAGAGCTTCTTGAGTCTCTTGCAAAAAAGGTGGCTGTTCTGCATGCAGCTAATACCAGTTTAGGAGCAAATCTAATTGCTGATTTATCAGCAAGATCGGCAACGATTTTAAATCATTATGATGTAGAAATTATAGAAGCTCATAACCGGTTTAAGAAAGATGCTCCGTCAGGGACTGCACTTATGATTGGGAAAAAAATTGCCGAGGCTAAGGAAATTGATTTTGAAAAAAATGCAGTATTTGATCGGTCTGCTAGAGGAGCTCGTGAATATAATGAAATGAGCTTTTCTTCTATCAGAGGTGGTGGAATATTTGGTGATTGCGAGGTTATTTTTGCTGGACAGCACGAGGTTGTCTCAATTAGTTGTCGTGCTCTTTCAAGAGATGCTTTTGCAGAGGGTGCTCTACTGGCGGCAAAGTGGTTAGTTGATCAAAAGCCAGGACTATACTCAATGAAAGATGTCTTAGGCTTATAGTTATAGTAAATTAAGTTTCCTGAGATCCAGGATCGAGCCCGGGATGACTGCGTAAAACGCAACGCTATCATGCTGAACTTGATTCAGCATCTTCTTATTTACTTAGTTGCAGCTGATACATTTATTTTAAAAATTACTACAAAACGCTTGTTTTTTTGTATGAATTATTCTACTGTGTCAGGCGACTTAAATACTGCATTCTTTAGGTTATCACTAGGATATTAGTGATTTGTGCCCGCGTGATGGAATGGTAGACATAATAGACTTAAAATCTGTGGAGCTTAGCTCGTGCCGGTTCGAGTCCGGCCGCGGGTACCATTTCTAATTATATTAGTAGAATCATTTATGTTTATTCAGATTGAAGAAACGCCAAATCCAAATGCACTAAAATTTTTGCCAGGCCTTGAAATTAGTCCAGAAGGGCCAATTTTCTTAAATAGTTTTGAAGAAGCCGTGCAAAGAAGCAGTTTGGCAGTTAAGATTTTTCAAGTCGGTAATGTTGAAGCGGTTTTTTATGGCAAGGAATTTATTACAGTTACTAAATCTGAACAGTCAGAATGGTCGCTGCTAAAGCCGGAAATATTGATGGTCGTAATGGATCACTTAGTTGCTGGTTTGCCTGTTTTTGATGAACCTCAGAATATTTTTAGAGATATCGATACAGATGGCATGTCTGATATCGAAAAACAAATAATAGAAATTATTGAAACAAGGGTTAGGCCTTCAGTTGCTATGGATGGTGGAGATATTGTTTATCAAGGATTTGAAGATGGTATTGTCTACCTTCAATTACGTGGTGCTTGTTCTGGTTGCCCAAGTTCTTCGATTACTCTCAAAAGTGGTATTGAATCGATGCTTCAACATTTTGTGCCTGAAGTCAAAGGTGTCGAAGCGGTTGAAGAATAGTATAGCAAATCAACCATTTGATTTATTATAGTTTAAAATGATCTGGTCAATTGAGTGGATCAAGCATAACCAATTGCTTATACTGTTTATCATTAGAGTAAGAGTGTTATGATATGCAGAAAGATAAAATTTGGTTCAATCATATTGATTTTAATTCACAACCAAAGCTTGAGAAGAGCGATTTTGAAATATTGCAGCAAGTTTTGTGCGATTCATTAAAGGATAAAAAATATAATCCTAAGAAGCTTGTAATTGAAGATCATACTACAAGAATGCTTTTTCTGAGTATTGCGCCTAAAAATATTACAGCAACAGTTTTATGTGAAGGTAGCTTCGGCTTGCTTAATGCCCTAGAAGTTTTGTTCGCAAGGTTTCTAAAAGATTTTGTCAGTTATCAGGTGGATGAACTTGTAATAAAGCTTGATATTGTTACAAATGTAATAGAGCTTAAAGACTGCACTGCTGATACCAGATATCCGTTGGAAAGAGGTTTGCACGGTATTGCTTTTGCTGCGGAATATAAACTTGCAATCTTACCTGAACAAATTGCCTATAATTTCCTACTGGATGACAACTTAGAATTATATCTCAATAGAACTTATAATTACCTTGAAAATAACCCTTTAGAAGCAAGTAAATTTTTCCAGGTGTTAAATAGCAAGAAGTTTACAGTTTATCTTTTTGAAACCGAAGGGTTTTTGGTAGAGAAGGAGCAACTACATATGCTTTATAGGGGGCAAAAGCTTTATAACAAAATTGATATAAAAGATATCAAGCATTCAATAAAGATTGCTGCCTTATACCTTAATGATTCAGTTTACCCTTCTGGTAGATTTGATTACTCTTATTACGCTGACGCTAACCGTAGCATGAAAGACTACAGTGTTCTCAGGCATGCTGGAACTATTTTTTCAATGGCGGAATATTATGACGTTTTAAAAGATCACAATATATTACCGGCAATAAAAAGAGCCATGTCATACATGATAAGGTTTTTTGTACCTGGTATTGAAAACGCTAACACAATATGTTTACTAGAACGTGGTTCCATTAAACTGGGTGGCAATGGCCTTGCGATATTAGCTATTGCAAAATACACAGAGGTAACAAAGGATAGTGCTTACGTCCCACTTATGAAAAAAGCTTGCGAATGGATTTTGGAAAAGATGAATGAGGATGGTAGCTTTCCTGGTCATATACAATATTATCCCAAGGGGAATTACAAGAACATGATTTCTGATTACTACCCGGGGGAGGCAATTTATGGCTTGATGCTTGCAAATAAAATTGTCTCAGATAAAAGATTTGTTGAAGCTGCATATAAAATTGCAAAATGGCTAATTAATACCAGAGATGGTAACAAGACTGTCCGTGAATTGCAGCATGATCATTGGCTTCTTTATGGTTTGAATGAGCTGCATCGTGCAAAACAAGATCAACAATTTATTGAGCATGTTGCCAAGATATGTAATGCAATAATGAATAAACAGAACTTACAGGTCAAATATCCTGATTACTTTGGCAGCTTCTACGCAGGTGATCCTAGGTCAACGCCAGCAGCGACCAGAAGTGAAGGTTTACTGGCAGCGTACAGACTGATAAGGGATTATGATGATAATGAGCAGCTAGCTTTATCCATTATGGAGTGTGCAAAGCGCACAATAGGATTTCAGCTGCGCACACAATATACTGAACTTACAACTATGTATTTAGCAGTTAGAGAGAAGGCTTATGGTGGCTTTCGTGGTAGTATTAATACACATGAAATCAGGATAGATTATGTCCAGCACAATCTGTCGTCACTGCTTGCGCTATATCAAATTATGATGGAAAATGGTTGATGTTTGACAGTAAAATTTTTTTACAACAAAAAAAATATAACGTTGATACATATAGGTTTCCACCTAATCTGTATTACGTTGGTTTTATAGCCGAATTATCTCATAAAAAACCTCCTGAACAGGAGCTATGGCATTTCCATTTTGATAGATTAGTGCCAATTAGCCAACATTTGGAGTCAAGAGGAATACAAGTTTTTCTCTATTCTCCAGCCGATGTAGATTTCAAAAATAACTTAGCAAAAGGATATCTTCTTATAGGAAATAAGTTTCATGCTACCACTATAACTACTCCACAAGTAAACGGTGATTGGTCTGTAAGCTTGAGATCGGCTCTTAAAAAGAGAGAAAGAAACTATAAAGATTTTTTGGGCTGGATTCAAAAATATCAAATTAGAATATATTCATCTTTTGAGTTTTCCAATCTTGTAAGTGATAAAAATAAGATTTCTTCCATCGTTACTCAAATTGATGGAATTAAGCAGCCAGAAAGTGCTACTTTACAAAACATTGATAGTCAAGTTCCATTGTATCTAGAGAAATATTCCATGGTTTTTATTAAACCACAATATGGTTCTAAGTCAGAAAGAATTATTGTTTTAAAAAAGAATCCAAATGGAATAAATTTTTATTATTACCCAACTAAATTTAATTCCCCAGGCCTACGTGTACACAAAGTTTGTAGCACAATTCCTGAGGTGCTAAATATGGTTAAGCAATATGCTATCAATGAAACTTTTTTAATACAGCAAGGAATAGAGGTGCCGCGTTACAAGAACTCGCCAGTCGAGTGCCGTGTTTTGATGGTTAGCGATGGGCTAAAATGGCATCCATTTCATATAATATATCTTGGTTTTCCGGATACTCATATTTCAAACCAACCGCATACAGATCACAATAGTGTAGATACTATGAAGGTGCTAACGTCATTATATGGTGCAAAGGAAGCTGAAAAAATATTAAAGAGTTTATTGAGCCTATCTGCTGCTATTACTGAACGTTTAGATAAAATGTATCCTGGTGTTGTACATGAAATGGCTTATGATTTTATTCTAGATCAAGAAAGAAATATATATTTTTTGGAAGTTAACACCAAGCAAGCGATGATAGCTCCAACTGCCAATTTAGTTAGTCCTATCTTCAATATACTTGCCGAGGAAAAAGATTCTTATGATGAATATCTAATTCCTCACGGTACTATACTAGGCCAGTTTTTGGAGCAAAGGATAACGGAAGCAAGAAATGAATATTTAAAAAATAATTCTCCGAACATTGAGCCCAAATCATCTATCTTTAGTCTGTAATATACAGTAACATTTACTATAGTTTTGACTTATTATCTTTTGATTTTAGAGCCAAAAATCCGAATCCTAATTGTCCTATAAAACAACATATAGGTATTATGGCAAGAGCATAAATGAAGTTATCGATAGTATATATTGCGCTTCCTATTTCATTGACTTCTCCATTCCAATTATTTTGAAGTGCATTACCAATAACTGAATGGAAAAAGTGACCAAATGACATATTGATGCAATTTGTGACAGCAATAGCAAGTCCTGCGCTTGAGGCTTCAACTTGGCTGCTAACTACCGTAAACACTAGTACTTGATAGCAACAAAAAATTCCTAAGAAAAACATGAGGATAGCGCTAGTAGTTAACGATAGCGGTGGGAGATAAAAGAGTATAAGGAAGACAATTATAGTAAAAGTTCCTGTTAGGAATATCATAAAATTGGCCGATCGTATAAGGCCTGCAGCTAGTGCAAGAAGTGGACCACCGAAACACATCCCAATATAAACAAAAGATGTAATAGTTCGACTTTCGTTTTTGCTCATAGCAAAAATTTGGCTAAAGAATGGTATCGCCCAGACGTCAGCAAACCCTTCAAGGGACCCCACCATCAGACCTCCAGAAATACCAATTAAAAGAATTTTAGGATTTAATAATAGTTTGATAACGGAGCTAAATATATTATTTGTATCAGTATTTCTCACAGTATCCATCTTGCCAAAAAGAAGCATCATTCCCGCTAGTAAAAAAGCTGTTAAAGCAAGTGTGTTAAACGTATCGTTATAACCGAATTTATCAAATAATAATTGCATAGGTGTTGCGCCAAAAACAGCTCCTATTAAGCCAAAGGTAAATGAAAATCCTAGTAAAAGTGAGTGGTACTTTTCTTCAAAATGTGTTGTGGTGATTTTTGCAACTGATAGAAAGGCTACTCCAGAGCCCACGCCGATTAAAAATCGGCCTAATAGTAATAAATTCCAATTATCTGTGGTAACAAAAGTAAGAGTTCCAATGCCAGCTGTAGCTATTGCAATAGATGTTACAAATCTAAAGCTTAGACGATCAAGCATGATACCAAGAGGAATTTGTGCCCCAGAGTAGCCAAGATAATAATAACCTGCTAGAGTGCCGAAGCTTGCTGCATCGACAGAAAATTTTTGAATAATATCTTCTCTAAGTATCCCAGCAGAAAGCCTTAGAATGAATTGAAAAGCAAAGAATAAATTGGCCAAACACCAAAGGATTAGATACTTTTTTTGAAAAGTTTTGATCATCGTTTGACTAATTCATAAAATTTGGAAATAGCCGCTGATAATACTAGTTTCCTTTGGATATTGTCAATATATTTAATTAGAGAAAACTAAAGGGCTCGAATAGAAAAGTATTAATCTCAAATACATTAGTAATTGCTAACAGATATTTATTTTGTATAATCACGACTGTGATTATTACTCAAACGAAGGTTTTGTAGCTATGACTCGAGAAATTACTATCAAAATTTTTTATATATTATTTGCCTTCTCTTCATTAACTAGCTGTCTTCCTGCTGTTTTTACCGGAGCTGCTGGTTCGGCTATGGAATTTGCTAAAGACAGGCCCGCTAATGAAACCCTTACTGATGCTAGAATATCGGCGGGAATAAAGGCTGAATTTATTAAAAAAGATTTCCGTTATTTATACACTAAAATTAAAATTGAAGTGGTGCAAGGACGTGTATTATTAACTGGCACAATTGATAAGGAGGAAGATGCTGTAAAAGCTGTAGAAATAGCATGGAATCAGAAGGATGTAACTGAGGTTATTAACGAGTTGAAAGTTGACAAAAATAGCCGACATTTTGATTTGTTGCAGTATACGCGCGATACAATGATTACTAGTCAGATTAAATCTAAGACATTCGTGAATCGTGATATAAAATTCGTAAACTATACTGTCATAACTATCAATGATGTTGTATATCTTTTTGGAATCGCACGGTCAGAAGAGGAATTAGAAAAGGTAGCAAATATTGCTTCTAATGTTTATGGGGTACAAAAAGTTGTTAGTCACGTGAAAATAAGTGACATGATTCAAACTGATAAATCTAAAGGGCGTGCTAAAGGGCGTGAGAAAGAAAAAGAAGTAAGTGGCAAATTCATTGATGACGATAAGGTTACTGTTGTTGAGCCAGCTAGTGTTGAGCCATCTGACGTGCAAGAAGACAACAATGTTAATCAGAGTGTGAAAGATGATTGGTAAAATTTTTATTTCGCAGAAACTTTTTACGTTTTTTATATTATTAGTCTCCTGTATTCTTCTTAGCGCATGCCAGGGAGGTATGCAATACAGAAAATTATCTAAAGAGGATTCAAAAAATACAAAATACAAAGGACATTATAAGGTTGGCAAGGAATATACAATAAAAAATACCACTTATAAACCAAAAGAAGTTAAAAGCTATACACAAGTTGGTATGGCCTCTTGGTATGGCCATCGTAATGGATTTCACGGTAAAAAAACAGCAAATGGTGATGTTTATAACAAAAATACTCTGAGTGCAGCGCATAAAACACTGCCACTCCCTTCGTTGGTAAAAGTAACCAACCTTGAAAATAATAAGTCTGTTGTTGTTATGCTTAATGATCGTGGTCCCTACTCTGGGGGGAGAATAATAGATCTTTCTGAAAAAGCCGCAGAAATAATAGATATGAAAAGGAAGGGTACTGTAAAGGTTAAGGTACAGTATCTACCTACTGAAACAAAAAAATTCTTAACTACTATTGGGCTTGAAAAGAAAAGTGGGGCAAAGACTAAGAGCTCGGTGCCTAATCACAAATGTTCTGTGAATTGTCACGTTAAGTTAGTGAATTTACAGCACAAAATTAAAGTTGATAAGGGATAAGCAATTTCAACGAACTGCAATTCTTTAAGATTATAAATGCTATTACAAAAATTAAGTAGGCTAATATGAATTCAGCGATAGTATCGAAGATCAAGTTTATAGCAATTGTATTTTTTATTTTCACTCTGTACGGCTGCCACAAAAAAACGTCTAATATTCATATTCAAGAATTAATCAACAAAGGAGCTTATAGTTACCAAAACTCTACTTATCCAAAAGATGCAAAAGAAGTAGATGACCCTATGGCTTTAAAAGTTACAGGGCATGTACCGGAATGGCTTAAAGGTAAATTGTTCAGAAATGGTCCTGGGAAGTTTAGTATAGGGGATAAGCGCCTTACTCATTGGTTTGATGGCTTCGCGCTTGTATCTTCTTTCGAATTTAAGAAAAATAAAATTTATTATCAGGCCGCTTTTCTAAAATCTGACCAACTGCTTGAAAGTATAGAACTTAACGATCTCAAACTTAGTGGATTTGGACAAAATTTAGGAGAGTCTCCAGCCAAGCATATTTCTAGTGACGGACAAAAGGTTAAAACTGCTAATGCTAGTATAAACATTGAAAGGGTTGGAAAGCATTTAATTGCTTTTGGAGAAACACCTTTGCCAATTGAATTTGAACCATCTACCCTTAAGACAATTGGAATCTTTGATTACGATGATAATTTGAAGAAAGCAAAAATTTGGGAATCTGCTCATATGAAGCGTGATCCAGCCGACGGCGCACTTTATAATTTTTATATCGATTATGGCAGAAAAAGTGCTTATGTAATTTATAAAATTGAGGATAACACAACTAGCAGAAAGTTATTAACACGGCATGAAGTTAGTGAGCCTAGTTACATGCATGATTTTTCAATTACTGAAAATTATATAATTCTAACTGCGTATCCTTTAGTAGTAGATCCAATAGACCTCCTTAATCCTAAATATAGCTTTATCGGAGCGCATAGATGGGAGCCTGGTCGTCTAACTACGGTCTACGTATTTGATAAAAAAACTGGTAAGTTTATTAGTGAGATAAATACTCAAGCTATGTTTGCTTTTCACCATATTAATGCTTTTGAAGTTAAAGACCGTCTAATTAATCTTTATTTAAGCGCATCTGATAATGCTGATTTAGTTGTAAAGGTAGGAGAGACAGAAACAAAATATGGTCATGTTCAGTTACAAAAAATGGTAATTGATTTGAATAAATCTTCAATCGATATCGTTTGCTTATCCAAAGAATCATATGAACTGCCTAGCATAAAAGAAAATCTAGTAGGGAGAGAAAATCAGTATTTTTATGCTGTTTGGTTTAACACATTAGGTAACAAAAATGGTTCTGGTTTAGCGAAGTATGATATTAAAAATAACAAAACGAAGCATTGGTTACATGAAGGATTGTCTCCAGGCGAGCCGTTATTTGTTTCAAAGCCTTCTGCAAAAAATGAGGATGATGGGGTGATTTTAAGTGTTGTTTATGACAAATCTAATAAAGAAGGCTTTTTAGTAATAATAGATGCTCATTCGATGAAAGAGTTGGCTCGGGCTAAGATGCCTCAAGCTTTGCCAATTGGATTTCATGGAAGATTTATAAAATAAAAAGTTTGTTGGAAATTGAAAAAAAGTCCTAATTTTCTGCTTTTGTTTTGATGCTAATAGCATGCAGTTCCTTGACCAAAACTTCAGCCAAAGCTTCTTTGACAAGTCTGTGTTGTTTTATCAGTGGCAAGTCTTTAAAAACATTGCTGGTAATTTCAAGAGCATAATGGTCTTGATCCCCAGCTGTATCAGTGATTTTTATTTTCGCATTTGGAAAACTATTCTGTAGAATGGATTGGAGTTTAGTCTCTGAAATTGCCATACAGCTTTAAAGATAATTATTTTGATATGAAATCTAAGCATAAAATAGCCAAGTTGCAAGCATTAAATTTTATGCATGGCTTACCTTTGAAGGTAGGTGTGCTGGGTGGCACATTTGATCCTGCTCACGCTGGGCATTTGCTTATTTCTGAACAAGCATTAAGGTTTTACCATTTTGATTTTGTCATCTGGTTGGTTGCTAACCAAAACCCAACAAAGCCTCTGATGCAGCGAGATATATTCATAAGGGCTCAGAATGCTCTTAAAGAGGCAATTCATCCTAAGATTATTGTTTCTACTGCTGAGTATGACTTAAATAGTTCTTACAGCTATGATTCAATGCGGCAGTTGATTAAGAGATATACGTCAGTTAAATTTACTTGGTTGATGGGTATGGATAATATTAACAGTTTTAGAAAATGGTATCGAAGTTCAGATTTAGCCAGCTTATGTGATATTTTGATTTTTGATCGCCCATGCAATACACGATTGATTAATGTAGCTACAATAGGCTTAAAACCAAAAGCAAACCTTGCCAAAACGGAAAACAACAATATAATGATTCATAGAGGAAAATTGTGTGATCTGTCATCCACACAATTAAGAGATTGATGGAGTTCTATTTCAATGAATAATAACAGTGAAGATATAAAAGATTTTATATTAAAGTGCTTGGAAGAAAAGAAAGCAGAAAATGTTACTTGCATTTCGTTAAAGGGTGAAGTTCCGATAGCAGATTATATGATTTTTGCTAGCGGGCGTTCGGTAAAGAATATTAGAGCGATAGGCGAGCATGTAGCCCTTGAGTTAAAGCACGTATTGAAATGGAATGCTAGTGTGGAAGGTTTAGCTGGATCTGATTGGATTTTACTAGACGCAGGAGATGTTATTGTGCACTTATTTCATCCAGAAGCACGAGATAAGTTTAAAATTGAGGAACTATGGGAAAAGAGGTAGTTATTTAACATTATACCAATTAAAAAAATAAAACGTACAAAGTAATCTTGTATAAGCTAATTTGTTGTGTTGATTGGTGTTACTTAAAGCGAAGGAATTATGGGAAATAATGTTCTAGTTATTGTTATAACTTTGATTGCCGCTGCAGTGTTTGTTGTGGCAATATTTAAAAAGCTAAAATTAAGCCCAGTGCTTGGATATTTGGTTGCTGGCGCGGTTATTGGTGATCACGGCTTAAAAGTTGTAACATATAATCAGACATCATTTCTTGGAGAACTAGGGGTAGTATTTCTTCTTTTTGCAATTGGTCTTGAGCTATCCATTGAAAGATTGAAAGCTATGAGACGATATGTATTTGGACTTGGGTCTTTGCAAGTTTTAATTACTGGCTTAGTAATTGCTGCTGCCGTCGTACTTACTACCGGGAACACTAATTCAGCTATCATTATCTCAGGTGGCTTGGCTCTTTCTTCTACAGCCATTGTAATGCAAGTTATAAATGAAACAAAAAGTCAATCCATGCAGGTTGGTAGGGTGGCTCTGGCTATCTTATTATTGCAAGATTTTATTGTAGTTCCATTGCTTGTTATTGTACCTCTTCTTGGTAGCGGTGGAGAATCAGTCGAATCACTCCCATACGTTCTTGGTCAATCTTTGCTCAAAGCTGTATTTGCACTTGGTATCATCTTTGTGATAGGTAGGGTGCTGCTTCGTCCTTTATTCTCCTTTATCACACCAGATCATAGCGAAAGTAGTGAGCTTCCAATTGCTGTGACTCTGCTTGTAGTGTTAGCTGCTTCATGGAGTACAGAGCATTTTGGATTGTCACTTGCTCTAGGGGCGTTCGTATCAGGAGTCCTTGTTGCCGAAACTGATTTTAGAATAAAAGCTGAAGAGAGTATTTATCCATTTAAAAGCCTATTACTAGGGCTTTTCTTCATGAGTGTTGGTATGAAGATTGATGTAATGGAAATGTACAATCAATTGACTAATATTATTACGTTTAGTATAGCGTTAATTGTATTAAAAGCCTTGATTATTTCGGCGCTCTGTATTTTATTTGGTTTTAACAAAGGCGTTGCGATTCATGCAGGTCTACTTTTGTCGCAAGGTGGAGAGTTTGCATTCATCCTCTTCGGCCTCGGTAAAGAGTATGGAGTTTTAGAAGAAGGCATTGCAAACTTATTGCTGCTAGTTGTTACGTGCTCGATGGCCTTGACACCGTTGTTAGCAATTATTGGCCAAAAATTTGCTGAAAAATTTGAAAAAGGTTTAGGAAGGACGCCAAATCAAATTATTGAATATGGTGCTAGAGACTTGGCCAATCACGTTATTGTAGTTGGTTTTGGCAAGGTCGGTAAGATGGTAGCAAGAGTCCTGGAAGCAGAAGGAGTTAATTACATAGCTTTAGATATTAATGATGACGTAGTACGTGATGAAGTGGCTAATGGTTTGCCAGTATTCAAGGGAGATGCTTCGCAAGTTGGTACACTTAAGGCAATAGGTGGTGATAGAGCTTTAACTTTAGTAGTTACTATTAATAATGAAATTACTGTTAAAAAAATATGTAAAGTGGTGAGTGATAAGTTCGACCATCTTGAATTGATAATACGATTAAAGGATTTGAAGAATTCTCACGAATTATATAATTTTGGTGTTAATACTATAATACCACAAGATTATGAAACGGGTTTACAGCTTGGAAGTGCAGTATTAAAATCTGTAGGAATTAGTGAATATGAAGTAAGTCGTATTAAAGGACAATTTAGAGCTGGTAATTATGTAGTTGTAAAGCAAGATGAAACTTTACTTGAAATTGAAGAAGATGAATAGCTTTATACCAAGGCCTAAATTAAAAGAGATTACTAAATTTCAGAACATAGGGTTGAGCAAGTTAAAGCTATTAGGTGAGTACGATCGAAAACCAAGAAATTTTTTTGTCTCGTTTTTGAACTTTCATATTATTATACTGGTAGCGATAAGTTTTGTTTGTGTACATACTTCTTTTGCTGTTCCGAACAATTTCCCAGTCCCCCGATTTGTAACGATAAAATTCAATGAGGTTAATGCAAGAACTGGGCCTGAGAATGATTGTCCAATAGAATGGGTATTTGTTAAAAAAAGCGAACCAGTAGAGGTTATTGCTGAATTTGGGCAATGGCGGAAGATTCGAGATATTAAAGGTGAAGGGGGATGGGTTCACTCGACTGTTATCGCTGGAAATAGGTCTGTAGTAGTGGTAGCAAAAAATCCTATCTTACTGTTAGGTTCCCCTGGAAAATATGAAAATGTTGTTGCTAAGCTTTTACCAGAAATCAGGTGCAGTTTAAACAAGTGCCAAAAGGAATGGTGCCAAATTACTTGTAAGTCCTATAAAGGTTGGGTGGCTCGTAAGTTTTTATGGGGTGTATATCCTGAAGAGTTTGATTCCTAGTTAACCTGAGTTTGATATAAGAAGTGAATATTTTTGGTGAAAATCAGAAAGAAAATTTAGGAGCCAAACGGTGAATAATCAAGGGGAATCTTATGATAACATTGCACATGATTTTGCTAAAATGCGTGATTCTTTTAACAGCGAGCAAAAATACCTAGATGCTTTAATAAATTATATTCCCGAAAAATCACACATCCTTGATATTGGTTGCGGCTCTGGGTTTCCTATTGCCGATTATTTAATTAAGAAAAATTTTCATGTTACCGGCATTGATGGGTCGCAAGAATTACTAGATATCGCTAAAAAGAAATGCCCCAAAATGCGAGGTTTGTATGGCGATGTTCGCACTACCACGTTCAATGAAACTGTTGATGCCATTGTTGAATGGTGGTGCCTTTTTCATCTTCCCAAATCAGACCATGAGCACATGATTGAGCGTTTCGCACAGTGGTTAAAGCCAGGTGGAATACTTGAGTTTACAAGCGGTGATAGTGAATATGAATGGGCTGATAGTAATATGCTCAACCAAGAGCTTCATTTTTACAGTCTAGCTCCTAATGTTTATGAACAATATCTTAAAAAATATGGCTTTGAAATTCTTTTGAAAGAAAACGATCAAGAGTATCATCTTGTTTGGATAGCAAAAAAGAATGATTAAACTGAACTATGGATAAGGAATGGAGTAGCATGGTTTTATAATGGTGTTTGCTGTACGCACCGTCATCCTGAATTTACTTCAGGATCTCATGAGATATAGGGAAAGGTACTCGCCTAATAGACATGCGAAACCCACTGAATTCGACATGAGGGTAGATAAGAAGATACCGGATCAAGACATATTTCTTGCCGGACATAACTAAATCTAATATTTATCTTTCCATAGTTGGAGTTGGTTAATACCCGTCATCAGTCAATGATGCTAAAGTTAATTTTACTAGGTAAATCAACTTCCTTTCTTAATATCAATTAAATTATACAAATCTCCATGAATTTTATAACTTAAACCTCTTAAGTAAAGGCCTTCAGCTAGTTGGTATTCATCTGCAGAAGTATAGATTAGTATTTTATATCTTGTGTTATAGTCATGCTCTATTGCAAAATGCTCAATTTCATCTACTTTTTCAAGCTTTGAAATTACCAAGCTTAACTCATCTTTATCAAACATATCAAAGTTCATAATAATAGGCTTTTTTGCTTCTTCATCTTCGACCTGGTCTTCTCCTTGCTTAGTTTGGTCATCGGGAAGATTATCGCGAATCACACCATAATCATCAATCATTTTATCTATTATTGTAGCTACGGTATGAGGAATCTCTTCTAGCCTATTTAAACTATACTCTTCTTCAATTACTTCTGGCTTTAGACTATTTGGTCGTAGAATGTATTTCTTTACATGCATAACGCTTTCAGATGTTTTTCGATTTGTAAAAAACTCTGCCGTAATTATCATGACGTTTTTAAAAAGGACATTATGAAATATATTAACAAACTCTTCTAGTTTTAGATCAAACAAATTTTCCTGAGTTATTTTTTTTGTTAAATAGAGATTTTTTGTTGGGTAGAAAATTTTATGAGAACCCATGACTTTACGAGATTTTGACCAATGATCGTTCCATCTTTTGTCGTCTTCCCATATATTCATTGTTTTCCGCTGTTTGAAAACTGGTATAACTACGAACTCATAAAATTGGTCATTTATTTTGGTATCACCGTACTCAAGAATCAACTGATATAGCTTCTCTTTGTCATAGGAATAAGTAACGGTTGCACTATATTTTTCAACTAAGCTTATCTCGTTTTGTACCAATATTGGCTTAAAGACTGATTTTAATTTGTAGTATGGTATTTGGCTGATATTATCAGTTGGTAAATTTAGTTTGTTTGTCAGTAGAAGAAGTGAGCGTAGCATACCTTGTTCATGAGCTTTTATTTTTGCTTCATGTTTGTTGTTACCGGTTGCTTCTATGAAAATTTCAGAAATTTCGTGTGTTTGAGCAAAGCAATTACTATTAGAGAAGAGAAGTGTATATACAATGAAAAAACATCTCAAAAAATATGAGATGTTTAGATTTTGATATTGTAGTTTATAGTTATCTTCTTTATTCATCTAAATGTTCTTTAACAGAATGAGGCTTTTTGGCTACCGCAACAGCAGCCGGCCTGATTAGCCTATCTTTAATTTTATAACCAACTTGCATAGTAGTGACAATAGTACCTGGTTCTTGCTCTTCTGTCATCATCTGTGAAATCGCGTGATGGGAGTGATAGTCAAATTTATCTCCAGAGTGCGGCTGAATTAGCTCTAATGCATGTTTCTTAAATGCAGTATCCAATTCTTTCTTAGTCATTTTAATGCCCTCCACAACGTTTTGAGTATCTGCATCTAGATTATTTGGTAAATGCTCTAATGTTCGTGATAGGTTATCCATTACTGGAACTAAGTCTCTAGAAAAACCAAAAATGGCATAATCTTTTGCTTCCTCTATCAACTTTGCAGAACGTGTCCTGATATTCTCAGTTTCTGCTAGTTGACGAAGAAGTTTATCTTGGAGATGGTCAATTTTTTCTTGTAAAATTTGTATTTCTGCTACATGTTCAATCTGAGTCTCATTATTACTAGGCTCATGATTTTGCTCATTTTTTGTGATTCTTTCCTGGTTTTGATCTAGATTAGATTCTTTTTCTTGTTTTTCCATGTCAAAATATCTATCTTTATTTTTTTATGTCTTTAAATATACAAAACTAAATATAGTTAGAGATATCCATAATTCAAGATTAAATATAAATAATTTTATGAGACCATCAGGCAGAAAACTTAATCAACTTAGAGAAATATCTATAGAACCATCAATTCTCAAGCATGCAGAAGGGTCGTGTATAGTCAAATTTGGCAATACACATGTGATATGTTCAGCTAGTATTGATGAGTCAGTTCCCCGTTTTTTAAAAGGTAGAGGTAACGGTTGGGTTACTGCTGAATATGGCATGCTTCCACGCTCGACCAAAGAGAGGATGCAACGTGAGTCTTCAAGTGGTAAGCAAGGAGGGCGGACTCTGGAAATACAGAGATTAATAGGTAGATCGATGAGAGCTGCAGTAGACTTAAAAGTTCTTGGTGAAAGACAAATTTATATAGATTGTGATGTAGTTAATGCTGATGGTGGTACCAGGACCGCAGCTATCACAGGAAGTTATGTAGCACTTCATCTTGCAATTCGGACAATGATGGATAAAAAGATAATTAGGACCAATCCATTGATTGCACAGGTTGCAGCGATTTCTTGTGGTATATACAAAGGTAAGGCCGTGTTGGATCTAGATTATGCAGAAGATAGCACAGCAGAAGTTGATGCTAATTTTGTATTTAATCAGAAAGGTAACTTGATAGAAATTCAAGGTACTGGCGAAGAAAGTGACTTTACCACTGAGCAGTTACTAGAAATGCTTAAGATTGCGTCTGATGGGTGCAGTGAATTATTTCGGCTGCAGAATCAAGTGTTGTTGCAATTGTAGCTTTGAGTTCTTAGGAAATATTTACTATAATAAGTGAATATTTTTTGTTTTGTAAAAGTCATCCCGGACTTGATCCGGGATCTCGGGCAACGGAAGTAGATCCTGAAACAAGTTCAGGATGACGGTCGTGTAACAGTCTTAGTACAGAGTCAGGCGACCATCTTATCCAAAACTGTCGTTATAAAGGTAATTTTTTTCTATAGATAAAAAACATTATTAGTAAGCAGGCGGCTAGACTATACCAAGTTATAGCGTATTCTAAATGATCATTTCTTACCTTACTTAGATGGACTGGTGATAAAGGTTTTCCTCCTTCTGGTAAAGTATTGCTTTGGATTTGCATGAGATAATATTTATCTTCAGTTATTCCTAGAACTTCGCGAGCCATGATTAGGTCTATAGTAAACCAAATTTTATTATTCTTATCATTTTCTGGGATAATGAATTGCTTAGTTTCGCTAGGTAAAATTATTGCTTCAAATTTATCGAAGATTTGTTTTGATTCAAACTCTTCTAGATTATTCTTTGTACTTTGTGGGATCCAACCTCTTGAAACAAGATATATTTTACCATTTGTTGCTTCAAAGGCTGAAAGTAAATAATAACCATCTTTTTCTGGGGAAGCAGATCTTCTGCCGTATAAGAATATGTTTTTATGGGCCAGAAACTTTCCAGAAATAGCTACCTTAGAATAAATTGGATTTCCTGAGTTGATCTCATTAATTGATTTTGCAGGGTTTGCAATGTTGTGTTCTATTGATTGAATAAAATTGGTTTTTTCTTTGAGACGATTTAGTTGCCAATTTCCTAATAAAACTAAGAAACCAGTTCCAATTACAACGAATATAAGGGGAACTAATTGAAACCGTTGCCTAAAAATTGAAACTTTTTGGTCCATGTATAGCCGTGCTGGAGAAAATTATTTTGCCCTATACAGGAACTATCATCCTGGGCTAGGGAGAGTCTATACTTTGACTAATTTTCTGTCTAGAAATATTTGAATCTGGTAAAGCAAATAACTGGTACATTTTCTTGTCGGATGTATTATTAAAAAAGACTCTATATTTGTAAGCTAGGATGTCCTTGCCATTAATATCAGTCTTACCAAAGTGTCTAACAGGGTAAAATAAGATAGCGATTATTGCTATTAATATACCGAACATAATATCAAGACCCGTGATTTGTATTGTAGATAGGCTGCTTATGAAACAGTGAACAGTTACCAACATAGTTGATAAAATAAGTAGGACACTTATAAAATAAATAATGGGAGTGTATTTATAGTTCGTTGATTGAAGTAAGCTGACTTTATATAATACACCATTAAATATTGTTCTTAAGTAATTTATAAGAATTGAGATTTTCTGTAAAATATGCAATATCTCAGGCTTTTTAGGAGGATTGCTATTCAATTTGATTAATTTTATTCTAAATTTTATGCTTACAAGAAGGTTTATAAGCTGTTGGCCAATTGGCCGAGCTTGCTGAGAGAATAAATTTTCAAACTTAATATTTTCTGTGCCGATAATTTTTAATGTTTGGGAGTAAAAAATTTTTGAGCATTCTATTGCGGTTTCAAAGAGAGAATTTAATTCTTCATCGGAGCGTGCCAAATCGCTGTATTTTTCTTTTAGTTTTTTTAGCAAAATAAACGAAGGCAAATTAATCTTTCCATCACAATATAAGTTTAGTAAATAAGATTGTTTTAAAGTCATAAAATTATAAAGCAACTCAAAGCTGTTGTTATTTTTTTCATAATCTAATAGTGCTTTGATATAAAGTTTCATCCTATGTTTTTGTTTATAATATTATTTTCATGTTATCTATATTAGGAGAGTTTACATCTAGAAAGTTAATAAAATACTAACAGTATAATAGCAAAAATGATTTTCACCTTTAGAGTTCGTAATTCCTAATTTTAGAGTAAAATTTAGAATTATAATTGCAGCCTGAAATATTCTCGTATATCATAATTTCATTAGAAATTTATTATAAGTACTAGGGTATAGGAAAAACTTATGGGATTGGATATTAAAGCACCAGAAAACGTTATCTTAAAGCCAACAATAACAGTTTTTGGTGTTGGAGGAGCAGGTGGAAACGCT
>Ga0163144_10001771_pt1 | contig 50593 bp, 45 predicted proteins | sample OliLak19BULKMAT1_FD_123175 | JGI IMG/M metagenome (GOLD analysis project Ga0163144, IMG submission 123175) | Freshwater microbial mat bacterial communities from Lake Vanda, McMurdo Dry Valleys, Antarctica - Oligotrophic Lake LV.19.BULKMAT1 | ecosystem: Environmental > Aquatic > Freshwater >... | reverse complement strand
TCAGAGTAGACATGCCGGAGCTGTGCTTGGTGAGGCCGCCCTGGCCGGCAACCTTGCCCTGCAGCTCTTCGCCGCACTCCAGAACGCCGTCACGGCCAGCGGAAAGCGCCATGATCTGCATCATGCAGGCGCGCTCGAGGAAGAACATGCGCGTGAAGGTCAGCGCAGCGCTTTCGCCGCAGGTCAGGGTGCCGTGGTTGCGCAGCAGCATCGAGTGCTTGTTGGGGCCGAGGTCGGCGACCAGGCGCTCGCGCTCGTCTAGGTCCAGCGCGACGCCTTCATAGTCGTGGTAGGCGATGTCTTCGCGCACGATCATGGCGGTCTGGCTGATTGGCAGCAGGCCTTCCTTCTGCGAGGAGACGGCGACGCCCTGGTCGGTGTGGAGGTGCATCACGACGGTGGCATCTTCGCGGGCGGCGTGGATGGCGGAGTGGATGGTGAAACCGGCCGGGTTGATCATCGCGTCGGTTTCCTGGACGATGTTGCCTTCCAGATCGACCTTCACGAGGGAGGAGGCGGTGATCTCCTCGAAGAAATAGCCATAGGGGTTGATCAGGAAATGGTGTTCCGGGCCGGGGATCCGGTGGGAGATGTGGGTGAAGATCATGTCGTCCCAGCCGTAGAGGGCTGTCAGACGGTACAGGGCGGCGAGATCGACCCGCGCTTTCCATTCCGCTTCGCTGACCGCCGTGCGGATGTCGATATTCGGGTTGCCGTCGGCCATGGTGTGTTTCTCCCTGTTTGTGCCTGTGACTTTAACCCAAGTCAGGCGGGTGCGCCAGATGAAGGTGACGCGCGTGTCAGGTTCGGCCTACGCCCCTCAGGCGCCTCGCCTTGACGCCATGCTCAAAGCATTTGCAGATGCCGCCCATGGCAGACCTCAGACTTGCATTTTTCGCCTCCAAACGCCCTGAAGCCCAGGAGGCCCTGCCCTTGCTGGCCGCGAAGTACGGCAATGTGCCGGAAGAAGAGGCCGATGTGGTCGTCGCGCTTGGCGGCGACGGCGCCATGCTGGATACGCTGCGGCGCCGGTTTGGCGACAGCAAGCCTGTGTATGGCATGAACCTCGGAACCATCGGGTTCCTGATGAACGAATACCAGGCAGACAAACTGCCGGAGCGGATCGATGCGGCGGAGCGGGCCAGCCTGACTCCGCTGAAGATGTTTGCGGTCGACATTCACGGCGCAGAGCACCGGGCGCTGGCGATCAACGAAGTGTCGCTGCTGCGCCAGACGGCCCAGTCGGCCCGGTTGCGAATCGCGGTCGATAGCCGGGTGCGGATGGATGAGCTGGTGTGCGACGGCATCATGGTGGCCACGCCGGCCGGCTCAACCGCCTATAACCTGTCCGCTCATGGACCGATCCTGCCGATCGGCTCGAACATGCTGGCGATGACGCCGATCAGCGCCTTCCGGCCCCGGCGTTGGCGCGGCGCGCTGCTGCGCCATGATGCGCGGGTGGATATCGAGATCCTGGCGCCGGACCGGCGGCCTGTGTCCGCCTCGGCGGACAACCAGGAAGTGCGCGATATCGTCCGGGTTTCGGTGGAGGCGGACCATTCGAGCCGGTTGACCCTGCTGTTCGACCCGGGCCATGCGCTGGACGAACGCATCCTGACCGAACAGTTTGCTTTCTAACGCATTCTTGCCGGACGCGTGTCAGCTTACTGTTAAGGCTTGGCGGTTAACCTTCGGGTGTCAGATCAAGGGCCTGAAGCATGCTCGGCAAACTTTTTTCCAAGGCGAACCTCGCCATTTCCGGCAATGGAAAAGCGGGCCAACCCCTGCCACCACCGGACATTTCAAGGGTGATCAAACCCGCCGCGCCCACCTATGCGGCCGCGTTGACCGAGGCCCAGACCGAATCGCTGGGCGAAGAAGCCGAGCGCGCGGTGGACAGCCTGTCCGAGCAGTTCGAAGTCTGGATGCGCCGCGACCTCGAAACGCTGCGCGACGCCTGGGCAGGCGCCCAGACAACGGAGGCGTCCGCTGAAGAGTACCGGCGTCTCTATACGGCCGCCCACAATATCACCGGCGCAGCGCCATCTTACGGGTTCCCGGCGGTGGCGCGGCTCAGCAAGTCGCTGTGCCTGCTGCTGTCGCAGACGCGTCCCGGAGAGAATGCGCCGCTGATCAACCTGCACGTCGAAGCGTGCCGGGCGGCGATTGCCGCAGGTCCGGAAGGCGATGCCAGCCATTCGGTGGCAGACGCCGTGTGCGACGCCTTAGAGCGCCGCGTTGCGACGCGCCTCGCCGGCTGATCAGACGTTGACGCGGGACAAGAGTTCCATCGTCTGGCCGTATCCGGCTTCCTCGGGAATGTAGAGACAGGGCTCGCCGTCCGGTGACTTCCCCACTTTCGGCAGTACGCTGATGACCGGCTCTGTACCGAAGGTGCTGATGGCCTCTTCAACAGAGGTGGCACGGGCCAGTTTCGCGAGGTTCATCCGTGTGGGGAAGATGATGGTGGCGGTGCCGCCGCGTTCCTGCGCGAGGGCGTCTTCGGCGGAAAGCCAGACGGCATCGGTGGTCTCGCGGCCGTCATGCGCGGCGATCTGCCAGAGGGGCGCCGGGGCTACGTAGAAGTGCGTGTCGAACCGCTTCGGCATCATCACCGGCGTGATCCAGTGTCCGAAATGGACGAGGCTGTCGAGGGCGAGCACAAGTTCGTGTTCCTTCATCAGGGCGTGAAAAGACATCTCGCCCCGGTCCACGGCGCTGCGGTGGGGACTCAGCAGTTCGGCAATATCGGCGCCGACCAGCGGCGCGCCGGGACCCCGCACGGCGCGGCGGCGGGCAATCAGCAGGCCGGACTCCTCATAGGCCTCGCGGATGGCGGCAATCCGCGCATCCTGCTGAACCGGGCCGAAATCGCCGTCGGTCCAGTCATCCCAATCCGGGCTCGCGTCCGCAGCAGCGGCCTTGCCGCCCGGAAAAACCAGTGCGCCGGCCGCGAAATCGATCTCGTAATGGCGTTTCACCATCAGCACTTCCGGCTTCGGCGAGGCGTCGCGCAGCAGCAGGATGGTGGCGGACAGCCGGGGTTCGGACAGGGCGGGTTCAGTCATGGTGGCCAAAATCCTTAAAATTTCCGGGAAAACTCACTGGCCGGCTGCGCGTGATGTTCAACTCCGGCCGTTAGGGAAGGCAAGAGCCAGACATCTGACGCAACAAGGAAACCTGATGCGCCCCTTCCCTCGCCCCAATATGAACCTCGTTCAACCGGCCCGCGCGCCTTCCGTTCGCTTCAAGCCGGTGATGCACCTGCTGGGCGGGGATTCGCTCGGCCTGGTGGCCGACGAGCCGATCGAGTTCGAGGAGCGCGTCTCTTTCGGGCCGGTCGCCAATGACAATGACATTCCGAGCCCGGCCAAATGGATGGCGGGGCGTCTCGAGAGGATAGCCAGCGCCGCCAGCGCGCAGGAACTGCCGCACCGGCCCATTCTTGTGGCCGCGCCGATGGCCAGCCTTTCTGATCCGGACACGGCAGTTGCGTGCGACGCCGCCGTGCGCCGCACGATCCTCTGCCAGCAGGAATTCTGCCTGATGTTTACAGACGCTGCCTTTGCGGGAGACCCCGCCGACAGCACGGCCCGCATCGCGCGCCTGCGCCGGATGGGCTTTCGTGTCGGCATCGACATGCGCCACTCCTGGCAGACACCGCTCAGTGAAAGCTTCCGTATACTGATCGACACGATCCGCGTGGACGCCGACGCGCTGGAAGCCTCAAACGAGTTGTGCGACGTGGTCTTTGCCGCAAAGTCGGCGGGCATCCTGGTTGTCGTGGACCACGCCAATTGGCGCGACGGCGGCTATCTCAATGATCTGGGTGTCGCCGGGGCTGTTGCGCCGCAGACGGATGCCTGACCTCAGGCTGCGTCCGTATCCTCTAGCGCATCGTCCCGGGCCGCCATCTCTGAATAATAGTCGAGCTTGTCGAGCAGGTAGTCGAGATCGTCCTTCGGGATCGCCTGGAACTGCGTTAAAACGCGCTCGATCATCCGTGCACGGAAGCGCGCGCGGTCATTCGGGCCGCCATCATGCTGCGTATCATGGAACACGGTCACGGCGGCCTTGAACGCCGGCAGCATCTTGCGCGGCAGCCCGGCCCGGTCGAACACCGCCTGAAGGCCGAGGGGGCCGGCATCGTGGATCATCAGCCAGACGCGCTGGTGGGCGACGCCTGAGAGCTCCGACAAGGCATGCTCCACGAAGCGCATCTGCCCGCAGCAGAGCGCGCGCATGATCAGCGAGTTCGAGAGACGGCCATTGAGGTTCAGCTGCGAGACAAAGCGCGGCAGGTCGTTGGTGCGCCCGGCCTGCTCCACGAGATCGATGGTCGCGCGCTCACGGGCGCTGGCGGCGAGGTCGATGGCGAGCTGCGCCGGGAGTTCGTGACGGTTCACCAGAATGTCGAACAGCTGTCCGGACACCAGCGACACCATCTTCTCGGCAATGTGCGTCGGGATGAAGTCGCGCTTGATCAGGCCGGCCTGGACGATCTCGTCGCGGCCGAAGCGGCGCAGCGTGTCGTCAAAGGCCTTGTCGGTCCACTCCGCGCCGCGGTTGGCGGACAGCGCGCGCACCGCCTCGACGGCGCCGTGCTCGGAGATGACTTCGGTGAGCGTGATCGACAGCGCCTCTCGGCCTGCGATGGCGGCCTGCTTCGCGGCGGTGACGGACAGCACCAGTTCGACAAGGTCTTCATCGGAAAAGACGGGCGAGTCCTGGAGAACGGGGATCGCAACGGCTTCAATGTCGTGGGCGAGCTTCAATGCGACTTCGCGCGGCAGGATCGGAGAAGACCTCAGCGTGACCGCCAGCGTCCGCCGCACGAGATCGGCTGCGTCTTCGGCAAGGATACCAATGATCTCCTCGGCGAAGGCTTTTTCGGTGTCGGTCAGCACATCCAGCGCGATTCGGCGGCAAAGCCGGTGCGCAACGGAGGCACGCTGCTCCGGCGTTTCGCCCCGCATCAGGCGAAGGATATCGTCCTCAGTCAGTTGGGGCCGGATGCTCTGGACCGTCATGGCGGGCTCAATCCTCAGTTTCGGAATATGCCCGAACCCTGGGCGAGGCTGGTTAATATCCGTTTACCAAGCCGCCTTTCGTGCAACATCGCGCAAAGAAAAAACCGGCCGGATTTCTCCGGCCGGTTTGTCAGATTATCGTCTTGAAGCAGGGTTCAGGCGTCTTCTTCCTTGAAGAGGTCTTCGCGGGAAACCGAGGTTTCCTCAACCGTGGCGACCGAGAGGATGTGGTCGACGACCTTGTCCTCGTAGATCGGGGCGCGCAGCTGGGCCATGGCGTTAGCGTTGCGCTGGAAGAACTGCACCACTTCGCGCTCCTGGCCCGGATACTGGCGGGCTTCGCGGATCAGCGCCTGATTCACTTCCTGCTCGGTGATGCGCACGTCGGAGACCCGGCCCATTTCGGCCAGCACGAGGCCTAGGCGCACGCGGCGTTCGGCGATCTTGCGGTACTCGGCTTTCAGCTCGTCTTCCGGTTTGGCTTTCTCTTCCGGCGACACGCGGCCGGCATCCATCTCGGTCTGCAGCTGCTGCCAGATCTGGTTGAACTCCTGCTCCACCATGCCGGGCGGCAGGTCGAAGCTGTGGGCCGCGTCGAGCTTGTCGAGCAGGTTGCGCTTCGCCTTGGCGCGCGAGGCGTTGGCATGCTCGGCGGTGATCTGGTCGCGCACGAGGCCGCGCAGCTGTTCGAGGCTTTCGAGGCCGAGACCCTTGGCGAACTCTTCGTCGATCTCCGGCGTCTGCGGGGCGCGGACTTCGTGGACTTTCGTCTCGAAGACTGCGGACTTGCCGGCGAGATTGGCCGCCTGGTAATCCTCCGGGAACGAGACGTTGAGCTCTTTCTCGTCGCCGGCTTTCACGCCGACGAGCTGCTCTTCAAAGCCCGGGATGAAGCGGTTCGAGCCGAGGACGACAGACTGCTGCTCGGCAGCGCCACCTTCGAAGGCTTCGCCGTCGATCTTCCCGACAAAGTCAACGATGACGGCGTCGCCATCAACCGACACTTCGTCAGCGCCGCGGGGCTCGTACTTGATGTTCTGGCCGGCGATACGCGTCAGCGACTCGTCGATCTGCGCGTCGGTGACGTCCGCGACCGGGCGGGTGATCGTCAGGCTGGCGGCCTCGACCGGCGTGAACTCCGGCATCACGTCAACGTTCATCTCATAGGCGAGGTCAGCCTCACCCTTGACGACTTTCTCGATGTCGCCGTCCATCTTCACGGCCGGCTGGCCGGCGGGGCGCAGGGCGCTGTCCTCGAGGGCTTTCTGGTTGGTCTCGTTGACCAGCTTGTCGATCAGCTCGCCCATCAGGTCGCGGCCATACATCTTGCGCACATGGGCGGCAGGCACCTTGCCCGGACGGAAGCCCTTGAGCTTCATCTGCGGGCGGATTTCCTCGATCCGCTGGGCGAGTTTCGCCTGAAGTTCCGTTGCGCTAACCTTCACCTCAAAGGTGCGGCTGAGACCGTCTGCCTTGGTCTGAGTGACTTCCATGTCCTCGTCTTTCGTAAATGAATGCGCCGCCGGGGGAGCCGCCTGGGGCCCCGGATACGCTGAATCCTGCCTGAAGCGGCGGCTTATGTCATACGGGGAAGCCCCTGTCCACGCTGCGTGACGGGCGAGTGCACCACCCCTGCCTGGCCGTGCCGAGGCGCCCGCAGAGACGGGCGATTGCCCCCGCCAAAACCCTCGCGTAAGACCCCCTCACGTGCGGATGTGGCGGAATTGGTAGACGCACCAGATTTAGGTTCTGGCATCGCAAGATGTGGAGGTTCGAGTCCTCTCATCCGCACCACTTGTGCCTCCACGTCAGCCTTGCGCGCGGGCCGGGCCGTGGCATGCTTCCCTTCGAATTCACCTATTGGGAGAAGCGTCATGGCGGCTGCGGCTGAAGGTTTCCAGGTCAGGCTCGTGCCGGAAGACGAATACACGCACGATCCCGGCACGGCCGAGAATTACAATGAAAGCATGTATTTCAACGTGTTCGACGCGGGCCAGCGCGCCGGCGCGTGGTTCCGGATCGGCAACCGTCCGAACCAGAACTATGCCGAGATGTCGATGTGCGTCTATTTCCCGGATGGCCGGGTCGGCTTCATGTTTGCGCGGCCTGCGATCAGTGGCAATACGGAGATGAATGCGGGCGGGCTCAAGATCGAGGTCGTGACGCCGTTCAAGGAACTGCGCGTGACCTACAAGGGCGAGCTTCTCGTGATGAAGGAGCCGCTTCAGATGGCGGATCCGAAGGCGGCCTTCCGGAACAATCCGCGCCTGCCGTGCCGCATGGAGATCACCTATACCGGGCTGTCGCCGATGTATGGCGGCGAGGTGCTGAAGGCGGACGGTTCGCCGATCGAGATTGATCCCGAGAAATCGTTCGCCAAGGCGCACTACGAACAGCATTGCGGCGCCAAGGGTTTTATCGAGTGTGACGGCGTCAGGCTCGAGATCGACGGGCACGGCCTGCGCGACAAGTCCTGGGGCCCGCGCCATTGGCAGGCGATCGAATGGTATCGCTGGTGCCCGATGAATTTCGGCCCCGATTTCGGAATGATGTTCAACGTGATGAGCGACGGCAAGGGCGGCGCCCGGCCGAGCGGCATGGTGTACCGCAACGGCGTCTACGACGACATCATCGCTTGCGAACTGACAAGCAGCTGGGACGAGAACGAATACCAGACGGATATGTCTGCGAAGATCGAGACCAAGGCGGGCAAGCATTACACCGTCACCGGCAAGGTCCTGTCGCTGATCCCGCTGCGCAACCGCCGCACTACGCCAGATGGGGTCGAGCTGACGACGCGCATCACCGAGGCGATGACCGAGTATCATTGTGACGGAAAGGTCGGCTACGGCATGAGCGAGTATCTTGACCAGATCATCGAAGGACGCCCCATGGGACGCTTGGCGGGGCACTGATGAGTTAGCGGCCGGCCAATTCCCCATGCAGAGCGCTGAGGATGTCGGGCAGCTGCGCTTCCAGGTCTTCGGCAATCAGGCCTGCCCCGATGCGGCGGCCGGCTTCGCCGTGGATCCAGGCGGCCATGGCGGCGGCGAGGAAGCTGTCGACGCCTTGTGTCATGAAGCCGGCGAGGATGCCGGCCAGCACATCTCCTGACCCTGCGGTCGCGAGCCAGCGGGTGGCGTGAGTGTTGACGACGACATGGCCGCTCGGCGCGGCGATCACCGTGTCGGCGCCTTTGATGATCACGAGGCAGCCTGCTTTTACCGCGGCCATGCGGGCCGCTTCGATCTTGTTGGGCGCGCTGTCGAGGAGGTCGCCAAACAGGCGTTCGAACTCGCCGGTATGCGGTGTCAGCACATCGGCTTCGCGCAGCATGGCGAACAGCGCGGCGGGATTGTCCGCGAAGACGGTCAACGCGTCGGCGTCCAGCACAGCGCGGGCGGCGGACTTCAGGACCGCCGCCACGTTCTGGCGCGTCTGCGGCGTGACGCCTGCCGCCGGACCGATGACCACGACGCTGGCCTTCTGCGCCGCTTCGAGCAGTTCGTCTGCTCCGTCTACGGATGAAAGCATGATGGCAGTGAGATGAGCGGCGTTCGTCATCATGGCGGACGGCGGCGAGAGCATCGTGACGAGCCCTGCCCCGGCGCGCAGGCCCGCGCGGGCGGCAAGGCGTGCGGCGCCCGTGGAACTCATCGGCCCACTGACGACTTTCAGGTGGCCCCGGCGGTGCTTGTAGTCGCCCTGCCCCGGTTGCGGCAGTTCGGCTGCCCAGAGCGCCGGGCTATTTTCCATGGCGCGGGTCTGAACCGGCACGCCGATGTCGGCCACCATCACGGCGCCGCTGAAGGCTGCGCCGGGCAGCAGCACGTGGGAGGGGCGCAGCGCGGCGAAGGTGATCGTGCCCTCGGCGCGAAAGCAGGGGCCTAGCGGCTTGGCGGTGAAGCCGTCGATGCCCGAAGGCACATCGACCGACACCACGCGCGCCGGGCGGGCGGCAAGCGCGGCCGCAGCGCCTTCGAGCGGGCGAGAGAGGCCGCCGCCGTAGAGTGCGTCCAGCACCAGTTCGTGAGGCGCTGTAAGCGCCTCTTCAAGTGTACCGACCTTGCCGTCCCAGAGTGCGGCGGCTTTCGCAGCATCCCCTATAAGATCAGCCACCGGCACGGCGCAGAAGACTTCAACCTTGCGCCAGAGTTTCGCGAGCGCGGCAGCGGCGACGAATCCGTCGCCGCCATTGCCGCCGGGGCCGCACAGGACCTGGATCAGGCCCTCCGGCCAGTGAGCATGCACGAACTCCGCAACCGCCTCGCCGGCGCGCTGCATGATGGTGAAACTGTCCGTGCCGGCAGCGAAGACCGCCTGCTCAGCGAGGCGCATTTCCTGCGGCGTAAGAATTGGTCTGCCCATGGGGGCGGCTCATAGCACGCGGGTGGCGGATTCGCTTCCGTATTCTGCCACGCGCAGGGGCCCGGCGCGCCGCTCCAGCCGGGTGACCGAGCAATGACCAGGCCGGAACACGGTCACCTGGTCGTCGTCTTCCAGAAAACCGCACAGCGCATTGATCGCCACGAAGTGCGAGAACACGGCGGTATGGGGCGGCAGGGCATCGACGAACGCGCCCATTTCCGCGCGCCAGGACACGAATTGAGGGCCCGCCTCCGTCCAGGTTCCCGCCATGAGATGGCGCAGCCAGGCGACGCGGTCTTCGATGTCCGGCGGCGTTCCGATCTCCGACACTGCCGGAGAAATGGCGGGGGTCAGCGACAGCAGGCCGGACAGGGGCGCAGATGTTTCCCGGCAGCGCTGCATGGGGCTGGAGATGATGTTGGTTATCGAAACGGCGCTCAACTGGGCTGCGACAGCTTCCGCCTTTTTCGCGCCTAGCGCACTTAGACCCGGATCGGGATGGTCACCCCATCCCGCTGCGGCCTCTCCATGCCGGATCAGGTAGATCACGCGGCGACAGGCTCGCCGGCCAGCGTCTGCGGCTGCAGCGCCGGGGAATAGCCGTGCCGGCCCAGCAGCTTCAGCGTTTCGCGGTAGACGACCGGCTTGGCGATCCCGAGCCGCGCGCGGGCGGCGTCCAGCGGCTCATGCATCAGGGCAATGATGTCCTGCTCGATGATCTTCTGGGCTGCGGCGCCGTTGCGCTTGCCTTCCCAGAAACAATCCATGATCCGCGCGCCTTTCGGGGCATGCTTCGCGATGGTGCGGCAGCCCATGAAAGCGATGAAGATGACGCCGAGGCCGGGTTGCTGGCTGTAGGTGAACGCCAGCAAGGAGGCTTCGCCGAGCGCGTCGCGGTTATAGCCCGAGAGCACATGGAACAGGTCATGCGTATCGCGCAGGCGATTTCCGTACCACATCATGTCGTCTTCATACTCGCGGGCCTTGGAGCGGAACTTCTCGCTTTCGTCCACGAGGCCCTGAGCCGAGAGGCCCTCGCGCTCCATGAATTCGACATAGGCACGGCCCACGGTGCCGTCCGGCAGCTCGCGGATCCAGCTATGATCGTCGAGCCGCGGCGGCAGGTAAGGCTTCTCCTGCAGCAATTTCTGCCCGGCGGGCTTTTCCGCGAAGGCCCGGAAGTTCTTCTCAAAGGAGTTGCCGTTCAGCGCCTCTATGATGTGGAACACCTGTTCGGTGTCTTCCTTGTCCGCAATCAGCTTCTGCATGTGGCTCCACGCCTTGAGGGGGCGGAAGGCCGCCGGGCGCCGATCGGGATGGACGAAGGCTTGCAGGGTCATTCGGGTCTCTCCGGGAATTGCAAAATCTGTAGCATGCAGGCCTCAAAGTGAAAAGTGACGCAGGCGTCATTATTTCTGAAAACCCGGCCTAATTGTCTGCCTATTTGTTAGGCGCGGGCGCCTGATAACTTACCATGCACGGTTCGCGGCGCACGACTCCCCCGCCTGACTATCGCGTCCACCCCCAACACCCCATACGCACGATTGAAATCTTAACCGGGCGCCTGGGGAGAACCACGCATGAAGAAGATCGAAGCCATTATCAAACCATTCAAGCTCGACGACGTGAAGGAAGCCCTTCAGGAAATCGGTCTGCAAGGCATGACTGTCATCGAAGCCAAGGGCTTCGGACGCCAGCGCGGCCACACGGAACTCTACCGCGGCGCCGAATACGTCGTCGACTTCCTGCCGAAACTGAAGATTGAAGTTGTCCTCGCCGACAGCGCTGTTGAAGGTGCCGTTGAGGCAATCAAAAAAGCCGCACACACCGACAAGATCGGGGATGGTAAAATCTTTGTCTCGGATGTTATCGACGCTGTGCGCATTCGCACCGGCGAAACCGGCGACGCCGCGCTCTAGGCTCAAATTGGCGCGGCTTCCGCGCTCTCATATCAGGCAGCATAAACAGCTCACCAGAAGGCAAACCCAATGGCTGATGAACTCTACAAAAAAATGAAGGACGAAGACATCCAGTATGTCGACCTTCGCTTCACCGACCCGCGCGGGAAGATGCAGCACGTCACCTTCCACAAGAACATGGTCGGCGAAGACTTCTTCACCGAAGGCCAGATGTTCGATGGCTCGTCGGTCGCCGGCTGGAAGGCCATCAACGAGTCCGACATGTTGTTGATGCCGGACCAGGCTACAGCCATCATCGACCCGTTCTTCCAGCAGACCACGCTCGCCGTGATCTGCGACGTGCTCGACCCGGTCACCGGCCAGGCCTACAACCGCGACCCGCGCACCACCGCCAAGAAAGCCGAAGCCTATGTGAAGGCATCGGGCATCGGCGACACGGTGTTCTTCGGACCGGAAGCCGAGTTCTTCATCTTCGATGACGTGCGCTGGTCGATCGAGCCGCACAGCACCGGGTACAGCTACGACTCGGCCGAACTGCCGATCAATACGAACAAGGAATACCCGATGGGCAACATGGGCCACCGCCCGGGGCCCAAGGGTGGGTACTTCCCCGTCCCGCCGATCGACTCCGAGCAGGACATGCGCGGAGAGATGCTCTCGATCATGGGCGAGATCGGCCTCGATCCCGAAAAGCACCACCACGAAGTGGCCCCGGCGCAGCACGAGCTTGGCCTCAAGTTCTCGACGCTGACCGTGATGGCTGACCGGATGCAGCTCTACAAGTACGTCATCCACAACGTGGCCGCCTCGTATGGCAAATCGGCGACCTTCATGCCGAAGCCGATGTACAAGGACAACGGCTCGGGCATGCACGTTCACCAGTCGATCTGGAATGCCGGCAAGCCGCTGTTCGCCGGCAACAAGTATGCCGACCTGAGCGACATGTGCCTCTACTATATCGGCGGCATCATCAAGCACGCCAAGGCGCTGAACGCGATCACCAACCCGTCGACGAACAGCTACAAGCGCCTCGTCCCGGGCTACGAAGCGCCGGTCATGCTGGCCTACTCGTCGCGCAACCGCTCGGCCTCGATCCGCATTCCGTTCGGCTCGAACCCGAAGGCGAAACGCATCGAAGCCCGCTTCCCGGACCCGATGGCGAACCCCTACCTCGCCTTCGCCGCTCTCCTGATGGCCGGCCTCGACGGCATCGAGAACAAGATCCACCCGGGCGATGCCATGGACAAGGATCTCTACGACCTGCCGCCGGCCGAAGCTGCCAAGATACCGCAAGTTTGCGGATCGCTGCGTGAAGCGCTCGGCGCCCTCGATGCAGACCGCGCCTTCCTCAAGAAAGGCGGCGTGTTCGATGACGACCAGATCGACTCCTATATCGAGCTGAAGATGGAGGAGAACATGCGGTTCGAACTTCATCCGCACCCGGTCGAATTCGAAATGTACTACAAGATGTAAGCTTCGCGGCCCTTGGGTCAGAGGCAGGGCCGGCATCTTCGGATGCCGGCCTTTTCTTTGCCACGAAAGCTGATCAGGAAAGCGCGATGATGAAACTCCTGATTTTCTGGGGCAGCTGGCTCTACTTCCCTTTTGCCGCTCTCTGCCTCTGGGCCCTGCTCCGCGGCCGGCCCGCCGTGAAACTGCTGGCTGCACTTGCACTCGCGTTCACCAGCGTGCTCGCCTACGCCCGCTTCGTTGAACCGCGCCAACTCGTTACGCACCGCGAGACCATCATCTTGCCCGGCGCGAGTGAAACCTCACCGTCAATCCGCGTCGCCCTTTTCGGCGATCCCCACATCGGCATCTTCGGACATGCGATGCCGATCGAACGAATCGTTGCCCGGGTCAACGGCGAGTCGGTCGATGCAGTCTTCCTCGCGGGCGACCTTACCTATCATCCGGAACCAGAGGATATCCCGGAGGATTTTGCCGCTCTGGCAGACCTCAACGCGCCGCTCTTCGCCGTGCTGGGCAATCATGATGTCGGCCGTCCGGGCAGCGATCTGACCGACCCCCTGCTCGCCGCGCTCGGTAAAGCCGGCGCCGTGATCGTTCATAACCGCGCCTTCGAAACAGAGCTGAACGGACAGGAGATCGTGATCTCCGGTGCGTCCGACCTCTGGCAGAGGCGCCAGGATTTCACCTTCTCGTCCAGCCTGCCCGCCGGCAAGCCGGTGATCCTGCTGACGCACAATCCGGATACGGCGCTCGTGGTGCCGGATGACTTTGCCTATGACCTGATGCTGGCAGGCCATACGCACGGCGGACAGGTCCGCATACCCGGTCTCTACCAGAGGATCCTTCCCGTCACCGGACCGTTTGACAAGGAGCTCCACCGCTTTGCTTCGCCCGCAGGCGAGCGTCTTGTCTATGTCACCACGGGTACAGGCATGGTCGGTGTGCCGATGCGATTTCTGATGCCGCCGCGCGTGGATATCCTGACGATCCACCTGCCGGAATGAAAAAGCCCCGGCGGTGAGGCCGGGGCTTTTCGATCTTCAGTGTCCGGAGGGAATCAACCGGCTTCGGTCTGGGCCTTGCTGGCGTGCACATAGAGTGGCTCGGCATTGCCTTCCACCACTTCGGCGTTGATCACGACCTCTTCGACACCGCGAAGGTTCGGCAGTTCGAACATCGTGTCGAGCAGAATGGCTTCCATGATCGAGCGCAGGCCGCGCGCGCCGGTCTTGCGGCCGATGGCCTTGCGCGAGACCGAGACGAGCGCCTCAGGCGTGAAGGTCAGCGCCACGTTCTCCATGTCGAACAGCTTCTGATACTGCTTGAGCAGGGCGTTCTTCGGCTGGGTGAGGATCTGGATGAGGGCTTTCTCGTCCAGGTCTTCCAGCGTCGCGATGACCGGCAGGCGGCCAATGAATTCCGGGATCAGGCCGAACTTCTGCAGGTCTTCCGGCTCGGTGCCGCGCAGCGTCTCGCCGACGCCCTTGTCACTGGCGTTCTTGATGGTGGCGCCGAAGCCGATCGAGGCATTGTCACCGCGCGCGGCGATGATTTTCTCGAGGCCAGCAAATGCGCCGCCGCAGATGAAGAGGATGTTCGTCGTGTCGACCTGCAGGAATTCTTGCTGCGGGTGTTTCCGGCCGCCCTGCGGCGGAACCGCCGCAACAGTGCCTTCCATGATTTTCAGCAGCGCCTGCTGGACACCCTCACCCGACACGTCACGCGTGATCGAGGGGTTGTCCGACTTGCGCGAAATCTTGTCGATCTCGTCGATGTAGACGATGCCGCGCTGGGCGCGCTCGACGTTATAGTCGGCCGCCTGAAGCAGTTTCAGAACGATGTTCTCGACATCCTCGCCGACATAGCCGGCTTCGGTGAGCGTTGTCGCATCCGCCATCGTGAACGGCACGTCGAGGATACGGGCGAGCGTCTGTGCCAGCAGCGTCTTTCCGCAACCCGTCGGGCCGACGAGCAGGATGTTGGATTTCGACAGCTCCACCCCATCGGCCTTGCCGGCATGGGAGAGGCGTTTGTAATGGTTGTGCACAGCCACCGAGAGGATGCGTTTGGCGTGGCGCTGGCCAATGACATAGTCATCCAGCACATCGCAGATTTCCTGCGGCGTCGGAACGCCCTCACGGGACTTGATCGCGGAAGTTTTGTTTTCCTCGCGAATGATGTCCATGCAGAGTTCGACGCACTCATCGCAGATGAACACGGTCGGTCCAGCAATGAGCTTTTTCACCTCATGCTGGCTCTTTCCGCAGAAAGAGCAGTAGAGCGTGTTCTTGGAGTCGCCGGAGCCGTTTTGCTTCGTCATAACTTCCTCAATGCCGCGAAACGCTTAACACAGGCTTTAGAGCCTGACTGGAAGCGATCCGGTTGTCTAAGTCTATAGTTGTTCGCAGAGCCTGCAAGGGGCCGGCCGCACGTTGGAAACAGTGGATTATTTCTCGTCTTCCGCCGAGCGGCGCTCGTAAACCTTGTCTACAATGCCGAATTCCATGGCCTGTTCGGCCGTCAGGAAGGTATCGCGGTCAAGTTTGCGCTCGATAACGTCGTAGGGCTGGCCGGTATGGCGCACGTAAATATTGTTAAGACGACGCTTCAATTCGATAATCTCTTCGGCATGGCGCTCGATATCGGTCGCAACGCCCGAATAGCCACCCGAGGGCTGGTGCAGCATCACCCGGGCATTCGGCAGCGCAATCCGCATGCCTTTTTCACCTGCTGCCAGCAGGAGCGAACCCATCGAAGCGGCCTGGCCGATGCAGACTGTCGAGATCGGGCAGCGCACGTACTGCATGGTGTCGTAGATCGCGAGACCGGACGAGACGTAACCGCCTGGGCTGTTGATATACATAGCGATTTCGCGCTTCGGGTTCTCGGATTCGAGGAAGAGAAGCTGCGACGTCGTCAGTGCCGCGACGCCATCATCAATGGGCCCGGTGAGAAAAATGATGCGCTCCTTGAGAAGCCGCGAGAAGATATCAAAGGCCCGCTCTCCCCGGCTCGTCTGCTCGACGACCATCGGGACAAGGTTGAGCGCGGTCTCATGGATATTGGACATCAAAGTAGCCTTTGAAAAAATTGGCTGAATCGCTTGGGATCAAGTTTGGCAGATGCCCCTATATTTGTCCACGCGAGCGGCGCCACAAGGGGGCGACAGCTGTGGAAAGGCTTACCGGAACGGCCATTCCGGTTCACCGCTCGGCAGAACCGCCCCAGGATCGCGTACAAAAGCGAGGTAATCACTGATCACCTTCCCGCGCTGCTGGTCGCTCAGAAGCATGTGATAGCCATCCTTGTAGTAGACAGTGCGCACATGAGGCGGCAGATGCCGCGCCGTCCGCTTCGGCCCGTTCGGCGGCACGACCTGATCGTGTGCGCCATAGGAGACGAGTACCGGAACAGTTGCCGGCAGGCGGTGCGCCTGCTCGTGGGCCCGTTCCATCAAAGCGACCGCGCCCTTCAGCTGGTCGATCCGGTTTTCGCGCGCGTGGTGAGGGTCTGCGTCCTGGATGGTCAGGAAAGCGTCATTGTCCGTCAACTTGGGTTTGGCGAAGGCCGGCGGGCGTACGATCATGCCGGGCACCGCTTTTGACCCCATCCAAAGTGTGGACGCAAAGAGCGGGTTCAGCGCGCCCCATCCCCGCAGCCCCGGTCCTGACAGGATCAACCGGTCAGCGGCAGGTGGGCGGTCCGATGCGAACGCCGTGATCGCAACGGCGGCCCCCATCGAGATGGCCACAACGCTGATGGTCGCGGACGGATGCCGGTCACGCACCAGCGACACAGCGGTGCGCAGGTCTTCGAGCATGCTCGCATCACCGGCCCAGAGGCCCCGGTTCACCGAGCGGCCGAAACCGCGCTGGTCATAAGCATAGACGGTTACGCCGCCGCGCGCCCATTCCGGCGCCGCGAGCCGAAACTCGCCCGCATAATTGTTCATGCCATGGACGCCGACGATGACCTGCTCGGGATCGGTTGTGCCCTGGGCGGACCAGACGGTCAGTCCCAGGCGGGCGCCGTCATGGCCCACCAGCACGCCTTCGCTGTCCAGCAAGGCGGGCACCGGTTCGCTCAGCAGGCGGCGGCGGGCTTGTTGACCGATGCCCAGCGTTTACAGGCCTGCAGGAAGGGCCATTCGCTTTCCCCGCTCGGCAACACTGCGTTGGGATCTTTCATGAAGGCGAGATAGTCGGCGTGCACTTTTTCAGCCTGCAGATCGCGTTCGAGCATATGGTAGCCGTTCGGATAATACACCGTGCGCGTGCCGGCCGGCAGCAGCTTCGCCGTGCGCTCCACGCCGTTCTGCGGGATGACGATGTCCTTTGCCCCGTAAGAAGCCAGCACCGGAATAGTCCTCGGCAGGCGCGCCGCAGCCCAGTGCGCGTTCTCCATCAGGTTCACGAGGCCGTAGACCTGGTCGATGCGGTTCTCATAGGTCATGTTTGGGTCAGACCAGGTGCGGCGCAGCATCGCGTTGTTGTCCGACGGCTCGATCTTGATCAGCCCTGCCGGCGGCACGACGATCCAGCCGGGATTGGTATAGGTGGAGGCCAACAGGCTCATCCGGTAAAGCGGGTTGATCGCGCCCCAGCCACGCAGGCCCGGCCCGGAGAGGATCAGGCGATCCGCCTTGGGAGGTTCGTCCGACCCAAAGGCCGTCATCGCGACCGACGCGCCCATCGAAATGCCGACCACGGTGATGACGGCGTCCGGATGGCGCCTGCGCGCCACATCGACGGCCGTGCGCAGATCCTGGCGCAGCAATTCTTCATCCGGCCAGAAACCCTTGTTGGGTGAGCGGCCAAAGCCGCGCTGGTCGTAAGCATAGGTCGTCACACCCCGCGCCGCCCAGTAGGGCGCCGCCATGTGAAAGGCTCCCGCATAATCACTCATGCCGTGCACGCCGACGACAACATAGTCCGGATCATCTGTACCCGCTGCCGGCCAGACCGTCAGGCCAAGCCGCGCGCCGTCAGCGGCGACGAACGTATCTTCTTCCGGAAGGAATGCCGCTTCGATCTTTGCGGCCGATTCGAGCGCGCCAATGGTCACCGGATGCGCGCAGGCTGGCAGGGCGAACGCTGCAAAGCCCGCAATCAGTGCGGCAAAGCCCACCCGGACCCTGCTTCCCCAGTCCAGAAACGCAATCTTCGTCATGGCGATACCTCTTGGCCCCGGCGAGCCTTCAACTCCGGACTATAGAATTTGCACCTGAACGCCCAGTGACAAGTCCGGAAACACAGGCGCGACACCGGAAAACCGCCCGGCCCATGCTTGATGACCCCTCCGTGACATGCGAGACCCGGCCCATCAGAAATTCCGTGGGCCCTCGGGCCTGCGTCCATCGCGGGAAACCAGACATGATCAAACGCCTTGCCCTGTTCAGCGCCGCCGCGCTCACGCTCACTGCCTGCGCACCAGACGCGGCCGCGCCTGTGACGGATGCGCCGGCGGCTGTTGCCGAAGAACTGCTGCTTCCCCTGCCGGACGCCACGACGCCGGCGATCACGGCGGCTGATCTGGCTGTCCGCATCAAGACGCTCGCCGACGACACGTTCGAAGGCCGCGGCCCCGGCACGCCGGCGGGTGAAGCCTCCGCTGCCTGGATCGCCGCCGAAATGGCGCGGCTGGGCGTTTCGCCCGGCGGCGACAACGGCACCTACTTCCAGGAAGTGAAGATGGTGAACCAGACGGTTGATGCCGCGACGTCCGAATTGATCGTGACCTGGCCCGACGGCGAAGACCTCTCGCTCGGTTTCAAGTCGCAGGCCGTGTACTGGACCAAGCGCCAGAATGCAGACCAGGTGTCCTTCGAGCCGGGCGATGTCGTGTTCGTCGGCTACGGCGTGGTGGCCCCGGAGTTCGGCTGGAACGACTATGCCGGGCAGGACTACGCGGGCAAAACTGTCGTGATCCTCGTCAATGACCCCGGCTTTGCCACAGGCGACGCGAGTTTGTTCAAGGGCAACGCCATGACCTATTATGGCCGCTGGACCTACAAGTTCGAGGAAGCTGCCCGTCAGGGCGCCGCCGCTGCTTTGGTTGTGCACGAGACAGACGCCGCCGCTTATGGCTGGGACGTTGTGACTGGCTCCTGGACCGGCGCGCAGTCCGACCTCGTCCGCGCCGATGGTGGCGCTAGCCGAGCAGCTGTAGAGGGCTGGATCACCCGGGAGACCGCCGAACAGATGTTCGCAAAAGCCGGTCTGGACTTTGCGGCCCAGAAGGCGGCCGCCAATACGCGCGGCTTCACGCCCGTCGTGATAGAAGGCCTGAAGGTGCGCGGCACGATCAACCAGACCATCGAACCGCTCTCCAGCCGCAACGTGGTCGGCGTGATCCCCGGCGCGACCACACCTGACGAATACGTTCTGTACACGGCGCACTGGGACCATCTCGGCATGAAAACCGGCGAGAAGACCGGCAAGGAAGGGGAAGACTTCTACGAAGACGACATCTTCAACGGCGCGGTGGACAACGCGACGGGCTCTGCTGCGCTGCTCGAAATTGCCGAAGCGATGAAAGCCGAAACACTGGACCGCTCTGCCCTGTTCGTTTCCGTTACGCTTGAAGAATCCGGACTGCTCGGCTCGGCCTATTATGCCGAAAACCCGACCGTGCCGCTGAACAAGATCGTCGCCGGTATCAACATGGACGGCGCGCTGCCGATTGGCCCGACCAAGGACATGGTGGTCGTCGGCTACGGCGCCTCGCAGCTTGAGGACCGGCTGAAAGACGTGCTGGCAACGCAAGGCCGGGTGATCAAGGCCGACCCGACCCCGGAAGCCGGCTATTTCTACCGCTCGGACCACATCTCCTTCGCCAAGAAGGGCGTGCCGATGCTCTATGCAGATGGCGGTGAAGACAAGGTCGAAGGCGGCGTCGCGGCAGGCAAGGCCGCTGCAGCGGCCTACACGGCCGAGCGCTATCACAAGCCGATGGACGAGTATTCGGACGACTGGGATCTCGCGGGTTTCGAGCAAGACATCCAGACGCTCTTCCAGGTGGGCCGCGACATCGCGAAATCGACTGACTGGCCAACCTGGTATGCGGGCAACGAGTTTGAAGCGGCCCGCACGGAAAGTCTGGGCGGTCAGTAACCGGCAATGCTGTCCTACCAGCACGGATTTCACGCTGGCAACCGTGCTGACGTGCTTAAGCACGCGGTGCTCGACGTTATCCTGCGCGACGCGGCAAAGGGCTCTCGTCCGCTGCTCTATGTGGAAACACATTCCGGACGCGGACGATATGACCTGACTGGCGCGCAGGCCCGCAAGGGCGGCGAGGCGGACACCGGCATCCTCGCTCTGCTCAAGGACAAGGCGCCGTCAGGGTTCGAGGATTGGCTGAGCCTCGTCCGGGAACGGACGGAAAAGGACTATCCGGGATCGCCGGCCCTTGCGCTCGCCCACCTGCCGGCCTCGTCCCGCGCCATCCTGTTCGAGCGCCATCCCGCCGAGTTCAAGGCGCTGAAGGAAAACCTGGGCGCCGATCCCCGCGTGCTGATCCGCGAGGCCGACGGCTATTCCGGCGCTCTGAAACTCGCCCCGCGCGGCCACGAGCAGATCATCGTCTTCTCCGACCCGAGCTATGAGACACGGCGCGACATCGAAGCGCTCGCGCTCTGGACCCCCAAGGCGCTGAAGCGCTGGCCCACCGGCATGGTCCTTCTCTGGCTGCCGCTGTTCCGGGACGGGCGCGAGGCGGAGTTCGGGGAACTCCTTGCCGAACTTGGCGCCAACCTGATCGCCGGGTCGCGCTGGCCCGTGGCCCCGGACGAGACCAGTTCGCTGGAGGGCACGGCGATTGTGGGCTTCCGCGTGCCTGACGCTATCGCTCGAAAGTCCGAATCGATGGCCCGGCACCTCGAGGCATTCTGGGCTCAAGGCGTCTGACATTCACAGGAAACAACGCCGCCCCACCGGAAACTCCACCGGCCTGTATTTACTTTAAGGTGAATCTGGGTATTTTTCTAACATGGATTGTATTCGGCAGATCAGTTCCGAACGCAGGCGCCTTGACGAGCGAGGGCTTTCGTCTGCCTTTCACCTTACAGTGATCGAAAAAGCCTTGCAATTCATAGATGTACAGCTTCCGCGCGCCGGCAAACGCCTGCTGGCAGAAGACGCGGCCGAACTGCGCGCCGCTTGTGCAGAGGCCCTGGAAGCGATTGCGGACTTGCGGAGCCTCCACCGTTAATCGCGTCCCGCGCGATGCCCTTGCGCAATGCTCACCGCAGGGTGCCGTCTTTCTGGCTACGGACTTGCATTGCCGGGCGGGTCCCGATCCCGCACGAAGAGCCATGTCCGCACCCTTCTCGCCCACTGATTCGCTTCGCCCTGTCATGGACATCCTCGTCCAGCGGCAACTCGACAACATGGCGACTGGCAACTCCGCCTACCTCGAAACCTTCCTTCGGATGGTCAAGCGCGCCGGCATGGACACCCGGATCGTGTTCGCGCCGTGGCAATCCTTCGGCAACCGGCCCTGGGCCAGTGTGCATCCTCGCCTTGCGGACCTGACGAAGGACATCGTCTGGCCGGGCGCGGTCAAACTCGGCCACCGCTACTGGTCCCTCTCGCCGCGCATCTGGACCCGCTTCGCCGTGCGTGTTGGCCAGGAAGCCGCCCGCCGCCTTGGAGCGAAGATCGTGATCCCGAGCTATCTCGGCCGGGAGATCAGCCGCGTGGAAGCTGAGATCGTGGCGCGCGCCTGCGACGCAAATCCCTCCGCGATCACGCTGGCCGAATACAGCTCGATGGGGCCTGCGCTCAAGAAACTGAAGGCGACGACGATCCGGGCCTGCCTGATGCATGATCTCCTCTCGGACCGCACCGAGCGATTCCGCGAAGGCGGCCAGGCGATCGACTTCGACGAGACCAGCCTCGAGTCCGAGATCGGCTGGCTGTCGGGCTGCGACCTGATCTTCTTCATTTCAGCGAATGAACTCGCGAAGGTGCAGCGCCACCTGCCGAAGGCCCAGATGGTCTGGGTTCCGCCGGATGCGCCTGATTATCAGACCACGGAGAATGCCGGAGACCCCCGCGTCGTCTTCATCGGCACGGTGCACGGGGGCAATGCCGAAGCGCTGAACCATTTCCTCGATGAGGTGTGGCCCAAGGTTCGCGCCAAGGCTCCTACGCTCGAATTCTGGATTGCCGGCTCCATCGGCAAGACGCTGACACCCGCGCGCGCTGCGCTGCCCGGCGTGAAAGTTCTCGGCCGCGTCGCCTCGCTCGAAAGCATCGGCGGCGCCAACGCCATCGGTATCGCGCCCACACGCTTCGCGACCGGCACCAGCATCAAGGTGGCGGAATACCTGCTGCTCGGTATGCCCTGCGTCGTTTATCCGCTCGCGCTGGAAGGCTTCGGCCATGCGCTGGATGACCTTGTCGTCACCGCCACAAGTCCCGAATCCCTCGCCGCGGAAATCCTGAGTCTCGCAGGCGATGGCGTCCGCCGCGCAGCGCTGTCGGAAGGCGCGCGGCAGCACGCCCGGACGCGCTTGTCTCATGACGCCGCCATCGCCACGATCCACCGGATGCTGGCCGAACGCCGCGCCTAAAAAAACGGGGCCGGATCGCTCCAGCCCCGCTCGGTCTTTGTCTGGCTAATAGCCCTATTCGGCGGCGACCGCCATGTCGGCCGCGGAAAGATCCGTGTACCGCTTGAGGTGGTGATCGACGTTGCCGAACTCGGAATCGATGATCGTCAGGCGTTTGAAGTAGTGGCCGATGGCGAGCTCATCCGTCATGCCCATGCCGCCATGGATCTGGATGGCGTTCTGACCGACGAAGCGGCCGGCCTGGCCAATGCGGACCTTGGCAGCCGAAGCGGCCTTTTTCCGGGTCACGTCATCCTCGTCCAGTTTCAGCGTCGCCATATAAGTCATCGAGACCGACTGTTCGGCTTCCATGAACATGTCGACCATCTTGTGCTGCAGCACCTGGAACTTGCCGATCGGCGTGCCGAACTGCTTGCGCTGGCGGGAGTATTCGACCGTCATCGTCTGGGCGACTTTCATCGCGCCGCAGGCTTCGGCGCAGAGCGCGGCGATGGCTTCATCGGTCACGCGCTCGATCAGTGGCAGGCCGTTCGCAGCATCGCCGATCGCAGCGTCCGCGCCGACCGATACGTTGTCGAAATGCACTTCCGAAGCGCGGCGGCCATCAACCGTCGGATAGTCCCGCGTGGTGACGCCCTTGGCGTCCTTGGCCACGATAAACACGCCGATCCCCTTGGTGTCGCGGCGTCCTCCAGCCGTCCGTGCCGTGACGATGAGGTGGCTCGCCCAGGGCGCGCCCACGACTACGGCCTTGTGACCGGAAATCTTCCAGCCGGCGCCGTCTTTCTTCGCCGTCGTCTCGAGGTCCGCCAGATTGTAGCGGCCTTTCGGCTCGGCATAGGCGAATGCGAACACGCGCTCACCGGCAATCATCGGCGCAAGGTGCTCCGCTTTCTGACCTTCGGTGCCGCGTTTCAGGAAACCGCCGCCGATCACCACCGACTGGAGGAACGGCTCGACAACGAGGCCTTTGCCGAATTCTTCCATAACGACCATCGCGTCGATCGGACCGCCGCCAAGGCCGCCATCTTCTTCGCTGAACGGCGCCGCCAGCAGGCCGAGTTCGGCGAACTGAGCCCACATCTTCGGACGCCAGCCCTCTTTCGAGGCGACGACCTTACGGCGCGTGTCGAAGTCATACTGGTCCTTGAGCAGCCGTGCGAGGCTGTCGCGGATCATCGTCTGTTCTTCAGTGAAATTGAAATCCATGAGTAATCCTCCCTGCCCCCAGCCTTAAAGGCCGAGGATCATCTTTGTAATGATGTTGCGCTGGATCTCGTTGGACCCACCGTAGATCGATGTCTTGCGCATGTTGAAATACGTGTCGGCCGCGTGGTTCGAATAGTCCGGACCGACGTTCAGGTCGTTGACGCCATGGCCTTCCATGCCGCGCGCATAGGGCGCGCCGTAGTTGCCGACGGCTTCCAGCGTCAGTTCCGTCAGGCGTTGCTGAATCTCGGTACCTTTGATCTTGAGGATCGAGCTTTCCGGACCCGGGCCCTTGCCGGCCGCTTCAGAGGCCAGCGTCCGCAGTTCAGTGAACTCAAGCGCCGTCAGGTCAATCTCGAGCTGGCTGATCTTGCGGGAGAAATCGCCATCGAGAATCAGCGGCGTGCCGTCGATCGTCTCGGTTGACGCGATGTCACGCAGCCGCTCGATGCCGCGCTTGGAGCGGGCCACGCCGGCGATGCCGGAACGCTCGTGCGCCAGCAGGAACTTCGCATAGGTCCAGCCTTCATTCTCCTTGCCGACGAGGTTCTCGACCGGTACGCGGACGTCCGTCAGCCAGGTTTCGTTCACTTCATGCGTGCCGTCGATCAGCTTGATCGGGCGCACTTCGATGCCGGGTGTCTTCATGTCGACGAGGATGAAGGAGATGCCTTCCTGCGACTTTGCCGACGGGTCCGTGCGGCAGAGGAAGAAGCCCCAGTCGGCATGCTGGGCCAGCGTCGTCCAGGTCTTCTGGCCGTTGATCACATAGTGGTCGCCGTCGCGCACGGCGGTTGTCTTGAGGCTCGCGAGATCGGAGCCGGCGCCCGGCTCGGAATAGCCCTGGGCCCACCACACGTCGCCCGACAGGATGCCTGGCAGGTGCTGCGCCTTCTGCTCTTCGCTGCCGAACGTGTAGATGACAGGTCCGACCATCGAGACGCCGAACGGAAGCGGCATCAGCGCGTCAACGCGCGCATTCTCTTCCGACCAGATGTAACGCTGGGTCGAGGTCCAGCCGGTGCCGCCGTATTTCTTCGGCCAGGCAACCGCCGACCATCCCTTGTTACCGAGGATCTTGTGCCAGGCGAGGAACTGCTCGCGGCTGAGGTCCTCGCGGGTCCCCATGTTCATGAGTTCCTTGGGATAATTGTCGCGGATGAACACGCGCACTTCTTCACGGAAGGCGTTTTCTTCAGGCGTAAAGTCGAGATTCATGGTCGGTGGTCCTCCGGTGCCTCTGGGTGCCTCTTGGCCCCTCTATGTCAGTCAAAACCGTGCAATGGCAAGGTGACGTGCACGTAAACGTAAAGAATGCCGCACTGACCCAACGTCATGAGGTCGCCGGCTTGGCGATGAAGGGCGCGCAGGCCGTCTTGAGCACGCCGATCGCCGTCGCCGAACCAAGCCCGCCTCCGGTCTGGAACTGCAACTGAAGGAGTGGCGCCAGCCCGATCCGCTCAAGCGCCGCCTCATGGGCTGGACGCTGCGTAATGTGAGAGGCGAGGCAATGACTTACCGCGACAGGCGAAACCGCATGCACCACGCCGGCCGCAATCGTCGTGGCGAACCCGTCCAGCACGACCGGAATGCTCTGCTGCCGCGCCGCAATGATCGCGCCGACGCACGCCGCCAGTTCGCGCCCGCCGAGGCACCTCAGCGCTTCCAGCGGATCCGACAGATGCCCCCGGTGCAATCGAAGGGCTTCGCTCACCAGGGTGCTGCGCTTTTCTGACAGGCTGGCCGGCGTCTGGGCGCTCGGGCGAACCCAATAGTCGGGCGATCCGCCATACAGCGCGCAGGCAACAGCCGCCGCTGCTGTGCCAACCCCGGCGCCGGACACGGCGATGGCCAGCAGGTCCGGCTTGTCCTCCACCGCTTCAAATCCATACGCGATGGTGGCGGCACATTCGCGCTCGGTCATCGCCGCTTCTTTCGCGATGTTGGGCGTTGGCCGGTCGAGCGCCAGTTCAAACACACGCACTGTGGCCCCGGCCTGCGTTGCGATTGCCGACAGCGGGGCACGGCCCTGTGTCAACGCTTCGATATGTGCGCGGGTATCGGAATTGCTGGAGAGCGAAACCCCCTGGTCCACAATCCCGTGCGAGCCCGCAAAGATGGCCAGCGTCGGCTTTTCGATGCGCGGCGGAAACCGGCGTTGCCAGCGCGCCAGCCATTCGGCAGCCTCGCCCAGACGGCCGAAGTCGCCCTCCCGGCCCATGCCCATCAGCGCTTCGCGGACCTTCTTGCCGGCGGCCAGGTCAGCCTCAACCGGCTTCAGAATCAGGTCTCGGACATCCGAAAGGGGGGATTTCTGGGCCGCAGGATCGCTCAAGTTGGGTCACTCCGTGCGCAAATCATCTGCGCGGCATTCAGGGTATCAAAGATTTCAGGGCCTGTCCGGCAAGGATTTGTTACGCGATCTGTGCGAGACTTGCCGGATTCCCCCAATCGGTATTTGCTATAGCCATGCCCACCCCGCCGATAAAGAGCCCTTGTATCAAGGTTTGCGCCGTTGACGGCCAGACGGGGTATTGCCTCGGCTGCGCCCGGACCCTGCCCGAAATCGGCCGCTGGATTCAGATGGGCCCCGAAGGCCGGGACACCGTGATCGCTGACCTCCCCGCCCGGATCGCCCGGCTTGAACTAATGGGAAAACGCTGACGCATGCCCCTGCGGAACCTGTTCTTCGTGATGTTCACCGCCGTCGCCATTGCGATGGTGATCGCATTTGTCGTGGCGCCCCGTCTCAAGGAGCAGGCCGCTACGCCCGTCCCGGTGACCGTGGCAGTTGCCACCCCCGAACCCGCACCTTCGACCGGTTCCCGAGCCGCCTTCATCGACCGCGAGGACGATGGCCATTTCTGGACCCGCGCCGATGTCAGCGGCACGCAGGTCAAGTTCATGGTGGACACCGGCGCGAGCATCGTCGCGCTGACCTATTTCGATGCACAGCGCCTTGGCCTGAAACCGGAGGAGCTCAATTTCGATTCCGAAATCCGCACAGCCGGCGGCATCACCTATGGTGCGCCTGTTACGCTCGAAAGCATCCGCATCGGCAGGGTCGAGATTGAAAACGTCAACGCCGTCATCCTGCGCACCGAACTCGAACAGTCCCTGCTCGGCATGACTTTCCTCGGCGAACTCAACTCCTATGAAGTCCGCCAGGGACAGATGATCATACGCCAGTGATCGGCTTGCCATCGAGGCCCTTGCCGACCCCGATCTCCCAGGCGAAACGCGCATCATCCCCCGCCCACCGCGCATAAGCGACCCGGCCTTCGAGGCCTGACGCTTTCATCAGGGCACGGTACCAGTTCTCGACGCCGGCATCGAGCTTGTGCGGATGCACGCCCCACAACAGGCAGGCTTGGCGCACCCGGTCCTCGTCTATCGAGCCATAGAGGATAGGCGTTTTTCCGCGCACGCGCGCGAACCGCGCCAGCCGCTCGAACGCCCCGGTGCGCAGCGCCAGCGCTGTTGCGCCTTCGGCCTCTGCCATCGCCAGCGAGGTCTGCGCGACCACATCAATCGCCGTGCGCGCAGGCTCGTCGCCATCGAACTGCAGCATCGAGCGGCGATAGTCTTCCGCATTCTCGGTCGCCCGGATGATCCGCGACATGATCGCCACCGCCGTCGCCGGATGGCGCCCCACGGCTGTCTCCGCCGATAGCATCACCGCGTCTGCACCCTGATAGATCGCCGTCGCCACGTCGGAAGCTTCCGCCCGCGTCGGCGCCGAATTCTCGATCATCGATTCCAGCATCTGAGTCGCCACGATCACCGGCCGGCCGGCTGCGCGCGCGGCGCGAATGATGCGCCGCTGGATCACGGGCACTTCTTCCGGCGGATATTCGACGCCGAGATCACCCCGCGCCACCATCACGCCGTCCGAGGCGCGGATGATCTCGCGCAGTTCGCCCAGCGCGGCGGGCTTCTCCAGCTTCGCGATCAGCGGCGCCCGGCCGTTGATGATCGCCTTCGTCATGGCGATGTCGGACACCGATTGCACGAAGGACAGCGCCACCAGATCCACGCCGATCGACAACGCGAATTCAAGGTCCGCCTTGTCCTTGTCGGTCAGCGCTTTCACCGGCAGCGCCTTGCCGCGCACGGTGAAGCCCTTCTTGTCGGAAATCTTGCCCGGTACATCGGCGCGCACACGCGGCGCCTTGCCCGCAGCGGTCACCGTGAAGATCAGCTTGCCATCATCGACCAGGATCGTGTCTCCTACTTCCAGCTGGTCGAGGATCGCCTTGTGCGGCACGGGAATCGTCTCGGGCGCATCAGTCGTCTCGGCCGCAACGAGCGGATACTCGCCCTTCCAGGCCACCTTCATCTCACCGCCCGGGAAACTGCCGACGCGCACCTTCGGCCCCTGCAGGTCCGCCAGTGCGGCAAGGGGCCGCCCAACCAGCCCTTCCACCTGGCGGACAATCGCCAGCGTCGCGCGGTGATCCTCGTGGCTGCCATGCGAGAAGTTCAGCCGGAATACATCCGCGCCGGCCTCCGCAAGCGCCCGGATTTCCTTCAGCGTCCGGCTGCGCGGCCCAAGGGTCGCCACGATCTTGGCATTCTCGGCGCGCAGGCGGGCTTTGGACATGGCTTACTCCGTCACGACAAGGATGTCAGCGGCGGGGCTTACAGCGACTCGGGCTGGCGTCGCTAGGGGCGGCGCGCGCGGCGGCTTTTCACGTGGCGGGTTCGATCAAGTCCCAGAGATTGCCGAAATCATCGCGAAAAACCGCAACAATTCCATAATCTTCCCGGCGCGGCGCCTCCATGAAAGTCACTCCCAGCTGCATGAAGGCCGCGTGATCGCGGGCGAAATCATCCGTCTCCAGGAAGAAGCCGACACGCCCGCCGGTCTGGTTTCCAATTGCGTCGCGCTGAGCATCATTTGCCGCCGCCGCAAGCAGCAGCCGCGCTTCGCTGCCCGCCGGCGCCACGACGACCCAGCGCTTGCCATCACCGCGCGGCGTGTCTTCGATCAGGTCGAAACCGCGCTTGCCGGCGAAGAACGCGATGCCTGCATCATAGTCCGGCACCACCAGTGTCACCGCTTGCAGTCGCACACCATCACGCCCCAACCAGCACGAACGGATCATAGTTCAGCACCGGCGCCAGCCAGCGCTCGGCGGTCTTTACGTCCCAACCTTTGCGCTTCGCATAATCCTCGACCTGATCGCGCTCGATCCGGCCCAGCGCGAAATAGATCGCATCCGGATGGGCGAGATATAGTCCGGACACGGACGCTGCCGGGCTCATTGCATAGCTGGACGTCAGTGACACGCCGATATGTTTCTCGGCGTCGAGCAGCTTGAACAGCGTGGCCTTCTCCGTGTGCTCCGGCTGCGACGGGTATCCCGGCGCCGGGCGGATGCCGCGATACTTCTCGGCCACCAGCTCCTCTGTCGTCAGCGCCTCATCCGGCGCATAGGCCCAGAGTTCCTTTCGCACACGCGCGTGCATGTACTCTGCCATTGCTTCGGCAAACCGGTCGGCCAACGCCTTGCACATGATCGACGAATAGTCGTCGCCCTTCGCCTTGAAATCCTCGGCAATCACATCCGCCTCGGCGCCCGCCGTCACCACGAATCCGCCGATCCAGTCTTCGCCTTCCGGCGCCACGAAATCGGACAGGGCATAGTTCGCCCGCTCATTGTCCTTCACTATCTGCTGGCGCAGCGTGAAAAACGTGTCGCCGGTCTCCAGCCTTATATCATCGCCCACCGCGTTCGCGCCCCAGAAGCCGACGACCGCTTTCGGCTTGAACCAGGCCTCGCCGACCAGCTGCTGCATCATTGCCTCGGTGTCGCGCCAGAGCCCGCGCGCTGCCTCGCCCACCTTGTCATCCTCAAGGATCTGCGGGAACCGCCCGGCCAGATCCCAGGCCGAGAAATAGGGCGTCCAGTCGATGTACCGCGCCAGCGTGGCGAGATCGATATCCTCGAAGCTCCGCGCGCCGGTGAACGTTGGCTTCGGCGCGGCGTAGGATTTCCAGTCCGGCTTGAACGCTGCCTTGCGCGCCTCGGTCAGCGGCAGACGCGCCTTGGGCGGACCATCCTTGCGCGCCTCGCGCATCCGCTCATAGCGCGCCCGGGTCTGCGCCACGAGCGCGGGGCGGTCATCGTCATTCAGCAGGGTCGAGACCACGCCCACGGCGCGGCTCGCATCCAGCACATGGATCACCGGCGCGGACCGGATCACCGGATCAATCTTCACGGCCGTATGCGCCGGGCTGGTCGTCGCCCCGCCGATCAGCAGCGGCTGCGTCATGCCGCGCCGCTGCATCTCGCTGGCCACATACACCATCTCGTCAAGGCTCGGCGTGATCAGGCCGGAAAGTCCGATTATATCCGCCTTCTCCTTCACTGCCGTGTCGAGAATCTTGTCCGCCGGCACCATAACGCCGAGGTCGATGATGTCATACCCGTTGCAGGCCAGCACCACGCCGACAATGTTCTTGCCGATATCGTGCACATCGCCTTTTACCGTCGCCATCAGCACCTTGCCGTTGGATTTGGCCGTTGTGCCGAGACGGACCTTTTCCTCTTCCATGTACGGCTCGAGCCAGGCGACCGCCTGTTTCATCACGCGCGCCGATTTCACCACCTGCGGCAGGAACATCTTGCCGGACCCGAACAGGTCGCCGACGACATTCATGCCGTCCATCAGCGGCCCTTCGATCACATGCAGCGGACGGTCGACCGCGAGGCGCGCTTCTTCCGTATCCTGATTGATGAATTCGGAAATGCCGTGGATCAGCGCATACTCGATCCGTTTCTTCACCGGCGCCTCGCGCCAGGAAAGGTCCTTCTCCTGCGTCTTGCCTTTCTGACCTTTGAACCGTTCGGCATACTCGATCAGCCGGTCCGTCGCATCCGCCCGGCGATTGAGGATCACGTCCTCCACCCGTTCGCGCAGCTCCGGTTCGATATCGTCATAGATGTCCAGCTGGCCGGCATTCACGATGCCCATGTCCATGCCTGCGGGGACCGCGTAGTAGAGGAACACCGAGTGCATCGCGCGGCGCACCGGCTCGTTGCCCCGGAAGCTGAACGACACGTTGGAGAGACCGCCGGAAATATGGCATCCCGGGCAGGTCTCGCGGATCACCTTGGCCGCCTCGATGAAATCGAGCGCGTAATTGTTGTGCTCCTCGATGCCGGTCGCCACCGCAAAGATGTTCGGGTCGAAGATGATGTCCTGCGGCGCAAAACCGACTTCTTCCGTCAGTATACGGTAGGCCCGCTGGCAGATTTCGATCTTGCGCGCCCCCGTATCTGCCTGCCCCGCCTCGTCGAAGGCCATCACGACCACCGCCGCGCCATATGACAGGCACGCCCGCGCCTGTTCAGTGAACTTCGCTTCGCCCTCCTTCATGGAGATCGAGTTGACGATGCCCTTTCCCTGCACGCATTTCAGGCCCGCCTCGATCACCTCCCACTTGGACGAGTCGATCATCACCGGCACGCGCGCGATGTCCGGCTCTGCGGCGATCAGGTTCAGGAACGTGGTCATGGCGACGGCGCCGTCCAGCATCCCTTCGTCCATGTTGACGTCGATCACCTGCGCGCCGCTCTCGACCTGCTGGCGCGCCACTTCGACGGCCTCGCCATAGCGGCCATCGGTGATCATCTTCCGGAACACGGCCGAGCCGGTCACGTTGGTGCGTTCACCGATATTGATGAAGTTCCGGGAGGAGGCTTTCGTCATTTTCTTGTTTTCCCCGCATCAAGCGGCCAATTTCCATCCGCCACAGACGCATATCCGTCCACGGAGCGATTATACCAGTAGATCCAGGCCGTCTCGCCAGTTGCCGCGCCCGAATCGTCCAGCAGCGGCACCTTCAAGCGGAGATACAGCGACGTCTCCGGATCATCCGTCACGTCCTCGAACACGTCCATCGCCGGCACAATCCCCGCATCGCGCACGCGCCAGCGCAGGCCATGGCACAGCATCTCGCCCGCCACCACGCCTGGAAAGCCACCGAGGTCGACCATCCGCCCACGGAACCGGCAAGGCGCACCGAACGCGCCCGCCCCCGCCAGATCAAGGGCCGCAGGCGCGCCTGCAGCTCCTTGCTTCAGGAGGCCGTAGAACACAAACAGGTCTCCGCTTGTCGCTGCATCCGGCATCAAGACGCCACTTCAAACGGCTCAAGTCCTGACAACCGCAACGCCGGCTTCAATACCGGCACAACGCGCGGCGCCTTGCCCTTCGCGGCGCCGGCAATCGCGGCAATGTGCGGCGGGGTCGTGCCGCAGCAGCCTCCGAGCACATTGACCAAACCGCTCTTTGCCCACTCGCCGAGATGTCCGGCCGTCTGGTCCGGCGTCTCGTCATAGGCGCCGAAGGCATTCGGCAATCCGGCATTCGGATAGGCAATCACGCGCGTGTCGGCGACGCGCGAAATCGCGGCGATATGCTGGCGCATCAGGTCGGCGCCGAGCGCGCAATTGAGGCCGATCGCCCAAGGCCGCGCATGGCGCACCGAGTTCCAGAACGCCTCGGCCGTCTGTCCACTGAGCGTCCGCCCGGACGCGTCTGTGATCGTGCCGGAGATGATGATCGGCAAATCGATGCCTTCCCTCTCGCGCAGGTCGATCAGCGCCTTGATTGCGGCCTTGGCGTTCAGGGTGTCGAACACTGTCTCGATCAGGAACATGTCGATGAACGGCGCCATGGCTTTCGCCTGCGCATAATAGGCGTCCCGCACCTGGTCGAACGTCACGTCCCGGTAGCCGGGATCGGTCACCTTCGGGCTCAGCGACAGTGTCTTGTTCGTCGGCCCGATGGCGCCCAGCACGCCGCGCGGTTTGCCGTCCTGCGCCTCAAGCTTGCCCGCCACCTCGCGCGCAATCCGCGCGCCCTCGGCGGCAATCTCGTCGGCGAGGGCTTCCATCCTGTAATCCGCCATCGCGATGGTCGTCGCGCTGAACGTGTTGGTCTCCACGAAGTCGGCGCCCGCCGTGTAATAGGACTCGTGGATGGCCGCGATGATATCCGGCCGCGTCAGGTTGAGCAGGTCATTGTTGCCGCGCAGCGGCGAGGCCCAATCCGCAAACCTCTGCCCACGGAAGTCTTCTTCCGTCAGCGAATACTTCTGGATCATTGTGCCCATGGCGCCGTCGAGAATGAGGATTCGCTTCGCGGCCTCGGCTTCCAGCTGAGCCACTCTTGTTTTCACGTCCATGGATCAGGCCGCCTTTGCGGATTGGGGCTTCAGGCCGAGCAGCCGGCAGGTCGACAGCGCCAGGCTCGCCCGGTTCAGGGTGTAGAAATGGAAGTCGCGCACGCCGCGCTCGTGCAGCTTGTGGCAAAGCTCCGCCGCCACGGTCGCCGTCACCAGATCGCGCGTCTCGTCATCTTCCTCAAGGCCTTCGTAGAGCCGCTCCAGCCAGTGCGGAACGCTTGCGCCGCAGAGGGCCGAGATCCGCTTCAGGCCCGTAAAGTTCGGCTGCAACATGATGCCCGGCACGATCGGCAGCGTCACGCCGCCTGCCCGCGCACGGTCGAGGAATTCGAAATAGACGTCCGGCTCGAAGAAGAATTGCGTGATCGCCCGATCAGCGCCCGCGTCCTGCTTCGCCTTCAGGTAAGCGATCTCCGCGTCCCAGCCCTTGTTTTCCGGATGCAGTTCCGGATAGCACGAGACCGAAATCTCGAAACACTTGCCCAGCTCCGGCCGGTGCGCCCTCAGCCCACGGATGAGGTCAACGGAATCGAGAAACCCGCCCGGATGCGGTTCATACCTGGTGCCCATGCCCGTCGGCGGATCACCCCTCAGCGCCACGATATGCTTCACGCCCGCCTGCCAGTATTCCTCGGCAATCGCCAGCACGTCTTCCCGGGTCGCGCTGACGCAGGTGAGGTGCGCGGCCGCGCGCAGGCTCGTCTCCGCCGCGATCCGGCGCACGGTATCGTGCGTGCGCTCACGTGTGGAGCCGCCCGCGCCATAGGTCACGGAAACAAAGTCCGGCGCCATCGGCTCCAGCCGCTTGATCGTATCCCATAGCCGCGTGGACATGCCCTCGCTTTTCGGAGGGAAGAATTCGAACGACACGCGCAGCGGCTCGGCATTGCGGTCTGTTTGCGTCAGTGTACGGATCATGCCGCTATTGCCCTGTAAGCGACGGGCTTGGTGGCCCGCCAGATGTTGACGGTGAGCCCCGGCGCGCCTTGCGTCGGCGGCTCGAACGAGCGGGGGGCTTCGAGTTTCAGTCCCGCATGCGCCGCCCACTCGGTCAGCGCATCATGGCGCACGCCGAGCCGGCGGTGGCCATGTTCGGCCCGCAGAAACTCGAGATCATGCGGCGCAAAGTCGATCACCAGCAGCTTACCGCCCGGCATCAGCACGCGCGCGGCCTCTGCAATCGCGTCGCCGGGTGTGTCCAGATAGTGCAGCACCTGATGGACGATCACGAGGTCTGCCGAGGCGTCCTCGAACGGCGCCGCCGTGACGTCGCCAAAGCGGACCCGGCTGTTGCTGACACCCGCCCGCTCCAGATTGGCGCGGGCGACCGTCAACATGCGGTGACTGAAATCGATGCCTTCGGACTCCGCAGCCCGGCCCGAGAAGAGCAGCAGCATCCGGCCGGTGCCCGTACCGAAATCCACGACACGGCGGTACGGCCCCGGTCCTGCAAGGTCGAGCAGCGTGTCCTCGATGGCTTCGTTCGGAAAATGCAGCGCGCGCAAAGAATCCCAGTTTTCGGCAATGCTCGAGAAGTAAGCCTCGGCCGATTCGGCCCGCGCCACGATCACTTCACGCAATTTATCCCGGTCGCCGCGGAATTCAGGCGTGTCATGGCCGGTCTGCGAAAACAGCCGGTCAAGGAATTCGCGCCCCGCCCCGGATCGCGCCGCACGGTAGAACACGAAGGCGCCTTCCGGCAGCCGCTCGGCCAGGCCTGCTTCCGAAAGGTTCTTCAAATGATGCGACAGCCGCGGCTGGCTCTGCCCGAGCACTTGCACCAGCTCGCCAACAGAAAGGTCGTTCTCCCGCAGCAAGGCAAGCAGGCGCAACCGCGTGGGTTCGCCGGCCGCTTTCAGCTTTTCGAGAAGATCTTCGAAGGTGGTCATTTCCGAAGCATATAAACATTCATTTATATGATCTGGCAACACGGTTCTGACCGTATGACCTGTCAGACATTCTCAACAGTGTTGCGCCAAAGCTACTTTTGCATGCCTCCCGCCTTGCCTACCCGTTGAAGCTTTTGCCCCCACTCTCCATCTGTCAGCCGTAAATGCAGGAAATCCTCCCATGAAACTGCACGCCAGCGCCGCTTTGGCCTCGCTCGCCCTCACCGCCTGCGCCACTGCCCCGGCCGCGCCGGGCGAGCTTTCCGACCCGTATGAAGGGTTCAACCGGCAAATGTTCGCCTTCAACAACGGCGTCGACAAATACGCGATCGGCCCTGCCGCGATTGCCTACAAAACCGTAACCCCGGAATTCGCACGCGACCGCGCGGCGGATTTCCTGCGCAATCTTCGCGCCCCGGTGATCCTGGCCAATGATGTGCTGCAGGCTGAGCCTTCGCGCGCCGGCACCACCGTTGCCCGTTTCACGATCAACACCACCGTCGGCCTCCTCGGCCTCTGGGACGCGGCCGATCATTTCGGGATCGAGCACCATTCCGAGGATTTCGGCCAGACGCTCGCCGTCTGGGGCGTCGATAGCGGGCCCTTCCTTGTGATGCCGATCCTTGGCCCCACAACCCCTCGGGACCTGATCGGCACCGGTGTGGACCGCGCCATTGATCCGCTGACCTGGGTCGAGATCGACAATGATGAAGACACTGACCTTGCAGTGCGCGCCGGCATGTCGATCATCGGTGCCCTGAATGCCCGTGTACGGTTTGATGACCAAATCGACACACTCAACGCACAGCCGGAACCCTACGTGGCGCTCCGGCGTCTTTATTCATCCCAGCGTCAGGCAGCGATTGCTAATGGCAGGGTCAATGAGGCGGACGCGTACGAAGATCTCCCAGATTTTGACGAATTTGAAGATTAAGTACCGCCCGCCGGAAAGAGGAGAATTCTTGTGAAACGCCTGATCCGATCCACACTTGCCGCTTCGGTCCTGATGGCCAGCGTGCTGCCCGCTTTTGCGGACGCGCGCACGGAGGCCTATGTCCAGAAAAACGCCAGCGAAGTGCTGAAGTCGCTCAACAACCCGGACCTTTCGGCTACCCAGCGCACCGCCGCATTCAGCGGTTACATGGACAAGTTCACCAATCTCGACGCGGTCTCGAACTTCGTGATCGGCAAATACAGCCGCCGGTTCACCGACGCGGAGCTGACCAAGTACCGCAAGTCGTTCCGCGCCTATGCGCTGGCCGTGTATGAATACCAGCTCGATGCTTATCGCGGCGAATCCGTTACCGTTAAGAACTCGGTCGACCGTTCGGAAACCGACTCGATCGTCAACACGGTCATCAAGCGCGTCGACGGCAAGGACATGGATGTCCGCTGGCGCGTCCAGGGCAAGGAAGGCAGCTACCAGGTTGTGGACGTCGCCCTCAACCTTGACGGCAACCTGATCTGGCTGGCCATCGAACAGCGCGCCCAGTTCATCTCGCTGCTCGACAACAACAACGGCTCGGCCGACAAGCTGATCAAGAAGATCGACTCGATGACGGCCGATCTGAAGGCCAAGACCAGAAGCTGAGATCCGGCGCCTCGCCGCCATCAGGACGCCCTGACCCCATGGGTCAGGGCGTTGCTATTTCCGGCAGGCTGTAGGCCACCGGCGCGCCGGGCCCCAGATCGATGCCCAGGAAGAACCAGGTGACTGTCAGGGCGATGCCGGAAATCAGCAGCCAGACCGAGTAGGGCAGCATCAGCGCCGTCAGGCTGCCGAGGCCGAATCCCTTCTGCCAGCGCTGGGCGAAGATCAGGATCAGCGGGAAATACACCATCAGCGGCGTGATGATATTGGTCGCCCCGTCGCCGACGCGGTAGGCCGCCGTGGCGCCTTCCGGGCTGATGCCGAGCAGCATCAGCATCGGGACGAGCACCGGCGCCAGCAGGGCCCATTTGGCGCTGGCCGAGCCGACGAACAGGTTCAGGAAGCCTGTGAACAGCACGATCAGGCCAAGCACGAGCGGTAGCGGAAGTCCGCTCGACTCGATCGCCCCGGCGCCGTGGACTGCGCCGATAAGGCCCAGGTTCGACCAGCCGAACATCGCCACGAAATGGGCCGCCGCAAAGGCGAGCACCAGATAATAGCCCATGTCCTTCATGGCTTCGGCCATCATCGCCACAAGGTCGCGGTGGTTCTTGATGGTTCCGGCGGCGGCGCCATAGGCCCACCCGGCAAACAGGAACAGCAGGAAAAAGGCGGCGACCAGCGATTGGTAAAGCGGCGCCAGCCGCGCATGGACCGAGCATTCGCCTGCTGCCATCGCGTCAGCGGCGCAGGCGTCTTCCTGGATCAGGGGTGTGCCGGGTCCGAAGGTCATGAAGACCCACAGCGCAATCACCGCGAGCGAGGCGAGCCCTGCCCGGCCGAGGCCTTTGCGCTGGCCCGCATCGAGGGGCTTGTCCTCGTTGCCGAAATCTTTAGCCTGCTCTGGCGTCGGCGTCCATTTGCCGAGGCGGGGCTCGATGATCTTGTCGGTCACGAACCAGATGATCGGCAGGTAGATCACCAGAAGCGCGGTGATGAAAAACCAGTTGCCCGCAATGTTGACCTGCAGGCCTTCGACCATGCCGGAATTGTCCACGGCCTGCTGGGTGATGCCGAACAGGAGCGCGTCGAGCTGGCCCGGTGTGATGTTGGCCGAGAAGCCGCCTGACACGCCCGCAAAGGCGGCGGCGATTCCCGCAATCGGGTGGCGCCCGGCGACCGCGTAAAGAATGCCGGCGAGGGGAATCAGAACGACATAGCCTGCATCCGACGCATGGTTCGAGAGCATCGCGATCAGCGCGACGACGGGGGTCAGGAAAGCGGTCGGGGCGCCGCGCACGGCGGCTCGCATGCCGCTGGCGAACAGGCCGGAGCGCTCGGCCACACCGGCGCCGAGCATGACGACCAGCACGTAGCCGAGCGGGTGGAAGTGGGTGAACGTCTTGGGCATGTCGACCCAGAGGCGCTGCAGGTTTTCGGGCGACAGCAGGCTGGCCGCCGAGATGATGACCGGCGTGCCGTCTTCGGCCGTCTGGGTCGGATGGATCGCCGACACGCCGAGCAGCGCGCAGGCCACCGATATGCCGATCAGGATGAGGATCAGGTAGAAGAACAGAAAGACCGGGTCAGGCAGCTTGTTGCCCGCGCGCTCCACAAAACCGAGGAAACCTTTCTGCGTTGCCGCAACCGGTGCATCCGTCATTCGCCATCTCCGATCAATCCGGGGCAGAACTGACCGAAGGCGGGTGGGGATGGCAAGGGTTTTATCGCGGGAGGGGTGGAAATTGAGGAGTGGAGGGCAGACTCGATCCGGATGTGACCATTTTTCGAAGCTGGCATGGTTTGGCAAAGAACCTCACCTCCCATTGCTCCGCAATGGGTCCCTCCTCTCCCACGGAGCGGGAGAGGGGTTGGAGAGCCGCCACCTGACCCCTCTCCCGTGTCAACGGGAGAGGGGGGGACCCACGACCGGAGGTCGGGGGAAGTGAGGGTCTTTTTGTTTGGGAGTTTTTTTGTGAGTTCATGCAGGGAGTATACCTCCGCCCACGGAGGTGTGGCGGAAGGAAACGCTGAGTATTTTGCAAGGGCTTGGCGGGGTTGAGATTTATTTTTTGGGCGGGGTGGTTCTTGTAGGCGCAAGTCCGGGGTTGTGACCTCGCCGCCGCTCGCCAGGCTGCTTCATCCGCATGCACTCAATGCACACGCAATGACGATTTCCTCTCAAAGATTCTCATTTTTTATTACTTGGCCGCGCGATTTTATCGCCTGCTATCGCCCGCTGCGGCGCCCGGGTCATTTCTGCATCGCGGCTTTTATCTCGGGACGGTCTTCGGCGGATTCAATGTATTTGGGGGAAAGGCGGATGCCGCTCGCCTGTTCGTAGGCATGGCCATAGGCGAGCATGGCTGCGTCACTGTTCCTTGTGCCCATGAAGGAGATACCGATGGGGACGCCGTGGACGTCGCCCATCGGGACGGTGAGGTTGGGGTAACCGGCAATGGCGGCGATTGACCCTGCCCCCGCCCATTCGGGCCAGACATCGCCGTTGACCGGATCGACGCGCGGGGCGACCGGGCCGGAGGGGGCGACGAGGACCGAGACGTTGTGGTCTGCGACGAGTTTGTCGATGCCGTTCTCGCGGGTGGCGGACTGGACCATCGCCAGCGCCGCCATATAGGGTTCATCTGTCAGCGGACCGAGTGCGTCGGACATTTCGAAGATGTCCTGCCCGAAGAGGGCGAGCTCGGTGTCGCTATTTTGCTGATTGAAGGCGATCACGTCGCTGAGCGTGCGCGCCGTCACGCCCGGCGGTGCGGCGGCGAGGTAGTCATTGAGACTGGCCTTGAACTCGTATTGCAGAACGAGGAAGGCGTTGCCCCAGAATTCCGGCGGCGGATCGGCCGCGGTGATCTCGACCAGTTCGGCGCCCTGCGCCTTGATCACCTCAAGCGCCGTGTTGAAGTGCGCAATGACGTCGGGGTTGGAGCCCTGGGCAGAGCGCAGGACGCCGACGCGGACGCCGTTCAATGCGTCCGGCGTGAGGGCTGCGGTGTAGTCGGCCTGGCCGGCGTCCATGGCATTCATCAGCAGGGCGGCGCCGAGGACCGTGGTGGTCATCGGGCCCGCGGTGTCCTGGCTGGGCGAGATCGGGACGATGCCGTCCTGCGGGATGAGGCCGACGGTGGGCTTGAGGCCGACGAGGCCGTTGACGTTGGACGGGCAAATGATCGAGCCGTTGGTTTCCGTGCCGATGCCGCCGGCGGCGAGCGAGGCGGCGACGGCGGCGCCGGTGCCGGAGCTGGAGCCGCAGGGGTTACGGTCCAGCATGTGCGGATTGCGCACCTGTCCGCCTACGGACGACCAGCCGCTGAGGGACTGGTTGGAGCGGAAGTTGGCCCACTGGCTCAAGTTTGTCTTGCCGAGGATGACGGCGCCCTGGCTGCGCAGGCTTGCAACGAGCGGGCTGTCCTTGACGGCGAAGTTCATCACCAGCGCAAGTGAACCGGCAGTGGTCGGGATCGGATCGGCTGTTTCGATATTGTCCTTCAGGAGGATGGGGATGCCATCGAGCGGGCTGAGCGCCTGCCCCCGCGCGCGGCGGGCATCGCTGGCGGCGGCCTGCGCGAGGGCGTCGGGGTTGACGGCGAGGATGGATTGCAGGCGGGGGCCGTTGCGGTCGATGGCCGTGAAACGGTCGATGTAAGCCTGCGTGAGGGCGGTGGAGGTCAGCTCGCCGCTTTCGAGAGCGGCGGAGAGTTCGGGGAGTGTTTTGGCGAGCCAGCCGGTGGCTTCGTAGCTGACGGGGAGCGCGACGGCGGCGGGTTGCTCAACGGCGATGGCGGGTGCGGGCGGGGCTTCGGAGGGTGTGGCGCAGGCCGCGAGGGCGAGCGCGCCGAGGGCGGCGATGAGTTTGTTATGCATGGCGCGAGGTCCCCGTTAGCGATGAGGGGGACGGTAGCGGGAATGTGGGACGTGACAAGTGGCGCGCGGCCCCCGCCTGCGCGGGGGCAAGCGGGTCGGCAGAGAGAAGGTCCCGGGTCAATCGGCTGCTGCGCAGCCTTGCCCGGGATGACAGATTCTAACGGGCGAACTTCTTGAACTTCAGGCGTTTCGGGTTGACCGAGTCTTCGCCGAGGCGGCGTTTCTTGTCTTCGAGGTAGGATGAGAAATCGCCTTCGAACCATTCGACATGGCTGTCGCCTTCGAAGGCGAGGATGTGGGTGGCCATGCGGTCGAGGAACCAGCGATCGTGCGAGATGACCACGACGCAGCCGGGGAAATTGTCGAGGCCTTCTTCGAGGGCCTGCAGGGTTTCCACGTCGAGGTCGTTAGTCGGTTCGTCAAGCAGGAGCAGGTTGTGGCTGCCCTTGAGCATCTTGGCGAGGTGGACGCGGTTGCGCTCACCGCCGGAGAGGATGCCGACTTTCTTCTGCTGGTCGGTGCCCTTGAAGTTGAAGGCGCCGACATAGGCGCGCGACATGACGGTGACGCCGCCAAGGTCGATGACGTCGGTGCCGCCGGAGATCTCTTCCCAGACGTTCTTGTTGGCGTCCAGCTTGTCGCGGCTCTGATCGACATAGCCGATCTTGACCGTTTCGCCGACGCGCATGGCGCCGGTGTCCGGCTTTTCCTGGCCGAGGATCATCTTGAAAAGCGTCGATTTGCCGGCGCCGTTCGGGCCGATGACGCCGACGATGCCGCCGGGCGGCAGCTTGAAGGAGAGGTTGTCGATCAGGACGTTGTCGCCGAAGGCCTTGGAGAGATTTTCCGCTTCCAGCACGACACCGCCGAGGCGGGGGCCGGGCGGAATGCGGATCTGCGAGGTCATCACCTGCTCGCGCTCGGCCTCGGACGCCATCTTCTCATAGGCGTTGATACGGGCCTTGGATTTCGCCTGACGCGCTTTCTGGCCGGAGCGGACCCATTCGAGTTCTTTGGCGAGGGTGCGCTTGCGGCCCACGTCTTCGCGCGCCTCCTGCTCCATCCGCTTGGCCTTCTGTTCGACCCAGCCGGAATAGTTGCCCTGGAAGGGGTTACCGCGGCCGCGGTCGAGTTCGAGGATCCAGTTGGTGATGTCGTCGAGGAAGTAGCGGTCGTGGGTCACGAGGATGACGCAGCCGGGGAAGTTGATCAGGAAGTTCTGGAGCCAGGCGACGGTTTCGGCGTCGAGGTGGTTGGTGGGTTCGTCCATCAGGATCATGTCGGGCTTCGACAGGAGCAGCTGGCAGATCGCGACGCGGCGGACTTCACCGCCCGAGAGGGTGGTGACGTCGGCGTCGTTTTCCGGGCAGCGCAGGGCGTTCATCGCCATCTCGATCTTGGAATCGATATCCCAGGCATTGGAGGCGTCGATCTGCTCCTGCAGCGCGGTCATCTCTTCCATCAGCTCGTCGGAATAGTCCTCGCCGAGCTTTTCGGAGATCGCGTTGAACTGGTCGATCATGATCTTTTCGGGACAGGTCGCGGCGATGTTTTCGAACACGTTCTTCGTGGGGTCGAGCTTCGGCTCCTGCGGGAGGTAGCCGACTTTCACGCCTTCGGCGGCCCAAGCCTCGCCGACGAAGTCCTGATCGACGCCGGCCATGATGCGCAGGAGGGTCGATTTACCCGAACCGTTGACGCCCACAACGCCGATCTTGGCATCCGGAAGGAAGTTCAGGTGGATGTTTTCAAACACCTTCTTACCGCCGGGATAGGCCTTGGTGAGGCCTTGCATGTGAAAGACGAACTGGGGACCGGCCATGGGCGGAGGTTCCTTCGGGAGGGTGGGATTGGGATTAGCGCGCGATGTGGACCGCGCTAACCCGGTGGTCAAGACGGTCCCACTGCGATTGCCGGCGGTTGCCTGCCAAAACGGGTCTCGCCCGGCAGGGGGCTGGCGGGCGGGCACGGCGCTCCATAATGAGAGACGAACATGAGCAACCGGAAGCGCTGACGATGGCCGATACGCAGGCAACGCCCCCCAAGGACGCTTCCGGCAAGGACGATCTGGACAATCCCGCCGGCTGGGACTCGCTGGCCAATGACCTGTTCGGCCTGAACATACGGGGCCTGCGCACGATGGGCGCGCTGTTCACCAATCCGGTCAAGGTGTTTGACGCGGCAAGGCTGGCCGATTGGGCCGACCGCTATACGCCGACGATCCGGCTGGCCCTTTCGCTGATTGCCGTGACGGTGTTCCTGCGATTCATCTGGGCCTCGGAAGGCTCGCCGCTGCTGCAGATCACCGCTGAAAACCTGAGCGAACTCGGCGCCGTGCCGGAGGGCCGGACGGCCACCGAATTCACGATGGACTATCTGAACGCAGTGCTGGTGACCTATCCGTTCACCTATGTTGGACTTCACGTTCTGATGAGCCTTTGCGTGCAGGTCTGGGGCAAAGGCACGCCGGCGCCCGTCCGCATCCGCCTTTACTTTGCGACGCTGGTGCCTGCGCTGGTGATGGGCGTTGTGCTGACCGGCCTGTTCGCGGTGCTGGACCCCGAGCTGATGCTGGCGGTGACCTCGTTCGGCTTCCTGCTTTATACGACGTTCTATTTCATCACCGTGATGCGGGTGTTGACGGGATCGCGCGTTGGTCGTGGCTGGCGGGCGGGCTTGCTGGCATTCCTGATCACGGTCGCGGACCTGCTGTCGACGCTGATCTCGTCGCTGCTCGCCTTTGCAATTATCGGTATATAGCCCTGCCCCTCACCTGAACGGATTTGCTGAATGCCTGCATTCCAACCCACTGCCACCCAGTTCCGTGCGTTCCGGGATGACCCGCATGACGGACCCGTGGCGCAGGTGAACCTGTTGAAGTTTCGCATCAGGGCCGAGTATCCGCCGGGCGATCCGGAGCACGGCAAGGATATCAGCGGGCGGGAGGCGTATGCGCGCTATTCGGAGGCGTTCACGGCGGCGATGGAGGAAGTGGGCGGTGTGACGTTGCTGCTGGGGGATACGGAGCGGTATTTCATCGGCGGCGGGGATTGGGACGGGGTGCTGGTGAACCAGTTCCCGAACCGGCAGGCCTTCATCGCCACACTGAACCACAAGAACTACGCGGAGATGTCGCGTCACCGGGAGGCGGGCCTGCTGTGCCAGGAGCTGATCGTCACGCGGCCGACATGGGCGGGAGGAAAGAAGATATGAGCGGATATGAAGTCTATGGCGCGCTGGGCTCGCCTTATTCACTGAAGGTGCGGGCGGCGCTGCGAGCGAAGCGATTGCCGCACACCTGGACGGGGATGACGGCGGAGGACCGGGGGCGCGTGATGCCGAACGTCAAGGCGCAAGTGATCCCGGTGATCCGCACGCCGGATGGCAGCTGGACGAATGACTCGACGCCTTTCCTGCTGGGGCTTGAAGGCGAAGGGCGGGCGCTGGTGCCGGCAGACCCGAAACTGCAGTTCGTCTGCCTGCTGATCGAGGATATGGCGGACGAGTGGTTCATGAAGGCGATGTTCCACTACCGCTGGTTCTATGCGGACGATGCCGAATGGTGCGCCAACTGGATCATGTTCGACTCGCTTCCGAATACGGGGCGCGAGGGCGTGGAGCGCAATGCGGCGATGATCCGTGCAAGGCAGATTTCGCGGATGGCTCTCGTGGGATGCACGCCGGAGACGGCGCCAATCATTGAGGCGAGCTGGAAGCGGACGTGCCGCGCGCTGGAAGCAATGGCGACGGGGCCGACGCGGTTCCTGTTCGGTGAGCGGATTTCGCTGGCGGATATTGCACTCTACGGGCAGCTGAAAGTGATGAGCGTGGACCCGACGCCGATGGCCTGGATGCGGGCGGAGACGCCGTATCTCTATCGCTGGCTGGATCTTGCGGATGATGCGAGCGGACTGGAGGGTGAATGGCTGGCGCCGGATGCGGTGATTGCCACTGCGCCGGTAAAGGCGCTGCTGGCGCAGGCGGGCGATACCTACCTGCCCTTCCTGAAAGCGAATGCGGACGCGTTGGCCGCCGGCGCGGAGACTTTCGAGGTGACACTGGAAGGCGCGCGCTATGCGCAGGGCGTGTTCAAGTACCAGGCGAAATGTCTCGACACATTGCGGGCGGGCTGGAACGGGCTCTGCGCAGATGATAGAGCTGCGCTGCGCGCGCTGATCGGCGAGGGAGCCGCCATTCTTGACTGACCCCTATTCCCCCATTTCGCGGCTGTTGCATCACCGCACGCAGCGCCTGGCCAAGGGCGAGGCGGTGGCGTTGCCGATTGTGGCGTCCTCGACGTTCCACCAGCCGGGCGATCCGGATGGCACGCATTTCTATGGCCGCAACGGGAACCCGACGGTCGAGGAAGTGGAAGAGGAAATCGGCCTCATCGAGGACGCCGATGTGGTGCTGTTCCCGTCCGGCATGTCGGCGATTGCGGCGGTGTTCTATGCGCACCTTCGGCCGGGCGATGTGGTGCTGGTGCATGCAGACGGCTATTATAATGCGCGCGGACTTCTTGCCGCGCAGTTCGAGCCGATGGGTGTGCGCGTGCAGGCGGTGGCGACTTCGGACTTTGCGGCGGCGGATTTTGCCGGCGTGAAGCTGGCGCTGATCGAGACGCCGTCCAACCCCGGGCTTGATGTGTGCGACATTGCGGCGGTGGCGGCGAAGGCCAAGGCGGCGGGCACGATGCTCGTGGCGGACAATACGACTGCGACGCCGCTGTGCCAGCGCCCGCTTGATCTGGGGGCGGACATTTCGATCATGGCCGATACCAAGGCGATGGCCGGGCATTCGGACCTGCTGGCGGGCCATGTGGCGAGCCGGAGCGAGGCGCTGATGGCGCCTGTGCGGACCTGGCGGCGGCTGGCCGGCGCGGTGGTGAGCCCGTTTGACGCCTACCTCCTGCACCGGGGCCTCGAGACGCTGGAGCTGCGCGTGGCGCGGGCGAATGCCAATGCGATGGCGATTGCGACGGCGCTGTCGGGTGACCCGCGGGTGACCGGTCTGCGCTATCCGGGGCTGGCGAGCGATCCGGCGCACGGCGTCGCGCGGCGGCAGATGAAGGGGTACGGCCCGATTGTCAGCTTCTGCCTGGAGAGCCGCGAAGCGGCCGAAGGGTTTATCGCGCGCCATCCTCTGGCGGCGGCGGCAACCAGCTTTGGCGGCGTGCATTCGAGCGCAGAGTGCCGGGTGCGCTGGGGCGACGCCGTGCCGGAGGGCTTTATCCGGTTCGCCTGTGGGATAGAGCCGGTCAGCGATCTGGTCGCGGCGACGCTTTCGGCGCTCGATATTTGATATTCCGGGCCTGCGGACTGTTCATGACAGGCGAGTCACGCTGGTATAGTGGTTGCAGCCAGGGGCCGGGAACCTGATCATGCGCCGTATAAGTATAGTTCTTTTCTTCGTTCTGCTGATCGGCGGCATCTATGGATGGTTCGCCCTGCGTCAGCCGCCGAAACCGCTGGAGATTTCGGAGCCTGTCCGGATTCACCAGGGAATCGTGATCGGCGGCATTGACCGCGACGACCCGGATATCCGCCTGTTCAACGGCATTCCCTACGCGTCTGCCAAGCGCTGGAGCCCGCCGGGCCCGCCGGTGCAGTGGGGCGCGACCTCCCGCGATACGCGAGAATTCGGGCCGGAATGTATCCAGCCGCGCACAAGGTATGGCAGTTTCATCAACCAGATCATTGACGGCCTCGGCCTGTCCTTCTTTGAGCGCTCGGCCGCGCGGGTCGTCATATCGGCGCAGGAAACGCCGCCGGAATCGGAAGACTGCCTGCTGCTCAACGTGCGGACTGGCAATCTCAAGGGCACGGAAAAGCTGCCGGTCATGGTCTGGCTGCATGGCGGGGCGCACCAGTACGGTTCCGGCTCGCAGGCGATTTATCAGTCCAACGCGCTGGTCCAAGAAGGCGTCGTCCTGGTCACCGTCAACTACCGTCTCGGCGCGATGGGTTATCTCGCGCATCCCGCGCTGACGGAAGAGGCCGGCACATCCGGCAATTACGGCCTGATGGATCAGGCAGCGGCCCTCGCCTGGGTGCGTGACAATATCGCGCCGTTTGGCGGTGATCCGGGCAACGTCACCGTGTTCGGCGAAAGCGCTGGGGCACAATCCGTCACGGAGCTGATGGCCCTGCCTGCCGCGGACGGCCTGTACCACAAGGTGATCCTTCAGAGCGGCGCGAGCACGGGCAATGTGCTGCATCTCAAGCGTTCGCCCTTTGCCGGCATCCTGAGCGCCGAGGAAGCGGGCGCGGAATTCCTGTCGACCCTGGCGCCCAAGGCGGCGACGGCGAAAGACCTGCGCGCGATACCGGCAGCGGCGATCATTTCGCGCTCGGACGCCCGGTCCGATCTCAATGGCTATTTCCTGCCGGTGGTGGACGGGCGCATCCTGCCGCGCCCGATCGGTGCGGCTTTCCGGGACGGAAACGTACCCAGCATTCCGATGCTTGCCGGCTATAATGCGGATGAAGGCTCCCTGTTCTATGACACGTTCCAGTCGCCCACGATCCTCCGTCCCCGGATGACCGGAACGCTGGAAGAGCGCGAAGGCGCGCTGGCGGGCGTGTTCGGGCAGAACCCAGCCAAGGCGCTGCAGGCGCTGTATGGCATGGATACGCTGGAGACCTGGGACAAGGGCGCTGCGGACATGCTGGGCGATGACATGTTCGGCGTGCACATGCGCTTTGTGGGACGGGAGAATGCGCAGTCCGGCGCGCCGACCTGGCTGTATCATTTCACGCGCGTTCCGCCGTCGAGCAAGCAGACTATCGGCGCATTCCACGCATCGGAAATCTCCTTCGTGTTCGACAGTCACATGCGAGGCATGACGATTGACGACAGCGACCGGAAGCTGACCGAGCGGATGGTGAGCTACTGGGCCAATTTCGCCCGCACCGGAAACCCCAACGGCGAAGGCCTGCCAGAGTGGCCGGTGACGGATGCGACCGGTGATGTCTGGATGAAACTGGACGCGAAACCGGAGCCTATCGAGGGCCTGCGGGCGCGCAAGCTGGACATTCTGGAAGAAGCGCTGCGCGGCCGGATTGATACGATGGCCGGCCCACCACCTGCCCCGCCGCCGCCGCCCGAACCGGAAACGCTGGAGCCGGCCGTGCCGGGCGCACTGACCCTGCCGGTCTCAAGCGGTGAGTAGGATCCGGCAGATTTCGACCAGGCCCGCCTGATCGATCTCGTCAAAGGCATCGTAGTCTGTGGAGTCGACGTCGAGGACGGCCGCGAGCGTGCCGCCCGCGCGGAACACGGGCACGACGATTTCCGAGTTCGACGCCGAATCGCAGGCGATGTGACCCGGAAATTCGTGCACGTCCGGCACGATGATCGGTTCGCGGGTCGCCGCGACATGGCCGCAAACGCCCTTGCCGAACGGGATGCGCAGGCAGCCGAGCGTGCCCTGATAAGGGCCGACGACCAGTTCATTGGGCTTCAAGGGATCAACCAGGTAGAAGCCGGTCCAGAAAAAGCGGGGTTTGAAGGCGAGGGTGAGCAGGCAGGCCGCGCTCGCATAGCGCGCCGTTTCGGAGGTTTCGCCCGCCACGACACTGGCGATTTCCTCGGTAAGCTGGCGATACGCCTCTGCCTTGTCCATATCCTGCCTCTCTGTGGTCATTGGCGGCCTGTAACGCCGGATTGCACTCTTCCGCAAGTGCCCGTTGAAGGGCGCGGCGACCTCTGAAATAGTCTACTGTCGAGACGTACATTGGAATGACGATGAGGACCGGTCCTTGATGAGCAGGTTGAGGACGCCTCTGGGTGCGCTGGCCCTCTGCCTGCTGCTGACGGTTCCTGCCGCTGCACAGAGTGAGCACGATACGCCGGCGGCGGAGGAGAACTCCGACGCCGCGTTTGATTCGGAGGCGGATGCAGAAGCCAGCGACATTGAAACGGACCTCGCGGCGGTTGACCGGGCGCATGCGGCCTATCTTGCCGACGGCGAACTGCAGTTGGAGCGGCCTGAAGAAGATATCGACCTTCCCGAACCTTCCCCGCCGCCCGGCTGGCTGCGGGCGTTTGCGGAGTTCCTGCAAGCGCTGGGGCCACTCTTCCAGGTCGTGTTCTGGATCGCGGTGGGTCTGATTGTGGCAGGGCTGCTCTACTTCCTGTTCGGCGAGGCCATCCGGATGCGATTTGGCGGCAAGAAGCCGCCGAAGGAAAAGCGCGAGGACGATGTTCTCCTGGATGTGCGGCCGGATGCCGCCACGGCGCGGTCACTGCTTGAGGAGGCGGACGCGCTGGCGCGCCAGGGGCGGTTTGCCGAAGCGGTGCACCTGCTGCTGTTCCGCTCGATCGAGGACCTGCAGGAGCGTATCGAGGGCGGTGTGCCGACCTCGCTGACGGCGCGCGAGATCGCCGGGCTCGGCAAGCTGCCGGAGCGCGCCAAGCGCGGGCTGAAGCCGATCATCCAGGTTGTCGAGCGCAGCTTCTTTGGCGGGCGCGCCGTGGACGCCGATGGCTGGCAGGAAGCACGGCGCAGCTATGAAGACTTTGCGTTTGGTGAGGCCTGGGCATGAGCGGCGCGCCATCGGCTTCCCCCTTCTCGACCCGCGTCGTGGCGATCCTGATCACCGTGGCGGCGATCTCGTTTGGCGCCGTGCTGGTGATGGCGGGCTGGGCGCCGGAGCTGCGCGACCGCAACCGCGCCGGCGATCATCCGTACTCAACATCGGCGCTGGGCTATAACGGTTTCGTGCGTCTGCTGGAGGATGCCGGATATCCGGTGAAGGTATCGCGGCTGGAGAGCGATCTGGAATCGCGCGGCTGGGGGCTGATGATCGTGACGCTGCCGGCTTACGGAGATTTCTCGGTGCTGGATGACCGCGTGTTCCAGCCGGCGACGCTGGTGGTGTTGCCGAAATGGACGGGACGCACCGATCCACTGAACGCGGCGCGCCAGGCGGACACGCGCTTCATCGAGGCGCGGGACCTGAACGATCAGCTGAGCGTGCCTTATCCGGGCGCGGAGATTCTGCGCGTGCGCGTTCCGGCCAGCATCGAGACGCCGTTCGGGGCGGCGACTATCAAGCCGGATGTGCGCTTGCAGCTGATCAAGGATGCGTCGCTGGAAACCATCATCGCGGTCGAGGACGGCGCGCTGCTGGCGTATGATCCGGCGCGCAGCCTTTATATTCTGAGTGACCCGGATGTGTTCCACACGTTCGGTCTGGCGCAGCGTGAGAACGCGCGCTTTGCCTTGCAGCTGGTGGATTTCCTGCGCTATGATTCCACCGAGCCGATCCTGCTGGATGCGACGCTGCACGGGTTTGAGCGGTCCGAGAACCTGCTGAAGATGATGTTCAGTGTACCCTATGTCGGCGTGACGCTGGTAGCGTTGGCGGCGGCGTTGCTGCTGGGCTGGGCGGCGACGATCCGGTTTGGCCCGTCGCTGATCGAGGCGCGGGCTATTGCGCTCGGCAAACAGGCGCTGGCGGACAATTCGGCGGGGCTGGTGGCGATGGCACGGCGCGAGGCGCGGATGGCGCCGGGCTTTCTGGCGCTGGTACGCCGACGGCTGGCCCGCGAGATCGGCGCGCCGCGCACGCTGACCGAGGCGCAGGTGTCAGACATGTTCGACCGGTTGGGGCCGGACACGGAAACCGGGCGCGTCTTTTCAGAAATGGAAGCGGAGCTGAAAGAGCCCGCCGCAAGCCGCGACGACCTGCTCACCAAGACACGGGCGCTGTATCGCTGGCGCAAGGAAATCATCAGGAGAACACTTCATGAGCGTAACTGAAATCCGAAACCTTGCCGACCGGATCCGGACCGAGGTACGCAAGGCGATCATCGGCCAGGATGCGACGGTGGACCTTCTGCTGGTCGCGCTGTTTTCATCCGGGCACGTCTTGCTTGAAGGAGCACCGGGCACGGCGAAGACGCTGCTGGCGCAATGTTTCTCGAAGGCGATCTCGCTGCAGTTCGGCCGCATCCAGTTTACGCCGGACCTGATGCCGGGTGATGTTCTGGGGACCAACCTGTTCAACTTCCAGACCAACCAGTTCAGCCTGACCAAGGGGCCGATCTTCACGGACATCCTGCTGGCCGATGAGATCAACCGGACGCCGCCGAAGACGCAGGCGGCGCTGCTCGAAGCGATGCAGGAGCGCAAGGTGACGATTGACGGGGTCAGCTATGGGCTGAACCCGCGCTTCACGGTGATCGCGACGCAGAACCCGATCGAGCAGCAGGGCACGTATCCTCTGCCGGAAGCGCAGCTCGACCGGTTCCTGTTCAAGCATACGCTCGACTATCCTAGCCGTGAGGAAGAACTGAAGATCGTGGCGCAGCATGGCACGCGCACGGGGATGAAGACGCCGGAAGCCTTCGGCATCCAGCCGGTGATTTCGCCGGCCGAACTTGATGCCGCCGTTGATGCTGTTGCAGCGGCGCGGATCAATGACGACATCATCGCCTATATCGTCGATCT